>JGI20189J14885_1000812_pt1 | contig 9999 bp, 7 predicted proteins | sample NGESurdeep072012_10_FD_14885 | JGI IMG/M metagenome (IMG submission 14885) | reverse complement strand
CCCGGCGGCGGCTCGTTCCCCGGCTCCTTCCTGGTGCCCGGCACGAACACCTCCTTCGCCGTGCACGGCTACATCCAGGCCGACATCGAGCACAATTTCGGACCGCATACCGGCGACACGAGCTTCAGCGCGAATGGCGTCGCGCTCGAAGGTCTGGGCATACCCAATGCAACGGCGCAGACCCACGCGCTCAACGGCGGTACGGACATGACCGTCAAGGCGACGCGCCCCAACATCGAGACCCGCACGCCGACCGGCTATGGCGAGCTGAAGACCTATATCGAGTTCGACTTCAACCAGACCGCCGGCTCGCAACTCGGCGGCAACAACGACCTGCTCCGCCTGCGCCAGGCCTACGGCACCTTGGGCCCCTGGCTCATCGGCCAAACCTACTCCCTGTTCGCGGATCTGCAGGCCTATGCCGACACCGCCGCCGGCGCCCAGGACGTCGGCATGCTGAACACCTTCAACGTGCGCCGGCCGATGGTTCGCTACACTTGGCTCGCCGGCAACGGCGTTTCGGTCGCCGGCGCGATCGAGCAGCCGTCCTATGCGGGGGCTGCGTTCTCGACCGGGACGAATACCGCCGCGGTTCTCACGGCTTCCACCCTGAACGGGGTCAGCGTTTATTACAACTTGCCGCGCGCGGTCGCCGCGGCCCAGTTGGACCAGCCCTGGGGCCATGTCAAGCTCGCGGTCGGCGGAGGAGCTACCGACGTTCGCCAGACTAACGTAACCGCCGGAGGCACGACCTCCACACCCAACCATCAGATTGGGGATTATGCGATCACCCTGAGCGGCCACCTCAACACCTGGGGCAAGGATGCGTTGCGCGGCGGCTTGACGTACAACTATGGCGCTGCGGATTTCACCTCCTTTAACACCCAGGGCAGCGCGGTCTTCAACAACTCGAGCGGCGCGTTTTCTATCGAGAGGACGATGTCGGCCTACGCCAGCTACGAGCACTTCTTCACCGGCCAGTGGCGCACCAACGCCGCCGCGGGCTATATGCACATCTCGGGCAACCCGTTCAACGTCTCGTGCGGCACGGGGGGGACGGCTTGTCCGCAGGCGGGCATGGTGAGGGCAGCCCTCACCAGCGAATTGAACGTCATCTATTCGCCGGTGCCGCAGACCGACTTCTGGCTGGAATGGCAGCACGCCTACCGCAAGATGATGTCGGGCGCCAACGGGACGCTCAATGAGGTCGACGCCGAGTTCCGGTTCTACTTCTAACCTGAAGCACGTTCTTCGGAACCCGCCGGCCGCAAGGCCGGCGGGTTTTTCTTTCCCGGCGTGGCGGAACACCCCTCACCCTGCCCTTTCCCCAATTGGGGGAGAGGGTTGCTGGGGGTTGGCGAGGCACAGCCAAGCCTTACCCAAAGCTGGGTGAGGGGAGATGCGTCAATCTGAGACGATCGCGCTTTAAGCTCAGGCCGAGGCAAGACACGATCGGGAGCGCTCAATGCGCGCGGGCGACGCCCATCAATTGCGCCAGGCGCCCGGGCGCGGCGAGGAGCTCGCGGCTCGCGCCCTCATGGACGACGACGCCGCGTTCGAGAACGACGGCCCGGTCGGTGAATTCGAGCGCGATGCGGGCATGCTGCTCGACCAGGATGAAGGCCAGATCGTCCTCGCGCTTGAGCCGGTCGATCCCCTTCAAGACGGCGTCGACGATCACCGGCGCCAGGCCTTCCAGCGGCTCGTCCAGCAGCAGCAGCGACGGATTGCCCATCAGCGCGCGGCCGATGGCCAGCATCTGCTGCTCGCCGCCGGAAAGCTGGTCGCCGCCGTTGCGGCGCCGCTCGGCAAGCGCGGGAAAGAAATCATAGACCCGCTCGATCGACCAGCGGCCTGCCTCCGCCGAAGCGGAGCCTCGGCTCCGCGCAGGCAGGCCGGGGCGCGCCGCGACGACCAGATTTTCCTCGACGGTGAGCGAGCGGAAGATCTCGCGCTCCTGCGGCACGAAGCCCATGCCGAGGCGGACACGGCGATAGGCCGGCAGCCGCGATATATCCCGACCGGCAAAGCGCAGGCTGCCGTCGCGCAAGGTGGTATGGCCCATGATGGTGGCCAGCAGCGTCGTCTTGCCGACGCCGTTGCGGCCCAATACCGCGAGCGTGCCGCCGGGCGNCAGGGCGAGCGAAATGCCTTCGAGCACCACCGTGTCGCCGTAGCCGGCGCGNATCTTGGCGAGCTCGAGCCCCTGGNCGGCGGNGGCGGCGGTCATGCCGGGGGACGCTCGCCGAGATAGACCTGGCGGACGCGCGCATCGGCGGCTATCTCGGGTGGCGTGCCTTCGACCAGGACGGCGCCCTGCACCAGGACGGTGATGCGCCGCGCCAGGCGGAAAACCAGATCCATGTCGTGCTCAATGATCAGAACGGCGATGTCCGCGGGAAGCCGCTCGATCGTCTCGACGATGGTGCCCGATTCCGAGGACGGCACCCCCGCCGCCGGCTCGTCCAGCAGCAGAACCTTGGGCTTGAGGCCGAGCGCCACCGCGATCTCGACCAGCCGCTGGCGGCCATAGGCGAGTTCCTTCACCGGCCGCAACGAATCGTCCTGCAGNCCCAGCGATTCGAGCAGGGNATAGGCTTCNTCGATGATGGCGCGGCGGCTGCCGGCGGGNCGGTGGATGTCGCCGCCGCTGCCNAGGCGCTCGGACACCGCCAGCGTCACGTTNTCGAGCACGGTGAGGCCGCGGAACAGCGTCGTGATCTGAAAGGTGCGGACGATGCCGCGCTTGACCCGCGCCGCCTGNGCCAGGCCGGTGATATCGGCGCCGTCGACCAGGATGCGCCCGGCGCTTGGGACGAGCGCGCCGGTCACCAGATTGACGAAGCTGGTCTTGCCGGCGCCGTTCGGGCCGATCAGCGCGTGACGGGCGCCCCGCTCCAGGCGGAAATCGATCGCGCAGGCGACGTTCAGGGCGCCGAAGCTTTTGCACAGGCCGGCGGTTTCCAGGGCGGCCGGGGCGGCTGCGGTTCCGGCCATGCTCACCGCCGCCTGAGCCATTGCAGCAGCCTCTCGCCGGTGCCGATGGCGCCGCCGCGGAAGAACATGACGACGACCACCAGCAGCAAGCCGATCCAGAAATACCAGTAGACCGGATCGATGGCGGCGAAGCGGTCCTGCAGGATCATGTAGAGCGGCACGCCGATGAACGCGCCATAGAGCCGCCCGATGCCGCCCAGCAGCAGCATGATGAGGATCGTGCCGGAGCGCTCGAAACCCAGCGCGTCGGTGGCGACGAATTGCGTCGTCTGCGCGATCAGCGCGCCCGAGACGCCCGCGAGCGCCGCCGAAATGGTGTAGGCGACGAGCCGGCGGCGGAAGACCGGCGAGCCGATGGCATGCATGCGGGCCTCGTTCTCGCGCACGCCGGTCAGCGAGCGGCCGAAGGGCGAAAAGACGATGCGCCGCATGACCAGCCAGCCGATGAAAAGCACGCCCAGGCAATACCAATAGGCCGTCTTGCCGAAGAGGTCGAAGCGGTAGAGGCCGAACACCGGCCTCACTACCATGCCCTGCAACCCGTCGGCGCCGCCGGTGATGCTGTTTGCCTTGTTGGCGACCTCGTGCAGCATGGTCGCGACCATCAGCGTCTGCATCAGGAGGGTCAGGCCGTGCGTGCGCAGGATGACGGCGCCGGTGACGAAGCCGACCGCCGCCGCCGCCGCGGCCGCGACGAGCAGCCCGCTCAGCGGTTCGCCCCAGCCATGCGCCGCCAGCAATCCGGCGGCATAGGCTCCGGTGCCGAAGAACGCCGCATGGCCCAGCGTGACGATGCCGGCGTAACCCAGCACCAGATCGAGCGACAGGCCGAAGAGGATCGCGGCAAGCACCTGAGCGCCCAGCGCCAGGTAGTTGGGGAAGGCGACATAGCAGGAAGCGGCGACGAGCCAGGGCAGCACCTCGTACCAGCGGAAGCGGTGCCGCCGGGCGAAGATCTCGATGGCGCCCGCGACGGTGCGGTCTTCGCTGAGCAGCGCCATCAGCCCGAGCTCACCAGGCCGCGCGGCCGCCACATCAGCAGCGCCAGCGTCAGCGCATAGATGAAGAACGAGCCGAGCTCGGGCAGCAGGTATTTGAAGGCCGTGTCGCTGATGCCGAGGAGCAACGCCGCGAAGAACGGCCCGCGGATCGAGCCGAGGCCGCCCACCGAGACGACGATAAGGAAGTAGATGAGGTAGTCGGTGGCATAGCCCGGGTAGATCGGCAGGATCTCGGCGCCCAGCCCGCCGCCGAGCGCCGCGAGACCGCTGCCCAGCGCGAAGGACAGCGTGAAGAGGCGCGAGGTGTTGATGCCGACCGATTGCGCCATGCGCAGATTGTCGACCGCGGCGCGGATCATGGCGCCGAAGCGCGTCCGGTCGAGCGCCAGCCACAGCCCGGTCACCAGCACCGCGCCGCACAGGATCAAGAAGCTGCGATACGTCGGAAACTCGCGGAAGCCGAGATCGATTTGGCCGCGCAGGGCTTCGGGTGGCTGAAAGAGCTGGGCCAGCGGCCCCCAGAAATACTTCGCGACCGCCACCGACATGAAGATGAGCCCGATGGTCAGCAGCACCTGGTCAAGTTCGGCGCCGCCATAGAGTCGCCGGTAGAGCACGCGCTCGAAGACGACGCTGACCGCGCCGACGACGATGACCGCGGCGGCCAGCGCCAGCGGAAAGGGCACGCCGTAGCCGTTCATCAGCGTGGTCATGGCATAGCCGCCGAACATGGCGAACATGCCATGCGCCAGATTGACGAAGCCCATCAGCCCCATGGTGACCGACAGGCCGACGGTGATCAGGTACAGCACCATCGCGAAGGCGAGGCCGTGGAACGCGATACTGACCGCGGCTGAGAGGATTTCGCTCATAATCTCAATGCCTTGGAGCCTGGCGCGGGAGGGCCGGCCACTATAGGGCGAATGCCGGGAACGAGGCAACGCGGCGCGCCGGCAATCCCCGAAAAAAGATCGCCGGCGACAATGCGCCGGCGATCGTCATTCCCATGCCGCGCCGAACTACTTCGGCGGGTTCATCGCTTTCCACGGATCCTTGACCATGGGGAAGGTCTCAAATTCGATGTTGACGAGCTTGCCGCCGCGCTTCTCGACGCGGCGGATATAGATGTTCTGGACGATTTCGCCGGTCTTCGGATCGATCATGAAGGGTCCGCGCGGACTCGTCTCGGTCTTGTAGTTCCTCAGGATCGCCATCGCCTGATCGCCGTCGAACTTGCCGCCGGTCTTCTTGATCACGTCGAAAATCATCGCCATGCCGTCCCAGCCCTGGACCGCGGGGAAATCCGGGATCACCTGATCGCCGAATTCCTTCTGCCAGGCCGCGAGGAACGCCTTGTTGGCGGGACGGCTGGACGCGACCGAATAGGTGCCCGAGCTGACCACGCCCAAGGGCGCATCGCCCATCTTGGGCAGTTCGCTGTCGATCAGCAGGTCGTGGGTGGTGACTAGGGTGATCCCCGCCTGCTTGAGATTCAGGTCGTTGAAGGTTTTCATCATCTGGGTCGATTGCGGTCCGCCCGGCACAAAGATGAACAGTGCCTTCGGCTTGGCGTCCTTGATGCGCTGCAGGAACGGCGTGAAGTCGGGATTGGCGAGCGGGAAGTGCACCGAGCCGATGACCTTGCCGCCGCCGTCCTCGATGCCCTTCTTGAAGCCGCCTTCGGCGTCATAGCCGGGCGCGTAGTCGCTGACCGCGATGTAGGCGTCGGTCAGGCCGTGCTTCGCCGCCCACAGGCCCATCGGGTACGCGACCTGCCACAGCGTGAAGGAATCGCGCACGATGTAGGGCGACTTGTAGGTGAGGTCCGCGGCGGCCGCATTCATATCGACGAACGGAATTTTGGCCTCGGTGAGGACCGGGGCCATCGCCAAGGCGTTGGGCGAATAGACGACGCCCGTAATGATGTTGACGTGATCGCGGGTAATCAACTCCTGCGCCAGGCGCTTCGCGACGTCGGGCGCCGGGCCGGTGTCGTCGCGCCGGACGATCTCGATATTGACGCCGGGCGGCAGATCCTTCTGGTGCAGCTTGGCGTAAAGGGTCAGGCCCTTGTCCATCGAGACCCCCGGCGAGGCCAGAGGACCGGAATAGGTGGTGATGACGCCGATCTTGACCGTCGTCTGCGCCGAAACCGGCGAAACCGCCAGCAACCCGGCGACAGCCACGGCCACGCCGCCGCCCAGGATGTTCAAAAGCCTACCCATGAAGTCCTCCCCTGATTTCGAGAAGCCCGCGCTTGCCGGCGGGCACGATATCGATTCCGGGCGCCCACTCACGGTGCCGGATGCATCTCCTTCCACGGATCCTTGACGTTCGGAATCGAGTCGAAATTGACGTTGACCATCTTGCCATTCACCTTCTCGGTGCGCCGGATGTAGATGGTCTGGACGATGTCCCGTGTCGCCGGGTCGATGCTGACCGGTCCCCGGGGGCTGTTCGGGTTCTTCCAGTTCTTGATAATCGCCATCGCCTGGTCAGGCGTGAATTTTCCCTTGGTCTGCTTGATGACGCTGTAGATCACGTCCATGCCGTCCCAGCTATCGACGGCGATGAAGTCCGGGATCAGCGAATTGCCGTATTCGCGCTGCCACGCGGCGAGGAACGCTTTGTTGCCCGGCCGGTCGGCGGACATCGTATAGGTACCGGCGGTGATGAGGCCGATCGGCGTGTCGCCCATGTTCGGCAACTGCTCGTCGGGCACGATATCCTGTGTGCCGACGAGCGCGATCTTGGCGTCCTTCAGGCCGAGATCGTTATAGGCCTTCATGAAGGTGGTCGATTGCGGCCCGGCCGGAACGAAGACGAAAACCACATCCGGCTTGGCGTCCTTGATGCGCTGGACGAAGGGCACGAAATCCGGATTTTGCAGCGGGAAGGCGACGGTGCCGATGACCTGGCCGCCCGAATCGGTGAATCCCTTGGTGAAGGCGTCGCCGGCCTCGTGGCCGGGCGCGAAATCGCTCACCGCGACATAGGCCTTCTTGTAGCCGTGCTTCGCCGCCCATTGCCCCATCGGCAAGCCTTCCTGCCACAGGGTGAAGGAGGTGCGGGCGAAATAGGGCGTCTTCCGCGGCATCTCGACGCCGGCGGCATTGGTGCTGATGAACGGCACCTTGGCTTCGTCGGCGATCGGGCAGATGGCATAGCCGTTCGGGGTCCAGATCACCCCGATCAGGAAATTGACCTTGTCGCGCGTCACCAGTTCCTGCGCCACGCGCTTGCCGACGTCGGGAATGGGGCCGGTGTCGTCGCGAGTGATGAGTTCGACCTTGACGCCCGGCGGCAGCTCCTTCTGGTGCGTCTTCACATAGAGCTTGAAGCTCTTGTCCATCTCGTCGCCGAGCACGGCCATCGGACCGGAATAGGTGGTGATGACGCCGATCTTGATGGTCTGCGCCGCGGCGGGCGCGAAACCCAAGGCGAAGGCGGCAAGCGCGAGGCCCGTAACCCAAAGGGACGCGAAAAGCCGTTTACCCATGTTCCTCCCCATCATTTGCGCCCGAAACGGCGCCGCGTTCTTGGTTGGAATGACTATAACGGCAAGCGGCGGGCATCGGCAACCGCTCGGCTGGCACGGCCCCTGCCCTCGAGAGCCCGCAACTGGCCTTTCCATATTGCCTCTGTTAGGGTCCGCCCCGCTTGGCGCCCTGCCAGGAGAGACCGGGTCACCTCACCCGGCGCCGAAGGAGAAACCGCCCCGGAAACTCTCAGGCAAAAGGACCGGCAGGGAACGGCACTCTGGAAAGCAGGCGCATCGCCCAGCGGGCGGGGCGCCTCACCGACGAGGTAAGCCGGTCGGACGATACTCCGCCGGTCAATCTTTCAGGTTCTTCGGACAGAGGGGGTTGTCGGCGGCCATTCGGCCGACGGTAGCTATTTCTTCTCTTCCGGAGCGTAAACGATGTCGGCACAAGCCAATGCGATCCCCGACGGCGTCGAGATCAGGGCTCCGATCAAGCCCGGCTATGAGCGCGTTCTGACGCCCGAGGCGGTCGCCTTCGTCGCCGAGCTCGAGCGCAAATTCGGCGCCGAGCGCGCACGACTCCTCCGGCTTCGCGCCGAAATCCAGGCCAAGCTCGATGCGGGCTGGAAGCCCGATTTTCCCGCCGAGACAAGCAGCTTGCGAGAGGCCGACTGGACGGTGGCCGCGTTGCCCCAGGATCTACTCGATCGCCGGGTCGAGATCACCGGCCCGACCGACCGCAAGATGGTCATCAACGCGCTCAATTGCGGCGCCAACGTCTTTATGGCGGATTTCGAGGACGCCAATACGCCGAGCTGGGACAATCTGATCGAAGGCCAGATCAATCTCGGCGAGGCGGTCAAGCGCACCATCGCCTTCGACGATCCGCAGACGAAAAAGCACTACACGCTCAACCCGAAGATCGCGACGCTGCTGGTCCGGCCGCGCGGCTGGCATCTGCCCGAGGCCCATGTCCTGGTCGACGGCGCGCCGATGGCCGGCGCCTTCTTCGATTTCGGGCTCTATTTCTTCCACAATGCGAGGGAACTGCTGAAGCGCGGTAGCGGCCCCTATTTCTATCTGCCGAAGATGGAAAACCGCTTCGAGGCCAAGCTGTGGAACGACGTGTTTCTGCACAGCCAGAAGGCGCTGGGCCTGCCCAGGGGCACGATCAAGGCGACCGTGCTGATCGAAACGATCATGGCCGCCTTCGAAATGGACGAGATCCTTTACGCGCTGCGCGACCATTCGTCCGGGCTCAATTGCGGCCGCTGGGACTACATCTACAGCTTCATCAAGAAATTCGCGGAGGATCCGAAAGCGGTGATGCCCGACCGCGTGAAGATCGGCATGACGACGCATTTCCTGCGCTCCTATAGCCTGCACCTGATCAAGACCTGTCACCGCCGCAACGTGCACGCCATGGGCGGCATGGCGGCGCAGATTCCGATCCGCAACGATCCCGCGGCCAACGACGCGGCCATGGCGCAGGTCCGCGCCGACAAGCTGCGCGAGGCGGGCGACGGCTATGACGGCACCTGGGTCGCGCATCCGGGCCTGGTCGGCCTCGCCAAGACGGTCTTCGACGCGGAAATGCCCGAGGCGAACCAGATCGCGCGCAAGCGCCAGGATGTGCATGTCACGGCCGAGGATTTTCTGCGGGTGCCCGAGGGCTCGATCACCGAGGCGGGGCTGCGCCAGAACTTCAATGTCGCCATCGGCTATCTCGAAGCCTGGCTGCGCGGCACCGGCTGCGTGCCGCTCTATAACCTGATGGAGGACGCCGCGACCGCCGAAATCAGCCGCGCGCAGGTGTGGCAGTGGATCCGTCACGGCGCCAAGCTCGCGGATGGCCGACGTATCGACCGAGCTCTCTGCCGCAACCTGCTCGACGAGGAGCTCGACAAGCTCAAGGCGATGGTCGGCGAGCCGGCTTACGCCGACGGACGCTATGACGACGCGGCGAAAATCGTCGTCGATCTGATCGAGGCGGAGCGCTTCCCCGAATTCCTCACCATTCCAGCCTATGAGCGGATCATCGCCGAAGGCGCCTGAGGCTTATTTCATCCTGACGTAGCGCAGCGGAAAGCTGTCGTCGCCGCGCTGCACGAGCTCGACCCCGTCGCGCACCGCCCAGACGACGCCTTGCTGGTGCAGCGGGATATAGGCGTAATCGTCCTTCACCATGGCAAGCGCGCGCCGCAACAGCCCGGTTCGCGCGGCCGGATCGGCCTCGAGCTGCGCGCGCTGGATCAGCGCATCGAGGTCGCGATTGGCATAGCCGCCGATGTTGAATTCGCCGGTGTGGAGGGTGTCGCTGCGCGACGCCGCCAGATTAACCAAGGCGCTTGCCGCATCGGCATTCGCCGGCGCGAAGCCCATTAGATAAAAGCTCGAGCCGTAGCCCGGATCGAAAATCTTGCCGAAGAAGAGCGCGCGCGTCTGCGCGGTGAGCTTGACGCGGATGCCGATTTTGGCGAGATCCGCCGCCACCGCCTGGCAGATCGTCTCGTCGTT
>JGI20189J14885_1000811_pt1 | contig 10010 bp, 6 predicted proteins | sample NGESurdeep072012_10_FD_14885 | JGI IMG/M metagenome (IMG submission 14885) | reverse complement strand
TTGGTCCTCAGGCTGGTCGGCAGGTCGGCACGGGCCGCATTAATCGCCGCCTGAACGTCGCGCGCCGCGCCGTTGATGTCGCGGTTCAACCCGAATTGCAGGGTAATCCGCGTCCCGCCTACGGTGCTTGATGAGGTCATCTCGGTCACGTCGGCAATTTGCCCGAGATGGCGCTCGAGCGGACTCGCGACGGTGGTGGCAACATCCTCCGGGCTGGCGCCAGGCAGGGTNGCGCGCACCGAAATGGTNGGAAAATCCACCTGCGGCAGCGGCGACACCGGCAGCTTGAAAAACGCCACGGCGCCTGCGGCGGCAAGCCCGAACGTCAGCAACGTCGTTGCCACCGGTCGGCGAATGAAGGGAGTTGACGGGCCCATGTCTCGGCTCACCGCTCAGTTCAATTCGTTGTCGGGGCGACATTGCCGGAACGTCCGGCGAACCTGATCGCCAGGCGGTCGAACCAGAGGTAGATCACCGGCGTCGTGAACAGGGTCAGCAACTGGCTGACCAGCAGGCCACCGACGATGGAAATGCCGAGCGGATGCCGCAACTCGGAGCCCGCACCGGTTCCGAGCATCAGCGGCAGGGCGCCAAGAACCGCGGCCATGGTCGTCATCAGAATAGGCCTGAACCGCAGCAGGCAGGCCTGATAGATCGCCTCGCGCGGAGGCTTGCCCTCGTTGCGCTCGGCATCGAGCGCGAAATCGATCATCATGATCGCGTTTTTCTTCACGATGCCGATCAGGAGGATGATGCCGATGATCGCGACGATCGTCAGGTCATCGCCGGCGGCCATCAGCGCCAGCAGCGCGCCGATGCCGGCGGACGGCAGCGTGGAGAGGATCGTGATCGGATGGATAAAGCTCTCGTAGAGCACGCCCAGCACGATATAGACGGTGACGATCGCCGCCAGGATCAGGAACAACTGGTTCGAGAGCGACGACTGAAACGCCAGCGCCGCGCCCTGAAAGCTGCTGATCACGCCGAGCGGCAGGCCGATGTCGGCCTGCGCCTGTTTGATCGCGGTCACCGCGCCGCCGAGCGAGGCGCCGGGGGCAAGGTTGAAGGAAATCGTCGAGGAAGGAAACTGGCCGAGATGCGAGACCAGAAGCGGCGCGGTTTGCTGTTTCATCTTGGCCATCACGGCGAGCGGAACCGGCGTGCTGCCCACCGATGAAGGCAGATAGATGTCGGACAGCGACTGCAGCGACGTCTGCAAGCTCGGATCGGCTTCGAGAATGACGCGATATTGGTTCGAGTTGGTGAAGATGGTGGAGACGATGCGCTGGCCGTATGAATCATAGAGCGCATTGTCGATCGTTGCGGGCGTAATGCCGAAACGGGCGGCCTGGTTGCGGTCGATATCGACATACACCGACAGGCCCTGCGCCGAAAGGTCGCTGGTCACATCGGCAAGCTCCGGCAACGTGTTCAGCTTGTCGACGAGTTTGGGCGTCCATTCCGTCAATTGCGCCGGATCGGCATCCTGAAGGATGAACTGGTATTGCGTCCGGCTGACCGTGCCCTCGATGGTCAGGTCCTGAACCGGCTGCATGTAAAGCGTGATGCCGGTCAGCGGCGCGGTGCGGTCCTTGATGCGCTGCATGACCGTCGCAATGCCGGATTTGCGCTGATCATAGGGCTTGAGATTGATCAGGATGCGGCCGCTGTTGAGCGTGGTGTTGGTCCCGTCGACACCGATGAAGGAAGACAGGCTTTCGACGTCCGGATCCTTCAGGATGACGCTGGCGAGTTGTTGCTGCCGCTCCGCCATCGCGGCGTAAGACACCGACTGCGGCGCCTCCGAAATCGCTTGGATGACGCCGGTATCCTGCAACGGAAAGAACCCTTTCGGAATGACAACGTAGAGCACGGCGGTCAGGGCGAAGGTGCCGAGCGCGATCAGCAGCACGAAGGTCTGGCGGTCGAGCACCCAGTTGAGCGCATGCCCATATGCCTCGATGATGCGGTCGAAGCCTTCGCGGCTGTATCGCTGAAACGCGTTTTCCCGGGTTTCCGCCCTGGGCTTGAGCAGCTTGGCGCAGGCCATCGGCACCAATGTCAGCGACACCACGGCCGAGATCAGGATCGTGACCGACAGCGTGATGGCGAATTCGCGAAACAGCCGGCCGACCACATCGCCCATGAACAGCAGCGGAATCAGCACCGCGATCAGCGATACCGTGAGCGAGATGATGGTGAAGCCGATCTGCTCGGAGCCACGGAGGGCGGCCTGTAGTGGCGGCTCGCCCTCCTCGATGTAGCGGGAGATGTTTTCGATCACGACGATCGCGTCGTCGACGACAAATCCGGTGGCGATGGTCAGCGCCATCAAGGAGAGGTTGTTGAGGCTGAAGCCGAACAGATACATCGCGCCCAGCGTGCCGACCAGCGACAGCGGAACCGAGAGGCTCGGGATCAGGGTCGCCCGCGCACTGCGCAGGAACACGAAAATCACCAGCACCACCAGCAGAACGGCGAGCGACAGCTCGTATTCCACGTCCCGAACCGAGGCGCGAATGGTCACGGTCCGGTCGGTCAGGATGTTGAGGTCGATAGCGGCCGGCAACGAGGCCTGCAGTTGCGGCAACAGCGACTTGATGCCCGCGACCACCGAGATCACGTTGGCGCCCGGCTGCCGCTGAACATTGAGAATGATCGCCGGGGTCTCGTTCATCCAGGCGCCGAGCTTGTCGTTCTGGGCGCCGTCGACCACATCGCCGACATCGCTGAGCCGGACCGGCGAACCGTTCTTGTAGGCGACGATCAGCGATCTGTAATCGCTCGCATTCCTGATCTGGTCGTTGGCGTTAATGGTGTAGGCGCGCATCGCGCCGTCGAAATTGCCCTTGGGTGTGTTGATGTTGGCATTGCCGAGCGTGGTGCGCAGGTCGTCGATATTGAGCCCATACGCCGCGAGCTTGCGGATATCGGCGCGGATCCGCACCGCCGGCCTTTGGCCGCCGCTGATGCTGACAAGCCCGACTCCGGGAAGCTGGGAGATCTTCTGCGCCAGGCGCGTGTCGACGAAATCCTCCACTTGCGTCAGCGGCATCGTCTTCGACGTCAACCCCAGGGTCAGGATCGGTGCGTCGGCCGGGTTCACCTTGGCGTAGATCGGCGGCGCCGGCAGGTCGGCGGGCAACAAATTGCCCGCGGCATTGATCGCGGCCTGCACCTCCTGTTCGGCGATATCGAGCGAAATGGCGAGACCGAACTGCAGCGTGATCACCGACGCGCCGGCAGAACTCACCGAACTCATCTGGTTGAGGTTCGGCATCTGGCCGAACTGCACTTCCAGCGGTGCGGTGACGGACGAGGTCATCACGTCCGGACTGGCGCCGGGATAGAAGGTCTGCACCTGGATGGTCGGATAATCCACTTCGGGCAAGGCGGCGACCGGAAGGAATTTGAATGCGAGCATGCCGGACAGCATGATCGCTATCATCAGCAGGGTGGTCGCCACAGGCCGCAGAATGAACGGCTGTGAGGGGTTCATTGTTTCTGTCCGGTGTCCGAACGCTGCTTCCTGCTGCCCGCCTTATCCGGGCTGGTGGCAGGGGTCGCCGGCGGCTTGCCGGTATCGGCCTCCGCGCGCACGTTGATCTTGGCGCCGTCGCGCAGCTTGTCGGCGCCATCGATCACGATGCGATCACCGGGCACGAGCCCGGAGCGGACTTCGACGCGGTCGCCATCCGTCACGCCGAGTTCGATCTTGCGGACCGAGACAGTGTTGTCGGCGTTGACAAGATAGACGAACGTGCCGGGTACGCCGCGCTGGACGCCCGCCGTCGGCATTGTGGTGACATCCTTGTGGGTATCGAGCAGCAGGCGGATGTTGACGAACTGATTCGGATAAAGCGCCTCGGTGTCGTTGGGAAATTGCGCGCGCAGCTTGATCGTCCCGGTGGTGGGATCGATCTGGCTGTCGAAAGTCTGCAAGGTGCCATCGGCGATCTTGTTGGTGCCGCTGCGATCGAGCGCGGTTACCGGCAGGACGGCTCCGTCCTGCAGACGTTTCGAAATCGCCTGCAGATTGTCTTCCGGCACCGTGAACAGGACGCTGATCGGCTTCAACTGCGTGATCACGACGAGGCCGTTGGCGTCGCCGGCCGTGACGTAGTTGCCCTGGTCGACCAGACGCAGTCCGACGCGGCCATCCAGCGGTGACACGATGCGGCAATAGTTCAGGTTCACCTCGGCGGATTTGACTGCGGCGCGGTCGGCTTCGACTGTGCCCTGGACCTGTGCGACCAGCGCTATCTGGGTGTCCAGCGTCTGGCGCGGCACCGCATTCTGCGCCGCCAGACCCTGATAGCGCGTCAGATCGACTTGCGCGCCTTTCAGCAGTGCTTCGTCGCGCGCCAGCGCTCCTTTCGCCTGATTTAGCGTGGCTTCATAGGGCCGAGAGTCGATTTCCGCGAGCAGGTCGTCTTTCTTGACCTCATCGCCCTCCTTGAAATCGATCTTCAACAGGTAACCGCTGATCTGACTTCTGATCGTCACGGTAGCCAGCGATGTGACGGTACCGAGGGCGTTGAGGTTGATTCCGACATCGCCCTTGGCGACGANTTCGGGCACGATCGACATCGGCGCGGCATTTCGTCCGGCGCGGCCCTGCTCCGGCGCGCTCTGGTGCCGGCTCCACCAGACGACCCCGGCAACGATCAGCAACAGCAGCAGGCAGGTTGCGACGAATCGCCGGCCCGACCGGGGCTTGGTGACGGGCGGAGCGCGAGCCGGACGAGCTTCCTGCTGGGGCGAAGCTTCCTGAGGAGGCTTCATGGGTTGGTTCATGAACGTTCCATCATCGAAGTGTCGCTCATTTTCAGGCCCCTGGCCGCGGGACGTGTCGAGGGTACATCGTCGTTCAAACAAACCGCGACGGGTCGATCATTGTAGGCGTTTTGAACGGAATTTCGCAATCGCCCGACGGCAAACAACTACACGTCCAACACCGGCTGATCGCATTAATATTCGGAAAGAATTGTATCCCGATCCGACACGCCCGGCCAGCGAATCAGCCGGTTTTTAGCAGAGATTGGCGGATCGACGGCACCCAAAAGGGCACAATTTTGGCCGCCGGTTTGTCAAAGCTGCCGATCCACCCATGCGCGCAGGCTCGATCGAGACCGCTGGCCGTCTCGGTGCAGTTGTGCTGCAGTGGGATGGCTAGAGTGTCGACACCTTCCTCATGCGCGGGACCAGCAGCGTGACCACCATTCGCCTCGCCATTGTCGGCCTCGGCAAGATCGCCCGCGATCAGCATGTCCCTGCAATCGCCGGCACCGAAGGGATCGAACTCGCCGCCGTCGCCAGCCGCAATGCCTCGATCGCCGGCATCGCGCATTTCGCGACGCTCGACGAGTTGCTGGCGGCGGCGCCAGAGATCGATGCCGTGGCGCTGTGTACGCCGCCGCAAGGGCGTCATCTCCAGGCGGAAGCGGCGTTGAGGGCCGGCAAGCATGTACTGCTCGAAAAGCCTCCGGGAGCCACGGTCAGCGAACTCAATCCCCTGATCGACGCGGCGCAGCAAGCCGGGCCGACGTTGTTTGCGAGCTGGCATTCCCGGTTCGCACCCGCCGTCGAACCGGCGCGACGTTTTCTCGCCAGCCGCAACATCAAATCGGTCGTCGTCGAATGGAAGGAAAACGTGAAGATCTGGCATCCGGGCATGCTCGGCCGTCGCCGCGACGTCGAACCGTTCATCGAGAATTGAACGTGGTGCAGCCGGGCAATTCCCGAGGCTGATCTTCTACAGCGTTTTCCGGTTCATTCGAATCATTGTTGCTTCTCCCGAGGCCTCATGGTTCGAGACGCGCGAAGGAGCGCTCCTCACCATGAGGGTCTGAGACCTCATCCTTCAGGAGCATCGCGAAGCGATGCGTCTCGAAGGACGAAGCCATTGAGGTGGAAATTGCTCTAATCCCGCTTTGCATCCGCGCGCCCTGGTGGCCGACCCGCGAGCGGGACGAGCATCAATCCGAGCAGCGCCACGCCGGCCAGCAGGGCCCAGGCTTCGTTGGTGCTGAGCGCAAACGCCGCCCGCTCGACCATGGGCCGAACATAGGCTTCGACAGCGGCCTCCGACACACCGGCGGGTGGGTGGGTGAACAACCGAAGATCAAGTCCGATCGCCTGTGCCGCGGTGATATCGCCAGCGATCAGCCGGTCGCGAAGCAGGCCTGCATGTTGCGCCGTGCGCCCGTAGAGGATGGTGTCGATCAATGCGATCCCGATCGCGCCACCGAGGTTTCGCATCAGGTTGAACAGGCCGCTGGCGTCGGGCACCTGGCTTGCCGTCAAGGTGCCGAGCGCCAGCCGGGTCGGCGGCAGCAGGCAGAACATGATGGCGACGCCACGCAGGACCTGCGGCCAGAACATCTCGTCGAAATCGGCGACCCTGCTCTGAAACGCGCTGCAACCGAGCCCGAAGGCGAACAGCGCGAAACCGCCCGCCGACAGCCAGCGCGGATCGAACCTGCTTTCCAGCGCGCCGGCGATCGGTGCGGTCGCGAGTTGCGCGACACCGGTGACCAGCATGACGGTGCCGATTTCGAAGGCATCATGGTGGCGCACAAAGGCGAGAAAGACCGGCATCAGATAGATCGAGCCGAACAATCCGACGCCGAGGCAAAAGCTCAGCGCGCAACCGATCGCAAACGAGCGCGTGCTCAATGTCGAGAGCTCGACCACCGGATGCGCGGCCTTGCGTGTCCTGACCGCAAAGGCCGCCGCCGCCATGGCACACAGCAGGAACAGGGCAAGGGAGTCTGGCGAAAACCAGCCTTGCTGGGGGGCCAGCTTGAGGCCGATCTCGAGGCTTGCGAGCGCGATTGCCATCAGCGCCAGCGAATAGCCGTCAAGTGTCACCAGATCGGCGAGGCAGGGCCTTGTGCGCGGCAGCACCAGGGCCGTGACGGCGGCGGCGACNATCCCGGGAATAACGTTGATCAAGAACAGCCAGTGCCAGGACCAGGTATCGGTGATCCAGCCGCCGACCACCGGCCCCACGGTCGGCGCCAGAACGGCCATGATACCGGCCAGGGTGGTGGCGATCGGGTGCAGCCGGGTCGGAAACAGCAGGAAGACGGCAGAGAATACCGCGGGGATCAGTGCGCCGCCGGCAAAACCCTGCAACACCCGGAAGCCGATCAGGACGACAAAACCGCCGCTGAAGGCGCAGCCGACCGAGGCGAGGGTGAAGAGGCTGATCGCTCCGACAAACAGCCAGCGCAGTGTCAATACGCGCGTCATCCAGCCCGTCAGGGCAATGGCGATGATCTCGGCGATCAGATACGCGGTCTGGACAAAGCTCATCAGATCCGGAGCCATCGCCAGCGCACGCTGGATCGTCGGTAACGAGGTCGCGACAACTTGAATGTCGAGGATCGCCATGAACATGCCGAGACACATCAGCATGAAACCAAGCCATGTCGCGGCGTGGCTATCGCTCGCCTCGCTCGGCCATTCGTTCATGGCGGATCCGCCATCCTCACCTGATGACAGGCCGCCAGCGCGCGGTTCTCGGCCCGCAGCCGGATCGCCAGCACGGCCGCGTTGAGGACCGTGAAGACGACGGCAAGCCACGGAAGATCGAGCGCCCATGGCAGCACGGCGATCTCGCCAACCACGACCGCGTAGTTGGGGTGAGACATCCACCGATAAGGCCCCGCCGCCACCAGTTGCTCGCCCGGCAGCACGATGATCCGCGTGGTCCATCGCGAGCCAAGCGTCCATAGTACCCAGCAACGCAGGCCTTGCAGCGCGAGATACAAAGCGAGCGCCGCGACGTTCACGGAATGATGTCGTCCGAATAGCCACAGCGATAGCAGCCAGGCCGTGTGTACCGCGACGATCAATGGATAATGCGCCGACCCCACCTCGACAGCGCCACGGGCCATCAGCTTGCGCATGTTGTGGCGTGCGACGACGAGTTCACCGATACGCTGCAGCGTGACGACGACAAGCAGGAGTTCGGCGCCGGTCAAGGGGCGTGCCGCAGCGTGACGCAGCTAGCGGTGAAGCCGGGTCCGAGCGCCGTCAACAGCGATCGAGCCGGCAGACCCGCGGTGCGCGCACGTTCGAGGACAAACAACACTGTCGGTGCCGACATGTTGCCGCAATCGGCGATGACCTGCCGCTCATGGTCGAGCCTGCCCTGGTGAAGGCTCAGTGCCGTCTCCAGGGCGGTGATGACCCTGGCGCCACCGGGATGACAGATGAATCGCCCGATCTCCGTTGCCGAGAGCTGCATGTTGGAGAGAATTTGCATCACGGCAGGGCCAAGATGCGCGGTGATGAAATTCGGGATGGTGCGCTGGAAGATGACGCCGAATCCTTCGGGATCGACATTCCAGCCCATGATGCCGAGCGTATCCGGCCACAGATATTCGCCGGAACTCTCGATTTGAGTGGCGCCGCCATCGCCCGCGCGCAGGACGATGGCCGCGGCACCGTCGCCGAACAGGCTGGTGGCGACGATGTTGGCCTTGGTGAGTTCGTCGAGGCGAAGCGCCAGCGAGCAGAGCTCGACGGCGACCAGCAGCACGTTGGTTCCCGGTCGCGCCTGCGCGAGGCGCGCCGCGATCGACAGTCCCGATACCCCGCCGGCGCAGCCGAGCCCGAACACCGGCACGCGCGTGACGTCGAAGCGGAATCCCATCCGGCCGGCGACCCGGGCTTCGAGACTTGGCGTGGCAATGCCGGTGGAGGAGACGGTCACCACCGTGTCGATATCGGCCGCTGTCAGATCTGCACTCGCCAGCGCTTTCCCAGCGGCATCGACGAACAGCGCCTCGGCGCCCTCCAGAAAGGCCTTGGTCCGTTCCGGCCAGCCTCGCGGCGCGAGATACCAGTCGAACGGTTTCACGGCATGGCGCTTGACGATCCCGGTATTGCTGAAAATGCTGGAAAGCGTTTCGAATTCGGGAAGCCGCGGTCCGAACACCTCCCACGCCGCGGCGAGAACATCCTTCTGCAGAAATACGTGAGGAGGGACGGATGTTGCCAGCGAGACCAAAGCCGCCTGTGACGCCGGAGCAGCTTTAGCCATTGAGTTTCCCCCGGTTTCCGCCTTCGGAATAGGAACATTCGCGGGATGCGAATATTTCAAATGCCGCGAAGAATCGCTGGGCGGAGCGGGTCACTAAAAGTTGAAATCGGGGCGGCTTCATGGTGGCTCGCGGGTTGCGGCATTCAAAAGCTGCGGGCGGTCTTGGCTGCCATGTTTCAGCGTTGGCTCTAGCCGAACGGCGGTCTGCTATGCTTTGATGTTGGAAAGCCTGGGCCTGAAGAACCACGCCCGCAAAACGGCGGCCAGCGGCGCGAGGCGCCCAGCCACTATCACCGCCGTAGCGTTTCCCGTCCTTGTCATCTCACGTGAGGAGTAACTCCATGACCCATGCGATCCGCTTTCATAAGACCGGTGGCCCCGAAGTTCTGGTCTGGGAGGAGGTCAAGCTCGGCAAGCCGGGTCCGGGCGAGGCACGGATTCGCCATACCGCCGTCGGACTGAACTTTGTCGACATCTACAACCGCTCCGGCCTGTACCCCGTGCAGTTGCCGAGCGGCCTGGGCGGTGAGGCGGCCGGCGTTGTCGAGGAAGTTGGATCCGGCGTCACCGACTTGAAGCCGGGCGACCGCATCGCCTATGGCGCCGCCCCGATGGGCGCCTATGCCGAAGCGCGTCTGATCCCGGCCGACCGCCTGATCAGGCTGCCCGACAGCATCGATGACAGGACCGCCGCCGCGATGATGCTGAAGGGCCTGACGGTGCAATATCTGATCCGCCAGACCTATCGGGTGAAGGCCGGCGAAACCATCCTGCTCCATGCCGCCGCCGGCGGCGTCGGACTGATCCTCGGCCAATGGGCGAAGCATCTTGGCGCAACCGTGATCGGCACGGTGGGCAGCGATGAAAAGGCAAAGCTTGCGCAAGCCCATGGCTGCGCCCACACCATCGTCTACACCCGCGAGGATTTCGTGAAGCGCGTCGACGAGATCACCGG
>JGI20189J14885_1000807_pt1 | contig 10062 bp, 7 predicted proteins | sample NGESurdeep072012_10_FD_14885 | JGI IMG/M metagenome (IMG submission 14885) | reverse complement strand
TCAGACGATTCAGTGAACGGCGGCGCCATCCATAGGGTGAATCACAACTCGATTCCCGCGCATAGCCCCCCCCGCACGGGAATTTGCCCCGGTTACGGCGATCGGCGATCAACCATCTGTTTTAATTCATTGTTTTCCATGCGCGCCAAGCATCGACGGCAACTCGACCACCGGTTTGGAAACAGGACGGCCGTGCATCGAGGTGGAGATTGCTTATTGTAAATGTTCCGAAGCGAATATCAAGTGGCCGGGACCGCCCTGTCAGACCACGGCTGCCTTCTCCTCGTCGCGCGGGACCATGGCCGGCGCGGAGACGCCGGCGTCGGGGGCCTGGCCGTGGGGCTCATCCCGCAGCATGCGCGCGCGCCGCCAGCCGCCGAACTTGTAGTAGAGGGAGGTCAGCACCGCCGAGGTGATGGTGCCGATGGGGAAGCTCCACCAGATCGAGTCGGCGCCCAGGCGCGGGGCCATCAGGCTGGCGAAGGGGATGCGCACGCCGATCATCGACACCACCAGGATGGCCAGCGGCGCCCAGACGGCGCCGGTCGATCGCACCACGCCGGAGAGGGAAAAGGTGACCGAGAACAGCACGAAACCCCACAGCACGGTGGTGTTGATGTGCCGCGCCAATGGGATCGCCGGCGAATTGTGCGGCAGCAGGATGCCCAGCACGAGATCATTGAAGACATAGAGAAAGAGCGCGATGACGCCGGTCACCACCAGGCCGGAGATGACGCCCGCGCGCGCCACCTGGGCGACCCGGTCCCAGCGCCCGGCGCCGACGTTCTGGGCCGCCATCGAGGAGACCGACGCGCCGATGGCCATGGTCGGCATCTGCAGGTAGCTCCACACGATCGACGAGATCGAATAGGCGGCCGAGGTGAGGAAGCCGTAGCGGTTGACGAAGCTGATCATCACCACCGCGGCGCCGGACATCACCAGCATCTGGACGCCCATGGGCAGGCCGCGGGTGACCAGGGAGCGGAAGATCGGCCAATCCGGCCTGAGCAGGTGAAGTTCGCCCGGCCGCAGGAGGATCACGCTCTGCTTGCGATAGAGATGGATCATCAGGAAGATCAGGGCGACGCCCTGGCCGACAAGGGTCGAGGTCGCCGAGCCGGCGATGCCCATGCGCGGAAACGGGCCGATCCCCCGGATGAGGAGGGGATTGAGGGTGATGTCGATGACGATGGCCAGGGCCAGGAACCAGAACGGGGTCACCGAATCGCCGGCCCCGCGCTGGGCCATCTGCATGAATACGAAGAAATACATGAACGGCACGGAGGCGAAGATGATCCGCAGATAGATGATCGCCTCGCCCCGCGCCTCCGGCGGGGTCCCCATGAGGTCCAGGATGTGGGGCGAAAGGGCGCCGCCGAACACCGCGAGCAGCAGGGAGAGCCCGATGAAGAAGGTCGTGGTCGTGCCCATGACCCGCTTGACCAGGGCCAGGTCGCTGGCCCCGACCGCCTGGGCGACCAGAATATTGGCCGCCATGCCGACGCCAAAGATCGAACCGATCATCAACATCATAACGATGTTGGCGTTGCCGAGCGCTGTGATCGCTGTCTCGCCGAGGGTGTGACTGACCCAGATCTGATTGACCGTGCCGTTCAGCGACTGCAGCGCGTTGCCGCCAAGCAGCGGCAGGGAAAAGAGCAGCAGGGTGCGGGTGATCGGACCCCGGGTCAGATCGCGCCGCGTCCGGCCGCGGGACGCCGGGTCCAGAGGCGCCGGGCCGGACGGCCGGGAACTCCCGGACTTCGCATCCATCTTATGGCGACCGCGCCGGGATCGCCGCCACGATCGCCTCGGCTTCGTCGAAGATGGCCGGATCGATGGAAAGCTCGGCGGCCGAAGCGTTGTCATCGACCTGTTCGGGGCGGCTGGCGCCGACGATGGCCGAGGCGACGTTTTCCTCGCGCAGAACCCAGGCGAGGGCGAACTGGGCGAGGGTGGCATCGACCCTCGCCGCCAGAGGCCCCAGGCGCTGCACGGCCTCAAGCACCTCGGGCCGCATCCAGCCCTTGATCGGACCGCTCATCTCGTCGCTGGCCGCGCGGCTATCGGCCGGCGGCGGCGCGCCGGGCGGATACTTGCCGGTGAGCACGCCTTGAGCGAGCGGCGACCAGACGATCTGGGAAATGCCGTTCCGGGCGCAGAGGGGAATCACCGTCTTCTCCGGACGGCGCCACAGCAGCGAATACTGCGGCTGGCTGGAGACGAACCGCTCCACGCCCTCGAGCGCCAGGGCGGCCTCGATGTTTTGCGGCGACCATTCCGAAAAGCCGATGTAGCGGGTCTTGCCGGAGCGCACCGCTCCGGTCAGCGCCTCCATGGTCTCCTCGAGCGGCGTCTCGACGTCGTATCGGTGGCACTGGTAGAGATCGACGTGATCAACCCGCAGGCGCCTCAGCGACGCGTCGAGCTGTTTGTCGATCTGGGCGCGGGAAAGACCTCTGTCCGAGGGACCCATTTCACCGAACACCTTGGTGGCGAGGATGTAGCGGTCCCGCGGCATGCCGGCGAGAGCCTCGCCCAGCAGCGTCTCGGCGGCGCCGCGGCCATAGACGTTGGCGGTGTCGATGAGATTGATGCCGACATCGAGCGCCCGCCCGACGCAGGCGATCGCGCGTTCACGCTCGACCCCGACGCCGTAGGTCAGCCAGGAACCCAGCGAGATCACCGAGACCTTGAGGTCGCTGGCGCCCAGTTGCCGATAGCGCATGAAGGTTCACTCCGAGGCTGAGTGACCACCCTATAGAAAGGCGGGGACGCCCTCCAACCCAGATCCTCGGCGCGATTGCAGGAAATTGCCCCTCCCTCCCCTTTGTTTAGACGGGAGACATGGTGAACACCTGTTCGGAGACATGGTGAACAGGTTGGGTGACGTTTTGGCCCAGATCGATCTGGGCCAAAACGAATTTTCGATAGCAAAGGTCGAAGACGCCATCGGTGTCGGTGGCGCGCAGGGCGATGGCGCGGCCGGCGAAGGCTTTCGAGCAGTTGATCTTGCGGCCTTTGAAGCTGAACCAGCCGCCCTCGTAGACCTTGCGGACGTGAGCCTGGGGTTCGTACTGGGGTGGGGTGATCGAGGCGGGCATGGACCGGGGACTGGCCTGGTAGCGGGTGATCGGGGTTGCCATGCCGATGCCTTCGTGGGGTCGCTTGGTGTTGTAGATCGGCCGCCAGGCGTCGAATGCAGCCTGGGCTGCCTGGTTGTCGGCGAAGGTGTGACCGTCGAGAACCTCGCCCTTGAGCGTGCGGTGGAAGCGCTCGTCCTTGCCCTGGGTCTGGGGGTGGTAAGGCGCGCCGTGGCTGACGGCGACGCCGAGGTCCAGAAGCCACACTCCCAGCCGGCTGTATTTCTGCCCGCTGCCCGCGGTTCCCCATGGAGCTCCGTTGTCGCAAAGCATCCGCTTGGGCAGCCCATGGCGGGCGAACACCCGCTCCAGCCGCGCCTGGACGGTGGCCGTACGCTCGTCGCCACAGGCTCCGATCTCCAAGGCGTAGCGAGAATGATCGTCCAGGACCGTCAGCGGATGACAGCGGCCAAGAGCCAAGGGGAAGTGACCCTTGAAGTCCATCTGCCAAAGGTCGTTGGGCGCCGCGTGTTCGAAGCGTTGGAACGCCCGCGGCTCGCCGACCCCGGGTCCGTCCAGGCGCTCGTGCCGCCGCAGGATCGCCGTCACCGTCGAGGCCGCCGGCGGCGAGATCAGACCCTCCCGCTCCAGAACCTTGCGGATCTTGCGGCCGCCCCACCTTGGGTGCTCGGCTCGGATCGCCAGAACCATGGCCTCCACCTCCGCCGAACTGCGCGAGGGGCTCGCCAGCGGCTTGCGAGAGCGGTCGGTCAGTCCCGCCGCCCCCTCCTTCTCGTAGCGGTCCAGCCACTTGTAAGCCGTCGCCGAACCAATCCGCCAGCGACGGCAGAGCTCCCGAACATTCGCCCCCGGCCTGCTTGCCAGAAGGCAAAACTCTTCCCGATGAGACACGATCGAACGCTCCCGAAATGGCATGTGTCCTCCTCCGACTCATGCCTGAAGTGTTCACCATGTCCCCGAACGTGTGTTCACCATCTCCCCGGTCTGAACACCCTTCATGGGGAGGGTCGGCCGAAGGCCGGGGTGGGGCTGTGTGGACCCCCTCGGCGGCTCTGTGGTTGTCCGCGACAGCCCCACCCTGACGGCTTCGCCGTCTGTCCCTCCCCATGCGCCGACGGAGGGAGGCGAGCAGGTTAGAACTTGTAGTGGACTTCGACGCCGTAGAGCCGGGGTGGGGTCAGGTCGTAGGATCTAACCACCTGCGAGGGTCCGCCTCCGTCCAGAGCGGGCGCCTGGATGTCATAGCCCGACGCCGCCGCGTCATAGCCGTAGCTGTTGAACAGATTCTTCACGTAGAGAACCACTTCGTATTTGTCGTGATTCCCACTCCAGGTGGCGCGCAGATCCACCTGGTGCCACGACGGCGCCTCGTAGTAGGGCCGGTTGAAGATCGACGCGTAGGACTTGTCCTTCCAGACATAGGTCCCGGAAAGGGTGAGGGTGCCGGGATCGAACACGAAGGTGTAGGTCGCGTTGAAGGCGACCTTGTTTTCCGGGGCCTGCGGGAGCGGATTGCCGTTGACCGACTGGAAGGTCGTGCCTTGATAGACAACCGCCGGGCGTGCGCCGGGCTGCGTGCCGTTCGAATCGGCCGCATCGACGTAGCATCCCGGCGGCGGGGGCGTGGCGACGACACCGGTGGCGTTGCAGGTCGACTTGATGTTGGTGTGGTCGAGGGCATAGGTCAGGCTCAGATCGAGATGGTCGATCGGCCGCCAGTCGCCGACGAATTCCACGCCCTCGGAGACCGCCTTCGGCACATTGAGGAACTGGGTGAGATTGATGCCGCCGGTGGGGACATCGAGAGGCACCTGATCGTTGGTGTAGTCGTAGTAGAAGGCATCGGCGTCGATGGTCAGGCTGTGACCGAAGGTCTTCTTGAGGCCGACTTCATAGTCGTTGACGTGCTCCGGGGCCGCCTCCGGGTTGGCGCTGATCACGCCGGCGTTCAGGCCGAACGCCTTGTAGCCGCGATTGTAGCGGGCGTAGATGAGGGTGTCGTGGTCCGGCGTCCATTCGATGCCGGCGGTGCCGGAGACGGAGCTGGAGTGGTCGCCAAGGCAGCGCTGGTAGTCGCCGGCATAGTAGCCGGTGAGGACCTCGGCCACATTGCACGTCACGCCCTTGGCGTTGTTGTTGAAGCTGATCAACACCGGTGTGATATCGAGCGCCGGGAACAGGGTGCCGAGATTTGCCGCGTTTACGCAGGCGTCGGCCCCGGCTCCGAAGGTTGAAAACGCCGCGAAGGTCGAACAGCTGGGGGTGCCTGGAGCGCCGTTGCCGGCCCCGAGGTCGGCGAAATTGATGAATCGCGCCTGCTCGAGCGCCCTCTTCCTGTCGTACGTAAAGCGCAGGCCGCCCGTCAGCTTGATCGTCGGCGTCACCTTCCAGTCCAACTGACCATAGACCGCCTCGCTGTCGATGCGATCTTCATAGTCGGTGTAATAGTAATAGCGGCCGGGATTGCCGATCGCCGGACCCGCCGTCGGCGTCGGCGTGGCGAGTTGCGCCTGATCCGGCGTGCGAACCGTGATCAGGTTGTTGTCCATTTCGGTGTAGGAATAGACGCCGGCAATATACTGAAGAGGGTTGTTGGTGGTCGATGATATCGTGATCTCGTTGCTGTACCACCGCGTATGGGTCTCGTAACTGAAATCCTGCACCGGGTTGACGGTAAGCGGGCCGCAGGGCGCGATGTGGAACGTGTTGAGGGTGTCGCACAGGCCGCCCTGCGTGAACGGCGCCAGGGGTATCTGGTACGACGTGACGCTGGAGTTGTCGTTGCCGAACAGGCCGGTCTGCAGGTTGTAGTGATACTGACCGTAGCCGGCCGTGTACTTCAGGTCGAAGCCGTCGAAGTGATGGGTGGCGTGGAAGGCGACGTTGTAGGCTTCATCGACGTTGATGTCGGTCGGGAAGGCGCCGGCGTAGTTGCGCAGGTTGGTCGCGGTCGGATTGGGGCCGACGGCGCCGACCACGTTGGTCGCGCCGGCGAAGTTGGGATTGAAGAAGATGTTTCCCGCCACGACGGCGCCCGAGGCATAGGGGCCGGCGGTCGGAATCCCCAGCAGGCTGCCGGGGCCGCCGCGATCGTTGTGGAAGGCGATCTGGTAGAAATCAAGCCAGAGCTCGTTCTTGTCGTCCTTGTACTGCAGCTGGGCATCGACATAGGGCTCGTGGACCACGCCGCCCTGGGAAGATCCGTTGGCGACATCGTGGAAATAGCCCCGGTACTGATTGGTGTCGACGAGGCTGACCCGGAAGCTCAGCTTGTCGTTGATCGGCCCCGAGAGCGTGCCTTCGATCTTGGAGGCGTCGTAATTGCCGTAACTGGCGCGAATTTCGCCTGAATATTCCTCGGTCGGGCGCCGGGAGATGGTGTTGATCAGGCCGCCGATGGCGTTGCGGCCGTAGAGCGTGCCCTGCGGGCCGATGAGGATTTCGACCTGGTCGATGAGCATGTCGTCGCGACCGACGAAGAAGGTCGAGTTGGAGAAGATGTCGTCGTAATAGACGGCGACCGAGGAGTCCGAGAGATAGATGTTGTTGTTGCGGGCCAGGCCGCGCATGGCCGGCCGGTCCAGCTGGCTGGAGTAGGTGAACCCCGGCGTGAAGTTGGTCATGTCCTGGACGGTGTTGATGCCCTTGAGGGCCCGGTCCTTGGAGGTGAAGGCGGTCACCGATTCCGGCACGTCCTGGATGTTGGCCGACCGCTTTTCGGCGGTGACGATGACCTCGGTGACGCTGGTGGCGCCGTTGTCCGCCGCCGGCGCCGCCGCGGTGGCGGCCCAGGCCCCTCCGCTCGACATGGCCAAGGCGCCAAAGGCGCAGGACAGCAGCAGGACTCGCTGGTTCATCGTTCCTCCCCGTGGGTCCGACCTTCCGGGCCGGATCCGGTAAACATTGCCCGACCACCCGCCCGCCATCGGCGCGCGAACAGGTGTTCGGTTTGGAACCTGAGGCAAGCGCCCGAAGGCGTCAACCGGGCAAGACCAAACAATTTCCTTACTGTTGCCACGGCGCCGCGCCTTGGGATAACGCCCCGCGCCCCTTCCACCACCTCGTCCTGCGGCGAGGCGGTCCCCCTTCCCCGCTTTGCGGGGCAGGAAGGAGAACATCCTCCCCCGCCCCTACGCGGGGGAGGTGGCGCGGCGCTCTTCCTCGCGCCGTGACGGAAGGGGCGCAAGGCGGCAAGCGCCGGAGGGGTTTTCGGTCGCGCACCTTCACGCCGTCGCGAACGGGTAGGGTGAGATCGATTTGGTGAAATCATCGACGGTGAGGGTGCGGTTCATCGGCTCGGCGGCGCGTTGCGGGCAGGCCGGACGTTCGCAGATCCGGCAGTCGGGGCCGATCTGGGTGACCACCGGATCGGCGAGATCGAGACCCCGCGCATAGACCAGTCGGGCGGCGTATTTGAGTTCGCAGCCGAGGCCCACCGCCAGTTCGGAATCCTCCTCGCTGTACGGCGAGGCGATGCGCCAGACCGTCCGCGCCAGCGTGAAGTAGCGGACGCCGTCGGGTGTCTCGACGATCTGGGTGAGGATCTTGCCGGGGGTGCGGAAGGCGCCGTGGATCTTCCATCGCGGGCAGGCGCCGCCGAATCGGGAGAAGGGGGAAGGCGCCGCCGGCGAAGCGCTTGGAGATGTTGCCGGCGCAATCGACCCTCAGCATGAAGAACGGAACGCCGCGCGCGGTCGGGCGCGAGAGGGTGGTCAGCCGGTGATAGACCAGCTCGAAGCTGGCCCCGAACCGGGTGCGGACGAGTTCGATGTCGTGACGCGTCGCCTCGCACGCCCGGCGGAAGGCCTCGTAGGGCATCATCGCCGCGGCGGCCAGATAGTTGGCCAGGGAAACCCTGAGCAGGCGAGCGGTGGACCCGTCCGGTGGCGCGACCCTCTCGACGATGGTGGCGACAGTGGTGCTCGTCGCCGCCACCGAGCGACGCCCGCTCGGGACCCGCTGGGCATGGCCTGTAACGCACCTTATCGTAAGGGGCCTGGCGGCGGGAGGATCGACTTATGGAGCCTCGGACGCGAACCTCCCGGGCGACGAAGATAGGGAGGCCTGGCGGCGAGGCGTCGGAACCAGAAAATCCAATGATGACACTCACGTTTCGGTGCCCGAGCGAACTCGAGAGGCGACTGCCGCCGCCCGTGCCGGCGGCGCAGGGCCTACCAACCTGGTTGAAGGCCATGCCAGCGCAAACGTTCAACGCGGTCGCTTCCAGGCAGGACGACACTGTCAAGCGCTGTCCGCCATTCATCGACGCCATGACCAGCGGCTTCTTGCTTCCGCTGATCTGTGACGTGAAGGTCGAGAACGGCGAATTTACCTGGGACGACGACCTGCCGCCGGGCGGATCGGACAGTTACCCACGCTCGCCGATCGGCTTCCACGAAGCCGGCCAGGTGGCCGACACGCCGTTGTTCGACGCCGATCGGTTCCTGATCAAGTTCCACAATCTGTGGACGATCGAAGCGCCGCCCGGCTGGTCGCTTCTGTTCACCCATCCGGTCAATCGTTTCGACCTGCCGTTCACCACCCTGACCGGCCTGGTCGATTGCGACCGCTATCACGACGCGTGGATCAACTTCCCGGCCCATTGGCGCGACGCGGATTTCAACGGCGTGCTGCCCAAGGGCACGCCGGTGGCGCAGTGTTTCCCTATCAAGCGGGAAACCTGGGCGGCGCGCACCATACCGCTGACCGACGAGGAAGCGCGGCGGGCGGAGACTCTCGCAGGGGACATCCGCCGCGAAAAGGGCGTCTACCGTCGGCGCTTCCGGGCCTGAAGGACCATCATTTGGTCTCTACGCCCAGGAATTTCGCGGCTGCGCTCGGCCGTAGGAAGAAGCGGCCATGCGGGGTGGCGGCGAGCGCGCTGATTGCCCGCCGCGCCAGCCCCGCATCGCCGCGCGCCGCCGCGCGAAGGGCCGCCTCCCCGGCCTGGCGATCGCCCATTTCGAGCAGGCACTTGGCCAGGGCGATCCGGGTCACGGCATCGTCCGGCCGCGTCGCGAGGACCCGCCGATAGAGATCGGCCGCCTCCTCGTATTCACCATCCAGGGCCATCACCCTGGCGAGGCCCACCAGAGCGTTGGGCCGGCCCAGCCCCGCGGCGAGCACCTGGGAAAACAGTGCGCGCGCCTCGGCGCGGTCGTTCCTCTTCAGATGGAGATAGCCGAGCGCCAGCCTCAGGACCTCGGCGCCCGGCATGAGCGCCAGGCCGCTTTCGAGCACCGCGATACCCTCGCCAAAGCCGCCGATGTCGCCGAGGCGGTCTCCGAGCTGGAGAAAGGCCAGCAGGAACGGAGGCCGACGCGTCGTAGCAAGCCGCAACTGGTCCAATGCCTCCTCGCTTCGCCCAACGGCGGCCAACGCCATGCCAAGCAAGGTCTCGGCCGCGGGGTCACTGCCACGCCGCGCCGCCCTCTGCAGAACATCGACCGCCTCTTCGGAGCGGTCCTGCAACAGAAGGGCCTCGCCAAGAATCTGCGCGGCGAGAAGATGGTCCCGATTCGACTTCAATACCCTGGAGGCGAGCCGCTCCGCCTCGGCAGGGCGCTGCGTGCGGACCGCAAGAATCGCCTTTTCAAGCGCTTGGCTGATGGTGCTCGGTCGTTCGTGGGCTGAAGGTGGGCGCTTCGACATCAGTCTCGACAACAGAACAGGACAAGAATTCGAGGCCGATGTGAGCCCGCTCGGGGTTGGGTGGCAAGAACCTGATGCGCGGAATTCTCACGCCGGTGCGAAAGGATACGGCGAGATCGACTTGGTGAAGTCATCGACGGTGAGGGTGCGGTTCATCGGCTCGGCGGCGCGTTGCGGGCAGGCCGGACGTTCGCAGATCCGGCAGGCGGGGCCGATCTGGGTGACCACCGGATCGGCGAGATCGAGACCCCGCGCATAGACCAGTCGGGCGGCGTATTTGAGTTCGCAGCCGAGGCCCACCGCCAGT
>JGI20189J14885_1000798_pt1 | contig 10165 bp, 9 predicted proteins | sample NGESurdeep072012_10_FD_14885 | JGI IMG/M metagenome (IMG submission 14885) | reverse complement strand
GCCCGCCGAAGGCGCCGCACGTTGAGCCCAAGCCGACGGCGGATGTCCATGGCGCCAGAGGGCGGGGCCGCACCCGATCAATCTACAGACGATGAGTCTCGTTCGAGCGTTGACTAGTCGCCCCCGCCGTGGCGTCAGTCCCGGGGGAGCGAGACTCATCGGATGAGGTCTCGTCACATCATCCGGTCAGTGTCGATCGCCGGGAAAGGCCTTCCTCGACAAGGGAATGCGATGTTTGGAGACTTCATGCTGCTGGAGGGGCAAGGCTCTCTGGCCCGTTCGGCGCCGAGGCTGACGCTGGGAGATACCGGAGGGCGTAGCGAGGCGTGGCTGAAGAACACATTGTTCGACCATCCCGAGATATTGCCGATCGGCGACATCGACCCAGACTTTGGTCCGCTCATCCCGCTCTGCCGGGAGCTGCGCACCAAGGCTGGGCCAGTCGATATCGCCTATATCAACACCCACGGGCGGCTGACGCTGGTGGAGTGCAAGCTGTGGCGTAACGCGGAGGCGCGGCGCAAGGTCGTGGCCCAGGTTCTGGACTATGCGCGCGCCGTCTCGCGATGGTCGTACGCGGACCTACAACGCCAGGTCTCCGCGGCCCTTGGCGTCAAGGAAGACGTGCCATACGCCCGTGCCCTGGCCACCGCCCCGGACCTAGCCGAGCACGAGTTCAAAGACGCGGTGAGCCGCGCGCTTCGATCGGGGCGGCTTCTACTCCTCATCGCTGGGGACGGCATTCGCGAGGACTTGGGCGAGATCGCGGCGCTGATCAGCGGCGACCCAGCCTCGGGCTTTTCCTTGGGGCTCGTCGAGGTCGCCCTCTATGACCTCGGCTCGGGGGGGCTGGCGGTCCAGCCCAGGGTGATCGCGCGCACCGAATTGATCGAGCGCCATGTGGTCGTGCTGCGCAGCGAGGCCGGTGTTCCGATCGACAGCCTAAGTTCAATGGATGGCGAGCCTGAACCATCGCGACCGCCCCGCGCGTCCTCGGAAGGCGCGCGGGAAAGCCTCAAATGGGCTGACTACGGCGCTTGGTGGGCGCCGGTGATCGCGGCCCGTTTCGACGACCTGGACCAAGAAGCGGCGAAGCTGCATTGGAAAGACCACATACGCGCGCCTCTCCCATGGCCCGGAACCTGGATCACCGCCTACCGGAGCGCTCAGCAGGGGGGGCGGCTGGGACTCTTCATAAGTGGCAGGCCAACCGATTTGACGTCTTTGAAAGAGGCCTTGGCGTCGGAATTGGCCGACATCCTGCTTGAGCTGCCGGATGGCACAAGCCTCATCGAAAAAAGTGGGCTCTTCGCGCCGACAACCCAGCGTTCGGCGGCCGATTTTCCCGACGAAGGGGCTAAGCAAGCCTGGCTCGCCGCCAGTCTGAATGCCTACGTCAACGCGCTGGGTCCTCGTGCAAAGCGCCTGTTGGGCCCTCCTACCGTGTCCTCAGCCGCGCTTTAACTGGTTGCCTTGGCGACGCCCTCGGCCCCTCAAGGTCCTTTCCTCGCGAGAGGATACCGTCCGCGCGCTCGAACTCGCGCTGGCCAGCAATACGCGGCGGCGGCGGTGAAATACGGCTACCGCGACGAGGTCGCCGCCGCCAGGGAATAACGCCCAGCCTTCAGGCGTCTACCCGCACCCGAACCCGGGCGGGCGGCAGGCCCGTCTGCGGCCGCCCAAAGCTCAGCGTCCGGAACGTGAGCGCAAGGCCCTCGTGCACCGCCTCCTTGCCGCTCACCGCCTGCCAGCGGCGGATGGTGACGTCGGCGTATTTGGGGTCCAGCTCCATGAGCCTGGCCCGCCGGCCGACCTTCTCGGCGGCGATGAGGGTCGTGCCGCTGCCTGCGAAGAGGTCCAGGACCACCTCGCCCTTCATCGAGCAGTCGAGGAGCGCGTCCTTGACCAGCGCCAGGGGCTTGACCGTCGGGTGCATCGCCCGCTCGCGGGCCTTGTCGGCCCCAAAGCCGGTGACACCTTCGTACGACCAGACGTTGGGCCGGTTGCGCCCGTTCTTGCCCAGCTGAATGGTGTTGACGTTGGGAGCGGCGCCTTTCTTCAGGACGAAGATGAGTTCGTGCTGGGAGCGGTAGAAGCTCCCCATGCCGCCCCATCCCTTGTCCCAGACGCAGAGGTTGAGGAGCGCCAGATCCGCGGCCTTTGCCGCCGCCAGCACGTGGGTCATGTGCCGCCAGTCCATGCAGACATAGCCAAGACCTCCGTCGATGAGTACGCGCGCGATCTGGCCGGTCACCTTGGCGAGGAAGGCGGTGAACTCCTCGTCGCTCATTTCTCCGGAGGCCTGGACGAACTCGCCGTGGGCTTTCGAGGGGCTGGCGTTGCCCTCGATGACGACATTGTAGGGAGGATCGGTGAAGACCGCGCGGACCTCCTCGCCGGTGAGCAGCCGATCGAGCGCCTCTGCTGACGTGGCGTCGCCGACCAGCAATCGATGGTCGCCCAGACGCCAGAGGTCGCCGACGCGCGACACCGCCTCGCTCTCCAGGCGGGGGACGTCATCCTCGCCAGGATCGCTCTGACCGACCCCAAAGCGGATCGCCTCGATCTCAGGGAGGCTGAAGGCCGTGAGTTCGAGGCTAAAGTCCAGCTCCAGGCCGGCGAGCTCATCGAGTTCGAAGCGCAGCACCTCGCGGTTCCAGGCGCCCAGTTCCGATAGGCGGTTGTCGGCGATGACGAAGGCGCGTTGCTGTTCGGGTGTGAGGTGATGGGCGACGACGCAGGGGACATCCGCCATGCCCAGAGCCTTGGCGGCTTCGACGCGGGCGACGCCGGCGATGATCCTGCCCTCGGCGTTGAGGACGATGGGAATGATGAAGCCGAACTCGGCGATGCCGGCCTTGAGCGCCGCGATCTGCCTGGCGGGGTGATGGCGACTCTGACGGCCGGCGGGACGCAAGCCGGCGATCGGTCTTCGCTCGACAAACACGTCGAGCATCGCTGGGCCAATGGGTCCGATGAGTGGTTGGTCTAGGTCTTTCATTTTCGTGACTCCGTGGGTTGAAGGCGAGCGCGATCGCACCCTCGCGCTAGGGACCAACATCTCCTTTCCCGCTGCCACGGAGTGTCGGCATTGGCGGGCCGACGCTCCGCACTTGGGGACCCGGCGGAGGATATCAATCCCTTGATCGGCAAGAGATTTTCCCCGCGCGACGAGGTCGACCTCCACTGGACTATCGGCGCGAACCGAGCGTCATGGGACCTCTCCCCCAAGGAGCAGGGAAATGATCGACAGGCAGACGGCGGAACAGGGAATCTCAGCCCTGGCCGTCGCGGTCGCCTCGATCATGGAGGACGCGCACGAGGGGGCGGTGACGCCGCCACAGGCGTTCAAGGCCTACCTTGGGATCGCCGAGATTCTTCGCCAGAGCGGCGCCGATATCACGGCGCTTTCCGCCGCGATCGAGGTTCTCGCCCGCCGGGCCGAAACTTAAGCGACTAACCGCTGGACTACCCCGCCACGGCAAGCGTTGGTCACATCGCCTGGCCCAGCCGGGCTCGTCTCGGTAGCGGCGGCCGCATCGGCCGGCGCGCGAACCAGAGGACGACCCAATGACCAACATCAATGAAGCCCAGCGCCAGATACTTATCGCGGCGGCGCGAACCGCCGAGGGCGAGATCGACCCTCCCGCCGACGCCAAGCTCGCCAAGAGCCTGATCAAGAAGGGCTGGGCCGTGTCCGAACCCCTGGCCGAAGGCGGCGGTCGGCTGATGATCACGGACGCCGGCCGCGAGGTTATCGCCGTGGCGGGCGAACCGGTATCGGCCGCCGATGGCGACACGCGCTCCGATGAGGTTGCGGAAAGCAGCGACCCCAGCCCCGCCAAGCGGGCGCGCGGTGTCCGCAAGTCGAGCACGGAGTGGCCGACTGGAAAGCTCGGAATCCTCGTCACGCTTCTCCAGCGGCCCCAAGGCGCGAACCTCGAGGAGATGACGGCGGCCACCGGCTGGCAGACCCACTCGGTCCGAGGCGCGATGTCGGGGGCCCTGAAGAAGGGTTTCGGCTTCGTCATCGATAGCCGAAAGACTGAGGCCGGCCGGACCTACCGCATCGTGGCGGACGGCGCGGCGTGATGGCTGCCGACACAGCGGAGGCGGAGAGGGTCGCGGACGAGGTCCGCGCCCTCGAGGCCCAGGACATGGACGCTCTGAGGCTCGAATGGCGGCGGCGCTTCAAGGCGCCGCCGCCGGCCCTGCGCGCGGCCGATCTGCTGCGGCGCTCACTCGCCGAGCGCGTCCAGGTCGAGGCCTTTGGGCGCGACGTCGAGCTGGAGCGCAAACTCGCGGCGCTCGTGCGGGCTCACGGGCGCGGGGAGCATGCCTCCGCTCCCCGTGCGCTCTTCCGGCCGGGCACGGTTCTCACGAGGGAGCATGGCGGACGCACCCATAGGATCGAGGTGCTGAAGGACGGGTTCCTCTGGGAAGGCAAGACGCTCAAAAGCCTCTCGGAAATCGCCCGGTCGATCACTGGGGTACGGTGGAATGGGCCGAGGTTCTTCGGACTGAGGGAAGCCAAGCCCGCGACGGGGAGCGGAGCGTGAGCGCGGCCGCCACGCCGGTGATCGCGCCCAGGCGCCTGCGCTGCGCGATCTACACCCGCAAGTCCTCCGAGGAAGGGCTGGAGCAGGACTTCAACTCCCTGCACGCCCAGCGCGAGGCCTGCGAGGCCTATGTGAGGAGTCAGGCCGGGGAGGGCTGGACCGGGATCGCCACGCCCTACGACGACGGGGGCTATTCCGGCGGCAGCCTGGCCAGGCCCGGCCTCGCCAAGCTCCTGGCCGACGTCGACGCGGGCCGGATAGACATCGTGGCGGTCTACAAGGTCGACCGCCTCACCCGCTCACTCGCCGACTTCGCCAAGATCGTCGAGCGGTTCGACTCAAGGCAAGTCTCCTTCGTCTCGGTGACCCAGGCCTTCAACACCACGACGAGCATGGGGCGCCTCACCCTCAACGTCCTGCTCTCCTTCTCCCAGTTCGAGCGCGAGGTCACCGGCGAGCGCATCCGCGACAAGATCGCCGCCTCGAAGGCCAAGGGGATGTGGATGGGGGGCAACGTCCCCTTGGGCTACGACGCCGCGGGCCGAGCCCTGACGGTCAACCCGGCCGAGGCCGACCAGGTGCGCCACATCTTCGAGCGCTACCTGGCCTTGGGTTCGGTGCACGCGCTGAGGGACGAGCTCAACGCCCAGGGGTTCCTGTCCAAGCGGCGGGTGACCAAGGCGGGCAAGGAGATTGGCGGGCTGCCCTTCTGGCGCGGAGCGCTCTTTCACCTGCTCTCCAACAGGCACTACCTGGGTCTCATCACCCACAAGGAGCTGACCCACCAGGGGACGCACCCCGCCATCGTCGAGGAGGATCTCTTCGACAAGGTCCAGGCGCGGCTGGCCCAGAACGCCGGAAAGGCTCGCCGCGCCAAGGCGGGCCTTGGCCCCAAGGCGCCCGCCGCGCCCCTCGCCGGCCTCGTCTTCGACGACCGGGGCAACCCCATGGCCTCGGTGAATGCCCGCAAGGGCAAGGGCCGCCTCTACCGCTACTATGTCTCCGCCCCCTTGCAGCAGGGTCGCCGCCAGGACGCCGGATCGCTCCCGAGGTTCCCCGGACTGGCGCTCGAGGATCTGCTGCGCGCGCGCCTGGGAGCCCTTGGGGTCCTTGGGGGCGGCGAGGAGTTGGCCTCCCGGATCGAGCGGATCGAGGTTGGCGGACGGCAGGTGCTGATCCGGCTGGATCTGGCCGACGATCTCGCCGCCCACGTCCGCGAAAGACTGGACCCCGAGGAGAACCTAGATGTGGACGAGGGCCGCGGCGTCCTCACGATCCCGGCGGTGCTCAGGTGGCGGGGCGGCGTGAAGCTGGCGGTGGGGCCGCGCGGCTTGGCGGCCGTGGAGACGCCTCGGGTCGACCTGGCGCTCCTTAGGGCGCTGATCCGCGCCGAATCGTGGAAGGCCCAGATGCTCGACGGGACCTACAAGACCCTCAACGATCTCGCCTTGGCCCAAGACTTCACCGACCAATACGCCCGCGTCCAGATCCGCTTGGCCTTCCTCTCGCCGACCCTCAAGCGGGCGATCATCGAGGGGACCATGGCGCGTGGGACGAGCCTGGGCGACCTCGCGCAGGCAGCGACGCCCCTCGCCTGGTCCGATCAGTGGCTCCAGCTCCAGCGCTGAGCGCCACGCCGATCGCGATCCTCGGCGTCCACCGCCCGCTGATAACGACCCCGGCCGACCCAGTCGGCGAACTGGGAGACGCTGTCAGCCTGATCGTCATAGCGCCCCTTGGGGAAGGCGATCATCTCGGCCTTGAGATCGGGGAGAAAAGCCCCGGCCCGGGGAAACTTGATCAGGCCATTTTCCAGCTTCTCGGTCTGGCCGGCCATGCGGCTCACCTTGTCGGTCTTGGGCTGCCAGGCGATGGCCCGCCACGGAGGATCCTCGCGCTCCGGGGTCGCCTTCAGCTGGTCGCGCCGAAACTCATCGAAGAAGGGCCGCCCCGCCCCGGCGTGCTCGATGAGGATCTGGTCGGGTGTCCACTTGCGTCGATGGATCCGCGCCTGGGCCAGCATCTCGGGAAACTCCAGCCGCAGCCGGAGCAGATCCAGCAGCAGCCATGACTTGTCGTGGTAGCCCCAGGTGGTGCACACCGAATAATCGCTCTGCGGCGTCGCGGTGACCGCCACGTCCCAGCTCTGGACCACATGGAGGAATTCCTCGCGCTCGGGGGCCTCCTCGTAGGTCTGGATCTTCGGCCAGCGCACCAGGTTGCCTCCCGGGGCGGTGGGGTTTTGCTGGTACTGGGCTTCGAACGCCCAGGGGCCGATGGCCGTGCGCGTCTCGGCCAGGACATCAAGGGGTTCGCGGGCCTCGAATAGCGCCTCCCCCTGTCGCCGCCGTCTCGTCCGTCCGCCCCCCAGGTCGAACTCCTCGTCCTCCTCGGCGATGGCGCGCAGGTTCAGGTGGACGAACTCCTTCTTCTCCAGGAGGTAGCCGGCCAGATCGTCCTCGTGCAGCCGCTGCTGAATGGCGATGATCGAGCCGGTCCGCTTGTCGTTCAAACGGCTGAAGAGGGTCTGTTCGTAGAAGTCCTTGATCTTTTGCCGCTCCACCGCCGATCCAGCCTCGCCGGCTTTCATCAGGTCATCGACGATGATGATGTCGGCGCCAAAGCCGGTGAGGGGACCGCCCAGGGAGACCGCCCTGCGCGAGCCGTTGTCCGCGGTCTCGTACTCCAGCTCGACGTTGCGCTTAGGGAAGGCCACGGTCCTGGGAAAGAGCCGCCGATACCAGGACGACTCCATCACCATCCGGAAATCCCGGGCGTGCTTGGCGGCGAGCTCGCCGCCGTAGCTGGCGACGAGGAACCGTTTGGAGGGATCCAGGCCCATCACCCACGCCGGAAACGCCACCGCGGTGGTGATGGACTTCAAATGCCGGGGCGGCACGGTGATCAGCAGCCGGCGGGTCTCGCCCAGCCACACCTTGCGCAAGGCCTGGGTCATCGCCTCGATGTGCCAATTAGGCTCGAAGCGATCTCCCGGGCAGGTGGTGGCGAAGGCGCGCTCGGTGAGGGCGGTGAAGTCGGTCCTGAGGAGCGCGTCGTATTCCGCGAGGGAGACCTGGCCGGTCATGGCTCCTTCCTGTCCCCCGAGAGACGATCCAGGAATCGGCGGACAATTTCGTTGTCGTTGGCGTCCAGGGTCGCCGGCGCCGCGCCGCCGCCGCCCGGCTCGGGGTCGGAGAAGAGCCCCCGGCTCTCCACCTGGCGCAAGACATGCGCGACGTTCTTGAGGTCCCGCTTCGCCAGGGTGTCGTAGATCAGCCCACGGATAATGGCCTCCAGCGAAGTCTCGGTGACGACCTTGCCGTTGACCCTGGTCTTGACGCGGTCGTTGAGGCGATGGAGCCAGATGGTGTCGACGTTCTTGGAACCCTTGGTCCGACCCTTGGGGTTGCCCGATTCCCCTTTGCGCCATTGGTGGGGGGTGGGGGGTTTGCGGTAGCCGACCGCGTAGTCTCTCGGGGCTCCATCGCTTGGCCGATCGAGTACGGGCGCGATGGGTGACGGCGACGCCGACGCGCCGGGCCGCGCACGCGCAGGGGGCATAAGTGACTGCCCCGAGGCGGGCCGGGGCGAAGGTAATGATGTCGTGACTCCGTTCCCCGGCGCCGAAATCGGCGGCTGGGTTCTGGTTCTTGGCCGCGCGGGTGGTGGGGCCCGCTTTGGCGACGATGTGTCGTCCGCGGCCTTCTCGGCCAGCGGTTGGTAAGGCAGGGGGTCGGATTTTGACATGGGGCTTCCTTCTGAGATGCATCCCGCCAGCGGCGGTTCGATGCAAAGGGCTCGGCTCGCGAACTCTTTGGAGGGCGCGATTCAACCTTGGGGGATTTACTCGGCACTACGCCGAGCGCTGGGTTCCAAAGGCACTTTGCCAGTCAGGCACCGGGGCCAAAGCCGCGATCTGCGCCGCCAATTTAGCCCGATGGGCTTCCACGATAGGTCTGCGACCGTTGCCGAGTTCGTCATGGGACGAGGCGAGCTGGCGGAACGACCCTGGGGCCGCCGACATAACTCCCTGGCTGAACACAGATGTGGAACCGCCAGCGGGTCCGCAAGGCCGTTTCGCGGAAAAGGACCTGGCCCGCCAAAAAAACACTGCGAGCCGCGCGCCGACCATTGCGATCCCGGATTTCCACGCTGCAAGTTCATCTAGGGAATTCCACCGGCCCGGCTTGGCTCGCGGGCCTTCGATCCGGCCCAATTGGCGGTCTCCAGCGCTGATTTACCCTGCAGGACCCCTGAAATTCAGCGAGTGGCGCTAGCCGGAGACTGGGTCTCGCCGGAAAGGGAGCGCGCGACCTCGCCTCCAGAGACGGGCGGCCAAAAACGCCCCTGTTCGGGCCGGGATGGGGCTCACGGGACGACTCCCGAGTCGCGGTTTCGAGGAAATTGGCCCCGCTCTTCCGGAGCTTGTCACAGCCTCATCGGAAAGAGACGGTCTGGCGAGACTGGGTGGCGGTGAGAGAGGGATTCGAACCCTCGATAGAGTTTCCCCTATACACGCTTTCCAAGCGTGCGCCTTCGACCGCTCGGCCACCTCACCATCGCGCCCCTGGAGCGAGAGGCGACGACATATACGCATCGCCTCCGCCGCCACAAGCTTGGGGGTGTGGCGCGCGCCGCCGGAACGCTTATCTTGGCGGGCAAGTACCCTCGAGAGGATCGTCGATGTCGCTCTTTCGCAAAGCCGCGCCCGCCGCCGGCGCGCAGTCCGCCCTGCCGGGCCGCGCCGCGCCGATCCCCACCGCCGAGCGATCCTTCGTCAGCGACCGGCCCCTGAAGGGACCCTGGCCGGAGGGGCTCGAGACCGCGTGGTTCGCCATGGGCTGCTTCTGGGGCGTGGAGCGCAAGTTCTGGAGCACGCCCGGCGTGTGGGTGACGGCCGTCGGCTACATGGGCGGGGCGACGCCCAACCCCACCTACCGCGAGGTCTGCAACGGCCAGACCGGCCATACCGAGGCGGTGCAGGTGGTCTTCGATCCGAAGCTCGTCTCCTATGAGGGCCTGCTCAAGGCGTTCTGGGAAGGCCATGACCCCACCCAGGGCATGCGCCAGGGCGCCGACGTCGGCAGCCAGTACCGCTCGGCGATCTTCACTGCCTCCCCCGCCCAGGAGACCTCCGCCCAGGCTTCGCGCGAAGCCTACGAGAGGGCCCTCGCCGCCGCCGGCCACGGCGCGATCACCACCGAGATCGCGCCCGCCGGCCCCTTCTATTTCGCCGAGGACTATCACCAGCAGTACCTGGCCAAGAACCCGGGCGGCTATTGCGGCGTGGACGGCACCGGCGTTTCCTGCCCGATCGGGGCCGGCGTCGCGGCGTGACCAAGGGCGAGTTCGAGGCAGCCTGCCTCGCCCTGCCGGGCGCTGTGCGCGACAATCCCTGGGGCCACGAGGATGTCTTCAAAGTCGGCGGCAAGATGTTCGCCATGCCCGACGGCGAGGGCGGCTGCATGTTCAAGGCCACCGAGATCGCCTACGAGGCGCTCACGCAGACCGGCCGGGCGACGCCCGCACCCTACATGGCGCGCGCCAAATGGGTCCGCCTGCCCGACCTTTCCGCCCTGGAGGCCGCCGAGGTCACGGACTGGCTC
>JGI20189J14885_1000796_pt1 | contig 10194 bp, 7 predicted proteins | sample NGESurdeep072012_10_FD_14885 | JGI IMG/M metagenome (IMG submission 14885) | reverse complement strand
CGAGCCACGCTCTTCAACGAAACTGCCGAGCCTTCTGCGGCAGGGTCGGACTTCGTTAACATCGCACGTAAACCGCGCATTGCCAGCGATTCGTTCCCCAACGCCACAAGGGCCTTGACGGCGTCAGCCAATTCGGGAATGTTCCCGGGCCATGAATACTCGTTAAACAACCGCTGAGTTTGAAGGCTGACGATTGGTATCGGGCAATCGAAATCCGCCGCGTATTTCGACAGAAAGAAGTTGGTTAATGCGGGAATATCTTCTTTCCGCTGGCGCAAAGGAGGTAAACGAAGACAGACGCCGCTGATTCGGTAGTAAATATCCTCCCGGACCCGTCCCTCTCGCACCTCGGACCCGAGATCGCGGCAACTGCCGCAGATCAATCGCGCCTTTGGGACACCACCTTTTCCAAGAGTGGAAAGACTCTGTAATAGTTTGGTTTGGCAAGATGCGTCGAGATCGGCGATTTCCTGTAAAAAGACTGTGCCGGCGGCGAAATGACCGGGCGCATGAAATTCCTGGAAACTTTCGCCAGTCAGATCCGCACACTTAAGGATTCGGAACCTCTCGATGCTTTCGCGGGAGTTTTCATGGATCCGCCTAGCAATTGTGCGTTTGCCGGAACCAGCCTCACCGAGTAACAACACAGGCACGTCGCTTTGCGCGAGTTCATGGATAACCATTTCGACGGCGCGCATGCTCGGGCTTATGGCTTCGACGAACGTTACGTCTCCTGCATTGGAGGTCTTCGCAAATTCCGCGGTCCCGGTTTTTGAGCCGAAATCACTCTTCGCCATGAGAATTTCTCAAAATTGCAGGGGGAGGTATGCGGAAAAAGGTTGTTAATTCCCTAGTTGCAAGAGCGCTGCCAATCCCGTTCGGCCTAGCCATGTCTTTGTACAAAGCTCTTCGAGCAATGTTTTGTGGCGTTTAGCGCAAATGCGGCAGCTGCCACGTTTTTGGGCCACTTTTAACCCTACATCTGAACCGTACAAAACGGAAAGTCTTTTCCTAATCGGTAGTAACCGGAATTTGGCACTTTCGCCCGGCACGATCAGTTACAGACCTAACCATTAGGAAATAAACGCATATCCTGGTGATATCTTTGGCGGATATTGAGGAAAAACTTTTCCACTGATTCGGAAAACAATGCCAGAGTGCGGTCGAACCGGTGCAATTACCTTGGGTTTCCCTTATAGATTGCGTGTATTCGCGCGTTGGCTTATGCTCCGTCCATCGTGAAGTCTGTTGCGAAAACCGGGATGATGCCGGAGCAAGCGTTGCCCATAAGCAGGAGATACGCATGGTGGCGAGGAGCAGCCCTGGCGCTTCTCACCTGCTGGCTGTACCTTCACATAATTCTTCATCTGGCCGGCCAGTGGTCAAAGGATCCCAACTTCTCGCATGGTTTTTTTGTCCCACTTTTTTCGCTATTTTTGCTTTGGCAGGATCGGAATCGCCTGTCTAAACTTCCTTCGGCACCCTCTCGTTGGGGATTACCTATCCTCATTTTCGCCGTCGTCATCCTGATATTAGGAGTACTTGGGGCGGAGCTTTTCTTATCGAGAGTATCGTTACTGCTGGTCATCGCGGGACTCGTAATTTTTTTTCAAGGATGGGCTTACTTTCGCGCCGTATTATTTCCCTGGGCTTTTTTACTGCTGATGATCCCGCTACCGGCGATCATATTCAACCAGATCACTTTTCCGCTTCAGATTCTCGCTTCCAAAGTGGCGGCAGCGGTCTTGCCGCTGGCGGGGGTTCCAGTCTTGCGTGAAGGAAACATTATTAATTTGCCCGCCATGCCCCTGGAGGTAGCGGAAGCATGCAGCGGCATCCGGTCGCTTCTGTCGCTGACCACTCTGGCCATAATTTATGGGTGCTTGATGGAGAAGCGAATCTGGGTGCGGGTCTTGCTGGCAGTCGCCTCGATTCCGATCGCGGTTGCCGCAAACAGCTTTCGTATCGTAGGCACCGGGTTGCTGGTTCAATATTGGGATCCGGATAAGGCGCAGGGCTTTTTTCATGAATTTTCGGGATGGCTGATGTTTGTGGTCTCACTGTTGATGCTGTATCTGCTGCATCAGATGTTGCAATTAGGCAGGCGGCACTCGAGGGCTAGCGATTGACGGCGAACATCAGGTTCGCCATTGCTGCGACCGTCCTCATTGCCGCGGCCTTGCTTTTGCATGCTCGTAGCAGCGATGAAACTCTTCCGCCACATCTCGCTCTAGAGAAATTTCCGTCTCATCTCAAGGAATGGGAAGGCACGGATCTCAATATCCCACAGGACGCTCTCGACGTTCTCGGACCTGGCCAATTCCTGTTGCGGGATTATCAGAATGAGTCTTCGGCAATTCCGGACGTCAACTTGTTCGTGGCTTTCTTCCCCTCTCAGCAGGCAGGGGATACGATCCATTCTCCCAAGAATTGCCTTCCGGGATCGGGGTGGTATCCACTCGAATCGAGCCGGATGACGATTTCTTTGCCGGGCCACGAACCGTTTCCAGTCAATCGCTACGTAATCGCGAAAGGGACGGACCGGCAACTGGTGCTCTACTGGTACTGGGCGCATGGCCGGGGCGTGGCCAGTGAATACTGGGCCAAGTTCTACCTGATCGGTGATTCTATTCGGATGCGTAGAAGCGATGGTTCCCTGGTAAGAGTGACGACGGCAATATTGCCGGACGAAACTCAAGAGCATGCGCAAGTGCGATTGCTGTCATTCGCTGAAAATATCGGCCCTCTACTCGATCAATACATCCCAAGATAGTTTGGATCTGACCTTGGCCCGTCGAGCCGCGTCGGTCGGTGGGAATATTTGTGGAACGGGTGCCGTCGCTGCACGACTCCTTCTATTCGCTCTTTTACCGAGAACTCGTGCTGGGATAGTGAATAGCGTTTCCTTCGGCGACTGGATTTATCCGGGGATTCTCTTTAAGTAACTAGAAATTAACTTTTTTGAGAGGATGTCGAACATCCGAGGTTTTGAATCCTGTTTAGCAATCCGATGCAGTGACGCGGGTAACCTTTCCTCGATACCCTGATTGCAGTAACCTTTGTACAGTTACTCTAGATTCATGATCGAGATTTGCGCCCAACACTGGCGCTTGGTTTGTGGAGACTTGTAAAATGACGCGATCTTCCGTATTTCGGCTGCTTCTTTCGCTAGCAATTATCACCACTTTGTTTACGGGATGCTCCCGTGATCCTAATGTCCGGAAGCAGAAGTATTTTGAAAGTGGACAGCGCTACTATGAGAAAGCTCAATACCGCGAAGCCGCGATTCAGTTTGGCAATGCGATTCAGCAGGATCCGCGTTATGCCGACGCCCACTTCCACCTCGCTCAGACTTATCTGAAGCTTCAGGATTGGATGCATGCCTACCAGGAACTCAGCCGCACGGTCGAGATACAGCCAGATAATTATGAGGCGCACATTGATCTGGCCAATCTGCTGATCGCGGCTCACGACTTGAAACAGGCACAGGAACACACAGATCTGCTATTGCAGAAGGCTCCCAATAACCCCCAAGCACATGTCGCCGCGGCAAACCTGCTGGCGGCCCAGAATGACTTGCCCGGTGCAATGAAAGAAGTTCAAAAAGCGATTGATTTGAATCCGGCTGAGTGGGAACCGTATTTGAATCTTGCGATGTTCCAGATGCGGTCCAACCAGGCGGAAGCTGCCGAGACGAACTTCAAGAAAGCTATCGAACTCAATCCCAAAGCTATGAACGCTGAACTAGCTTTGGGCGGCTATTATGTGTCACGCAATCGTCTCAGCGAGGCCGAGCAACAATTCAACCACGCCCTTGCAATCGCGCCCAAAGATCCCGAGCCCCGTGCTGCGCTCGCTCGTCTCTATATGGCCGAGGGAAAGAAAGCCGAGGCTGAGGAATTTCTAAAAAAGGCGAAGGTGGATTTCCCCGACAATTCCACCGGTTACAGGATGCTGGGCGATTTTTATTTCGCCAACGGCAATATAGACAAAGCGACTGCCGAGTATGCCGCGCTTTACCAGCAACATCCCAGAGATATCCAGTTGAAAAAGAATTATATTCAGCTGCTGATCCTCAAGGGACAGCTGGATGATGCGCGGAAGTTGAACGACGAAATATTGAAAAGCAATGCGGAAGACGAAGAGGCATTGATTTTCCGCGGCCAAATTCAGATTCGCGACGGGCATACCAACGATGCCACGCAAACCCTGCAGACAGCGATCAAGAACGATCCGGATAATGCGGTTGCGCATTACCATCTCGGGATGGCATTTGACCGACTCGGAGATCTGGCGAGGGCGGAGAGTGAATGGCAAAACGCGGTGCGCATCCATCCTCGATTGGTCGAGGCGCAGAGGGCACTCGCTGCGCTCGAGTTGCGCAAGGGGGACATGCCCGCGCTCGAACACACTTCCAACGAGATTATTGCGATAGAGCCGGGATCTCCCGATGGCTATGCGCTGCGCGCATTGTCAAATATTAATCGTCAGCAATTCGCTGCGGCGGAGCAAGACGCGCGCAAAGCCATTGAGGTGGCCCCACAAGCGCCGACTGGCTACCAGCAAATGGGGAATCTGCACTTTGCGCAAAAGCAATTCAGTGGCGCGGAAGCATCTTTCCAGCAGGCCCTTGATCGAGACCCTAACTCCTCAGACGCACTTGCCGGGCTGATGAATACTTTTGTAGCCGAGAAACAGATGGATAAAGCCATCGCTGCGGCAAAAGCGCAAATCGCAAAATCGCCGAATAACACTGCCTTCTACGATCTGTTGGGAACCGGACTATTCAATAACAAGAAAGAATTGGACCAGGCTGAGGCGGCATTCAAGAAGGCCGTACAGTTGGACAAGAACAATTCGGATGCCCTGCTTAAGCTGGGCCAGGTCCAAGTGGCCGAAGGATCTCCGGATCAGGCAATTGAGACCTATAAGCAGTCAATCAAAGACAATCCCAGGGAGCCTAGTTTCTATATCCTGCTCGGCGAACTGTACGAGTCGAAGAAAGATTGGCCTAATGCCAAGGACGCTTATCAGAAGGCGCTGGACGCCAAGCCAGATAATCCGATGGCTTCGAACAATCTTGCCTATGTCATGCTACAAACGGGCGGAAACGTGGACGTCGCTCTATCACTGGCGCAAACCGCCCGTCGCGGAATGCCCGAGTCTCCAAACGCAGCCGATACGCTGGGATGGGTGTTATATCAAAAGGGCGCTTACAAATCTGCTATTGATCTTTTCCAGGAAGCTCTGAAGCTTGAGGCAAAGAACAAAGCGCCAGACAATCCGACCGTGCACTATCACTTAGGATTGGCTTACGAAAAAACCGATCAGTCCGGCCTGGCACGGGAGCAACTGGAAAGGGTGCTGAAGATCAATCCAAACTACGGAGATGCGGACGACGTCAGGAAGCAGTTAGCCCAGTTGAAGTCGTAGTTATGCGCGGTCAGGATCAATGACACGATCTACCCTGGAGTTTTCATTTCGAGCGAAAACCCCTTTGCCAGGATGCTGATCGTCCCACCTGGTGGGCACATGCTCAGATTGAAATGAAGATACTCATCGAAGCCCCGACCACCCTGGATAGGATCGTAGGGACTAGGTTCAGAGACAATGCGCTTCCAATCCGATGACTCATAGCATTTCGCACTTGAGATATCGTCACCGCACATCGACTTGGCAGCCAGGTTGACATCAGTTTGGCAGTAAACGCACTCCTTGAAGATGACCTCAGATGGCGACAGACAGCCATCTTCATCAATCAACTGAAGAGATAGCTTTACCCGGTTCTCTTCCCCAGCTTTGTAGAAACAGAGGCCAACTAGCTTTGAGTCATGCCATTGAACAGTGTTGAACCTCTGTATCGTCGAATTCGTCATTTGAACGTTCATCCCCGCCCCCTCGTCACGGAATTGCCGCGTTCAGCGGAATCGTCTCCCACAGCGGCGGGAACAAGACCGATCGGTGTGCTCCCCCTAGATCAGGCGGCGGCGGTGTCAGGCAGGGTCTCCGGAGGCCGACGCGAGGATCGATTAGGTGGGAGCCCCGCATCCCGAATTTTGTACAGCAAGGCGCGGTAGCTGATATTGAGCGCTCTGGCGGCTCGCTTGCGGTTCCAGTGATGAGTTTGCAAGACTTTTAGAATGATCTTGCGTTCCAGGTCCCGCGTTGCCTGTCGTGTGACTTTTTTCAGAGAAATGGGGCCGTCCAAATTAAGCTCAGGAATTGCGTATTCCGGCTCACGTGTCATTAAATCGCTGGTTATAACGTCTTCGCTACCGAGAATCACGTAGCGCTTTATCAGGTTCTCCAGTTCTCGAATATTTCCCGGCCAATGGTATTTGTGCAAGACTGCCAACAAATCGGCGGATAGAGCTTTTGCGCGGCAGTTGTATTTGCGATTGTAGTACTCGAGAAAATAACTGCTCAAGTCTTCGATATCGGCGCGCCGCTCTCGTAGTGGAGGCATGTGCAGATTCACTACATTGATGCGATAAAAGAGGTCCTGCCGGAACGTGCCGTTTTCGATTTCCACTTCTAATTTGCGGTTGGTGGCGCATACCACGCGAACTTCAACTTTTTTATCTTCCTGGGCGCCGATGCGGCAGAATTGTCCATCTTGCAATAGCTGTAACAGTTTGGACTGAAGTCCCAGATCCAACTCAGATATTTCATCCAGAAAAAGGGTGCCGCGGTGGGCCATTTCAACTCGTCCTGGCTTGGTACCGTAGGCGCCCGTGAACGCACCTTTTTCGTAACCGAAGAGTTCGCTTTCGAGCAGCGTTCCGGGAATGGCTGGGCAATTCACTTTAACGTAGGGCCCGGTTCTCCACGGAGAGCCGGTGTGAATCATTCGAGCGACAATATCCTTGCCGGTGCCGCTTTCTCCCTCAATTAAGATGGGGACATTCGCGCTGGCTATTTTTTCCAGACGTCCGCGAAGAGTGTGCATCGCCTCAGACTTGCCAAAGACTACTGCGTCAGGTGGAATCTCTCCCAACGATTGAACCAGCGAATTCACTGAGTTTGATGAAATGGCCATCTTTCGGCGTGGCTCCTTTTCCCTGATCACTCTTGAGCACCCCGAGCGCCAAACCGCGGGAAGGCCGCCACGCAGATGGACTGATGACAGGCTAACCACCCCAATTTGAGACTGCTACCTCAAGTTGGTGTAAGCCTGGGGGCAACCGTGAGGAAGATGCAAGAGAAGCCAGTTCTTGCCAGATGCTGTGGGAAAAACTTTTCACTTCGAAGAAGTGACTTTCCGCCTCTTTTGAGCGCGCAAGCGAGAGTCCATAGAAAGGGGGGTTGCGAACTTAAAACCTATCAAATGATAATTGTCGGCCCGGTCGGCCCTTATGGCTTCCGCGCGAATAGTACGCGAATTCGCGGTAATAGATGCGACGGAAGCAGGTGGAGCACTGGGTATCTCGAGGAAGACCGTTGCCGAGAGGGGCAGAGAGCGCGAAAGAGCGACGAGGGCTCCGCCGGCGGAGATGTTCACGACCGAGGCAAATTCAAGGGATTGCTTGCCGGCACCGTTGGTGCTGCCGACGAATACAGGGATTGCAAGCGGAAGACGCGGCCACTTGCGACGCTCGGTTTCCAGTTTACTTCGTTTCAAGCAGGTCCTCGGGGGGGTGGACTCATGTGTCTCATCGCACTTGGGGGGCCAAACCGTGCGATCGGAGTGTAGTTTTGGGAACGAACGAGTAAACGCAGGTGTCTCCGCGGGACCGGGAGCACAAACAGACGAGATTATAGGCTTTACAAGGTCAATTATGGCCTGAAAACAGGCGATACCGACAATTAGCAGGGGAATGACGGGTAAAGCCGGACGTACACTCTGATCGAATGGACAGTCGCCAGTGTGAAATCGAACGATGGTTTAAGGAAATTGTTTTCTCTTTTGTGACTATCTATTTCCATTTTTCGTTGACACCGCTGATAGGCGTGACTTAGCATTTCTTCACGGCATTTTAGCAGGATCAAAGCGGTTCCCTCCCCTTAGCAATAATTACGAGCATCACTTTTCATGCCCGGAACACCTGAAAATTCGTGTGTTTCGCCTGCTCATAGCGCTAAGAGAGCAACCGCGAAGACGCCTCCCAACCTGGCGTCAGCTAAAGCTGCCCACCAGGAAGCATGTGTAAATCCGGGATGTACGCAACTGCAACAGCAACATCACCAACTTCAGGAGCGTTTTCTGCGAACGAATAATGCACTGGCTTCCGCGGCGCACGACCTGAAGACTCCACTTGCCATTCTTAACGGTTACGTTGAGCTTCTCCAGAGCGAAAAACTGGGGGGATTGAATGACCGTCAACGAGAAGTGATAGGGGACATGCGGTCGAACGGGCAGCGTCTCCAGCATTTTATTGAGGACTTTCTGAGTTTCAGTGTGCTCGAAACCGGGAAGATGAAATTGACTTATGTGGCAGCGGATATGAATGCGTGCCTGTCCGAGGTTTGCCGTTTGTGGTCTCCGCGCTTTAACGAACGAAAGTTGGCCCTGTACTTCCTGGCGAATGAGAAGTTGAAGGAGTTTACATTCGATGTCCCAAAAGTCGAGCGGGTCGTGTCGAACCTGCTTGAGAATGCGTCCAAATTCACGCCTTCCGGCGGAACGGTTTGGCTGCATGCGGAGCCGTACATGTGGGACCGCCGCGTCGAGAGAAGGGCTGAAGTAGGAAACGATCGCCGCCGCCGAAGTGATTTGCAGCCGAACTCCGTGAAGGTCAGCGTTTCCGATACCGGTCCAGGAATTCCCGCGGAATATCACATTGAGGTATTTGACGATTTCTTCCGGCTGCGGCAAACGGGAAGTCCATCCGATGGAACAGGTTTAGGCCTAGCCACGGCTCGGAGATTGGTCAACACGATGGGCGGCAAGATATGGGTTGAGAGTGAACCGGGAGCAGGATGCAAGTTTTCATTCATCGTCCCGCTCACTCCGCTGAACGCCTCCAAAGGAAAAACGAATGAGTGAGACGCCTAACATTTTGCTGGTTGATGATGAACCTGGAATGCAGCGGTACATCCGCACGCTATTGGAAGTGGACAATTATAAAGTTGAAACTGCCAGCACCGGAGAAGAAGCGATCGAATTGGTGCAGAAAGGTTTGCGCCCCGATCTAGTATTGCTCGATTTGTTAATGCCTGGCATTGATGGTTTGCAAACTCTGGAAGAACTTCGAAAACTTCAACCCGGCCTAAAAGTCGTAATGCTTTCCTGCGTCAGCGATACACGCAAAGTGGTGCAGGCGATTCGGCTGGGCGCTCACGACTACCTGACAAAGCCCTTTCAGAAGGCGGAACTCAACCGGCTGATTGATCAGTGCCTGGAAACTAACCAGCAAAATTATCCCGGGGAAGTTGAGGAACTTGCGGAAGACGTCTTCTTTGTCGCGGCCAGTCCTGTCATGCGGAAACTGAGATCCCAGGCGGCATTGGTCGCGGTGGTGGATATTCCGGTGCTGATGCTCGGGGAAAGTGGGACTGGTAAGGAAGTTATGGCGCGGCTTATTCATAAGCTGTCGCCACGCGCCCATCGAACTTTTCTTAAAGTAAATTGCGCGGCCGTCCCAGCCGACCTTCTTGAAAGCGAACTTTTCGGTTATGAACCTGGAGCGTTCACGGGGGCGACTCACTCCAAACCAGGCAAGTTTGAGCTGTGCAATAAAGGAACAATTCTGCTGGACGAAATCGGAGAAATGCCGCCGGGCTTGCAGGCAAAATTGCTTCACGTGCTGCAAGACCAGCAGTTCTCCCGTCTCGGCGGCCGCTCGGTCATTAAGGTGGACGTGCGCATTCTCGCCGCAACCAACATCAATATTCCCGAGGCGCTGGCGAACAAACGGCTACGCGAAGATCTTTATTACCGGCTCAATGCGTTCACCTTGCAGATTCCTCCGCTGCGCGAACGCAAGGAAGAAATTCCAATTCTGCTGAAGCATTTTATGTCCCGCATGTCGGAACAGTACGCACGTGCGCCACTGCCGTTTACTCCGGAGTTGATGCAGGCTTGTCTCTCTTATTCCTGGCCGGGAAATCTCCGCGAGTTGAATAATTTCATCAAGCGGTATTTGGTTCTGGGAGATGAGAAGCTGGCGATTCATGAATTGCATCCTCATGGGAGTGACGCGGGCGCAAGCCAATCTGATCCCGCATTGCGGAATAGCGGGGACGCGCCCGGAG
>JGI20189J14885_1000795_pt1 | contig 10195 bp, 9 predicted proteins | sample NGESurdeep072012_10_FD_14885 | JGI IMG/M metagenome (IMG submission 14885) | reverse complement strand
CGGACAGAAAACGCCCTTTGTGGATGTTCGGCACTACGGGAAAGTATAAACGCTTACGATCTACCGGCTTTTACGTCGGTGCTTTAGAAGTACATTATGTCCCGGGCATCCGCGCAATCTTTCTCTACTGCCTAACTACACCCGCTCGTGCTCCCGCAGCTCATGCAGCGGTAGCAGCTTCCATTGCGGGTCATGATTGATCCGCAGAAGCTGCAGGTTGGGGCGTCTCCTAAATCAACGATGCTGGACAAGGCGTCGGCGACGTGAACTGATCCGGTTCGCGGACGGTCAGGAGCAGAAGATGTCGCGTCCCCAACCTCCGATAACTGAGAACTGACAGCTGACAACTTCGGACGCAGCGTATCAAACAGCATCTGCTGCTGGCCAGTGAGGAACCGCAGTTGGAGCCAGCGGAAGATGTAGTCCATGACCGATTTGGCGTATCCGATTTCCGGAGTCTTGCTCCATCCGCTGGGCTCGAAGCGCGTGTGCGCGAACTTTTCGCACAGCATCTTGAGCGGCACGCCGTGTTGCAGCGCGAGTGAGATCGAGCAGGAAAAGCTGTCCATCAGCCCGGAGACCGTGGACCCCTCTTTCGCCATGGTGACGAAGATTTCGCCGGGGCATCCGTCGGGATAAAGGCCGACCGTGATGTAGCCCTCGTGGCCTCCCACTTCGAATTTGTGGGTGACCGACGCGCGCTCTTCCGGCAACCGATGCCGAACCGCCCGCGGCGGGCCGTTCAAATTAGCTTCTTCAGCGGGCGAGGGCGCCCGCTCGATATTTGTACGATCTTCTTTTCTGCTCAAGGCCGTCGTGCTTCCGGCGGTCGAAAGCGGCTGCGACTTCTTGCAGCCATCGCGATAGACGGCCACAGCCTTGAGGCCGAGCTTCCAGGCCTGGAGATATGTCTCCATTATGTCTTCGACGGACGCATTCTCCGGCAGATTCACCGTCTTCGAAATCGCGCCTGAAATAAACGGCTGCGCCGCCGCCATCATCTTCAAGTGTCCCAAATAATGGATAGACCGAGTCCCCTTCGAAGGCTTAAACGAGCAATCAAACACGGCAAGATGCTCATCTTTAATTTCAGGCGCGCCCTCGATTGTTCCCGTCGCGTCAATGTAGCTGACAATCTTGTCAGTCTCCTCATGCGTATATCCAAGCTTGAAAAGCGAGGCAGGCACAGTCTGGTTAACAATCTTAATCATCCCCCCACCGACAAGCTTCTTGTACTTCACCAGCGCCAAATCCGGCTCAATCCCGGTCGTATCGCAATCCATCATGAAGCCGATCGTGCCTGTCGGGGCGAGGACGGTTACTTGGGCGTTTCGGTAGCCTGATTTTTCGCCTTGGGCCAGGGCCTCGTCCCAGCATTGTTTGGAGGATTCGTAGAGAGATGCGGGGACGTTGGTTTTGTTTATGTTGTTTACCGATGCGCGGTGCATGCGGATTACGTCGAGGAATGGTTCGCGGTTGATGTACCAGCCGGGGCAGGCGCCGCCAGGCATGACGTTTGATCCGAGGTTGGTTTCGGAGAGGCCTTTTTTTGTTGGTTCTGTGGCCGGAATTAGCGGCGGACATTGTTCGGCGATTTTTGCAGATTGCAAATATGCCTCGCCGCACATGATTGCGGTCACGCAGGCGGCGTAGTCGCGTCCGGCATCGGAGTCGTAGGGCAAGCCCGCGGCCATCAGCAATGCGCCGAGGTTGGCGTATCCCAATCCCAAGGGTCGATAGTCGTGGGAATTTTTGCCGATCATTTCCGTGGGATATCCTGCGTTGTCCACCAGAATTTCCTGCGCAGTGATGAGGATGTCAACTGCGTGGCGATAGGCTTCCACGTCGAATGTGCCGTTGGGCGCGAACTTCAACAGATTCAGGCTGGCTAGATTGCAGGCGGAATCGTCGAGGAACATGTATTCCGAGCAGGGGTTCGAGGCGTTGATGCGGTCGGTATTTTTTGACGTGTGCCAGCGATTGGTTGTGGTATCGAATTGCATGCCGGGATCGCCGCAGCGCCAGGTTGCGTCGGCAATTTTGTAGAGCAGGTCTTTCGCTTTGAAGGTATGCATTGGGCGTCCGTCGCGGATGGCACGCGTGCTGAAATCGGTGTCGCGCATGACGGCGTACATGAAGTCGTCGGTGACGCGAACGGAGTTGTTGGCATTCTGGAAGAAGATGGACGAATAGGCTTCGGAGTCGGGCGAAGACCCGTCGTATCCGGCGGCGACCAGCGCATGGGCCTTGGCTTCTTCTTTGGACTTGCACTCGATGAATTCAATGATGTCCGGATGTTCAATGTTGAGGATCACCATCTTGGCGGCGCGGCGAGTCTTGCCTCCCGACTTGATGACGCCCGCGAAAGCGTCGAAGCCCTTCATGAAGCTTAACGGGCCACTGGCGGTGCCACCTCCACTCAGGCCTTCGGTGGAAGAACGCAACGACGACAGGTTCGTGCCTGTACCGGATCCCCACTTGAACAACATGCCTTCGGTCTTGGCCAGAGTCAGAATTGAATCCAGCGAATCTTTGACCGAATTGATGAAGCAGGCGGAGCATTGCGGAGTTTTGTAGCCGGTGACGCCGAATTCCACTCTTCCGGCAACGGGATTCCAATGCCAATTCTGGGCGTCAGAATTGGGTTCGATGCGGTCACAGCCTACGTTGAACCAGACTGGAGAGTTGAATGCGGCCAATTGCCGGACAAGAATGTGCGCGAGTTCGTCATGGAAAGTTGCACCGTCTTCGGCAGTCTTGAAGTAGCCCTGCGACATTCCCCAATCTCGGATGGTTTCGGCGACGCGGACGATCAAAGCGCGCACGCCGGATTCGCGATCGGGAGTCCCAACCGTTCCGTGGAGATATTTGCTGGCGACGATGTTAGTTGCCGTCATGGACCAGTCTTTCGGAGTCTCGACGTCTTTTTGCTCGAAGATCACGTTACCTTTGGCGTCGGTGATCTGAGCGAGGCGAAGTTCCCATTCGACCTCGTCGTAGGGAGAGACGCCGGGTTTAGTGAAAAGGCGACGAACAGTTAGGCCGGTGGATTTTTTGGTGGGAATGGCAGTCGTGGTATCAGCAGAAATGGTTTTGACGTCGGGCATTGCGTTCTCCATTGGCCTACCTAATTAGAGTATGTAGCGTTTTGCATAGATTCGTGTTGGTGGCGCCCTTTCCGGGGCTGGGGCTTTGTTACTTCATTCCGACTCCTGACAACCCGGTGCGGCCTTTCCGATCTCTTTTACCACTGAGCCACAGAGTCACTGAGATTTCGTTTTATTTTTACTGTGTCTTCGTGTCTCCGTGGTGCTTAGGACTCTCCCGCTCCCAACAATGTAGCTAGGTGGACCCAGCCTGATCCTGCTAGGTTCCGGTTCGGGCGAGCGATGATTCATTAGTTGCATCTTGTCCGATTTGATCCTTAACGATTTGATCCTTAACGATTTGATCCTTGGCGAAGCTGTGCACGGTCAGGTTGCCGGGAATTTCATTTTCGGATTCAGAAGCAGAGGCCATCCACTCTTGCAACGAGCGGTGACTGACCCGGCGTTGATCCTCGTCTTCAATTACGGCATATCGGACATAGCATGACTTCTTTGACAAGAGATCCCGCTCAGGCGAATTGGGCAAAAACAGGCGGCCTAGAGCCATGCCTAGATCATCCGTTTCTGAAATTCGAAACAGGGTGAGCATCCGCTTCTCGTCGAGCGGAGATGTGCTCACAGCTGTGACTTCTTCGGCCAATGCGAACAGTCCCGGCTTACTCGGAACCAGCAAAACGCTAAAGCTCGATTCGCAGCGGAACCAGTTTGACCATTGCAAGCGGCGATGATCCAGTTGAGTGGTAAAGCCATGACGAGCCAGGGAAGCTGAAACCAAGTGCGCGATGCCTTCCATGGAGACTCCTTAATCTTCGAGCGAGAATGTTTTGCCCCCCGAGGGAGGAGCACAAGCCAGAATTGATTGTCAAAATTGTCGCTCCCGTGGGGACGCTCGGCGAACGGACTGTGCCGAACCGGGAACGGCCACCGCATAAATCCAAGTTCACTTATGAAATCCGAGCTATTTGAGAGCCGCCGCAGTCACCTCAACTTTGACGAATCTCTTTTTCAGCACCGATTTGCTTTATCGCCACCGTATTCCTGGGGGCGTTTCTTGAACTGGGATGCCAAACAGTACTCCCGTATATGGTGCCTGTCAATAGGGTATCGCTACATATTGTATCTGAAAGAATTAACTGGGCTGATGCGTCGCGTCTGACCGATTTTCCACAGTAGTGAAGCAACCGTGCTCGTGCTTTCCGGACCGTATACCTCGGCGCCTAAAGCCAGTTTGTAACTAAGCGGGTTCTCGCAGCGGCAAACCGCTACGCCATCCAAAAACAACCGCAAGGTCGAGTTTTGCGCAACTGACAGCACCGGTGAGTTTTCCCTATGCGGTCGCGGCATATGTATGGGTTCTCTTCTTGGACGCAGCTATTTCTGGATTGACTGTTGATTCCCGGTGCTGATGGGTGGAGGACATTACGACATAAATATCCTCGAAGATGGCCTTAGGCGCGACTCGTGCAGTTCCATCGGAGGATTCCACCAAATAGTCTCCTGGTTCTCCGCGATGCTCGCGTCCAAGAATGTCAATAAAGATCAGTGGCTCACTGAGTTGTTTCGCTCGAACTAAAAATCGCGTGCGATACGTCTTCCATTCGTTCGTCTTCTGGTTCGTCGTTTTCACCTGGCTTCCACCCTTGGGGGAGGGAAAGATTGATGGTTGAAGTTCAATAATTTGCGTGGCTGGTTTCCGGTTAAGGTGATGACGAATATACACCCGCAAAACTTACAGGGATGGTGCACAGGATGGGAATTCCAGAACGGACGTTCCAGTTGTGGAATGATGATGAAAAGTTTCCCTGAGTTCATGTAACCCGCGCTGTGGATTGCTTTTAGTCTGAGCGGCGGAATTTGAAGAACGGAGTTGGGTTTCCTGAAATCGTCATTTCCACAGAGACCGCACAGGAAATGCAGAATGCAGGAACTATGCCGCGGTCATCGCTGCTTCAATTGGTTGATATACGAAATAAGCGAGGATCGACCAATCGGCGGCACCAACATGCTTTGAAACTAGAGTTCCATCTTTCGGAAAGATGAATCTCGCATCTCCTTTCTTGATCGCTTATTTGTACGGAAAATATGGGCGAAGGTTCCAGAGTCTTGCACCACGCATTTCGGACTATCCAGGCTTCCGTGCTGATACGACCCGCGGGATGCCTTGCAGATCGTTTGCGATCTGGACATCTGCCCATCCGGATAACAGGCTTTTTACTTCCTCCGCAATGGTGCCGCTGATTTCGATGATCAGCCAGGCTCCGGGCTTCAGCGCGGCTTGGGCTTGCGGAATCAGTCGCTCGATGACTTCTAAGCCTGTTGGTCCGGCGAACACAGCGTTGCGCGGTTCGAATTTGCGGACTTCCAGATGGACTTCGTCTTCCTCTGATTCCCCAACATAAGGAGGATTTGAGATTACGAAGTCGAAGCTGTCTAACTCAAATCCTTGCAGTAGATCGGCGTGGCGAAACTGAATTCGATTTTCGAGTTGATGTCGGGCTGCATTGGCGTGGGCGACTTCGAGGGCGGAGGCAGAAATATCAGTCGCGTGAATTTCAGCGTTGGGAAGTTCCTTGGCTAGGGCGATGGCGATGCATCCCGAACCAGTTCCGACATCAACGATGCGGAGGGTTTTGGCGGGCGAGGCCTGCCCTGAGCGCAGTCGAAGGGGTGCCCGCCCCACGTATGCGAGTACCGTCTCGATCAAATGCTCGGTCTCGGGGCGCGGAATGAGTACTGCGGGCGAAACGACGAAATCCATTCCCCAGAATTCCTGGTGGCCGGTGATGTATTGGGTAGGGACGCCGCGAACGCGCTCGGCCAAAGCGTCGTTATAGCCGTTAACTTCCTCTTTCGTGAGTTCGCGCTCGGGATGGGCGTGAAGATAGGCGCGGTCGCAATTGATCGTGAACATCAGCAGCAACTCGGCATTCAATCGCGGCGACGGGACACTGGCGTCCCTGAGGCGGCAGATTGTGGAAGTTAGGAAATCACGAAGCAGCACGGAGACTATTTCAGCATATTTCACATTGGAGAGCACTTGATTATTGAGGCGTCTATAATGGACGCAGGCCGTTTCATCAATTGCTGATGAAGACCACACGGTATTTTCGTGAACAGGTTTTGCGCAAGAGACCATATATCCAGATGGCGTGGTGCGAGAGGATTCTTGCCGCGCCTATTGCCCGCGAGGTCCAGTCAGACGGACGAATTCGATTTTGGGGAACCGTGCCCGATTTCGGAGGCCGAATTTTTCGCGTCGTGACCCTGGCGGATGGGGAAACAGTACACAATGCATTTCCCGACCGAGATTTCAAGGCTCTGCTGCCTTAGATCGCTCTTATGAAACTCCACTACGACCAGGAAACCGACTCGCTTTATATTGATTTGAACTCGCGTCCAAGTGCCGACTCCCGCGAGATTCAGGATGGCGTGGTCATTGATCTGGATGCCAAAGGCAAGATTGTAGGTATTGACATTCAGCACGCGTCTGAAGTGCTGGACCTAGCCACGCTGGAAACAGACTCCCTCCCCACCGCTGCGCGGCGGGCACCGAGAACCTCCTCACGGTAGTTCGGGACCGCTGGCGGGTGCACTTTTCACCACCACCAGGCCGGAATTGACTAAGGTAGAAAGCCGGCACGGATCCCTTCCATGTTGAAATAGGGAATCTTCGGCGAGTTTGACTCGCCGGGACAGCCGGGGGCGGCTGTCCCTACGTGATTTTTCTTATGCTATGGCTGTGGTTTCGTGCTTCAGTTTTTCTTCCTGATAATGTGCTTCCAGGGCTTCAAACAGTGGCTGGAGTTTGCCATCCATCACCTGCTCCAACTGGTGAATCGTGAGTCCGATGCGGTGGTCAGTCACGCGATTTTGCGGGAAATTGTAAGTACGAATTTTTTCGCTGCGGTCGCCTGATCCCACCATGGCTTTGCGTTCTTTGGCGAGAGCATCCTGTTGCTTCTGCATTTCCATTTCATAGAGCCGGGACCGCAGGACGCGCATGCCCTTTTCGCGATTCTTGATTTGCGATTTTTCATCCTGACAACTCACAACCGTGTTGGTTGGAAGATGCGTGATGCGCACGGCGGAATACGTGGTATTCACGGACTGACCGCCTGGACCGGACGAGCAGAATGTATCAATGCGAAGATCTTTGGCTTCGATCTTGACGTCCACATCTTCCGCTTCGGGCAGAACCGCAACGGTGACGGCCGAGGTGTGCACGCGTCCCTGCTGCTCGGTCGCCGGAACGCGTTGCACGCGGTGCACTCCGCTTTCGTATTTCAATTGCGAGAAGACGCGCTTGCCTTCGATGATGGCGATGACTTCTTTCAATCCTCCTACCGATGATTCGGAAGTTGAAAGTACTTCTACCTTCCAACGTTGGGTCTCGGCGTAGCGCGTGTACATCCGAAACATTTCTGCTACGAAGAGGGTGGCTTCGTCACCTCCGGTGCCGGCCCGGATTTCTAGAATGACATTTTTCTCGTCGTTGGGATCTTTAGGCAAAAGTAAGACTTTAATATCCTGCTCGATTGTAGCGACTCGGGATTCCAGGCGGTCGAGTTCTTCCTTTGCGTAGGCCAGCATTTCGGGATCTTTTTCGTCGGCGAGCATGGTGCGGCTCTCCGCGATGCCACGAGTCAGGTCTTTATACTCCCGGTATTTTTCGACGACCTCAGAAATTTCGCTGTGGGCCTTGGCAGTCTTCTGGTATCGGGACGAGTCATTGACAATGTCTGGGGAGGCGAGCGCCTGCGTCAGTTCGTCGTAGCGGGATTCGATTTGGTTAAGGCGTTCGAACATGGATGAACCGTCGTTGGCCGTGCGTCGTTGGTCGTTGGCCGAAAACCTCTATGCTGCCCTCACCCGCAATGAATTGATAAAGCCGCTCAGCGCGCGTCCGACGCCCTCTGCCAAGGCTAACTGCCGATCCGCTTCTGCCTTCGACAGGTACTGTAATTCCTTCGCAATCATGAGTTGCGTTTCCAATTCTAAGAGCGATCCCCGCGCGTGAAATAGAAAATGGACAAACTCTTTATCAGAATGATGGCCCTTCCCCTCCGCGATATTGCTAGGTATGGATACCGCGGCACGACGCATCTGCTGGCTCAGGCCGTAAATTTCATGCTTAGGGTAACCGGACGTGCTCTTATAAATCTCACCAGTCAATCTCATGGCTTCCTGCCAAACCCTCAAATCGCGAAACGATGAAGACGGCATAAAGAACCTCCATCGTTCTTTCTAATGCTTCATCCACTGAACTGTATGTGATGGATGACCCAGAGGATTGTGGCCAACGACCAAGGACGGACAGCCGACGACAGGTTTTAAACCAACGGCCAACGGCCAACGACAAGTTCTAAGCAATCACCAGTTCGCCGCCGTGTTGTTCTTCCAGCGACATGGCGAGGTTCAGGGCGTCAATGGCGCACTGTGCTTGCGGATCAGTGGGCGGCTTTGTTGTCACGCGTTGCATCCATAATCCGGGAGCGGTAATAACTGCGAAGAGTGATCCGCGATGTTTTGCGGCAAAGCGAATGATTTCATAGGAAAGTCCCGCGATTACAGGGAGCAGGGCAATGCGGACGGCGAATCTCGCCCAAAAAGTCGTTACTGGAATGAGCGTATATACGCCGATGGAGATGATCATCACCGTCATCAAAAAGCTGGTGCCGCAACGCGGATGGAACGTCGAATAGCGCTGCACGGCGCTGGTTTCCATCGCGTCGCGATTTTCGAACGCAAATACCGTCTTGTGCTCGGCGCCGTGATATTCATAAACCCGGCGAATGTCAGGAAGTAACGAGACTCCCCAGATGAAAAGCAAGAACAGCAGCAAGCGAATTACGCCATCTACCAAATTGAACATGATCTGACCGCTGAAAATCGGATCGATCTTTTTTAGTTCGGTGGCGGCGACCAGCGGAATGAACTTGTACATAAAGATGAAGAACCCGACGGAGATAATGATATTAACTGCGGCCATCCAACCGCTGATTTCGAGTTTCTTTTGGCCGGAGTCTTTGGGCTTTTCTGGTTGCAATTCGTCGAGAGCAACATTCGCGGAGAAACGCAACGCGCGAAAACCGAGGGTCATCGCATGTCCGAGGGTCATAACGCCGCGAACGACCGGCCATCCCATCCATTTATGCTTCTCAGAAAGTCTTTCCAGAGGCTCGCTGTGAGTAGAGATCTCCCCCGAAGGCTTGCGGCAGGCGATAGCCCACGCATGAGGAGAGCGCATCATAACCCCCTCGAGCACGGCTTGGCCGCCGACCAGGGTTTCTTCTCCGCCTTCGAGCGCAGGCAGAAGCTGCACCGCAACCAGGAAATGCCACCATGTACGCAAAGACTTTCGGAATAAAGACATACCGATTGGATGATCCTTCCGCGCCCAAAGGCACAAACACTAGAGTAGCACGGATGTCTAGCATCGAAACTGCCAGTAACTTACGGCAAACAATGGCTTTTCGTTTTCGCGCATGAGGAAACTTGCTGTCATCTGTGAGCAAATTGCAGCCACGACCAAGAAGCTGGAAAAAATTGCGGACGTGGCCGCCTACTTTGCTGCTTCTCCGCCGGAGGATGCTGCGGTCTCCGCGATATTCCTCTCGGGACGCGCCTTTCCCCTATGGGACGAAACCACATTACAGGTTGGAGGGTCGCTGCTTTGGAGGGTCGTCGGAGAGTTGTCGGGGATGTCCCAAGGCGAATTGACGGCTTCCTACAAGCGGCACGGGGATCTCGGATCGGTGGCTGCCGAGATATTGCCGGCGCGGAGGGAAGATAGCGATTTATCCATTCTCGAAGTTCAGAGACGATTTAGAGAGATCGCTACTGCGCGTGGCGTGACCGCGAAAACTGGGCTGCTTCGTGATTTGCTCTCGCAAGCGACTCCGCTCGAAGCGAAATACATTGTGAAGATCATGACGGCCGACCTGCGCATCGGACTGAAGGAAAGCCTGGTCGAGGAAGCGATTGCCAAAGCCTACGGCGCGACGGCGGCGGAAGTTCAGCGAGCCAATATGTTGCTAGGCGACATCGGAGAGACGCTGCGGCTTGCGGCGGGCGGCAAACTGGCCGAA
>JGI20189J14885_1000791_pt1 | contig 10265 bp, 8 predicted proteins | sample NGESurdeep072012_10_FD_14885 | JGI IMG/M metagenome (IMG submission 14885) | reverse complement strand
GAAAGCTGGCGCTTCAACGATCTGCGGCCGCTGACCCGCAACGTCTTCGCGCCGGCGCGCGACGGCGCCACCGCCGAACCGGCGGCGCTCGATCTTTGTAAACTCAAGGTGCCGTCACATCGTGTCGTGTTGGTGAATGGCGGCTTTTCCGGCAAGCTTTCCGCCATCGGTGCCTTGCCCAAGGGCGTCTGGCTCGCCTCGACGGCGCGCACCCTGGCCGACCGGCCCGAGCTGCTCGAACCGGCGTTGCGCGAGACCGACACGGCCGGCGCCCAGCCTTTCGCGGCGCTCAACGCCGCGCTGTTCGCCGACGGCTTCGTGCTGGCGCTCGAGCCCGGCGTGACCTTGGACAATCCGGTCGAGATCATCCATCTCGAGCAGGGCGTGCAGCAATCCTTCCATCTGCGCAATTTGATTCGGCTCGGCGCCGGCAGCCGCGCGACGCTCGTCGAGACCTATGCCGGCAGCGGCGCGAACTGGATCAATGCCGTCGGCGTGATCGACCTGGCGCAAGGTGCCGCGCTGACTCACGTCACCGTGCAGGACGAGGGCCGGGAAGCGATCCATCTCGGGCAGAACCGGATCGAGCTTGCCGCCAAATCGCGCTATGAGAGTTTCGTTCTGACGCTCGGGGGCCGCTTGTCGCGCCACGACAGCGTGGTGAAGCTCGATGGCGAGGGCGCGCACGGCGTGCTCGATGGCGCTTATCTCCTGCGCGGCGAGCAAGAGGCGACCAACGCCACCTTCGTCGAGCATGTCGCGCCCGGCTGCACCTCGCGCGAATATTTCAAGGGCGTGGCGCAGGACCGCGCGCATGGCGTGTTCCTCGGCACCATCGCGGTGCGGCCCAACGCACAGAAGACCGACGCGCACATGCTCAACAAGAATTTGCTGCTGAGCCGGGGTGCCGCCATCGATACCAAGCCCGAACTCGACATCCTGGCCGACGACGTCAAATGCAGCCACGGCGCCACGGTCGGCGATTTGGACGAGGCGGCATTATTCTATCTCGAAAGCCGCGGCATCCCGCCGGACGAAGCACGGCGCATGCTGGTCGAAGCCTTCGCCGTCGAAGCGGTGGAGCGCGTCGAGAATCCGGATTTACGCGCGCATCTGGCGGCCTCATCTGTCGCGCTGGCTCGCCGGCGGAGACGGCAAGTGAACCGCGCCGCGACCAATCTTCATCCGACGGTAAAGCCGAGCTTCGATCCGCGCGCCATCCGTCGCGACTTCCCGATCTTCGAGCGCAATCCGGGGCTCGTCTTTCTCGACAGTGCGGCCAGCGCGCAGAAGCCGGCGGTCGTCATCGACCGCGTCGACGATTATTACCGCAGCGACTATGCCAATGTGCATCGCGGCGTCTATCGCCTGAGCGCGCGCTCAACCGATCTCTTCGAGGCGGCGCGCGAGCGGGTACGAAAATTTCTCAACGCGGCGAGCGCCGACGAGATCGTCTTCGTGCGCGGCGCCACCGAGGGGATCAATCTGGTGGCCTATAGCTGGGGCATGAATTTCCTCAAGCCCGGCGACGAGGTGCTCATCACCGAATTGGAGCATCACGCCAATATCGTGCCGTGGCAGCTGATCCGGGCACGCACCGGCTTGAAGCTTGTGGTGGCGCCGATTGACGCTTCGGGCGGGATTGATCTTGCCGAATTCGAGAAGCGCATCTCGTCCCGCACCAAGCTAGTGGCCGTGACCCAGCTCGCCAACGCCACCGGCGCGATGCTGCCCGTCGAGGCCATCACGCGTCTGGCGCACAAGCACGGCGCCAAGATTCTGATCGACGGCTGCCAGGCGGCGCCGCGCTTGCCTGTCGATGTGCGCGCCATGGATTGCGATTTCTATGTTTTCTCCGGCCACAAGACCTACGGTCCGACCGGCATCGGCGTGCTCTATGCCAAGCAGGATATCCTCGAAACTATGCCGCCCTGGCAGGGCGGCGGCGACATGATCGTCAACGTCACCTTCGACGAGACCGTTTTCCAGAAGCCGCCGCATCGCTTCGAGGCCGGCACGCCCGACATCTCCGGCGCGATCGGTCTGGCGCGCGCGCTCGATTACATCGACGCGCTCGGCCACGACGCTATCTTCGAGCACGAGGCGGCGCTGACCGGCTATGGCGTCGACCGGCTATCCCGCCTGCCGGGCGTCCGCCTGGTGCCGGCGGGCCAGCGGCGCCTCGGCATTCTCTCGCTCGACGTCGAGGGTATGCATCCGCACGATCTCGCCACCGTGCTGGATCAACATCACGTTGCCGTCAGGGCGGGCCACCACTGCGCCCAGCCGCTGATGGACAAGCTCGGCCTCGCCGGCACGACGCGGGCGTCGCTCGGCGTCTATAACGACGAGAGCGACATCGACGCATTCGCCGCGGCGCTCCAATCGGCGCAGAAGCTTTTCGCGTGAGTGCCATGACAGCCAACGATCCGCGCGAGCTCTATCAGGACATCATCCTCGATCACGGGCGCCACCCGCGGAATTTCCACGCGCTCGACCACGCGAGCCATTTCGCGCAAGGACATAACCCGCTCTGCGGCGACCGCGTGACGGTCTACCTCGAATTGGCCGGCGACCGGATCAAGGACGTCGCCTTCGAAGGTCGCGGCTGCGCCATCTCGACCGCCTCGGCTTCGCTGATGACCGAGGTGCTCAAGGGCAAGACCGTCGCCGAGGCAGAAACGCTGTTCAAGGGATTTCACGCGACCGTCACCGGCCAGCCCGCGTCGCCGGTGCCGGCTGCGCTCGCGGACGATATGGAGCGGCTGGCGCCCCTGGAAGGCGTCAAGGCTTATCCGACGCGTGTCAAATGCGCGACGCTCGCCTGGCACGCCTTCGAGGCGGCGTTGAAGAACGCGCCCGGCGCCGCCGCCAAAATCGCCACCGTCAAGACCGAGTAGCCGCGATGACCGCCGACAATCCGCATGACAATCCCGCAACGAAACCGATGCAAGCCGATCCCTTCGGCTTCATGCGTGATCCCGATGCCGCGCCTCCGGCGGAGCTTGACCCGGTCGAGCGCCCGGTTCCCGATGAGGGCGATCCGGAACTGAAGGAAAAGGTGCTGGACGCGCTCAAGACCGTGCGTGATCCCGAGATCCCGGTGAACCTCGTCGATTTGGGATTGATCTACGAGCTTCTCGCCAACAAGGATGGCACCGTCTATGTCGAGATGACGCTCACCACGCCGGCCTGTCCGGTGGCCGGCGCGCTGCCGGGTCAGGTGCGCGATGCGATTTCCGCCGTGCCCGGCGTGCAGGAGGCGCGCGTCAAGCTGGTGTGGACGCCGCCTTGGGATAAGGCTCGCATGAGCGAGGAGGCCAAGCTCGAACTGGGCTTGATGGACTGAGGATTTTCGCGGGGGCGGGGGAATGCTGAAAATCTGGGGACGGTCGAACTCATCCAACGTGCAAAAGGTGCTGTGGGTCTGCGCCGATCTCGGCATCGATTTCGATCGCCTCGATGTCGGCGGCAAGTTCGGCGGCAATGACCAGCCGGGCTACCGGGCGATGAATCCAAACGGGTTGGTGCCGACGATCCAGGACGGCGATCTCATCGTCTGGGAATCGAACACGATCTGCCGCTATCTGTGCAACACGCGACGCGGCGGCGCGGCCCTCTATCCGACCGAGCCGGGCCTGCGCAGCCAGGTCGAACGCTGGATGGACTGGCAGATCTCGAAGCTCAACACGCCCCTGGCGGCGTTGATGTGGGGCTATTACCGCACGCCGGAAGACAAGCGCGACAAGGCGGCGCTGGAAAAGTTCCGCGAGAATGCGATCGGCCTGTGGCGAATTCTCGAGACGCTGCTTGAAAGCCAGCCTTACCTCGCCGGCGATGCGTTCACGCTCGCCGACATCGTCACCGGTATCTGGCTGCACCGCTGGTACCTCTATCCCATCGAGCGAGCGTCCCGACATGCCGAAACTGAAGGCATGGTATGCGCGTCTGGAAACGCGTCCCGGCTTCGTGGCGCACATCGCCGGCCCGATCAGCTGAACGCCGCCGAGACGGCTTCGGCTCACGCAAACGTGACGCTGCGCGGCGATTGATGTTTTTATCATCACGCCGGCTGAACGTATTGGCATGCCAAAAATTTTGGACAGGTGGTGCTTGAAACTAAAAATTACCGGTTGCGTCGCGCTCATCGGACTCGCACTCTCAAGCGCTGCAGCCTTCGCCCAGGACAAAGCCGCTCTCGTCAAGGAGCGCCAGGATTTCATGGAACGGCAGCAACACGATTTCGACGCCATTGCGGCTTACGCCAAGGGCAAGGGCGATCAGGGATCGGCCATCGACAAGGTCAATGATTTGCTGACGCTGGCACCGAAGATCGTCGACCAGTTTCAGCCCGGCACCAGCAGCGTCGATTTTCCCGGCAAGAGCCGCGCCAAGCCCGAGATTTGGCAGAACTGGGACAAGTTCAAGGCAACGCCCGTCACGTTGCAGGCCGAGGAGCAGAAGCTGCTGGCCGCGGTGCGGGGCGGCGACCGACAGAGGGTGCAGGATCAGCTCGTTGCGACTTTCCGTGATGGCTGCGGGAGCTGTCACACCGACTACCGCGCGCCGCGCAGCTAGAGACCGACGGAGGGTCATGCAGAAAAAGCCGACGCAGAAGCTGACGCTCGCTCTCCCGATCCTCCTCGTCCTGTTGCCCTGGCAGGCGGCTTTCGCCGCCGACGATGCGGCGGTGTCGCGCGGCGCCTATCTGTTCAACGCCGCCGATTGCGTTTCCTGCCATACCGACGCCAAGAACGGCGGCGCGCCGCTTGCCGGCGGTCGCGCGCTCGATACACCCTTTGGCATCTTCTACAGCCCCAACATAACCCCCGATCCGGCCCAGGGCATCGGCGGCTGGAGCCTGGCGGATTTCCGCCGCGCGCTGCGCGAGGGACGGGACGACCAGGGGAATTTCATGTACCCGGTGATGACATTCACCTCGTTCACCGGCATGACGGACGCCGATATCGCCGACCTCTACGCCTATGTCATGGCGCAACCGCCGTCGGCGGTTCCCGACAAGCCGCAGGCGGTCAAATTCCCCTTTGGCTTTCGGCCGCTGCTGGTCGTGTGGCGCAGTCTTTTCTTTCGCGAAGGGCCGCTCGCTCCGGTGGCGGGAAAGGACGCGGAATGGAACCGCGGCCGCTATCTCGCCGAGGCCGTGGTGCATTGCCAGGAGTGCCACACGCCGCGCAATTTTCTCGGCGGCCTCGATCGCGCCCACGCCTATGCCGGTGATCCGCAAGGACCGGACAAGCAGAAGGCGCCGAACATCACGCCCGACCACGACACCGGCATCGGCCAATGGACGATCGAGGACATCGAAACAGTGCTGAAGAGCGGGCAGACACCCGATTTCGACACCGTGGGCGGCGGCATGGGCGAGGTGGTGAAGGGGACGGCCATGCTCACCGACGACGACCGCCATGCCATCGCAATCTATCTCAAATCCTTGCCGCCGCTGCACGCGACCGATAGGAAGAAATAGCGCGCGCCCAAAAACAGCGCGCCGGCAGGGAGGAAGCATGAATTTAGGCCTCAAGGGCAGAAAGGCGATCGTCTGCGCCTCGAGCAAGGGGCTCGGCAAAGGCTGTGCAGCGGCGCTGGCGGGAGAAGGCGTTGATCTCGTCATCAGCGCGCGCGGCAAGGAGGCGCTCGAAGCCACCGCGGCCGAGCTGCGCGGCAAATACGGCGTCACGGTCACGCCGCTCGTCTGCGACGTCACCACGCCGGAAGGTCGCGCGCAGCTTCTGGCCGCCTGTCCGGCGCCTGACATCCTCATCACCAATGCCGGCGGTCCACCGCCCGGCGATTTCCACGACTGGAACCGCGAAATCTGGATCAAGGCGCTCGACGCCAACATGCTGACGCCGATCGAACTCATCAAGGCGACGGTCGACGGCATGATCGGCCGGCGCTTCGGCCGTATCGTCAACATCACCTCGAGCGCGGTCAAGGCGCCGATCGACATCCTCGGGCTGTCGAACGGCGCGCGCTCGGGCCTGACCGGATTCGTCGCCGGGATCGCGCGCAAGACGGTAAAGCACAACGTGACGATCAATAATCTGCTGCCCGGCACGATCGATACCGATCGCATCAAGTCGAATGTCGAGGCTATGGCGAAGACCTGGAAGGTGTCGTTCGAGGAGGCGATGAGGCGCCGCCTGGCGGCGTTGCCGGCCGAGCGCCTCGGCACCATCGAGGAGTTCGGCGCCGCCTGCGCGTTCCTCTGCGCTTCGTCGTCGGGCTACATCACCGGGCAGAATTTACTGATCGACGGCGGCGCTTATCCGGGAACGTTCTAGGCGACGGCGGCGTGCGCCTGGGCCGGGCCGAGGCTGCGCTCCGGCGGGAAATGCACCGTGATCGTGGTGCCGGCGCCCACCGTGCTTTCGATGATGAACCGGCCGCCATGCATTTCGACCATGGAGCGGGCGAGGGGCAGGCCGAGACCGGTGCCCTGATATTTCCGCTGCAACGTGCTATCGATCTGGACGAAGGGCTGGAGCGCCATTTCGATGTCGGCGGGGGCGATGCCGATGCCGCTGTCGGCGATGCGGATGAACATTCCGCAATCGGCGTTGATGCCGGCGCTGACGCGCACCGTGCCGCCGGCCGGCGTGAATTTTATGGCGTTCGACAAAAGGTTGAGCAGCACCTGCTTCACCATGCGCTCGTCGGCGTTGAGGATCGGAAGTTGCGCCGAGAGATCGGCCGTCAGGTCGAGTTCGGCGGTCGCCGCGCGCTCGCGCACGATGCGGATGCAAGACTCGACCGCGTCGCGCAGGTCGATCGGCATCTCGTTCAGCGACAGCTTGCCGACCTCGATCTTCGACAAATCGAGAATGTCGTTGATGATCTTAAGCAAATGGACGCCGCTCTCATGGACGTCGCGCACATATTCGCGGTAGGAGGCATGGCCCAGGGGGCCGAGCGGCTCCTGCTTCAGGATTTCGGAGAAGCCGATGATGGCGTTCAAAGGCGTGCGCAGCTCGTGGCTCATATTGGCGAGGAATTCCGATTTGGCGCGGCTCGCCGATTCGGCGCTGTTCTTAGCCTCGACGAGCTGAGACTCGACGCGCTTGCGTTCCACGGCATAGCGGATGGCGCGGCCGATCAGATGCCCGTCACCTTGTCCCTTGACCAGGTAATCCTGCGCGCCTTCCTGTAGCGCCAGCATCGCCGTGGTCTCGTCCTCGAGTCCGCTGAGGACGATCAGCGGCACCGTCGGGCAATGCTCGCGCATCCGCTTCACGATGTCGATGCCGCTGGCATCGCCGAGCGACAAATCGAGCAACACGATGTCGAAGTCGCGTTGATCGAGAGCCTTCAGCGCCGCGTCGAGGCTTACGACGTGGACGGTTTCGAAGGCAACGGTGTTCGTTTCGCGCAACAGCTCCTGGGTGAGCCGCGCGTCGCCGGGGTTGTCCTCGACGAGGAGGATATGGAAGGCGCCCGGAGCGCCGGATGGCGTGGGTTCTTGCACGAATCCGCTCTCCCGCCGTTCGCTGCCTAGACCGTCGCGTGTTCGCGGTTCGGCAGCGTTACCACCGCCAGCCAGAAATTTTCGATCGCCCGCACGATCTCGATGAATTTATCCAAATCGACCGGCTTGGTGATGTAGCAATTGGCGTGGAGCTGATAGCTCTTGACGATATCCATCTCGGCTTCCGAGGTCGTCAGCACGACGACCGGGATCATGCACAGGCGCGGGTCGGCCTTCATCTCGCTCAGCACTTGGCGGCCGTCCTTGCGCGGCAGGTTGAGGTCGAGCAGCACGAGATCGGGTGTCGGAGCATCCTTCTTGTCGCCTTCGCGCCTGAGGAAGGTCAGCGCTTCGACGCCGTCGAGCGCGTGATGCAGATTGTTGCGGATCTTGCCCTCGCGTAGCGCTTCCCGCGTCAAGCGCGCGTCGCCGGGATTGTCCTCGACAAGCAGGATTTCGATCGGGCGGGAATTTTCGTTAAGCATCTTTCTGCTCCATCTGTCGCGCGGCAGGCAGGGTGAAGTGAAATTGGCTGCCGAGATTCGGGGTCGATTCGATCCAGATCCGGCCGCCATGGCGCTCGATCACCTTCTTGACGATGGCGAGACCGATGCCGGTACCGGGATATTTGTTTCGCTCATGCAGGCGCTGGAAGATCAGGAACACGCGGTCGACGTATTCCTTCTCGATGCCGATGCCGTTATCGGCGACGACGAAATGCCACATCGTCCCTTCGGGCGCGGCCGAGATCCGGATCTCGGGGGCAATTTCGTCGCGGCGGAACTTGATCGCATTGCCGATCAAGTTTTGGAACATCTGAGTCAACTGCATGCGCTCGCCGAAGACGGTGGGGAGTTCCGCCACCTCGATTTTTGCCTTGGCGTCCGCGATGGCGCCCTGAAGGTTGGCCAGCGCGGTCTTCACCAATTCGTCCATCGCCAGGTTCTCCGGCGGCGCGCCCTTGCGGCCGAAGCGGGAATAGGCGAGGAGGTCGTTGATCAGCCGTTGCATGCGGTTGGCGCCTTCGACGGCGAAGCCGATGAATTCGTTCGCGTCGTTGTCGAGCTTGTCCTTGTAGCGCCGTTGCAGCATCTGGCAGTAGCTCGCCACCATCCGCAACGGTTCCTGCAGATCGTGCGAGGCGACGTAGGCGAACTGCTCGAGTTCGGCATTGGAGCGTTTGAGCTCCTCCGCATGCGTCTCGATCTCGCGGGCTTTCTGTTCGAGCTGCGCCGAGGCGGCGCGCAGCTCGGTGACGTCGCAGAGCGTGCCGGTGTAACTCACGGGCTTACCGTACTCGTCGCAATTCACGACGGTCTCGCGGTAGATGGTGCGCACCTGGCCATCGGGGCGGATGATTCGGTACTCGTAGGGCTTGTGGGGCTTGCCCGCCTCTATGTCGCTGCGAACCTCGAGGCAGATATGCTGGTCGTCAGGATGGACCATGCTGAGAAAATTGGCGTAGTTCGGAACAAAACTTTCGCGGCTGACGCCAAAGATCTCATAGGTCGTATCGGACCATTCGCCCTCGCCGGTCAGTAGATTTCGTTCGTCGCTGCCGGTGCGGGAGATGCGCTGGGCCCGGGCCAAATGCTCTTCGCTGGCCCGGAGCTTGTCGGTCATCGCGCGAATCTCTTCCTGTGCGGCGTGTTCTTCGGTCACGTCGCGGTACGTCCCGAGACGACGGGCCGGGGTGCCGTCGGCGTCGAGCACGGTCGTCGATTCATGATAGATCCAGCGGGTGCTGCCGTCGGCGTGGCGCACGCGGAAGGTGAGGGGCGAGGGCTGCAGCCCCTGCTCGGAGGCGGCCATGACCGCAACGTATTTTTCGCGATCCTCCGGATGGACCAGCTGGAGAACGTCATCGCGGCTGGGCGGCGGCCGGCCGGGATCCCAGCCCATGATGCGCGAATTCTCTTCCGACCACGTGACTTCGCCCGTCTTGAGATTGCGCTCGAAGCTGCCGACCGCCGAGACCTGTTGCGCGAGCGCCAGATGCTTTTCGCTTTCGATGAGCTTGGCCGCGAGCTTGTTCTGTTCCGCCTCGCGCTGCTTCATCGCGGTAATGTCGGTACGGATGCTGATAATGCCGCCATCCGCGGTGCGCCGCTCGATGATCTGGCTCCAGCGGCCGTCCTGATAGGAACGGATGATCGAGCTGTTGCCGGAACGGTGGTGCTTCATGCGATCTTCGATCCAGACTTCGAAATTATCGCCCACGTCCTTCACCACGCCGCTCGCGGCATGCGCGCGCAGCAAATCCTCGTAGCGCGTGCCGGGCATCAGGAGATGCGCGGCCGTGGGAAAATACTTCTGAGTAGCGCTGTTGCAGAGCACGATGCGATCCGTCGAATCGCACAGCATCAGGCTGGCGGGGATATGCTCGATCGCCTCGGCGAAGCGGCGATAGGTTTCCTTGGCCTTGCGTTCGGTATCGAGCTGTTCGGTTACGTCGTAGGAGGTGCCGCGATAACCCAGGAACTTGCCGCCGGCATCGAACCGCGGCTTGCCGCTGGTCTTGATGTGGCGCACGCCTTTGCGCGTGTTGATCGTGGTCAGCACGTCGTGATAGGGGCGCCGCTGCTGGATCGTCTCGAAGTGGCGCTGCACCTCCGGATCGCTCTGGGCGAGGGTGAAATCCTCGACTGGCCTGCCGATCAGTTTTTCCGGCGGGGTGCCGAAGAGCGGCTCGATCGGGCCGACGATGCGGGTGAAGCAATGCTTGTCGTCCGATTCCCAAATCCAGCTCGACGAACTCTGCAACGCGTCATTGAGGATG
>JGI20189J14885_1000789_pt1 | contig 10271 bp, 14 predicted proteins | sample NGESurdeep072012_10_FD_14885 | JGI IMG/M metagenome (IMG submission 14885) | reverse complement strand
ACCTAAATGCAACCACTTGGCGGCACAGAGTTTAGGAATGATATCTAGGGCGACTTCCACGAGGAGGCCGCCCTATGGCAGACACAAGGCTCAGAAAACGCGGCACGAAGAACGGCCGCGACGTTTGGACGGCGGTCGTCCCGCTCCCGAAGGGTGGAGATGGGAGACGGCGCCAGCATCGCTTTAGCTTCGTGGGCAACAAGACCGAAGCTCACAAGGCGCTCCTTGCCGAGTTATCTGGGATTGAGACCGGAGGCTTCGTTGCACCAGAACGAACGTCGCTGGGCGAATACCTGCGAGACTGGCTAGCATCATCCGGACCCGGCTACTCGGGTCGCACGTTCCAGCGGTTCGAAGCCGTCATCCGCTGCCATCTGATCCCCGCGCTCGGCGATGTCCCTCTTCAGAGACTCACGGCGATGCACTTGAACAGAGCGTATGGGACTTGGCGTCAGCAAGGGCGACTCTGCGAGCAGAGCATCCTCCATAACCATCGCTTGCTGCACCGCATACTGGCGCAGGCCGCCCGCGAAGGGCGCGTTCGTCAAAACGTTGCGTCGAATGCGGAAAAGCCGCGCCCCGCGGCTCGCGAGCTGCGAATACCAACGGCAGATCAGATCGAGCGGCTGATGCGGGCGGTTCCGGGTACGTCTTTTGATCCGCTTGTCCTGCTGGCTGTTGCAACTGGTGCGCGTCTGGGCGAACTCGTCGGGCTACGATGGTCGGATATCGACTTCGAGCGCGGGATGCTGACGATTCGCCGAGCGCTCGAGTATTCGAAAGCGTACGGTCTGCGCGAGAAGGCGCCAAAATCGGGAAAGGCACGTGGTATAGATCTGCCGGCGAGTGCGGTCGAACTGCTGCGCCGGCATAGAAAAGCGACAGCGGATGATGCCTGCCCGTATGTGATCCAATGCCCGAGCGGCGGTCCCTGGAATCCGCAGCGAGCATCGAACGCTTTCCGCAAGCTCGCCGATCGCGAGAACCTTCCCATACACTTTCATCTGCTGCGGCATTACGCGGCGTCTCAGCTTATGGCGCTCGGCCTTTCGGCAAAGGTTGTTCAAGAGAGGCTCGGACACGCCACCGCCGGCTTCACGCTCAACGTCTACGGTCATCTCGGACCCTCGCTTCAGGCCGAGGCGGCCCGCCGGCTCGATGACGTGTTAGCTCCGCTGATTTCTCGCTCCGCCTAGCGGCTCAGGTTCGTTGAACGCAGCGCGAGCGCAGTAGGTCGTTAAGAGGGTGATAATAAAGTGACTGGGATGTCTTCGCAATCGCGCCGAGGCCTTCGTCCAAAGGTGAGCTACTTCTTGGCGCTCGTTGATCTTTCGATCATTTTACTCGCTGACTTAAGTTCGCTTTTTGTTCGCGGTTGGATCTATTTGCTTGCGCCGATTGTACTAATTGCTGGAATGGTTGTAAATTCGCTATTAGTTAGCGGTCCCTACAAGGGTAACCGCGTCTGGAGCCTCTTATTAACGTATCCTGGTGTTGATGAGCTTCCGTGGTGGGCTAAGTACCTGATCGGACTCGGTTGGCTCTTCGCAGTAACGAGCGTGCTCGCTACCCTCACCTATTTCGCTACCCACGGGGAAGTTCACGGCGATCAATACTTCTACGCGCACGGTCAGAGCCGCCCGGCCACGGAATTTGAGATACGTAGGGAATATTCGTGGGTGTTAGGTGGATTCTCGGGTTTCTTGGTGCCATTCTTGATATATCCAGCTCTGTTATTCTTTTTTGAACGTCGCATTGCGCGGGCGGCCCGAAGTGGATCCTCAGGTGGACAAGCTTTTGAGAGCGATTAGTAGGCGTCGCGCCGATCGTCGACCTTGAGCACTAGAATGCGCCTCTCGCGCTTATCAAGTTCGAATAGCGCACGCCAGTTACGAACACGCAAGCGGTAGATTCCCTTATCTTTCGGCTCAAGTTTTCGTACGTCCACCGCGCGGGTGAACGGATCTTGGGCTAGCGTCACAAAGTCATCGCGAATCGCCCGCGCGTCGCGCGGCGGAAGACTCGCGAGAGCCTTTTCGGCTCTAGCGGCGTAGAGGACCGTCCAGGTCAGAGCCGGGGCCTATTCCTTAGCGGTGCGCTGGTCGGCGGAAAAATCGCCTCGGCGGATCTCCGCACGGGCCCCTTTGATATCCGCGAGTTCGTCACGCGTTAGTGGCGTATTCGCCGATTGCGCGCCAGCGAGGCGTTCCTCGAGCGGATCCCGATGGCGACCGATGCCGAAGACACCTGCAGCCGGCAGCCGCAAGCGCATTATTAATCCAGACCACAGCGCTCCCGACCTATCCGCGAGCGTCCAGCTTTTCTTCGCCACGCTGATATTTTATCACACTCTGAATTGTTGGAACGCATAAATCCCGCCGAGAATCCCGATCATCTAGGGACCGGCGGTCATATTCTGTCCATGTCGCCTTAGTCGCGAATGGTCGGGTGCAGGAAGTGCCTTTGCATGTCGCTGCGGCGGCATGCAAAGGGCGAGGCGACGTTGGGGGCTCGGCGGCCTTCGGCCTTCTCGCCCCCAAGATCACTCTCAGGGGCTCCGCCCCCGAGACCCCCGGAACGAACGCGATCAGCTTCTCCGTGCGCGGCGGTCGATATGCTCACTTATGCACTCTCGGACCGCCGCCGGACGAGAGGGTCGCGAACGACCGAGTTTCACGGATTCGCACAGCGAGCAACGCTGAGCATCCGTAATGCAGCGGTTCTTAACTGCTGATCAAACTGGAGTGCCGCTGGGGCGATAGATCGAGGCCGACCGAGAAGTTACGTGGCGGGAGGGGTCACGTAGGTCGCGGTATTCCCAGATTCGATTATGACTCTGCCTCCACCAAGTCGAAAACGCGCAAGACCCCTTCCGGCGAGTAGGCCAAGTCAACAAATGGAAGGTTGGGTCTGTTTGGGTTGTACGAGCTGTCCCGTGGACCGATGTAGCTCAATTGCAGAAGTCCGCATTGTGGTCGCAGGTCCTTAGGCTTTCCGTAGGTTCGGGTCATGGCGGCGAACGTCGGCAAACCGCGCACAGCGTCGCGCAGTAAGTCGCCGGGCATGACTGAAGCCAACCGGATGACAGCGCGGAGATTTATTTGAGGCGTGCCATCCGGCGGCGGCGTGACATCCGCCATGTAGCCAACGCTTTCGAATTCATTTCCAACCTGGTAATAGATGACCGCCCTAATAGCTTGGTCATACGCTAGGTAAAGAACAAATGGCGGGCGGTCAAATTTCCCAAGGGCACGGCGGATCAAACTGCCACTGAGGTACGGTGGCACTTGAAACGGCGGCGACCGAAACGTCGGGATTCCCAAGTCAAGACGCTTTAGTACGGAGCTGTACTCTGACGGGAATCGAAAACCGGGTAAATTGAACTCCGAGCCAATTTCGTTGCTCAGCGTCGACTTGCATTGCATGAAGGTTTGCTTGGCCAGCCATTGTTGCACTGAGGCGACTGATGGCGCGCCCGGTACGGGCCTCTCGCCCACCTTCGCAATCGTGCAACAGGGGACTTGCGATTTCGGCAAGGCCGCTGAGACGACGCTGGCTGCCGCCGTCACAAGAACAAGTAGCGACCAAATCAGCGATCGGAAGCCGATCATCAGTGGTTACCACCTCGAGTAATGCGGCTTGCGATGAACCGGAGCTGGTCGGCAACGGCGCTGCGAAAGAGCGTGTCGTCGTGGCAGCCGGCGCGGACACTCACGATTGCACGCGGAAGAGCCTTGCTGAGTACCTCGACATTCGGGGCAAACGGATCAGAGCGGCCGCAATCGATGCGTACGGCCTGCCCCAGCAGCGCGCTCGCCGACGCAAAAACGGAGTTTTTGTCGAAGTCGGCGCGATCGTCGAACGCGTCCGGAACCAAGGTGTGCTGCTCCTCGAATGACCGCCATATGGCGGGACCGGCGACCGCAACGGCACGATACCGGTGCGGCTCGCGGATCGCAGCTAGAAGGGCGCCGTAGCCGCCCATCGAGTATCCGAGCAACGACTCATTTGTGCCTGGTCCCAAATTGAGGAGACGGTGGACGAGTGGTGAGAATTCCATGGCGAACATCGCCATGCGGTCCTCACCGCCGGCGCGATGATGCCAATAGGATTCTCCGCTGTCGACAGCTGCGACGGCAAATGGCGGGAAATTCGGTTCGCGAGCGAGTGACGCCAAATACTTGTCGTGACCAAGCGCGGGAAACAGCATCGCGGCGGTCGCCCCTCGACCCGGAAGGGCGTAGGCGATTCCGAGTAGGCGTCCTTCGCCCGGTGGCCTTGCGATCGCGAAGCCGACGCGCGAATTCAGCACCTTGGACACAAACGTTCCGTATTCGACCGGTCTGCTCGTGACGTTCGGTAGTGCTTGTGGTGACCCGCAATGGTGAACGATAGAACTTAGCTGCGCCCGCTGCACGGCGCACGCTGCGAGCAGCGATGTCCCGCCGGCAAGAAATGCACAACGTGCGACTGCCATGCCCATCCGTTAGCTCCCTCGTAGCGAGTGCGGTATTCGGATGCGGCCTCCGACGCTCCGCCTGTCGACCGGGCGCGCGGCTCCGCGTGCCGAAGAGGCCTGGACCTCATGAAAACGGGTGGTTTCTGATGTACAAATGGATCGGAACGGTGGCCCTGGGCCTTGCGGTAGGCAGCCTCTTGGCATGCTCGACACGGCTCGCAACGCAGGACTCCGGCCAACAGACGCGGCCGCGAGCCACCATAGCCGTGGCTCGGGACGGCGGCGTGAGTCTAAATGGCAAGCCGGCGACGATCGCTGCTCTAAGGGCCGAGCTCGAACGCTTGAAAGAGAAGCAAGGAGTGGTTTGGTACGCACGGGACGACGCGCAGCAAGACCCAACGCCAGTTCAGATGGACGTATTCAAGCTTATCGTCACCGCGCGATTGCCGATCGCAATGTTTAAGGACCGGACGTTCTCGACCCGCTTGGGCGCGGCAGACTTTCCGAAGTGACTCACTGCTGCGATGCCGCTCTTCTTTGAATTCAAACTCGGCGAACACGGTTGGGCAGATGCCGTCTTCGGCGACGATACGGGCCGGGCGAACCTCACCGCTTCATATCTATCCGACGCCCTAGGAGATCTGGTGCGGGCTGTTCACAGTGCGCTGATAGGTACGGATTCGGAGTGCTCCTGGGACGCGGAGCCGGAAGAGTACCGCTGGTGTTTTTCACGCATCGGCGACACGACGACCGTCGCGGTCTTGGGGTTTGAGGATGCATCAGCTGAATTACCGCGGCAGTATGGAAACGTGCTCTTCAAAGCGACCGTGCCCGCGATCGAAATAGCGCGAGTAATCGAGCAAGGGGCGCGAAGCGTGCTCGACGAGTTCGGAATGGATGGCTACGAGCGTCGGTGGGAGAGACACCCGTTTCCCCTCAGGGACCTGGATCAATTACGCGCCGCCATTCAGACTATCGACGCTGGTGGGTCGCGTTGACCGAGGTCCGCCCAAGCTGTATACTGTGGCGGTTTGCTCATGGAGGGTAGTACAATGGGACGCAACCCGGAACCCGACGAAATCTGCAGCTTTCCAACCAACTAGTAAGCGCCGGTTCGGATATCCGTCCGAAACGAATGTTAAGCGCGGGGTGCGCGTCGTTCACGGCGACAAAGAGCTTCAAGAGAAGCTCGGGCGGAACGATCCATGCATTTGCGGATCGGGACGCCGGTTTTAAGAAATGCTGTATGAAGAGCGGGCGCTATGATGGCGTCGAGCGAGACTACTTCTTTCAAGGAGTGATCCGACCGGCAGGCACTCGGGAGCACCGTGTGCTTGTCCCTTTTTCTTAGCCACTTGTTTCATCGGTGTTCAAGCGTGGTCGTTTGAAGGGAATCTACCCGGATGGCTGACTCGACGAAATTCACATGGAACGACCCGGTTCGTATCCGTATCGACGCGGCTGAAGGCCCGAATGTTCGCCCGGGTGCCTTCGGCTGGGTCGTCGGAATGTCGCGTCAGGAGGAACGCTCGGGGTATTTTCTCGAGGAATTTCCAGAAGGCGCGGTTTACACGGTCGAGTACGAAGACGGCACCGATGCGACCATACCAGAGGCGATGCTGTTATCCGAAGCACCATGAATGCGTCGAGGCGAGATCCGTCGACGATGGTTGTCGCAAGCGGGGCGCTCGCGTGCTGGCGAATCCTGTGAAATACTTAACGATAGGGCCATGAAGACGCTTCTTACTTATTCCGCTGCGCTGGCTCTCAGCCTAGCATCACCAACCAGCTGGTGGCTGCCGAGAAGTGACAGCTCGGTGGGTCCAATATACTTTACCGAAAAGTACGAAGACGTGGTTAGAGCGTTAGGGGGTGGTTCCATCCGCCCTCACGAGTGTCACGGAAACCGCCCGAGTACGTCTTGTTCGAGAGAGCTTGCCTATCACGATAGCGGTTGCGACATTCTGATTACGTTTGACAAGACGGTCTACGGCGAAGCCGTCGTTGGGATACGAATATTGCGTTCGGTTAAACGAGGCGGCAGCTTCCCGCTGAACGTCGCTTCACTGACGACGTGGCGCTGGAAAGGGGTCTACATTCTGAGGCGACCGGTGCCACGAAGAATTGAGGGATGGCAGCTTGCCGACGCCGGCCTCCCAATGTTCACGAAGAACGGCATCTTCGCTGTGCGGTTTAATGACTACGGTGGCAGAGAAGTATTCAACTTCGGGAGCGAATAGGAATGCGTCGCGCGGCTACGTTCGTTTGCATGCTGGCGCGTGATCGCGAGTGACGTCTGCAGAACTGGTCATACTTAGTAAACTCGACGGAAGCTATGTAGCCTTCGCCTCGGCGACGAGCAGCGATGTGTTGAGGATCAGCTTCGCCCGCGCAAAGCCGTACTTTAATGCTGCTGTTGTCTTAAGCAGTCCCGAGATAGACCATGAGTCCGTCGGGCTTCTCTGTGATGCAATAATCAGAAACGGAGGATGCTATTTGCTCTTTTTTGGCCCGCAAAGCGAAAAAGCTCATGATATCGCCGATGCCGCCCGAGATAGGTTCCTCGGTCCCGATCCCTCCGACCAAGACATAATCATGACGACATGGCACGAGGGCTTTGACACTTCAGACATCGTTTTTGATACCTTTACCGCGCACCCAGCCGACAAATACTCGTCCACGTCGATTGGTTTTGTCTTCATCTGTCTGGACGATCCGATGTTGGCGAGGCGGCTGTCGGCACGTCTTCGTGGGCCCGATGCGACGATGCGTGAGATTTTGAGGGGCCAGTAATGGCGACCGCATGATGATTGATTCGTGATGGAACCACTCGATCTAAGAATTGCGTTAAAGCATGATGTCAATATCGTTCTTGCCAAATTCCCAGCGGAGCGCGGAGAATTTGCGTTCTGCACATTTGAAACGTGGAAGGTCGACGGCTATTATACCGTCACCTTTGGAACTCTGAACGAGGTGGTCGCGATCTCAACCGGTGAGTGCTTCGGGCTGGGCCAGGCCATTGGCCTAAACGTCATAGAGATCGAGGCGAATGTAATTTCACTCGGCAACGGAGATGCGGGAGACATCGCATCGTGCGAGATTCTGCGAGACACTGATGTGTCGCTAGAACGATATGCCTTCACTGACTACGTCTTGCGGGCTGAGAAGAATGATGAAGATGTCATTGGTGAGGCCGAATTGAAGGGCCTTAAGCGGTCGGGAAAACTCGTTGCGTCCGCGAAGTTTCACTGCTACGCCGAGGTCCTCGGAACAGTAACATGATCTCCGCCGACAATCTTGGCGAGTATCTAAGCCGCAGAATTCCAGAGTTTGCCGGCGAGGTACGAGAAGTCGAAAGAGTTTGGGGCCCCGATTCGCCGCACACGTACGGGCTTGTTGGCGCTTTGTACGATTTCACTGAAGAGACTTTGAAGGGAGCGCAATCCGGCCAAAGCGAGGAGCTCTTGGGACGGATATTTGCCACGGTCGAAGATGTGATCTTGAATGGCGATCCCTCTTCAAGCGACGCGATGGTCATCGATTTCGCGCAGGCGAGCTTTATATATACGGACATCGGAAAACAGTTTTCGGCGAGGCTGGGGCCAGAAAGTAAGAGGTGGCTCGACAAGTTTGAGGCGGATCGCACTTTACCAGACATATCGATTGAGGACTTCAGAGACGTCTTAAAGCGGTCGGTTTCTCAGCTAATGCCAGCTGCACGAGATCGCATCGAGGCTGTGATGGTTTCTCCGTTTCCCGTCCGCGTCGAGAGTTCACTGACCCAAGCGATTAGCGTTTTCTGGGCTATAGGACGGATCGGAGACTACATTCTCATCTATGATGATCCGGAAGAGCGCTTCGGTTTCGGCGAGCTGGATTTCGATTGGGTCATCCGATCGCGCTATGACTATTCTGAAGAGAAGTCTCTGCGTGATGTGGTCAAAGATCTCGAGTTCGGCGAAGCGCGCATAAAGGCTGCGCTTGACCACTTCCGCGCGAAATCAACGCAAGATCGCTCGCGCGGTTCGTGAACCGAGGCAGGGCCACGCGGAGGGCCTGGGAAACTGCTCTCCGTCCTAGATGTGACCTAAATGCAACCTGGCGGCCAAGAGCCGGATCGGGAAACGACGAGCCGGCGGCGCAGAGCCTTACACAGCGAGGGTTTGAAAACACGGAGAGATGGCCGAGCGGCTGAAGGCGGCGGTTTGCTAATCGAGCCAGACGCCTTTTCCGCGATCGTCCATAATCATTCATGATCGTTCGAAAACGTTGTCGCAACGGGCTTTCTGCGAAGCGAATCGCGGACTTGCCGAACGGGCGCGAACGTCGGCGAACCACCCCGCACGGATGCGGATGTGACCTAAATGCAACCACTTGGCGGCACAGAGTTTAGGAATGATATCTAGGGCGACTTCCACGAGGAGGCCGCCCTATGGCAGACACCAGGCTCAGGAAACGCGGCACGAAGAACGGCCGCGACGTTTGGACGGCGGTCGTTCCGCTTCCGAGGGGCGCTGACGGCAGCCGGCGCCAGCATCGCTTCACCTTCGTCGGCAACAAGACCGACACTCACAAGGCACTTGTGGCCGAGTTGTCTGGGATTGAGACCGGAGGCTTCGTTGCGCCAAAACGAACGTCGCTCGGCGAATACCTGCGAGACTGGTTGGCGTCATCCGGTCCGGGTTATTCCGGGCCCACGTTTCAGCGCTTCGAAGCCGTCATCCGCTGCCATCTGATCCCCGCGCTCGGCGATATTGACGGAAAAAGGCGACTAGGAAACGAAATAAATTATCGCTTGACGGAATTATCGAGATATGATAATATGGCCTGGTGGTTTTCGCCGATAAGGCTACGGAGGATATCTGGGATGGCCTTGACTCAAAGGTTGCACGTAAAGCGCTTCCATCTAACCTTCACGGGGTAGGCCGGCGGCGGCTGCTGGCAATCAACGCCGCGACTTGCCTTGCGGACCTCGGCTTTCCGCCCGGGAACAAGCTTGAAGCGCTGACCGGTGACCGTGACGGTCAGCATGCGATTCGCATCAACGATAAGTACCGAATTTGTTTCCGATGGAGCGACGACGGCTGCTCGGAAGTTGAGATTACTGACTACCACTGAACCTAATTTACTTTATAATAGATTAATTCAAGATCTTTTTGACACTCACTTTCTTACAAATATACGAATAGGTTCACATGTTACGCATTCCGAAAAAGCTTCGCCCGCCCACGCCGGGTGAGATTCTTCTCAAAGACTATCTCGAGCCGCTGGAGATCACGCAACTCGCGTTCGCCAAGCGCATCGGCGTGACACCCGCGCGCCTGAACGAGATCATCAAGGGCAAGCGGGCGATCACGCCAGATACCGCGCTGCGTCTCGAGCGCGTACTCGGAACGTCTGCTGGTTCATGGCTGAACATGCAGCTCATCCTTGACCTTTATGATGCGCAGCACTCGGGCGGTGCCAAAGAGTATGTGCGGCTTAAGCCACTCATAAAGGCGGGACGCAGCGGAGCAGCAGGGGTCGCCATTCACGCGTGACGCGCGAAGCGGCAGCTAAACGGCGGCGCCTTCCGGGACGCGCGATTGCCAGCGCAGGAGCCGGGTCGCCGTGTCGGCCTTTTCCAGCGCGGCCTCGACCGACGGCGCGAGAATAGTACAGTGCCCCATCTTGCGGCGCAGCGCAGCGTGACGCTTGCCGTAGATATGGAGCTTCAGATCGGGATCGCGCAACAGATCGGTGACGCCGCCGAGCCGATCCCCGCTCCCGGTTCCCAGAATATTAACCATGACCGCTGCCGGCGCGAGCATCG
>JGI20189J14885_1000787_pt1 | contig 10297 bp, 9 predicted proteins | sample NGESurdeep072012_10_FD_14885 | JGI IMG/M metagenome (IMG submission 14885) | reverse complement strand
CGAGTTCCTGGCGCACGCTCGACGCAATCAAATTCGGCGAGGTGCCGATCAGCGTCATCATGCCGCCGACCAGCGAGCCGAACGACATCGGCATGAGGAATTCGGAAACCGAGCGCTTGCTGCGCCGCGCCACCTGCATCGCCACCGGCAGGAATATCGACAGCGCGCCGACATTCTTGACCAGCGCCGACAGCGCGGCGACGGCGCTGGTCAGCACGCCGACTTGCAGGCTCGGCGTGCGCATGAACGGCCGCAGCGGCCGCAGCAGGGTCTCGATCACGCCGGATTGGCCGACCGCGGCGCTCAGAATCAGCGCCGAGCCGATGAGCGGCAGCAATGGGTTGCTGAAGCCGTCGAACGCCTTGCCGGCGGGAACGATGCCGCAGGCGACCGCGGCAAGCAGGGTCACCAGCGCCACCAGGTCGAAGCGAATCCGGTCCCACCAGAAGAGACACATCATGCCAACCAGAATCGCGAGGGAAAGCGCCTGCTGTAGGGTCACGGGAGGATGTCCTCGGATGGCCGAATGGATGGATTGACCGCGACGCTAGCCGATTTTGCCCGACCGACCTATCAGGCAAAACCCTAGAAACGGCCGGCAGCCGCCTTGTTGGCGCCATGGCTTGTCCATCAAGCGGACAAAATCCTAAATTGTCCTTGTCGGATATGGGCGGCTCAGGGACGCAGGAGGTTTGGCGATGAGATTCAAGGCACCGGCGATCGCGGCGGCGAGCTTGCTGTGGGCGGGCACGGCGGCTGCGCAACAGAGCGTGCCCATCCCGCCGATGCCGATCCCGCCGGCCGCACCGTCATACCAGGCGATGCCGGAATCGCCGGAAGCCGCGGCCCCCGACCTCTCGCGGATCAATCCGACCGCCGGCCCAGCCACCCACGTGCCGGAGACCATCGCGGCACCAAAACCAATCGCCGGAGCCGCATCGCCTGTCGGCCGGGGCCGCGACACGGCGGAACGCCGCGAGACCCGCGCGCTCAACAATTTGGAGGCTGCCGGATATCGCGATTTCTCCGGCGTCGAACGCGTCGGCCGCGTTTATCGGGCCACGGTCAATGACAGCGGCAAGCGCTACGCCGTTATCGTCTATCCCGATACGGGCCGCGTCGCCCCGCGCGGCGACGCGCCGGCAGGGCGCGAGACGCGCGCACTTAATCTTCTGACGCAGCAGGGCTACACCGCGGTCAACGCGATCCGGCCCGAAGGGTCGAATTATCGCGCGACGGTGACGCAGGGCGGCCGGCAGTTCGATGTCCTGGTCGATCCGGAGCGCGGCCAGATCGCGCAGCAGAACTAAGCCGCGCGCACCTTCACGTCCATCCGGCCGATGCGCTCGAATTCGAGCGACATGGTGTCGCCCGGCACCACGCGGCCGACACCTTCGCAGGTGCCGGTCATGATGATGTCGCCCGGCAGCAGCGCATAGAAGCTCGATGCCCAGGAAACCTGCCGCGGCAGGTTCATCACCATGAGACGGGTGTTCGATTTCTGCTTGATCTCGCCATTCACCTTGAGCGAGAAGGCGAGATTCGCCGGATCGCCGATTTCGTCCGGCGTCACCAGCCACGGACCGAGCACCGCATAGCTGTCGATCGATTTGCGGAAGCTGCGATCCTCGGGACCGCGCACGACCATGTCGAGCGCGATGGCATAGCCCGCGACATAGCTCAGCGCTTCGGCGTCGCTCACATTGCTGGCGCGCCGGCCGATGACCAGGCCGAGTTCGGCCTCGTGGTCGGTGCGCCGGTCAGGGAAGCGCGTGGCGACGCCCTCGGACGGCCCGACCAGGGCGCTCACCGCCTTGAGGAACAAGCCCTGCTCCTCGATGGGCCGGGCGCGGGTCGACGGCGAATAGACCGATATGTCCTTATCCTTGTCGGCTTCGAGCCGGTGAGCGTGATAATTGACCGGCGTGCCGATGATCTTGGACGGATTCGCCACCGGGCTGAGGAATTTCACGGCATCGACCGGCACCGGCTTCGCCGAATCGGCCAGCTTCTCCATACGGGGCCGCAGGCGCTCGAGATTGGCGATCAACGGGTCGCCGAGCGGCAGCGGATAGCGCACCGGCGCCAGATCCTCGAGAATCCCGGTGATGTCATGCACCCCATCGGCGCGCACGATGCCGATGCGGTTGTCGTTGAAGCGGCAGAGTTTCATGGCCGTCCCGTCCCCTCTATGCGGGGAGCGAAAATAGGGCGAAACGGCCGCCGCCGCAGCCGATTTTTTGCCGCGGCGGCGTTGGGCGGGCTGGCGTCAGAAAAAGGCGCTGCCGGCGAAGAGGCCGGCGATCAGCAAGGCGAGGAATATGACGACGAAGATGAAGAACAGGATGCGCGCGATATCCGCCGCGGCAGCCGAAATGCCCGTGAAGCCGAACAGCGCGGCGACCAGCGAAATAACCAGAAAGAACAACGCCCATCTCAGCATGTGAATCTCCCGGTGCTGCGGCCGCGGACAGAACGGGGCAAGGCGGCGTCGGGTTCCGCGCCCCCGGCCGGCCCACCGCAACGCGTGGGCAGACACGCCGGATTGGCCGATTGACAGCGCTTTCAAGCCCGGCGAAGACTCGCCCGCCATTAGGGGAGGCGGCCATGCCCGGCCAGAACGAGACCAGCGTCACGCTGCATGGCTGCAAGATTCATGTGCTGCGCGGCGGCGCCGGGGCGCCGCTGGTCTATCTCCACGGCGCCGGCGGCGGCGGGCTGTGGCTGCCCTTCATGGAAGATATGTCGCGCAAATTCACGGTGCTGGCGCCCGAGCACCCGGGATTCGGCCGCTCCGACACGCCGGACTGGCTCGACGGCATCCACGACTTGGCGATGTTCTATCTCGATTTCCTGGCGGCGGAGAAACTCGACGACGTGCATCTGGTCGGCAGCTCGCTCGGCGGCTGGCTCGCCGCCGAGATGGCGATGTTCGATTCTTCCCGCTTGGCGACACTGACGGTTATCGGCTCGGCTGGCTTGTTCGTGCCGGGGGTCAAGAAGAACGACATCTTCCTGTGGTCGGCGGAGGAAACCGCACGCAACCTCTTTCACGACCAGGCGATGGCCGAGACGGCGGCGAAGCTTGCCGTCGATCCGGCCGGCGAGGACGCCCGCATGAAGAATCGCTACATTACCGCGCGCCTCGCCTGGCAGCCGCGCTTCTACGATCCGCTGCTGATGAAATGGCTGAAGCGCGTCAAACTGCCGACCCTCGTGCTGTGGGGTGAGAATGACGCGCTCATGCCCAAGGAATACGCCGCCGCCTTCAAGAAGCGGCTGCCCCAGGCGCAGCTCGAGATCATTCCGGAATGCGGCCATGTGCCTCAGCTGGAGAAGAAGGATCTGTTCACCGAGCGCTTGACGCGTTTCATCGCGGAGGCGGGACGATGAAATTCTTTTTCTTCCACCTGATGCCCTATGCCCATCTCGATCCGGATTACGACAAGGAATATTCGACCGATTGGCTGATCTATCCCAACAGCAATTACGACCCGAAGAAGGGCGCCAAGCTCTACAACCGCTATCTGGACGAGATCGAATACGCCGACGAACTCGGCTTCGACGGCGTCTGCGTCAACGAGCATCACCAGACGGCCTACGGCATGATGCCGACGCCCGGCGTGCTGGCGGGCGCGCTGTCGCGCCGCACCAAGCACGTGAAAATCGCGGTGCTGGGCCGCGCCCTGCCGCTGCTGAACAATCCGCTCACCGTGGCCGAGGAATACGCCATCCTCGACAACATCACCGAGGGGCGCCTCGTCGCCGGCTTCGTGCGCGGCATCGGCGTTGAGTACCACGCCAGCGGCGTCAATCCGACCGAGAGCCACGACCGCTTCCACGAAGCGCACGACCTGATCCTGCGCGCCTGGACCGAGCCGGGCCCTTTCGCCTATGAGGGCAAGTACTATCACCTGCAATACGTGAATTTGTGGCCGCGGCCCTATCAGCAGCCGCATCCGCCGGTCTGGATTCCCTCCCAAGGCTCGAGCGAGACCATCCGCTGGGCCGCGGCGAAGGAACGCCGCTACGTCTATCTGCAGACCTTCAGCCCGGTGACCGCACTGTTCCGTTACATGGATATGTATCGCGACGAGGCGCGCAAGGCGGGCTACGAGGCGAGCCCCGACCAGCTCGGCTGGTCGATTACCACCTATGTCGCCGATACCGACGAGCAGGCGCTGAAGGAGGCGAAGCCGCACATCGAATTCTTCGTCAACAAATTCCTGCGCATGCCGATGGAGATGCTGCTGCCGCCGGGCTATCTCTCGTTGTCGTCGATGAAGGGCGTCATGGCAGCGAAGACGAGCCTGGCGCGCAAGCGCACAATGGAAGAGCTGATCGAGCAAGGCCAGTTCATCTGCGGCAGCCCGGCCACGGTGCGCGCCAAGCTCGAATCCTACCAGGATCGCGCCGGCTTCAACCTGCTCCTGCCGAATCTGCATTTCGGCACGCTGCCGGCGGATTTGACGCGCAAGAACACCGAGCTTTTCGCGCGCGAGGTGATGCCCTATCTGCGCAACCGCCTGCCCGACGGCGCCAAGGCGGCATAAGCCCGCTCCGGCGGGGCGATGTCGCCCTTGCCAATTGAACGCGTTCGGGTTTCAGTTGGGCACCGGGACCGGAGACCAATCCGCAACCCGCCGCCTAGGGAGGGATCGCATGCGCCTCAATCGCCTGCTCGTCGCAATCTTCGCCGCCGCGACCGTCGCCGTCGACGCCCGTGCGGCGGAACCGGTCAATATCCGCGTCGGCTGGGTGGTCAGTCCGCCCGAGCTCCAGCCGATCCTGTTTGCCAAAGCCGGCGTGGCGCAGCATCTCGGCAAGACCTACACCTACGAGCCGATCCACTTCCAGGCGACGCCGGCGATGATCACGGCACTCGTCTCGAGCCAGCTCGACATCGCGCCCTTCACCTACCCGAGCTTCGGCAGCTCGATCGAGAATGCCGGCCTCAACGACCTCCGCATCCTCGCCAACGAGTTCGAGGACGGCGTGGCGGGCTATTTCTCCGAGCCCTACATGGTGCTGAAGAGCAGCGGCATCACCAAGGTCGAAGACCTCAAGGGCAAGGTCATCGCCTCGAACGGCATCGGTAGCGGCGTCGATCTGGCGATGCGCGTCATGCTGAAAAAGCACAGGCTCGAGGACAAGCGCGACTATTCGGTCGTCGAAGTCGGATTCCCCAACATGAAGGCCGTGCTGGTCGAGGGCAAGGTCACGCTGATCACCGCCTCGGTGCTCACCGCCAACGACCCGGAGCTCCTGGAAAAAGCCCAGACCCTGTTCACCCAGCGCGATGCCGTCGGGGTCACCCAGTTCGCGATGTGGACGGCGCGCGCCGACTATATCAAGCAGCATCGTGCGGCGCTGGTCGATTTCCTCGAGGATAGTTTGCGCGCGCTGCGCTGGTATCTCGACCCCAAGAATCACGACGCGGCGGTCAAGATCGCCGCCGACTTCACCAAGCAGCCCCCCGAACGGTTCACTGGCTGGCTCTTCACCAAGAAAGACCAGTACCGCAATCCCGAGGGGCTGCCCGATTTGAAGGCGCTCCAAGGCAATCTCGACGAGCAGAAGAAAATGGGCTTCCTCAAGGAGCATCTCGACGTTTCGAAATACGTCGATCTCAGCCTGGTCAAGGAAGCAGCCCAGCGAATTAAATAATCCAATCGGCGCCCGGGGCGCCCCATCGGAGTGAGAGAGAATGAAGGACGAGGCCAGCACAATGGTCACGGGCGCCACCGCCTTTCTCGAAGGCCTGAGCGAGATCGGGGTCGACTATCTCTTCGCCAATCTCGGCACCGATCACGCGCCGATCATCGAGGAGTGGGCGCGGTGGGACCGCTCGAACCGCAAGCGGCCGCCCGTCATTATCTGCCCGCATGAGAACGTCGCCGTGCACATGGCCGGCGGCTATGCCATGGCGACCGGCAGGGGCCAGGCGGTGCTGGTCCATGTCGACGCCGGCACGGCGAATGCGTGCATGGCGATCCACAATCTTTTCCGCTCGCGCATCCCGGTCCTGGTCATGGCCGGGCGGGCGCCCTTCAGCATGCACGGCGAGATGACCGGCGGGCGCGATACCTATGTCCATTTCGTACAGGATCCTTACGACATGGCCGCCATCGTGCGGAATTTCGTCAAATGGGAATACACGCTGCCCTCGGCGGTGGTGGCGAAGGAAGTTCTGCGCCGCGCCCATTCGATGATGCAGAGCGATCCGCCGGGACCGGTCTATTTGGCGCTGCCGCGCGAAATCCTGGCGCAGCCAATCGACGCCGATTCGATTCACTCCTACTCCGACGCGAAATACGGCCCGGCGCATCTCGGCGGCGTCGATCCGGCGACCGCCGACCGCATCGCCGGCGAGCTGATGGCGGCCAAGAACCCGATCGCGGTGACGGCCTATCTCGGCCGCAAGCCCGGCGCGGTCGCGGCGCTCGACGAGCTCGCACGCGAATGCGGCATCCGCGTCGCCGAGAATGCGCCCATTACCGTCAATATTCCGCATGATTCGCCGTGCTATGCCGGACTCAACCCGGGCGCGCTGCTCGACGGCGCCGATCTCGGGTTGCTGCTCGATATCGACGTGCCCTGGATTCCAAGCGACCAGCCCAAGGCGAACGCCATCCGCTGGATCCAGATCGACGTCGATCCGATGAAGTCCGAAATCCCGATGTGGGGCTTTGCCACCGATCTGCGCGTGCAGGCCGATGCCGGCACGGTGCTGCGCCAAGTGCTGGAATCGGTCCGCCGCCGCGCCGACGACAAGTTCCGCGCGCGCGTCAAGGAACGGATCGCGTCCTGGGCCTCTTCGCGCGAAACCCGCCGCAAGAACCTGGCTGAAGCGGCGGCGAAGCGCGACGGCGCCATGTCGGTCGAGCATGCCTGCGCCGTGCTCAACGGCAAGCTCACCGCCGACGACATCATCGTCAACGAGGCGGTGACCAACGCCCCCGCCGTGCTGGGCCAATTGTCCCGCACCAAGCCGGGCACCTATTTCGCGCATGGCGGCGGCGGCCTTGGCGGCAGCGGCGGCATGGCGCTCGGCATCAAATTGGCCGAGCCGGGCAAGCGGGTCGTGCAGATCGCCGGCGACGGCGTCTATCACTTCTCGAATCCCGACGCGGTCTATGCGGTGGCGCAGCAATTCCAGCTGCCGATCTTCACCGTCGTGCTCGACAATGGCGGCTGGCGCGCGGTCAAGGCGTCGGTCCTGCGCGTCTTTCCCACGGGGATTGCCGCGGAAGCCGATTCCTTTCAGGCCCGGCTGCATAGCGGCCGGCAGGGCGAAATCCGCCGCTTCGAGCAGGTGGCGATGGCATTCGGCGCACATGGCGAATACGCGGCCGCCGCGGACGAGCTGCCCCCGGCGATCGACCGCTGCCTCGCGGCGCTCAAGGAGGGGCGTGCCGCCGTCCTCACCGTGCGCGTGACACAGCTCTAGGCGATACGAGCGAGGCCGCACCGCCGGCGGCGGAGCTCGCCGAAGAGCTGTCGCCGCTTATTGCCCGGGTCAAGCCGCGACGGCGCCGTCACTTCATGCGCTGACCCGCGGCCTTCACCATGCTCAGATCGGCGTATTTATTAACGTCGATCTTCTGCTTGAGCAGTCCAAGCTGGACCTCGGTATCGAGGTTGCGCCGCAAAGCGGCGAGATCCGGCATGCCATTCGGATCGCGATAGTCATCGCCCTTGGTGAAAAGCCATTTCTCGAACAACGCCGGCGGACGCTTCATGAAATCCGCGACGATCTTGACCGCCTCGTCGTGGTTCTTGGGATCGGTATACCAGTGGATCGCGCGGATCGCGTCTTCCAGGTAGTCGACGACCGCCGCCCGGTGCTGCTTGATGAAGCCGGTGCGCGCGGTGAGCGCGGTGAGCTGCGTCGTGCCCATGGCGTCATGCATGGTGAAAAGCGTCCGTGCCTTGTCGCGGAGTTCCGGATCGTAGGCGAAAGGCGGCACGAAGGTGGCGATGTCCGCCTTATGCTCGAGCAGCACCGACTTCATGTTGGGGAAGCCGATTTCGACCACGGAGAAGTCACGCTTGTCCTCGAGCCCGTGCCGGCGCGCCAGCGCTTTCATGCCGATGTCGACCGCAGTGCCGATGGCGTTGGTCGCCAGCACCTTGCCCTTCAGATCCTCGATCTTCTGGATCGGGCTATCCTTCAGCACCATGAACTCATTGCTGTAGTAGCCATGCGCGCCGTCCTGCACGCCGTCGAAGATGACGCGCAGATCCTGCATGTTGGCGTTCTGGATGGCGACGCCGATCGCCGAATAGGCCAGATTGGCGAGATCGAGATCGCCCGTCCCGAGCGCCTGCAATTGCTGCGTCGTGCCGGCGAAATGGATCGGCTCCAGGATGTAGCTCTTGCCGTTATGGACGGCGATGCCCTCCTTGGCGAACATGATCGGCTCGAGCGAGGCCGGCACCACCACCCAGCCGATGCGGAGCTTGAGCGGTTCCGCCGCTTGGGCGGCACCCATGGCCAGCAGCGGCAACGCAGCCAGGCAGGCAAAAACGATACGCCCCATGGGCTTCATCCCACTTCCTCCCTCGTGTTTCGGCAATGATCGACCTTGCCGTATGCCGCAAAGGCTAGCAAAAAGGGCCGAGAAACGCCCGCGGGAAGAAAATGGGCCTTTGGGAGCATGGCATGAAGCGAAGCGTCGACCGCATTCTCACCACCCATGTCGGCAGCCTGATCCGGCCGCCCGAGCTGCAGGAATTCCTGCGCGCCAAGCAGAGCGGCAAGCCCTATGACGAGGCGGCCTTCGCCGAGTGCCTCAAGAATTCGGTTGCCACGATCGTGCGCCAGCAGGCCGAGGCCGGCATCGACGTGGTGAGCGACGGCGAATTCGGCAAGGCGATCAGCTGGTCGCAATACGCGCTGGAGCGGCTCGCCGGCTTCGAGCGGCGGCCCTTTTCGGGCGGCAACCCGTTCGCGCGCGGCGCCGACCGCGCGCGCTTCGCGGATTTCTACCGCGAGATGGACGCCAAGGACGACGGCGCGACCACGGCGGATTCGGTGGTCGTGGCGCCGTTGCGCTACACCGGCCAGAAGGCGTTGCAGCGCGACATCGACGATTTCAAGGCGGCGCTGAAAGGCGTCACGGTCGTGGAGGGATTCCTGCCGGTGGCGGCGCCGTCGAGCGTGGTGCCCGACAAGAAGAACGAATACTACAAGAACGACGACGAATTGCTGTTCGGCGTCGCCGAGGCGATGCGCACCGAATACAAGATCATCGTCGATGCCGGATTTCTCGTTCAGCTCGACGACGCCCGCGCCGCCGTCACCTATGACCGCATGGTGCCGCCGGCCAGCTTCAAGGAATACCGCAAATGGCTCGAGCGCCAAGTCGAGGCTATCAACCATTCGCTCAAGGGGATTCCCGAGGACCGCGTGCGCTACCACGTTTGCTGGGGCAGCTGGCCCGGCCCGCATACCAGCGACGTGCCGCTGGCGGACATCGTCAAGCTGGTCCTCAAGGTGCGCGCCGGCGCCTATGTCATCGAAGGCGCCAATCCGCGCCACGAGCATGAATGGCGCATCTGGGAAGACGTCAAGCTGCCCAAGGGCAAGGTGCTGGTGCCGGGCGTCATCAGCCATGCCACCAACGTCGTCGAACATCCGGCGCTGGTCGCCGAGCGCATCGTGCGGCTCGCCAAGTTGGTCGGGCGCGAGAACGTCGTCGCCAGCACCGATTGCGGATTTGCCCAGGGACCGTTCTATCGCCGCGTCCATCCATCGATCATGTGGGCGAAGCTCGAGGCGCTGGCGGTGGGTGCGCGCCTGGCCAGCAACGAGCTGTGGCAGAAAAGCACGCGCGCCAAGCGGACGCCGAAGCGCGCCGCTCCTCGCACTAAAGCCCCGCGCCGCGCCTGAAGGCCTAGCGCAGCACGCGCTCGATCCAGCGCGCGGCCGCAAGCAGCCGCGCATCGCCGCGCGGCGCGCCGATCAGTTGCAGGCCGAGGGGCAGATCGCGGGCGCCCTTGCCGTAAGGCAGGCTCAGCGCCGGCACGTGAAGCAGCGTCCATAGGCGGTTGAACAGCGGGTCGCCGGTGGCGTCGAGGCCGAGCGGCGCCTCGTCCGCGGCGCTCAGCGTCAGCCATAGATCGTTGGCGGCGAAGGTATCGTCGAGGGAGGCGCGCACCGCCGCGGCCTTGACCTGCGCCGCGCGGTATTCGGCGAGCGGAATGGCAAGCCCGGCCTGGATATTGGCGGCGAGCGCCGGACTGAGCTGAGCGCGATGGTTGAACCACTCGAAGGAATAGGCGCGCGCCAGAT
>JGI20189J14885_1000773_pt1 | contig 10428 bp, 9 predicted proteins | sample NGESurdeep072012_10_FD_14885 | JGI IMG/M metagenome (IMG submission 14885) | reverse complement strand
GTCGCCGGCCTGCGCGCCGGCCTCATCGACAACACCTTCCCGCTGATGGACGGGCACGTCGTGCCGCCGGCCTGGGGCAATCTCATCCCGTGGTGGCGCAACCTTTTCGAGAATCCCGAGGCGGTGCAGTTCGATCACCGGGTGCTGGCGATCGCGACCTGGCTCGCCGCGTTCGTGCTGTTCCTCGCCTCGTTCCGATGCAAGGCCCGGCTGTCGCGCTTCGCCATGGGCGCGGTGCATGGCCTGTTCGGCCTGGTGACGCTGCAGGCGGCGCTCGGCATCGCCACGCTGCTCTGGATAGTGCCGCTGCCCCTGGCGCTGGCGCATCAGCTCGGCGCCACGCTTGTCGTCACCGCGGCGCTGGTCGCGCGCCACGCGTTAGGGCGCGGCACCGAAGAATCGGCGCAGTGAATCCATCCGCTTGCGCAGGCTGCGGCGCAGCTTCGCGGCGCGGCGGCCCCCGGACATCCAAGCGCCCTGCCGAAGATTGACGACGGCGCGCCCGGGCACGAAGGCGGCCAGCGCGCCCGGGCCGGACAGTTTCGCCAGCTCGCGCTTCAGCGCGCCGACATCGGCGGCGGCGATCAGCGGCGCCAGGCGTGCAACGGTCGCGGTCGACAGATCCCACCACCGCGCCGCCAGCAGGAAATCGATCTCCGGCTGCGCGAAGCGCTGGCGGACGATGCGCCCCGGATTGCCGACGAACACCGCATAGGGCGGCACGTCCTTCGTCACCACCGCGCCGGCGCCGATCACCGCGCCGTCGCCGATGGTGACACCCGGCAGGAGACGCGCGCCATCGCCGATCCATACGTCGCTGCCGACGACGATCTCGGCATCGCCCGCGCTGCCGGGATGGAGCGGCTTCGGCACCGCCGAGTCCCAGGGCAGCCACTCGATCGGATAGGTCGTGAGCCATTCCGGATGGTGCCCGGTCCTCGGGAAAAACGTCACATTCGCGGCGATCGACGAGAAATTCCCGATCCGGACCGGCGATTTCAGGCCGTAATAGGCGATGCGCGCGAATTCGTTGATGTAGGAAAACCGGCCGATGGTGAGGAGCGGATAATCGGCCAGCCGATATTCCGTGACGCGATCGATCAGGGTATGCGCGATGGGAATGGTCATGCCGCCTTCGTTCGCCAAGCCGGGCCCCGCGTGGACCCCTATCGCCCCAGGCATTATACTCATCGCTCCCGCGCAAAAGGGCGCTGAATGACGGATTTTCCGCAGAAGACATTGAAGGATTGGGCTGCGCTTGCCGCCAGGGAATTGGGCGGCAAACCCGCCGATGCGCTGGCCTGGCAGACGCCCGAGGGCATTGCGGTCAAGCCGCTCTACACCGCCGCGGATCTGGAGAAGCTCGAAGGCCTCGGCACGCCGCCGGGCTTCCCGCCCTATGCGCGCGGCGTGCGCGCCACCATGTACGCCAACCGGCCGTGGACGCTGCGGCAATATGCCGGCTTCTCGACCGCCGAGGATTCGAACCACTTCTATCGCGACAATCTCGCCGCGGGACAGAGGGGCCTCTCGGTCGCCTTCGACCTCGCCACCCATCGCGGCTACGACAGCGACCATCCGCGCGTCGTCGGCGATGTCGGCCTCGCCGGGGTCGCCATCGACAGCGTCGAGGACATGAAAATTCTCTTCGACGGCATTCCCCTGGACAAGATGTCCGTGTCGATGACGATGAACGGCGCCGTGCTGCCGGTGCTGGCGGGATACATCGTCGCGGCGGAGGAGCAGGGCGTCGCACCCGCCAAGCTCTCGGGCACCATCCAGAACGACATCCTCAAGGAATTCATGGTGCGCAACACCTACATCTATCCGCCGGCGCCCTCGATGCGCATCGTTGCCGACATCATCGAGTACACGGCGCAGCACATGCCGAAATTCAACTCGATCTCGATTTCCGGCTATCATATGCAGGAAGCGGGCGCGACGGCGGTGCAGGAGCTCGCCTTCACGCTCGCCGACGGCCTCGAATATGTCCGCGTCGCGCTGTCGAAGGGGTTGAAGATCGACGATTTCGCGCCGCGGCTGTCGTTCTTCTTCTGCATCGGCATGAATTTCTTCATGGAAGTGGCCAAGCTGCGCGCCGCGCGCCTGCTCTGGGCGAAGCTGGTGCAGGAGAAATTCAAGCCGGCCAATCCGGCGAGCCTCGCGCTGCGGACGCATTGCCAGACTTCGGGGGTGAGCCTGACCGAGCAGGATCCCTACAACAACATCATCCGCACCACGATCGAGGCGATGGCGGCGGTCATGGGCGGCACGCAATCGCTGCACACCAATTCCTTCGACGAGGCGCTGGCGCTGCCGACGACGTTCTCGTCGCGCATCGCGCGCAACACGCAGCTCATCCTCGCCGAGGAAAGCGGCATCCCACACGTCGTCGACCCGCTCGGCGGCAGCTATTACGTCGAGAGCCTGACCCATTCCGTGGCGCAGGCGGCGCTCGCGCTCATCGAGGAGGTCGAGCAGCTCGGCGGCATGACCAAGGCGGTCGAAAGCGGCATGCCCAAGCTGCGTATCGAGGAATCGGCGGCGCGGCGCCAGGCGCGCATCGACCGCGGCGAGGAAGTGATCGTCGGCGTCAACAAATACCCGCCCGACACCAAGGAAGAGGTCGCGCTTCTCGACATCGACAATTCCAAGGTGCGCGCCCAGCAGATCGCAAGACTTGAAACGCTGCGGCGAAACCGGGGTGCCGCCAAGGTCAAGGCGGCGCTCGACGCGCTCGCCGATGCGGCGAAGACGGGAAAAGGAAACCTCCTGGCCCTGGCAATCGACGCCACGCGCGCCCGCGCCAGCGTCGGCGAGATTTCGGACGCGCTCGAGCGGGTCTTCACGCGCCACCGCGCCACGATGCGCTCGGTCTCGGGCGTCTATGGCGCGATGTACGAGGGCGACGAGGGCTTCCGCCGCGTCAAGGCCGAGGTCGATTCCTTCGCGCGAGCCGAGGGCCGGCGGCCGCGCCTGCTGGTGGTCAAGCTCGGCCAGGACGGCCACGACCGCGGCGCCAAGGTGATCGCCACCGCCTTCGCCGATCTGGGCTTCGACGTCGATATCGGCCCGCTTTTCCAGACGCCCGAGGAAGCGGCGCAGCAGGCGGTCGAGAACGACGTGCATGTCGTCGGCGTCTCGTCGCAGGCCGCCGGCCACCGCACGCTGGTTCCGGCCCTCGTCAGGGCGCTCAAATCGGCGGGCGCCGGCGAAATCCTCGTCGTCGTCGGCGGCGTCGTGCCGCCCCAGGACTACGCCTTCCTCCAGGAGGCTGGAATCGCCGCGATCTACGGGCCGGGCACCAACATCCCGCTCGCTGCCTCCGAGGTTCTCCGCCTCATCGCCCAGCGGCGCATGGCTGCCTAGAGCCGTCCGGCGCGGCGCAAGGCTCGTTTTCGGCTCCGAAGCGCGCTATCTAAGGGCCTGGATGGGCATTCTCTTCTTCATCGTCTTCATCGATCTGGTCGGCTTCGGGATCGTGATCCCGCTGCTGCCCTATTACGCGCTCACCTTCCATGCGTCGCCCTTCGCGGTGACCATGATGATGGCGTGCTATTCCTTCGCGCAGTTCTTCTCCTCGCCGCTGCTCGGCCGGCTCAGCGACCGCGTCGGCCGCAAGCCGGTGATCCTCGCCAGCCTGGTTTGCTCGGTCGCCGCCTATGTCTGGCTCGGCTTCGCCTCCTCGCTCTGGATGCTGTTCGCGGCGCGGCTGCTGGCTGGCGCGGGCGCCGGCAACATCGCCGCGGCGCAGGCCTATGTCTCGGACGTGACGCCGCCGGCCGAACGCGCCAAGGGCATGGGCATGATCGGCGCCGCCTTCGGCTTGGGCTTCACCCTGGGCCCCGCGATCGGCGGCTTGCTCGCGGGCGGGGACGCAAACAGCGCGCATCTCGCCTGGCCGGCCTTTCTCGCCGCCGGCTTTTCCGCCGCCGCCTTCGTCCTGGCGCTGCTGCGGCTCGACGAGAGCCTGACGCATGAATCGCGCGCCAACGCGATCGAGACTCGTCTCGCCGCCGCCCGGAAAGCCTATGCGCGGCCGAATTTGCGGCTCCTCATCCTGCTGTTCTTCACCATCACCGCCGCCTTCGCCGGCATGGAGACGACCTTCGCGCTCTGGGCGCATGAGGGCTTCGGCTGGGGGCCGCTGCAGGTCGGCGGCATCTTCTTCTATGTCGGAATCATCCTGGTCGCGGTGCAGGGCGGCTTGATCGGCCGGCTGTCGAAAATGTTCGGCGAGGCGAAGCTCGTCCTCGCCGGCACCGGCTGCATCGCCCTCGGCTTGTTCAGCCTGCCCTTCGCCACCGTCTTGTGGGGCGTGCTGGCGGCGACGACGCTGCTCAGCATCGGCATGGCGCTGTTCAATCCGTCGCTCAACAGCCTGATCTCGCAGGAAGCCGGACCGCAGGAGCGCGGCGGCGTGCTCGGCGTCGCCCAATCGGCGGCCAGCGCGGCGCGCATCCTCGGCCCCGCCGTGGCCGGCGCGGTCTATACCGGCCTCGGCCGCAACGCGCCTTATTACCTCGCCGCCGCGGTGATGGCGGGGGTCGTCTTCTGGGTGCGGCGCATTCCCGGCGCGGCGGCGCGGCGATGAAGGGCCATCGCGCGGCGCTGGGCAACGAGGCGTCCGAGGTCGGGTTGCGGCGCGAGCTCAAGGCGCTGTCGTCGGTCATTCCCTATCTCTGGCCGCGCGAATCCCGCTCGCTGCGGGTGCGCGTCGTCATCGCGCTGGCCTTCCTGATGGTCGCCAAGGGCATCACCGTGACGGTGCCGCTGCTCTACAAGGCGGCGATCGACCGCTTGGCGCCCGGCGCCGGCACGCTCGTCGTCGTGCCGGCGATGCTGATCGTCGCCTATGGCGGGGCGCGGGTCGGCCAGCAGCTCTTCACCGAGCTGCGCGACGCGGTCTTCGCCAAGGTCGAGCAGCACGCCGTGCGCCAACTGGCGCTCAATACCTTCCGCCATCTCCACGCGCTCAGCCTGCGCTTCCATCTGGACCGCCAGACCGGCGGCTTGTCGCGTGCCATCGAGCGCGGCTTGCGCGGCCTCCAATTCCTGCTTTCCTACCTGCTGTTCAGCGTGCTGCCGACGGTGTTCGAGATCGCGCTGGTCTGCGCCATCCTGTGGGGCTTCTTCGAGGCCAGCCTGGCGCTGGCGACGCTCGCCACCATCGCCTGCTACGTCGCCTTCACCTTCGCGATCACCGATTGGCGCATCAAGTTCCGCCGCGAGATGAACGACCGCGACACCCAGGCCAATACCCGCGCCATCGACAGCCTGTTGAATTTCGAGACCGTCAAATACTTCGCCAACGAGGAGCACGAGGCGCGGCGCTACGACGAATCGCTGCGCGCCTACGAGCGCGCCGCGGTCAAAAGTCAGACGACGCTGTCGTTCCTCAATATCGGCCAGGGCGCCATCATCTCGGTGGGATTGGTCGTCGTCATGCTGCTGGCGGCGCAGGGCGTCGCGGCGGGCCGCATGACCATCGGCTCCTTCGTGCTGGTCAATTCCTACCTGATCCAGCTCTACATGCCACTCAACATGCTCGGCGTGGTCTACCGCAATATCAAGCAGTCGCTGACCGATCTCGAATCGATGATGCGGCTGCTGGCGGTGCCGGCGGAGATCCGCGACAAGCCCAACGCGCCCGACCTTGCCATGGCGCGGGGCGAGATCGTCTTCGACCGCGTCTCCTTCGCCTACGACCAGCGCCGCCCGATCCTCGACGATGTCTCGTTTCGCGTCGCACCCGGGCACACGCTGGCGATCGTCGGGCCGTCGGGCGCCGGCAAATCCACCATCGCGCGGCTGCTCTTCCGCTTCTACGACGTCGATTCGGGCGCCGTTCGCATCGACGGCGAGGATATCCGCGACGTGAATCAGGCCAGCCTGCGCCGCGCCATCGGCGTCGTGCCGCAGGACACCGTGCTGTTCAACGATTCGATCTATTACAACATCGCCTATGGCCGGCCGGGCGCCGAGCGGGCGGAGATCGAGAATGCGGCGCGGCTGGCGCGCATCCACGATTTCGTCGCGGCGCTGCCCGACGGCTATAAGAGCCAGGTCGGCGAGCGCGGGTTGAAGCTTTCGGGCGGGGAGAAGCAGCGCGTCGCCATCGCCCGCGTCATCGTCAAGGCGCCGCGCATCCTGGTGTTCGACGAGGCGACCTCGGCGCTCGACACCAGAACCGAGCGCGCCATCCAGGCCAATCTCGAGGAGATCGCCGAAGACCGCACCACGCTGATGATCGCGCACCGCCTGTCGACCGTCGTACATGCGGACGAGATCGTCGTGCTGGATCACGGCCGTGTCGTCGAGCGCGGCCATCACGCGGCGCTTCTCGCCAAGGGCGGCGTCTATGCCGCGATGTGGCGGCGCCAGCAGGAGGCGGACGAGCACGCGGCGGCGCTCGCCGCCGTGGCGCAGGTCGCGGAATAGCGGACCGTCACCGCGTTGCCATGATCGTCCGGCAGGCTTCGGCGCTCTGATCGATCAATCCGGGAGGAGAGAGACACCATGCCTAATCCCTTCGTTCACGTCGAATTGGCGACCACGGATACCGGCAAGGCCAAGACCTTCTACCAATCGTTGTTCGGCTGGAAGCTGCGCGACGTCGATATGGACGGCAACATGACCTACACGCTGATCGATGTCGGGAACGGCACCGGCGGCGGCATGATGAAGCAGATGATTCCCGGGCAGGGCTCGGCCTGGATGCCCTATGTCGGGGTCGACGACATCGTCGCCGCGACGGCCAAGGCCAAATCGCTCGGCGCCAAGATCATGCGCGACGTCACCCAGGTCATGGACGAGGGCTCGCTGTCGATCATCGTCGATCCGACCGGCGCGGTCCTCGGATTGTGGCAAGCCAAGGCGAAGTGACGCGGCATTCCGGCGGCGGGAGATTCCATGTTATGGAGCCGCCATGGGGGAAGCCGCGCCTGATCCGCCGAGCCTCGCCGAGCGCATCCGGGCGGGCGACCGCCCGGCGCTGGCGCAAGCCATAACGCTGATCGAGTCCACCCGCGCGGATCATCGCGAAGCCGCCGAGGCGCTGGTGCAGGCGCTGCTGCCGCATACCGGCAAGGCGCTGCGCCTCGGCGTCACCGGCGCGCCCGGCGTCGGCAAATCGACCTTCATCGAGGCCTACGGCATGGCGAGCCTCGCCGCCGGATTTCGCGTCGCCGTGCTGGCGGTCGATCCGTCCTCGAAGAAAGCCGGCGGCTCGATCCTCGGCGACAAGATTCGGATGGGCGATCTCGCCCGCGAAAAGCACGCTTTCATTCGGCCGTCGCCGGCCGGATCGATGCTCGGCGGCGTGGCCCGGCGCACGCGCGAGGCGGCATGGCTGTGCGAGGCGGCGGGCTTCGACCGGGTGATCGTCGAGACCGTCGGCGTCGGCCAGAGCGAAACCGCGGTCGCCGATCTGGTCGATCTCTGCCTGCTGATGATAGCGCCCGGCGGCGGGCGACGATCTGCAGGGCATCAAGCGCGGCATCGTCGAGATCGCCGATCTGCTGGTCGTCAACAAGGCCGACGGCGATTTGGCGCCGGCGGCCCAGCGCGCCGTCGCCGACTACGGCCACGCGCTCCGCCTGCTGCGCTCCGCGGCCGGCGATGCCGGCGTGTTCGCCGTCTCGGCGCTGGAGCGGCGCGGCATCGAGGAATTGCGCCAGGCGGTCGAGGCCCGGGCCNTGGCGCGGGACAACAGCGGCGCGNTGGCGGCGCGGCGCCAGGCCCAGGCCCGCGAGGCGCTATGGAGCGAGCTCGGCGAGGGNCTCCTTGAAATGCTGCGGCAAAGCCGCAGTGTGCGGGAGCTCCTCCCCGNNCTCGANNCGNAGGTNGCCGGNNCNNNNCTNACGCCCTCGGCGGCGNCNCGCCNGGCGCTCCAGGCCTTCGNCGGCGCCCGCCCGGCTTGACGATCCGGGCCGCTTCGCTTACAAAACGGCCAAACGCCGGGCCTTGGCCCGGCCTTCTCTATTAAGGAATACCCCAATGGCCCGACGGTGCATCATCACCGGCAAAGGCGTGCTGGTCGGCAATAACGTGAGCCACGCCAACAACAAGACCAAGCGGCGGTTCATCCCGAATCTGCAGGACGCCTCGATCCTGTCCGATGCGCTCGGCACGGTCCGGCTCCGCCTGTCGACCAACGCGATCCGCACCATCGAGCACAATGGCGGCCTCGACGCCTATCTCATGTCGGTCTCCGATGGGAGGTTGCCCATCGAGGCCCGCCGCCTGAAGCGCCGCATCCGCTTGGCCCAGGCGCGCAAGGCGACAGCCGCCGGGGCCTGAGTCGCGGGGGCGATGGGCTGAATGGCGCTCCCATCGCCCACCAACCCACGCACAGACAAAGGGAATTTCGGTTCTGCCGCTTGCGATAACGGCGCCGGTCAACCATTATCCCGCCGCCTCCGCTTCGGGGCGGCGATCTGAAAACCAAGGGAGCATCGCGGTGAGCCTGCGCGACTATGTCTTCACGAGTGAATCGGTTTCCGAAGGGCATCCGGACAAGGTCTCTGACCGAATCTCGGATGCGGTGGTCGATGCGTATTTGACCGCCGATCCACTGTCGCGCGTCGGCTGCGAGACGCTGTGCACCACCAACTACGTCGTGATCGCCGGCGAGGTGCGCGGGCCGAGCTCGGTCACCAAGGAGAAGCTGATCGAGATCGCGCGCGCCGCGATCAAGGACATCGGCTACGAGCAAGAGGGCTTTCACTGGAAGAACGCCAAGGTCGAATGCGTCGTCCATGCGCAATCGGTGGACATCGCGCAGGGTGTCGACGCCGCCGGCAACAAGGACGAGGGCGCCGGCGACCAGGGCCTCATGTTTGGCTATGCCTGCCGCGAGACGCCGCATCTCATGCCGGCGCCGCTTTATTATTCGCACGCCATCCTGAAATCGATGGCCGAGGCCCGCCATTCGGGTGCGACGCCCGATTTCGGCCCCGACGCCAAGAGCCAGGTCACGCTCGAATACAAGAACGGCCAGCCGGTTCGCGCCACCTCGGTGGTCGTCTCCACCCAGCACAGCGAGAAGATCGACCAGGACGAGGTCCGCGAGATCGTCCGGCCGCACGTGCTCGAAGTCCTGCCGGAAGGCTGGATGTGCGACGAGGCGCATTTCTACGTCAACCCGACCGGCCGTTTCGTCATCGGCGGCCCGGACGGCGATTGCGGCCTGACCGGGCGCAAGATCATCGTCGACACCTATGGCGGCGCGGCGCCGCATGGCGGCGGCGCCTTCTCGGGCAAGGATCCCAGCAAGGTCGATCGCTCGGCCGCCTATGCCGCGCGCTATCTGGCGAAGAACGTGGTGGCCGCCGGCCTTGCCGACCGCTGCACCATCCAGCTCGCCTACGCGATCGGCGTGGCNAAGCCCTTGTCGGTCTATATCGACACCGCNGGCACCGGCAAGGTCGACGAGGCCAAGCTNTCCAAGGTGCTGCAGGACATGATGGATCTGAGCCCGCGCGGCATNCGGACCCATCTNCAGCTCAATCGGCCGATCTATGCGCGCACNTCGGCCTATGGCCATTTCGGCCGCCCGCCCGANGCCGATGGCGGCTTCTCCTGGGAGAAGACCGATCTCGCCGACAAGCTCGCCCGCGCATTCTAATTCCGGACAGCAGAAAATGACCGCCGACTACAAAGTCAAAGACATCGCGCTCGCCGATTGGGGACGGCGCGAGCTCGCCATCGCCGAGACCGAGATGCCGGGCCTGATGGCGACGCGCGCCGAATACGGCAAGCAGAAGCCGCTGAAGGGCGCGCGCATCGCCGGCTCGCTGCACATGACGATCCAGACCGCGGTGCTGATCGAGACGCTGCAGCATCTCGGCGCCGAGATCCGCTGGGCCTCCTGCAACATCTATTCGACGCAGGACCATGCCGCCGCGGCGATCGCCGCCAAGGGCACGCCGGTCTTCGCCTATAAGGGCGAATCGCTCGAGGAATACTGGGACTACACCCACAAGATCTTCGAATGGACCGGCGGCGGCACGCCGAACATGATCCTCGACGACGGCGGCGACGCGACGCTGCTCGTTCATCTCGGCATGAAGGCCGAGAAGGACGCCGCGGTGCTGGCGAAGCCGCAGAGCGAGGAAGAGGAATTCCTCTACGCCGCGATCAAGAAGACCCTCAAGGCCAAGCCCGGCTGGTATGCGAAGCTGGGCGCCGCCATCAAGGGCGTGTCCGAGGAAACCACCACCGGCGTCCATCGCCTCTACCAGATGGAAAAGGAAGGGCGGCTGCTCTTCCCGGCGATCAACGTCAACGACTCGGTCACCAAGTCGAAATTCGACAACCTCTATGGCTGTCGCGAAAGCCTGGTCGACGGCATCCGCCGCGCCACGGACGTGATGATGTCCGGCAAGGTCGCCGTGGTGGCGGGATTCGGCGATGTCGGCAAGGGCT
>JGI20189J14885_1000769_pt1 | contig 10459 bp, 9 predicted proteins | sample NGESurdeep072012_10_FD_14885 | JGI IMG/M metagenome (IMG submission 14885) | reverse complement strand
GCGAGCCGCAGCGACTGGGTCGGATCGGCAGCTGGTGGCTGGGGCTCGAACGCGGCCAGCGCCAGGGTAGCCGCGACCCGCAGCCGGTCCTTCTTGGCGGCCTTGTTCGAAACCGGCTCCTGAATCTCCGGCGGGGCCGCCGCCAATTGGGGCTCCGGCTGGGCGTTGTGGGCCAGAATGCTGGTGACGGCCGCGCCGGCGACGAGCAGGCAGGTGAGCGCGGCGATGGTGATTGCACGGGTCAAGCCGTTCTCCATTTCCGCCCTCGACCGACGGTCAGTCTCTCGAAAACTGGATGGTAATTAAGGCTTAACCGTGCCGCCACGGCGGCCTCGGCGGTGAATTTGAGCGGCAAGGGGCGGCCCGGGCGGTGAATCAGGCGGCGAGATCGTAGGCGTCCTGGATATCGGCGACGATATCGGAGGCTTCCCACAGGGCATCGGGGGTGACCGACTGCAGGCTGATGGTCCAGTTGCCGCCTTTGCGGGTACGGGGCGTGCTGACGATGTCGAATTGCACGCCGCGGCACAGCGGATGCCGCCGGAGCGCATCGGCGACCCGGGTCCTGATCTCGTCGATTGTGGCCGGCGTTTTGGTAACGAAGCTCTCCGTATCCATGTCGCATCTCCCCTCGCGGCGATGCCGCGCGCGCCGCCCGAGCGGCGCTGGCCGGGGCGATTGTTGGGGCGAATTTGGTTAATGGCGCGTTAATGCAATGGCGCGCTGGTCGCGTCTCGTCGTTCGCGGGCCATGAGGGTCTCAGTCCTCATCCAGAGGAGCAGCGCGAAGCGATGCGTCTCGAAGGATGAAGCCGAGGGCCTCGTGGTTCGAGACGCCGCGCAAGGCGCGGCTCCTCACCATGAGGGTCTCCGTCCTCATCCTCCGGCTCTCAGCCGAGCAATTGATCGAGCCGGTCGCGCAACTGATCCTGTTGATAGGGTTTTGCCAGCCGCGGCAGTTCGAGCTGGGCCCCTTCGGGGAGCTCGGCGTAACCGGTCGCGAGCAGGATCGGCAGCGAGGGCCGCAGCTGCCGCGACGCTGCCGCGAGTTCGATCCCGGTCATGCCGGGCATCACATGATCCGTCATCAACAGGTCGATCGGCTGTTCGCTGCTGATGATGTCAAGCGCGTGCCGGCCGGAACTGGCGCCGATCACCCGGTGACCGAGATCTTCCAGCATTTCCGTGGTCGACATCGCGATCAGCGGATCGTCGTCGACGAACAATATTACCGCGGAGCGCTTGGTCTTCTGCGGTCGCGGCATGGGAGTTTCGACCGCCGCCGCCGCGGTTGCCACCGGCAGCACCAGCGTCGCAGTGGTGCCCTTTCCCTCCGTGCTCGAGAGCTGCAGCGCGCCACCGAGCTGGACCGCCAGTCCATGCACCATCGACAGGCCAAGTCCGGTGCCCTTGCCGAGCGGCTTCGACGAGAAGAACGGCTCGACCGCCCGCTTCAGGGTCTCCGGCGACATGCCGGTGCCGGTATCGATCACCGATAATTTGAGGTAGCGGCCGGACTTCAACTGCGGATCGCTGCCGGCCTTATATTGACAGACCCCGATATCGATCATGCCGCCATCCGGCATGGCGTCGCGCGCGTTGATCGCCAGATTGAGCACGGCGAGCTCGAGCTGGTTGGCATCGGCCCGCGCCGGCGGCAGCCCTTCCGGAAGATCGAGCCGCAGCGCGACGCGCGGTCCGAGCGAGCGTTCCAACAGGTCGATCATGCCCTGGATCAGGGCGCGCAGATCGACCGGCACCGCGCGCAAATCCTGCTGTCGGGCGAACGCCAGCAGGCGCTGGGTCAGGGAGGCGCCGCGCTCGGCGCCCTGCAGCGCTCCGTCGACCAGCCGGTGCAGGCGCGGATCGGCTGGCATGCGCTTGCGCAGCAGGTCGAGATTGCCCATCACCGCCATCAGCAGATTGTTGAAATCGTGTGCGACACCGCCGGTGAGCTGGCCGATCGTCTCCATTTTCTGCGCCTGCCGCAGCTGCTCCTGGGCCCGTTCGCGCGCGGCGACTTCCTTCATCAGGTCGGCAGTGCGCTGCTCGACGCGCTGCTCGAGCGTGGCCGTCAGTTGTGCCAGTGCGGTGCGCTCGGCCGCCAGTTGCGCGAGCAGGGCTTCGCGCTCGATTTCGGCGACCTTGCGCGCGGTGATGTCGGAGGAAACGCCGACCAGCGATTTAAGGCTGCCATTGGGCCGGCGCACCGCGCGGGCGCGGACGTCAACCCAGTGCACCGAGCCGTCGGGCCAGATGTTGCGGTATTCGAAATTATAGTCCTGGCCGGATCTGATCGAGCGGTCGAGCGCCCGTTGCCGCCGTGCGCGGTCCTCGGGGTGTACCGCCGCGAGCAGGTCCTGGTACGAAAACGGATCCTGCGGCTGGCGGCCGAAGAATGTCTTGCAGGTGCCCGAGGCTTCGAGTTCGAGCTCCGGAAGGTGCAATTCGAGCGCGCCGAGATGGCTGGCGTTCAATGCCGTCTGCAGCAGGCCTTCGCTTTCGGTGAGGTCTTCCAGAGTGACCCGGGTCTGGTATTGGCGGCGGCGGCCTCTGATCGCGGAGGCGACAATGCTCACCAGCGTGGTCGGGTGAAACGGGCACTCGATGAAGGTGACGTTGCCGAGAATCTGCCCGAGCTGGGCGGCGTCCGGATTTCGCTGGGGGCCGCCGCCCTGATGGGTGAGCAGCACGATCGGAAAATCCGACCATGGCGGCTGGCCGTTGAGCCAGTTGACGAGGCCGCGCAGATCCGCGGTCTTGATCGCCTCGTCGGCGATCACGGCAAGGCCAGCGCCGCTCTCGATCTCGTGGATCATGGCCGCGAGGTCGGCGCACACATTGGCGACGTAGCCGGCTTCCCGGATCAGCGCGGCGGCGATCGCGGCGTCCCGCCCCGTCGGCGCGAGAATGACGGCGCGCTCGGACGATGCGCCCGGTTTCACGAACCCTGCCCTTCCAGCAGCGGCCTCGCGCCGCCGACAAAGGTCGGCACGCCCCGCAGCACGCCATCGAAATTGTCGAGCGGCGCGCCGATGATGAGACCGCGCCGGTCGATGCGATATTCCCCTATCGCCGACTCTTGCACGCCGGTACGTTTCTTGATGATGGAAATCGCGCGTTTGACGCTTCCCGCTGCCTCGGAGTAACGCAACAGGATCATTGGGTCGGCGGACGTTTCGACGGCATTCATGGGACCCCCCCTAACCCGGACCAAACCTTTGTGGCCCCAAACGGTTCCAAAAATGTGGAACTGTCTTGGCGGAAAGACTTCGGGCCGCCGCGCGCCAGGCCGCGGCCAGCGGCTGGAAGTCGGCCGGTTCCGTGGCATTCGGCGTTCGCCCCCCGGGGCGGACCAGTCGTTGCCGTCACCGCGGTTCGATCACCAGGCTTTGCACCGCGCGTCCGAAATAGCCGCGCTGGTCGGCCAGCCGCGCCATGGCGAGGCCGGCGCCGTCGGGACCGATCCAGGATTCCGCATCGAGCAGGATCCACGCCCCGACCGGCGGCCGGGCCATGCTGACGGTGAGGTCGGCATTGATGAAGGTCCATTTCCGGAAATCCAGCACGGCTGAGGTGCCGTTGCAGAAATCCGCGGCAACCACCGCGCGCATGGCCTGCGAGACCTGAGCCCCCTCGACCAGCGGACGGTCGACCCGGTACCAGATTGCGCCCGGACCGGGCACGCCAAACCGGCCGCGGGCCGCGCGCATGGAAATTCCCGTGACAAAAGGGCTGCCGGAAAAATCCGGCTGCTCGACCCGCGCCTGATCGGGCCCCGGCAGTTCGACCGGCAACTCCGCCACTTCCGGCGGCAGCGCCAGCGCCCGGGTCTTGACCTTGAGCACGGTCGCGCCGACCACAACGAGATTCCCCGCCCGCAGCCTGACCGCGCAAAGCTGGATCTTGCGGCCCTCGCGCAGCACTTCGGTTTCAATCGTCAACGGCGCGATCGGCACCGGCCGCATCAGGTCGATGGTGATGCGCGCGATGGTCATCGGCGCCGGCGTCGGGATCGCTTCGGCCGCCCACACCACGAGCGCCGCCGGCGCCGAGCCGTGCTGCATGTCGGGCGCCCACGGACCGGCGGCATCGGGACTAGTGAGGACGCGGTTGCCGTCGACGCGATAGATGGCGTCCATCAGCACGCTCGCATCATCGCGGCCGGGGCCGAACAGGTGTGGCGGAGCATCACAGCGCCGGGTCGACCGCTTCGGCATATTCCTGTCTGAACCGCGCGATCAGTTCGGCGGCCGGCACGATCTTGCCGACGCTGCCGACCCCCTGTCCGCTGCCCCAGATTTCCTTCCAGGCCTTCGGCTTGGCGCGCTCGCCGGAGGCGTCGGTGCCAAAGCTCATTTTCGTGGCGTCGGACTCCGGAAGATTGTCGGGGTCCATTCCGGCCGCGACGATCGACGGCTTCAGGTAATTGCCATGCACGCCGGTGAACAGGTTGGAATAGACGATATCCTCCGCCGTCGAGGTGGTGATCATCTGCTTGTAGCCCTCCGCCGCATTGGCCTCGGAGGTGGCGATGAAAGCGGAGCCGATATAGGCGAAGTCGGCGCCGAGCAGCCGCGCGGCGCGGATCGCGCGGCCGTTGCCGATCGCGCCCGACAGCGCGATCGGTCCATCGAACCATTGCCGGGTCTCGGCCACGAAGGCGAACGGCGAAATCTCGCCGGCATGGCCGCCGGCGCCGGCCGAGACCAGGATCAGGCCGTCGGCGCCCTTCTCGATCGCCTTGTGGGCGAATTTCTGATTGATGACGTCGTGGAAGACGATGCCGCCCCAGCGATGCGCCGCCTGATTGAGCTCTTCGCGCGCGCCGAGCGAGGTGATGATGATCGGCACCCGGTGCTTCTCGCACAGCGCCAGATCCTGCTCGAGCCGATTGTTCGACCGATGCACGATCTGGTTCACCGCGAACGGCGCCGACGGCCGCTCGGGATGCGCCTGGTCATATGCCGCAAGTTCCTGCCTGATCCGCGTCAGCCATTCGTCGAGCAGCGCCGGCGGCCGCGCGTTCAGCGCCGGAAACGATCCGACGATTCCCGCCTTGCACTGCGCGATCACGAGATCGGGCACGGAGATGATGAACAGCGGTGCACCGATCACCGGAATCGACAGGCGGCCCTTGAACAAGGCAGGCATGGACATTCGCAAAGATCCTTCTGGTTATTTCGCAGTAACGGCGAGGCCTCGGTTTTAAGGATGCCCGACATCATACCAAGAAGGCAATCGCGACCAGAAAGCGGTGCTACTGGCACAGCGCGCTGGTAACATAGGTGTCGGTCCGGCAATCGCCCGGCTTTCGGGTCCGGCCCGGGATCAGCACCTTGGCCGAGCAGGTCTCGGCCGAGTCGGAGGCAAGGCTTTTGCCCTCCTTGAAACCCTTGGCCTGGCACAATTTATCGGATGCGGCCTTGCAGTCCGGCGCGCCGTTTGCCGACACCGGGCAGATCATGCGCCCGGTGACGATCAAAGGCCTGGTCAGGCGCGAGAAGGTGTCGGCCGCATCCCTGGCGCGGGCGTTGATGTCGTCGATGGTCTCACTCGGACTTTTCAGCGTTGGCAGCTTTTCGAACATCTTGCCGATTTGGTTGATCAGGCCGGGATTTTCCTCCCGCGCGGGTGCTGCGGGCGCGCCTTGCGGCGGCGCCGGCTGGTCCGGTGCGGCCGGTCCGCTCTGGGCAGTTGGTGCGGGCGGCGGCACGGCCTGCGGCCACGCGGCACCGATGGCAGCCGCCAGCATTAGCAGCGCCGCGCCCGCGGTCGCAGCCGCCGTGCGGACTCGCGCGATGAAATGAGGCGATCGGTCAGGCATGTGATGAGCGTAACCCGAAGCCGCCGGCTGGCAAAGCCGCCCGGAATGCCTTCACAGCATCCGAAACGCGATGACGAAGCCGAGCACGAGCACGCCGACGCCGATCGCCACCCACAGCGCCAGATGCCGCTCGATCCTGACCCGGATCCATTCGCCGTAGCGATTGAGCAGGACCGCGACGATAAAGAACCGCAGGCCGCGGGCAATGATCGAGCACAGCACGAACAGCCAGACATTGTAGCCGGCAAAGCCGGAGGCGATGGTCACGAGCTTGTAGGGGATCGGCGTCAGGCCCTTGCCGATGATGATCAACGCGCCCCATTGCGCATAGGAAGCCCGGAAGCCCTCCACCTTGTCGGCAAGGCCATAAAGGTTGATCAGCCAATGCCCGACCGAATCATACAACAGCGCGCCGATGGCATAGCCGAGCATGCCGCCCAGCACCGACATCGCGGTGCAGATGCCGGCATAGAGCCAGGCCCGCTGCGGCCGCGCCAGCGACATCGGGATCAGCATCACATCGGGCGGCACCGGGAAGAACGAGCTTTCGGCGAACGCCACCGCTCCCATGATCCAGAGCGCATAGGGCTTGTGGGCGGCGTCAATGCACCAGTCGTAAATTCGTCTCAGCATGGCGCGATGAACCACCATGACGCGGATTTGTCCATGCTGGCAAAAGGAGAAAACCGGAAAGTGTCAGTGGCGTTCGCGAAGACCGCGGCCAGCGAGCGCGACAATTGGTCGCCGCGCCACCCGCGACGGCGATGCCTTCGGCATTTTCACCGCCGATTTCGGCAGCTTCTCGGCGATTCCGAGCAGGTGCTCGCGCCGCTCCATCTCGCGCCAGACGTCGTCCGGCTCGACGCCGGCCGCCGCCCACAAAACCGTGAGATTGTAGAGAAGATCGGCGCTCTCGCGCACCACCGCATCCGGCTTGCCGTTAACCGCGTCGATCACGACTTCGATGGCTTCCTCGGCGAGTTTCTTCGCCATTTTGGACGGGCCGCGCTGAAACAGCCGGGCGGTCCGCGAAACCGCCGGATCGAGATCCTTCGCCGCGATCACCGCAACGTAGAGCCGCTCGAGCGAATCATTCATCCTTCCATACTTAATCCAAACTCATCGCCAGCGTGTTAACGGCCGGCTGAAAAAACCATGAATCGGCCGGCCGGCAGGCGGCCGGGTCCGCGCCGCGGGCCGCAAACGGGCGAGCGGCGGCCAGATCGCCAGGCCGGGCGCTATATCTCCGCGGCGTTCCCTGCTTAGAATGGCCGCCGGAAAAGCTTCGTTCCGCGGGCCCCCGGCATGTCCCTGCTTCGCCTTTACGCGCGCGTCCTCGAACTGCTCGGCAAGGAGGCGCGGCTGGGCTGGATTCTGGCCGGCGCCAACCTGCTGCTGGCCGGTGCGCAATTTGCCGACCCGGTGCTGTTCGGGCGCATCGTCGACGTGCTCTCCGGAAAGCCCGCCTCCGGCCCGCTCGGCTCATCATCGGCCTGGCCGCTGCTGGCGGCCTGGGCGGCGTTCGGGTTGTTCACCATCGGCTGCAGCGCCGCGGTCGCGCTGCATGCCGATCGGCTCGCTCACCGCCAGCGCCAGGCGGTGCTGACCAATTATTTCGAGCACATCATGCAATTGCCGCTGACCTTTCACACCGGCACCCATTCCGGCCGCCTGATGAAGGTGATGCTGAACGGCACCGACTCGCTGTGGCGGCTGTGGCTCGGATTCTTCCGCGAGCATTTCGCCGCGATCCTGTCGCTGGTGGTGCTGCTGCCGCTCGCGATCTACATCAACTGGCGGCTGGCGATCCTGCTGTTCGTGCTGTGCGTGGTATTCACGGTGCTGACCACGCTGGTGGTGCGCAAGACCTACGGCATGCAAAGTGAGGTCGAGGCGCATTACAGCGACCTCTCCGCACGCGCCTCCGACGCGCTCGGCAATGTCGCGCTGGTGCAGAGCTTCGTGCGCATCGATGCCGAGGTGCAGGGCCTGCGCTTCGTCGCCGACAGGCTGCTGGCGGTGCAGATGCCGGTGCTGTCGTGGTGGGCGCTGGTCACCGTCATCACCCGGGCCTCGACCACCATCACCGTGCTCGCGATCTTCGCCGTCGGCATCGTGCTGCACCAGGAGGGCCTCACCACAATCGGCGAGATCGTGATGTTCGTGAGCTTCGCCACCATGCTGATCCAGCGGCTCGAACAGGTGGTCGGCTTCGTCAACAGCGTGTTCATGGAGGCGCCGCGGCTGCAGGAATTCTTCAACGTGCTCGATGCCGTGCCCGCGGTCCGCGACCGGCCGGATGCGATCGATCCCGGACGTCTCGCCGGCCTTGTCGAATTCCACGACGTCTCGTTTTCCTATGACGGCAAGCGGCCCGCGGTCGAAGACCTTTCGTTTACCGCCCTGCCCGGCCAGACCATCGCGCTGGTCGGCCCGACCGGCGCCGGCAAATCGACCGCCATCGCGCTGCTGCACCGCGCCTTCGATCCGCAGTCGGGCTTCATCCGAATCGACGGCATGGATATCCGCGGCCTGACGCTGACGGCGCTGCGGCGGAACATCGGCGTCGTGTTTCAGGAGGCGCTGCTGTTCAATCGCTCGATCGCCGACAATCTGCGGGTCGGCAGGCCCGACGCGACCGAACGGGAAATGCGGATAGCGGCGGACCGCGCCCAGGCGCTCGAATTCATCGAGCGCAGCGATCTGAAATTCGACAGCAATGTCGGCGAGCGCGGCCGGATGTTGTCCGGCGGCGAGCGGCAGCGGCTGTCGATCGCACGCGCGCTACTCAAGGATCCGCCGATCCTGATCCTCGACGAGGCGACCAGTGCGCTCGATGCCGTGACCGAAGCGAGGGTCAATGCCGCACTCGACGAAGTGATGAAGGGACGTACCAGTTTCGTGATCGCCCACCGGCTTTCCACCATTCGCAATGCCACGCGCATCCTGTTGTTCGACAGCGGACGCGTGATCGAAAGCGGAACCTTTGATGAACTGGTCGCGAAAGGCGGCCGTTTCGCGGAACTTGCACGCGCTCAGTTCATGATTCACGACAAGCCGGGCGCGATGCTGAAGAATTGAGCGTCAACAGAAGTCGGCGCATTTCGTCCACGATTTGATTGCACAAGGTCTGTTCCGGGCGAGCAAGCCGGTATAGGTTCGAACCGCAATAGCCGACGGTGCCGGACATGCCTGAAACCCGAACCTCACATGCCAGCACCTCCTGTTCGGAGGCGCGTCTCAAAGACCGGAATCGGATTGTGCAATTTGTTCTTCCGCTGCTTCGCAAGTCATCGCTGACCTGGGTCGTGCTCGCCGCGGCCCTCGCCGTGCTGGTGCCGCGTCATGTCCATGCGGAGGCACTGCTGCTGATCGAGGCCGATAGCGGCAAGGTCCTGCAGGCGGAAAACGCCACCATGCCGTGGTATCCCGCATCGGTGACCAAGCTGATGACGGCCTATGTCACGCTGAAGGCGGTCAAGGATGGACGCATTACGCTCGATACCCTGCTCAACGTGTCGCCGGCCGCGGCGTCGCAGTCGCCGTCGAAGATGGGCTTCCGGCCGGGCACCCAGGTCACCGTCGACAACGCGCTCAAGATGATGCTGGTGAAGTCGGCCAACGACATGGCCGTGGTGCTCGCCGAAGGCGTCGGCGGTTCGATCGACGGCTTTTCGGCCATGATGAACGGGACCGCGCAACGGCTCGGCATGACGCAAACGAGCTATGTCAATCCAAACGGCCTGCCCGCCGACGGCCAGATCACCTCGGCGCGCGATCTGGCGATCCTCGCGCGTGCGATCATTCGCGACCTGCCGGAATACGAATATTTCGTTCACATTCCCTCGATCCGCTATGGCCGCAGGGTCACGCAGAATTTCAACAAGCTGATCGGCCGCTATCCCGGCGCCGACGGCTTCAAGACCGGCTTCATCTGCGCATCCGGCTACAATTTGGTGGCGTCGGCCACCCGCGACGGCAAGCGGCTGATTGCGGTGGTGCTGGGTGCGTCGTCCGGCACGATGCGCGCGGTCAGGGCGGCCCAACTGCTCGACCGCGGCTTTGCCAACAACACCTTGTCGTGGCTGCGCCCCTCGCTCGGCACGGTCGACAATCTGGCGCCGATCGATGCCTCGCCGCCCAACCTGCGCGACGAGATGTGCGGCGGCAAGCACAAGCATCCGTCCAGCGATGAGGACGAGGAAACGGTTGCCGGCAATGCCGGCTCCTCGAGCGGTGGCGAGAACGGCGTGACGTTTTTCGCCGCCGGGCTGCAGCCGCCGGTGACGAAACCGGCCGAGTTGCTGGCAGGGCCGGCGGCCCCATCGGAGCCGATCCAGGTCTATACCGGCCCGACCAGAACCGGCGCCGCGCTGATTGCCGCGGTCGCCGCCGACAGCGAGAAGCAGGCGCCACGGCATCGCGGAAAAAAGAAGCCGCAGATGGCGGCTAAAAAGCCGGACAACGCGGCCGCGCCGAAAGCCGCAGCCGAGGATAGCGGCAAGGACGGCGGAAAGGACGCCAAGACCCAAACTGCAGCCAAACCCGCCGCGGTCCGGCACGCCAATGCCAAGCCCGATGCCGCGCCCAAGGCCGACGAAAAGGCAGCCGCCGCAACCGCCAAGCCGGCAAA
>JGI20189J14885_1000768_pt1 | contig 10460 bp, 14 predicted proteins | sample NGESurdeep072012_10_FD_14885 | JGI IMG/M metagenome (IMG submission 14885) | reverse complement strand
CCTGCGCCGCAAGGCGCCGCACGCCGCGATCATTCTCGGGTTGTGGAATTTGGCCGATACCGATTCCCGCCTGGGCGCGGCGGCGGCCGAAACCGGCGCCGATCAGGTGGTCACGTCGCTGCACCAAGCGGTGGAGCGGATTCTATCGGGCCTGTCCGACAAGGCGCGGCCGGCCCCGGCATCGGCGGAACGGCACACGCTCGGTCTTTAATTCCGACGCCGCATTGATTAGGCGGCGCGGTTGCCATTGATTGGTTCGCGGCGCGGCCATCGGGCACGGAAGATGTGTACAAGATCTATGCTGAGAGCTTCCATAGAGAAGATCATTTGAACCAAGTTCAAATGAGCGCTCAAGCAACCATTGGTGGCCTTATTAGCGGACAACGAATTTTCTAAGACGGCGGCGCACGACGGCGTCTCATTTGAAGTGAACGACTGCGAATTCGTCGCCGTGCTCTGGCCTTCGGGCTGCGGCGCCGGCACTGTAAATTCCCTACTCACGCCGGTAGCTTTCCGGCCTGGTCCGCTCACGCTATTTCTCATTCTCGCACCACCAATTCCACATAGATGCTGCGCTTTTTTTGTGATCATTGGTCAGGGCGGGAAACCCTTCCCGGGACGACCCGTTACCCCTAACGCCATTACATGGGTAGACCATGTACAAACCCATCCTGACCGCCGCCGCGGCACTTCTCGCTGCCGCGCCGGCCTTCGCCCAGACGGCGACGAGAACGACCGAAAGCCGCACGGTGACCTTGACACCGACGGTGATCGCGAGTCTGCCGCCACCCGATGTCACGCTGGTACCCGGCAGCGCGGTTACCACCGAGCACTCCTACACGGCGACCCCCAATAGCATCACCAAAACCGACAGCAAGCAGCGGCAATCCGTCCTTATAAAAGTCATGCTGATGTCGATCCTTCACGATGCTCATCGAGTCGGCGATAATTTTATCACGGCTAATTGAGCCATTAAGTTCAGCCATTGCGCGCAAGATTGCTAAGAAGATACTGATGGACTGTGAACGCCGGAGTAAAAATGCATCGCACGCCGGAATAAAAATGCGTCGGGGACACTGCCGGCCGGACCGTACTTAAGCTCGCGCATCGAGCGCCTGCGCAGATAGAAACTCAATGGAGGATACCGACATGAATGTCCTGAAAATGACCGTCGTTTTGGCGTCACTGCTGATGCTAGCCGGCTGCATCGTCGCGCCCTATGGCGGTCCCGGCTACTACGGCGGTCAGGGCTACTATGGCAATTCTGGATACGGCGGACTGTATTTCGGTGGTTACGGTGAACACCTAGATGGTGACCGCGACGGCGGCGATCGCGGTGGGGATCATTGATAGTGGTCAAGTACCACTGACGAAAGCCTTCATCGCGAGGTTCGTGTCATCACTGGATGATGCCGGAGCCCCTAAAACAAATTCCGTCCGCACAGCTCCTCAGGCTTTCGACCGCTGACACCAGAGACGATCACGCCAAGTTGGCCGATCGGCACACCCACCGCTAGGAACGCTGATTACGAGCGCTGCGCGACTAATGCTCGCCATCACTGAGTGGGTCGTCATTGATCCTGGGCTTGAGTGGACCCACCAATTCCACGTAGTCGCCGATACAGCCGTATCCAGAATTCACCGGCGACGTGAGTTCCTCCATCGTGTGCGCCTTGCCGATCGTGACCATCCTTCAGACTAAGGTTGGCTTAGGAGGTAGCGTCCGCCGTCCTTTCCGCCAGCGGGCTGGTGATGGCCTTCCTGTTGATTCCCCCAAGGCGCGGCCGGCCGCAAACGCCTCGGTGGTTCTTCCTGCTATCCCTGAAATCGGCACCGGCCACGGCGGGGAAGCGAAGTGTTCCCCGAACTTGGCGGGCAGCAACCCTAGTGCATCGGGTGCTTCGCCTGCCAATGCTTCATTTCCATTATCTGCTTCTCTTGGGCCGCAATGATATTCCGCGCGAGCCGACGTAGAGTCGCATCCTTTCCGTATTTCAGTTCGACGCGGGCCATATCGATAGCGCCTTGGTGATGCGGTATCATCATGGCAACGAATTGCTGGTCTGCAGTCAAATCTGACGGCACGTTCTCCATGCCCTGCTGCATCTTCTGCATGGCCTGCATCATGTCTGCGGAAGCAGGTCCGGACTGGCCGTGCGGCATGCCGCCTTGACCGTTCATCTGGCCTTGCATGGGCTGTGTCTGGCTTGCAGTGGGCGTCGCAGGCGGCGAGTTTGGTTGCTGTTGGGCGCAGGCGGAAGCTGCCGCTATTGTCAATGCTAGGACGAAAGCGGTAGAAGGGCCGCGAAACCGGGCCCAGTTAATGAGCATGACATCCTCCCGTGATGTTTTAGAAGCGCTTCGAGATAAACTTTAGAGGGCAGATGGCGTACCGCAACGAAGGGGACAACTTGAGAGCCCTAGCATTATCGCGAGTGCCGCCATCGCCACAGGCGGATGGGTAAATTTCAGCAGCAGTGCTAAACTCTACTGTGCGTGTTGGCCCGTCGATCGGCGTCGAGGAGCGTCCCATACATCGCCTCTTCCTCCTCGCGGATGTGGCCAGCCAACGCACCGCTCACTGCGGCGATGAAGGCGCCGATCACCATGGCAAGCGCCGTCACGATGGCGATCTGCGCCGCGCGTTTGCGCGCCGCATCCATCTGAGCGATGACCGAATCGACCCGCGACTGCGCCTCCGCTTGGCTCATGCCTGTGTGGGAACCGACTAGCTGGGCGAGATAGGCGCGATCGTCGGGAGTAACGCCGCCATTGGCGAAGTCGCGCGCCAGGATACGCCCGGTCTCGCCGCGCGGATCGGCGTTTGCGCCCATACCCGGACCCGGGCTCGGCATCGCCGCCATCCCGGGCGGTGTCCCCAGCGGTATTGGGGAGGAGGCCGCCATCGCATTGTTCGGCGCGGTCGTCGGAGCTGCCGTCGCGCTCGCCGCCGTTGCGGGACGATAGAGGCTGTCAACGTAATAGGCGGATTGATCCGCGCCGCGCCCGATTGCGGCACCGGAAGCGCCCGCCGCGACGCCGCCCAATGTGATGGCGCCGGCGCCGGCGAGGAGCACCGCGCCTGCGACGCTGGCAAGACACCAGGCGAGGAAGCCATGCGCGGTATCGCGGAAGAAAATCTCGTGGCTGTGGATTCCGGTCCATTTGGTGCGCAGCCGCCCGGCGAGATAGCCGCCGATAGCCGACGAAAGCCATTGCACCACGACCAGCCAGGTGATGGCGGCAACCCCGACTTTGGCGGCGCTGGCGCCGGAATGATACCAGGGCGACACCGCGGCGAGGCCGAGGCCGCTGCCGAGCACGACGAGGATAAGGGTGGTCGCCACCGCAGCGACCGCGCCGGCGATGATGGCGCCCCAGGACGCGGCCGAAACCGAGCCTTCGTCGCCGCCGAGCAGCGCGCGATCGCTATCGAGCATGGTCATGTTGCGGACCTTTCCGGTCAGTGCCAGATCAGAGCGAGAAGGATGATGACGGGAATGGGAACCCCAAGGAGCCAGAGAAGAATGCCGCGACCCATGAAATCCTCCCAAAAAGCCAAATTAAAATCCGTGTTATCCAAACGGCCTATGAGCTGCGACGTTCCACCGCGGGTCGTCAATTCTACGACCCCCTGAGCTTGCCGCTACTCGGCAGCTTCCGCATGATCGCTGACAGGGGCTCCCTGCTTCAATTTATGCCCGGTGAAGCTGCGAGTCGTCGGCTCCGGCAGGCCATTGGCCTTGAACTGCGCGAGCAGCTCCGCCTTACGGGCCGTCAGCCGATTGCCGAGCGCCTCGACGTCCACGCCAGCCGCTTTCGCCTGGGCGAACATACCTTCGGAACGCGCTTCCTCGTCGGCGACATGGTGCTTGATAACCTCCGAGAGCACTTTGACCTTCGCATCGAAGAATTCATTGTCGGGCGCGCTGTCCGCGATTTCTGAAATAAGCACTTTGGCTTCGTCATGCTCTACATAGGCTTCGTCGAGCGTGTCTTCCTCGATCTTGCCTTTGCAGGCGGGGTAGAAGATTTCTTCCTCGATGGTCGCGTGAACCATCAACTCAGTGCAGATCTCCTTGGCCAAGGCCTGTTTCTTTCTGTCGCTTTTCGACACTTCGAATTGTTTGAATAAACCCTCGACCTTGCGGTGATCCGCTTTCAGAAGGGCAATTGCGTCCGCCCGGTTTTTCGTCGTCATGATGATCTCCATTCAACATTGTTAGGCACAAGGGTCACGCACCTTTAACGAATAGGCACCCTCGCTGATTGGTTCCGTGCAAGAAACGAATAAGCGAATCGCAGCTCCGGCCGGCTCGAATCGGCGGCAGTTCTCAAGATTAGGTCGCTTCATGGACCGCCATCAGCTCCACGACGCCTGACCATCGCAATGAGGGAACATCGAGCGTTTTTCCCGAACCGGATTGGAAAGTGCCTGCGTCTCAGCAGCCCGATGCCGTTGCCGATTTCAGGAAGAGCGTCTGACCCGCGGCCGGAGAACCGGCCGCCACTGAGATGATGCTTCGGTCGTCACGCGTGTTGAGTCGATCAGGAGACATTTGAATTGTCAGAGATGACAAATTTGAACCTTGGGCTTTCCTTGTTTCGAGCCCACCAATAGCCGCGCCGCACGTCTCGACCGTGCATGTGGTATCCTTCGAGCAGATTCTTCAATGCCTCCTCCGCATCTCGCCGGGTTTCGTAAACGCCGACGGGACCTATGCGCTCGATCACAAATGCCATCGTTCTCCCCGCGGTCCTGAGTCAGTTTAATTTCCCTGACTCTATGGCTCGAAGCGCCCTTGTGCCATATTGGCGGTATGGAGATATATCGCGTCGTTCAGCTAAGCCGAGACGGAATGTCGGGGTGGACAGTTGAAAGGTTCGCCCCTGGCGAAAAACAAAAGCCCTATCCGCGACTGCTGTATCGGACGAAAGAAGCTGCCCAAGCCGAGGCCGATAGGCTGGCCGCATTAGAAGAAAAGCAGGAAAGCTGACTCCCACTCCCCCGCGCGCTTCGCAGCTCAACTACCTCCAGACATGGGGTCGACCAGCTTCGGTAATATTGCCGGCAATTACGGATGCTCCGGATTGAATGTTAGAAATACGGGCGTTCCGGGCGCTACAGCATGGAAGCCGGAGTGAATCCGCGTAAGTGGCAATAGGTAGAACGGCGTCGCGGGTCCTCCCTCAATTGAGCGGCCTATCTAGGCCTGACCCCAAGTCGCGAACATCGCGACGACGATCGCGCCCATCACGCCGGTCGCGAGCCAGCCCATCAGGGTAAGCGGCAGCGGCAATGTGAACTTTCCCATGACGCGCTCGCTTCTCTTGGGCCGTAATGATATTCCGGATGGGCTGGGTCATGCTGTTCAGCTATCCGCTGATGGCGGCGATCCAGGAAATTTGCGCCCACATCGGCCGCGTCACGGGCGACGGCCTCGCCGGCGTCTCCAAGCTTCGATCACGATCTTAGCTTCCTTCAGGGTGTAGAAGATATCGCCGTTGAGCAGTTCCTCGCGCAGCTTGTCGTTGAAGGATTCGCAGGGGCCGTTCTCTCACGGGCTGCCGGGCTCGACGTAGGCCGTCTTGGCGCCGACGGCAGTGATCCACTCTCGCAGCGCCACCGCGACGAACTCCGGACCGTTGTCCGAACGAATGTGAGCCGGAACACCCCTCAGGATGAAGAGGTCGCAGAGCACGTCGATCACGTCGGTAGACTTCAGCTGCCTCGCCACGCGGATGGCATGCGATTCGCGCGTAAACTCATCGATAATGCACAGCATCCGGAACGCCTTTCCGTCATGAGTGCGGTCCGCGACGAAGTCGTAGGACCAGACCTGATTGGGCCGCTCCGGCCTGAGACGGATGCACGATCCGTCGTTGAGCCAGAGACGGCCGCGTTTTGGCTACTTTGCAGGAACTTTCAGCCCCTCACATCGCCAGATACGCTCGACACGCTTCTTGTTCACTGCCCAACCAGCCGTTCGCAGGAGCGCCGTGATTCGGCGGTATCCATAGCGGCCGTACTGGCGGGCAAGCTCGATGATGTCGGCGGTCAAAGCCGCTTCATCAGCCGGCGTCGTAGGCTCAGGGAGGACCACTTCAATGGGGGCAGGTCATGCTCGCTCCACGATCCTTAATCAGCTTCACAGCCTCAAGCTTGAACTCTCGCGTCAGTCTCAGTCGATCCATGCCCCACCTCCAGTTCCATAAAACTCCTAACTCGGTGTCTGCGGAACCGGCAGCAGCTCAGGGCCGTTACACCAGACGTCCGTTTTGCAAAGATCGGCAACTTTACCGAAACGAGGGTTTCTTGTCGCATGCCTACATCAATCGCGTCAAAACCGCAGTGCCCACGAACGAGGTGCATCGCTCCTTCCTTAGGTTTGCCGCATCACAACTTGCCGAAGCTCCTCGTCTTCAGTGCGTCTTCAGAAGGATGGCGGACAACGGGGGGATAGAAAACCGATATTCCTACATCGTTCCGTCGGAAGATCCCGAGGGAACGACTTTTGATGTCGACGGAATCTTTCGGCTCGGCGCGTTTCCCGGCACTGCAAAGCGCATGGAGATGTTCGAAACTTACGCGCCGCGGCTCGCGAAGCAGGCCGTCGATCGCCTGGAACTCGGCGAAGACCGCGGCCGCATTACCCATCTGATCGTGACCTCCTGCACGGGGTTCTCAGCGCCCGGCATTGATCTGGAAATAATCGCGCTATGCGGGCTGTCCGGATCAGTCGAGCGCACGATGATCGGCTTCATGGGGTGCTACGCCGCGATCAACGGCCTGAAACTCGCCCGCCACATCGTACGCTCCGAGCCTCTATCCCGTGTTCTCCTGGTCAATGTGGAACTTTGCACTTTGCATTTGAAAGAAACCGCCGATCTGGAGAAGCTTCTCTCATTCTGCCTTTGGGGCGACGGTTGCGCGGCCTCCCTTGTGACAGCCGATGCAGTGGGGATCAGGCTCGCTAGCTTCAAGGCAGTCGTTGCCCCGGACACCCGCGACCTCATGAGGTGGAGCGTCCGGGACGACGGTTTCGACATGGTGCTGTCCGGCCGCGTGCCAGCGGCGATTCAAGAAACGCTCAGTGGCGGCCATCGGGCGCTATTAGGGGGCGCCTCGATAGGAGACATCGATCTCTGGGCGGTCCATCCGGGTGGGCGATCGGTACTAGACGCCGTGGCGCGCGCCTTGAATCTCCCTTCCGGTGCTCTCCATTCGTCACGCGAGGTATTGCGTGACAACGGCAACATGTCGTCAGCGACGGTAATGTTCGTGCTGGAGAAGATGTTGGCCACGGCAACTCCGGGGCGCCTTGGCTGTGGGATGGCCTTCGGCCCAGGTCTCACCGCGGAGACCATGATGTTCCAGACCGTTTGATGAGCGAGAAGCGGACGGATCTGACTTTTCGTCAGCTGGAACCGGAAATCCTCGACGGGCTCGCCAAAGACGATCCGCGTGCCATCGCATCTCGCCGCGATCTTGCTTGGCTCAATGTCCTGATGTTCCAGGCGAGCATCATGGCCCGACTGCTCCGGTCTCACGTGAGCCGGCAGCCTCGCCGTATCCTGGAAATCGGCGCCGGGGACGGGAGCTTCATGCTTACCGTCGCACGGCGACTAGCCAAGCGCTGGTCAGATGTCGAATTGGTGCTGCTCGACCGCGAGGATCTCGTCACTGCTCGGTGCCGCGCTGAATTCATTAAAATTGGCTGGCAGACCACGACGGTGACCAGCGACGTCTTCGAATGGACCGCAAAGGCAGGCGACGAGCGCTTCGACGCGATCACCGCCAACCTCTTCCTTCACCACTTCGAGGATGCCGCGCTTGGACGCCTTCTAGCAGGCCTCGCACCGCTAGCACCCGTCTTCGTTGCGACTGAGCCGCGGCGCGCAAATTTTCCTTTGGCCGCATCCCGCATGCTATGGGCCATCGGCGTCAACGACGTGACCAACAATGATGCCCCTTCCAGTGTTCGCGCCGGTTTCACCGGGATGGAACTCACCGGGCTCTGGCCTGAGGCGGAAGGGACCTGGACGCAAGAGCGCCGTTCTGGCCTCTTCACCCATGCATTCGCCGTTGTCGCGGCGTCGGAACAAAAGCGATCATGAATTTCGACGCGATCATCATTGGTGGCGGCCCCGCAGGCTCGACCGCCGCACTCGCTCTGGCCCGCATGGGATGGTCTGTGGCAGTTGTCGAGAAGGCTTCTTTCCCTCGTCGCAAGGTCTGCGGCGAATTCATGTCGGCCACCAGTCTTCCCGTGATCGATCGGCTGGGGATCGGTGACGTCTGGCGCAGGAGCGCCGGCCCTGAGGTCCGCCGTCTCGCGCTCTTTGCCGGCGACGATGTTATCGAGGCGCGAATGCCAGAGGCCTTGGACGGCGGCTTTGGCCGTGCACTCGGACGGGATGTGCTGGACAATTTGCTGGTAGGGGCAGCCCGCGACTCGGGTGCGAAGATATTTCAACCCTGCCGGGCCGTTGCGGTCGCGGCCGAGGAGGGCGTGCAGCGAGTAACAGTCGCCATGCGAGACCGGGAGAGGATGCTTCGCGCGCCTGTCCTCATCGCAGCGCACGGGTCATGGGAGCATGGCGAGCTTCCTACTCACCTGAAGAAGATCACCAATCCATCGGATTTTCTTGGGTTCAAGGCACACTTCGGGAACGCATCGCTTGCGCCTGACATTATGCCGCTGGTGATCTTTCCAGGCGGGTACGGCGGCATTGTCTGGGCTGACAGCAGACGGCTGTCGCTGTCCTGCTGTGTGCGGCGCGACGCTCTCGCTGGAGCCCGCAAAACGTATGGTGTCAGTTCTGCGGCGGAAGCGGTGCACCGGCATCTCATGGCATCCTGCCGGGGCGTGCGCGACGTGATCGGCAACGCCAATCTCGAAGGTCAGTGGCTAGCTGCCGGGCCGATCCGTCCTGGTATCAGGCAGCGATATGCTGCGGATATCTTCCGGATAGGCAACGTCGCCGGCGAGTCACACCCGATTATCGCCGAAGGGATTTCGATGGCGATCCAGTCTGGCTGGTTGCTGGCATCGGAACTCAGCCGTGTGGATTCACGAAGCCTTGCAGGACGGGAAGTCGCGGGGAAGAAATACTCCGTGGTTTGGCGAACGCAGTTTGCCACGCGTATCTACGCTTCATCTGCATTTGCCCAGATTCTTGTGCGCCCCACTAACGCAAATTTTGCGCACGCCGTCATCAAGGCCGCCCCGGCGATTCTCACCATAGGCGCAAGGCTCAGTGGAAAGACGAAGCCGCTCAGTGTCGCCCGGAATCTTGTTTAATCGGTTCAATCGGATGCGATTCCTCTATGGGCAGCCTCGACGGAGGGGGTGCCGATGTGGACGAGCGAGAACCGAGCGCGATACAACCGCGACCAGTTGCGGCAGACGCCGACAATCTTCCCCGTGCCGAAATCAATGGCGAATGCCTGCGCGGATCAAGCCGCCGGTCCAAGGCTTTTCCTGGGCATGATCAGCAAGTATTCCGCGACGCCGTCACGCGTCACCCCAACCTGAATAGAATTTCTGGTCGGCTGCTTATTCTGTCAATTCGCATCCAAAGTAACCCCCTTTTCGCATCCAATCGTGCCCCATCTGGTTCAGTAGGATTCACGATCGCATGCCGGTCCGTGTCGATCGCTTCACTAATTTTCCTGGCATCACTGGGAGCGATCGGAGCGAAAACGGGGGGAGCGAATATTCTCGGAGCCACCATCCGAGTCACTTTCTGGGGTGCCCTTACGATGATGGCCCAGTCTTCAAGCTGGCTGAGCTTGAGGACCGGTGGTCGCGGACAGTCGATTCGGCCTTCGTCTTGACTGATTGGCGCCGCACCGCCGATTGGTCCATTTCCTAGCCACCTTTTTCGCGGGGCCATCCAATTGCGCGCACCTGAACCAATTCAGGTCCTTGCCAGTATATGTATCCCCGCCCGCTATTCTGAACGCTCAAACAGAATGTGGAAAATTTCAAAATTTATCGCGCGTTGCGACGGAAACGCCAGGAGAATAGAGTTATGGATTAGGACAGGCTTTCCGGCTCCTACTCTAGAATCCTCGAGAGCGATCAAAATTTACAGGGAAGGATTAGGTAATGAGCACAATTCTGATCATCGTAGTGTTGGTCATTCTACTTGGCGGCGGTGGTGGGTACTACGCTCACGGGCGCTATGGCGGTGCTGGACTCGGCGGCGTTCTTGGCTTGGTGGTGCTCATTCTCGTAGTGCTCTGGCTCTTTGGTGGGCTCGGTGGCATGGGTAGGTAGTGGATACATCTGACGGTTGGGTCCGATTTGGGCCTCCCTGAGTCGCATCGCAGGTCCGCGCCATAGCATCGCGGGGAAGCTAGGCTCAGGACCCATTAAAGTTCTTGCGGATCAGATGATCGGTTGATTCAATGGCGCTGCGAGGAGGCGTCGCCATGGCTGATTTGTTCCTGC
>JGI20189J14885_1000766_pt1 | contig 10462 bp, 10 predicted proteins | sample NGESurdeep072012_10_FD_14885 | JGI IMG/M metagenome (IMG submission 14885) | reverse complement strand
GAGGAATCGGCGGCGGCCCCGGCCCGACGCGGACACGGGAGCCGACAGCTTATGGCTCGCGCATTGAGGAAATCGTTCTTGAGTCCGGCGCGCCGTCCATCTCCATCGCGTGGGGATCAAGAGTGCCTCTTTTGTTTCGCGCTCTCGACAAGGCTCCGGACGGAACACCCCTCTCAGTTAGGGAGCCCGTCGTCCAGCTTCGGTGTGAGCCGCCCGACCTGGTTAGCCTCGACGCCCAGCGCCGGTTGCTTGGTCAGCAGGCGGGCTTAGGGAGGTTTTGGCTCGAGTCTGGATCTATCCGCTCCAATGACGTTGATGTGCAGGTGGTGAAGGCGAACGGCGTGGACATCACGCCGCCTGACGAACCTCTCCTTCAAGGTCAGCGATTGAAGCTGCCGATCCTCTTCCGCACGGATGACGGTCCGCGAGACGATCTGTTGATCGAGTCGACGGTTGACGAGCCCGGGATGGGCCTCATCGGGCGAAACGGCCGCTTCACCGCCGGTCTGAGGGCAGGGCAGGCGACGGTGCGAGTGAGGTTTGGAGCAGCTCCGCTCCAGCAGGCTCCCGCCATCATTCAGATTGGACCGGATAGAGTGCCTGTAAGCGGACACGGAAGCGCCGGCCCAGACATTCCAGAGATTTTGCTTTGCGGCGACGAAGCGCCGGGAATGGAGGAGTATCCGGCGGCGCAGAGGAGCCACTCGGGCGGCGAGGAACAACCAACCATCATTGAGGAGCCCCAGTTCCGGAACGTCGTCTGGATCAATCCGAGCAGCAAAGAGGCCATGAGGGTGCGAGGAAGCCGCGGCGGACCGTCTGGCATAGGTGGTATAGCGACGGCCAACTTCATGCATTTCGTCGCGCTCAAATGCTTTGATGTTCTGAAGCGCCTCTATGTGAGGCAGCAGATTCGAGATCGCACGGTGACAGAGACCGAATTCGTCCAGCTCACCGCCCTCGCCGAGGTCGAGTGCGCGGATTTCATCGATGCTGCATGGGTGCTGAGCGAGACACTCGTTCGGTCTGGAGGCGCGAATGGCTAGGGTTGGAAAGTCCACACTCACGGCCGTCCAAGAGATTCTCCTGGGTTCGAAGGATTTGGACGACGCTGATCACAAACCTTTCTCCGAGTGGGACTTGACGGTCGCAGTCTGGAGCCGGGACAAGAATCGGTTCGGGTGTCGCGGATATGAAGATCAATATCCTGATCATAAGCGCGTCATGATGGAAATCATGGGCACGACGAAGAAGGACAATCCCTTGCGTCGCGGCTGGATGCGCAAGGTGCGGCCGAATTTCTACGAGTTGACCGATTTGGGCAGGGGAGAAGCCCAGAAACTCGGCGCCGCGACGACGTCTGGCCCCATCTCGCGCCGTTCGGCGCAGCCCATCTATGATGCTGTTGAGCCATACTTCTCCCACGGCGTATTTCGTCGGTATTGCCGCGACCCTGAGGAACCCAAGACCTGGCTGGGGGCGGCGTCCTTCCTTGGAATCACAAGGAATGATGCCCAACACTTCGACGATAGGCTCCGTGCCGCGAAGTCGGCGATCGTCGCCGGCCAGGAATGGCTTGGCGAGGTGGGTGGCGCGCAGATGAATCGAGGCGTGACGGGAGGAGGTGTCGCCATCACGACGGCCGATCTGAACAAGCTGAGGAGCCTAGTCGCGGTGATCGAAGAGCGCTTTGCCATACAGATCGCGGCGATCAGGAGAACAAAGTGACCGATTCCCGTTGGGGACCCGCCTTGACCTCGACGGGCTCAATGCGGATGTCCTCACACGTTCTCACGATCGCGTCTGGCGAAAAGCGCGTGATCGACGTCGATGCATATCCCCAATCGGCCTCGCAGGTGATCCATCGCCGTCGCAGGCTCTCTGCGACGGCGCCGGTCGTGTTGCTACCCCCAAATGGGTCGAGGACCAGATCGCCTTCTTCAGTTAGGAATTTAATGAAGAACTGGGCAAGCTCTTGAGGCATCCGGGCCGGATGAAGCGGGAGGTCCCGCTCACGACAAAATAGCTGGTATTGATCGCCCGAGTGCGTGTTGGATCCCTTCAGCAGACTCCCTATCGAAGGCGCATCGTCCCCTCCAATAACATTGGGTGGTATCGCTCCGGCGTTGTCGGTCTTGAAGCTTTCTGCCCCGATGTGATGTTCGGACGGGCGTATGCCGGCATTGTACTTGCCAGTCAGAATTAATTTCTTCATGCTCGCGCTGTATTCTTTGAGAACTCGGCGGTTGTCAGCTTTGGGGCGTTCTGTTGGCGACATCCACCAAATGCGAGTGAAAGCGTCTTTCACTCTGATGCGCTCGATATTGACCCACTGCACGGGTGATGGCAGTCTTGCTGGGTTATACCAAACGAACTCCTGGCAAAGATGAAGCCCCCCTTTCTTTAGAAAAGCTAGCAATGCTTCGATCACCAGCGTCGACATAGTAGGAGATCCAGGTACCCAAGCGTTACCGATCTCTATAACTATCGAACCGTCAGGCTTCACCAAATCTCTAAGAACCGGCGCAAAACTCGTGAACCACTTGAGGTACGCCCTTCCATTCAAGTTTCCGTATTTCTTCTTTTGGTTCAGCGGAAACGGGGGCGATGTGAACGCCAGCTGTACTTGACCGCGAAGTTCGTCGAATTTTGCGGACTTGAGCACCTTGAGGGAGTCGCCTTGCAGCATCCGCCCAAGCTCAGTCTCGTAGATCGGCCGAGTAGCCCGCCGCGACGGATTCGGGTCGGGGTTAAGAAATGGCTCCCAGACCTCTCCCCAATCAGACATTTGTGCACATTCCATCCACAGCACCATATGTAGGGGCGCTCCGTGCGTAAACCTCTAAATGTCGTGTTTCCACAGGATTGATCACCCGATCTCGCCGCAAATGAGTCTGGTATCGCGGACATATTAATCTCTCGCAAGTCGGCTTCTCATTGTGTGGATGAAGGGCAGGGCCCGGCTCGGGCAGAATCTAAGGCGGTTGCGGACGGAGCGCGGAATGTCGCAAGCCCGTCTGGCGGCGGCCTGCGGCATGAGCCGCACCTATGTCGTCGGAATCGAGCGGGGCAACGTCAACGCCACCCTGGACTCGATCGAGGGGCTCGCTGAGGCGCTCGGCGTGGAGATAAGTCTTTTACTCGAACCGCCTCTGCCTGATACTGGCCTAGCGTCACTGCCTGCCGGTCGACCGCGGAAATCGTAGCACGCACGGCGATACACACGAGCCCCGCCTGCCAGACGAAGCGCTTGGGAGGCATGGGCGATCAGCCGTGGCTGCGCGCCAGCGCCTCACCCCTCCCACCCTCACACCAGCACGGCTCTGGGTTCGAGATGGGCCTCCAGGCCGAACACGCCGCGTTCCCGGCCGAGGCCCGACTGCTTGAAGCCGCAGAAGAACGCCTGGGGTCCGTGCGGGGCGCCGTTGATCACCGCCCGCCCGGCCTTGAGCCGCGACTGCCACCTTGCGCGCCCGCGCAGGGTCCGAGGACAGCACATAGGACTGCAGCCCGTAGCTGGTTGACGGCGCCGACCATGAGTCCACCGTGTCCGCCTCGGACGTTTGGGTCGCAATGGGTTGAATCGCCCCCTGGGTCAGCGCCAACAAGTCGCTGCCGCTCGCGGCGTCGCTGCTCCGGCGGCGCTGAACGGCGAGATTCTGGAGCCTCCTGAATTTCCGCTCTCGTCGCCACTCCCAAAGCGACCCCAGCCCCGACAGCCGGCAAGCCGGCCGCCTACGCGGCCCCGGCGCGGGCGACGGCGTCCGCGCCGGCTGGCAGGCGCATGGGACAGGTGGGGTCGGTGGCGGCGCGCCACACGGCCTCCGATACGTCGCGCGAGTAGGTGACGTCGCCGCCGGCCCCGAAGCGGGCGAACATCTGCGCCGCCAGCGCCCGGTAGGCGTCGGGGATGTTCAGGCCCATCCGGTCGCGCGCGTTGGCGCCGAAGGGCGTCTCGGGGGCGCGGCCAGGGATGACGATGCGGACGCGCACGCCCAGCGGCGCCAGCTCCAGCGCCACCGATTCGGTGAAGGCGTTCACCGCGGCTTTGCTGGCCGTGTAGATCGACATCAGGGGCAGCGGCTGGAAGGTCACGCCCAATGTAACGTTGACGATCACGCCCGACCCCTGCTCGCGCATCCGCGGGACCACGGCCTGGGTCATGGCGATCGTGCCCAGGGTGTTGGTCTCGATGAGCTCGCGGATCTTGTCCATCGAGACGCCCTCGAGTGGGCTGACCATGCCGACGCCGGCATTGTTGACCAGCACGTCGATCGGGCCAGCGGCGTCGACCGCCCGCGCGATGCTGCCGGCGTCGGTGACATCGAGCGGCAGAATTCGCAGGCGGTCCGAGGGCGGCAGCACATCCTTGCGCGGGGTGCGCATGGTGGCGATGACCGTCCAGCCGCGGTCCAAGAAGTAGCTCGCGGTGTCGAGACCGAAGCCGGAGGAGCATCCGGTGACGAGGACGGTATTCATCGAAGTTCCTCTCCAGCGCAGGCGCGGTCGGCTCGCGGCCCCAGTTTACGCGCGGCCGGGAGCGGGCGCCACGAGGAAAGGTCCCGGCGGCAATCGCGCCTCACGCGCCATCCCACCCAAAAATAGATCGAAATCCTGCTTCAAATTCCAAAATAGATGTATTATTCCCCATTCCCGAAGGGAGCGCACCATGGATGCAGCCGCGCGCCGCCAGGCGTGGAACGACAAGGGCTTCTTCGTCGTGCGCGGCCTGGTGGACGCCGCCGAGGTCGCCGCCATCGAGGCCGAGGTGATCGCCCGCATCCGCGCCGATCCGCCGCAGGATCATCCCGGCGAGACGCTCTACGCCGCCGGCCCGAACTACGCGATCTTCCCGGAGAAGGCGCCCAGCCCCGGGGCGGTGAACCCCGAGGACCGCATCGCCAAGGTGTTCAACTGCCACGCCGAGGGCCGCACGCGGCGGGTGGCGCAGAGCGCGGCGATCGTCGATGTGGTGGCCGGGATCCTCGGGTCCGATCTCGACTGTTTCCAGAGCCAGTTCATCTTCAAGAACCCCGGCGTCATCGGCCAGCCGTGGCACCAGGATTCCTACTACTTCCGCTTCGACCGCCAGCCGCAGGTGGGCGTCTGGCTCGCCCTGTCGCGGGCGACGCTGGAGAACGGCTGCCTGTGGGTGCTGCCGGGCTCGCACAAGGCGGGCGTCCACGACCATGTGCCGGACCTGCGCCCCGCCGCCAACCGCGCCTACATGGAGATCGTCAGCCAGGATGACGCCGCCCGCGAGCCGGCCCTGATGGCGCCGGGCGACGTGCTCTTCTTCCACAGCTATCTGATGCACATGTCGACCGACAATGTCGCCGATGAGCGCCGCGCGGCCATGGTCTATCACTACGCCAGGACCGGCACGCGAGCGCTGAGCCCTCAGGTCGAAGCGACCCTCGCCCCCGTCAACCGCTGGGTCCCCGTTCGCCGCCGGCAGGCCGCATGAACGCCCCCGCCGCGCCCCGCGCCCATCCGCGCAACCAGGGCTTCGCCTGGCGGGAGGCGCGTCCCGAGGCTGGACTGCGTCGCGTCACGCCGGCCCAGAAACGGCAATTCGACGAACAGGGCTTCTTCGTCCTCCAGGACGCCTTCACGCCGGAGGAACTGGCCGCCGTCGAGGCGGCCATCGATCCCCTCGAGCAGGAGCACGAACGGCGGGTGCGCGCCAAGGAGGGCAACAGCCGCCTGTCGCGGGCCGACGCCATCACCTTCACCGTCCACATCGTCGGCAAGTCGCCGGTGCTGCACGCTTTCGCCGCCCATCCGGCCCTCGCCGATCTCTGCCACGACCTGATCGGCGACGACGTGCGCCTCTACTGGGACCAGTCGGTGTACAAGAAGTCCGGCGTGCCGCAGGAATTCCCCTGGCACCAGGACAACGGCTACACCTTCGTCGAGCCGCAGCAGTACCTCACCGTGTGGATCCCCCTGGTCGACGTCGATATCGAGAACGGCTGCCCGTGGATCGCGCCGGGCCTCCATAAGCTCGGCACCCTGGAACACTGGCCGACCCCGATCGGCTTCAAGTGCCTCGAGGAGGCCCCCGGCGCCGTGGCCGCCCCGGCCAGGCGCGGCGACGCCATCGTCTTTTCCTCCCTCGCCCCCCACCGCACCGGCCCGAACCTCAAGGCCGGCACGGTGCGCAAGGCCTATATCCTGCAATACGCGCCTGTCGGCGCGCAGGCCGTGAAGCCCGACGGCTCGCGCCTGGCCCAGGACGACCCCGACCGCCAGTTCCCCATCCTCGTCGGCGGGGAAGCGCCGTGAGGGGACCGGTTCAACGTCACAATCGTAGCGCGGGCTTCCAGCCCGCTCTTCGCGCCGATCGGGGCGGCGCGTGGGGCAAAGAGCGGGCTGGAAGCCCGCGCTACGAAATGGGGGTGTCCGCATGACCGAGGCGCTCTGGAAAGACCCCGCCGACCTCGCCGATCTCGCCGCCCGCTTCCGGCGCGACGGATTTGTCCATGTGCCGGGCGTGCTGACGCCCGCTGAACTGGCGCGCGGCGGGGCGGCGGTGGACGAGGCGGTGGCGGCGCGCAAGCGCGGCGACACCCGGCGCCTGGACGAGAAGACCCCCTACGAGCAGTCGTTCCTGCAGTGCCAGTACATCTGGGAGGATTTTCCCGGCGTGCGGCCCCTGACCTTCCATCCGGCCATCGGCGAGATCGCCGCCACCCTGATCGGCGCGGCGCGCATCCGCCTGTGGCATGACCAGGCCCTCTACAAGGAGGCCGGCGGGCGCGAGACCGAGGCCCACACCGACCAGCCCTACTGGCCGATCGCGCAGAGCGACACCGCGACGGTGTGGATTCCGCTGGGCGAAGTCGACGAGACCTCCGGCTGCATGGGCTATGTGCCGGGATCCCACCTGGCCCCGGCCGAGTTCGTGGACATCTTCGGCACCCCCGGGGCGGGCAAGGCGCTGGAAGCGAAGTTCGCCGCCACCCCGCCGGTCTTCGTCCGCTGCCAGAGCGGCGACGTCATCTTCCACCACGGCTCGACCGTGCACATGGCCAGGGCCAACCGCTCGGCGGCGACGCGGCGGGTCTACACCGCCATCTATTTCCGCGACGGCTGCACGCGCGGCGGCGAGCGCGCCCATCCTTCGGTGGACCGCGACGCCATCGCCGTCGGCGCCCCGATCGACGGCGCCGCCACCCCGATCGTCTGGCCGCTCGAGGACGGGCGCCTCCCCGAACCCGCGCCGTGGCCCGCCGCCGGCCTCCCCTGGCGCGACCGCGCCGAACGCCTCGGCATCATCCCGCCGCGCGCGGGGTGATCGATGACGCGCCGCGATCGTTGTAGCCGCCTTGCGCCCCCTCCGTCACGGCGCAAGAGCGCCCCGCCACCTCCCCCGCGTAGAGGGCGGGGGAGGATAGAATCTTTCCTCCCCCGCGAAGCGGGGCGAGGGGGACCGCCCCGCCGAAGGACGGGGTGGTGGAGGGGGCGCAAGGCAGCGAAAGATGCCTGAACCCCTTATCCGCCAGCAAGGCGCCCTGTTCCTCGACCAGGCCGGCGGGCAGGTGATGCTGCGCGGGGTCAACCTCGGCGGCGACTGCAAGGCGCCCTTCCCTCACGGCGGCACTGAGCATCCGAGCGACTTCTCCGACCACCGCGAGGTCTCGTTCATCGGCCGGCCGTTCCCGCTCGATGAGGCCGACGAGCACCTCTCCCGCGTCGCCCACTGGGGGTTCAACACCCTGCGGCTGCTGACCACCTGGGAGGCGGTCGAACATCGCGGCCCGGGGCTCTACGACGCCGACTATCTCGACTATTTCACCGAGGTCTGCCGCCGGGCCGGCGAGCACGGGCTCCATCTCTTCGTCGATTTCCACCAGGACGTCTGGAGCCGGATGACCGGCGGCGACGGCGCGCCGGGCTGGACCTTCGAGGCGGTCGGCCTGGACTTCACGAGGTTTCCCGCCGCCGGCGCCGCCCACGTCATGCAGGCGGCTTTCGACTACGCCGACCCCGCCCCGCGGCAGGAAGCCTACCCCCAGATGAGCTGGGGCTCCAACCACCGGCTGCCGGCCAACGGCATCATGTGGACCCTGTTCTGGGGCGGGCGGCTGTTCACCCCGGATTTCAGGGTCGAGGGCGAGAACGTCCAGGATTTCCTCCAGAACCGCTACCTCGGGGCCATGGATCAGGTCGCCCGGCGCCTCGCCGCCATGCCCCATGTGCTGGGCTTCGACACCCTCAATGAGCCCGGCGTCGGCTGGCTCGGCCAGCCGCTGACCTGGCGCCACCTCGCCGCCAGCGAAGACCACCCCGAGCGCCCGCGCATCGGCCCGGCCTTCTCGCCCCTCGACGCCCTGGCTCTGGCCTCCGGGGCGGCGGTGACCGTGCCAATCCTGACCCGCGACGCCACCGGCGCGGCGAGGCCCACGACCACGCGCACCCTCAACCCCGGGCGCGTGAGAATCTGGCGGGACGGCGCGGACTGCCCGTTCGAGCGGGCCGGCGCCTGGCGCATGGTGGGCGACGATCCCCAGCCGCTGAACGAGGACTTCTTTCGCATCGCCGAGGGCCGCGTGCTCGGCTTGTCGGACGACGCCTTCGCCCCGTTCTTCGCCAAGGTGGCGACGACCATCCGCCGCCACCGGCCGGCGTGGTCGGTGTTCGCCGAAATGGACGCCTTCGCCCGCGCCTCGGGACGCCACTTCCCGGCGGCCATGCCCGAGCGAAGCGTCAACGCCGCCCACTGGTACGACGTCGCCATCCTCTATCTGAAGCGCTTCGACACCGGCCAGGACCTCGAAGCGGTGAGGGCGCGATACCTGCGCGAACTCGCCGACCTCGCCTCCGAGGCGGAGCGGTTCCCGGGCGGCGCCCCGACCCTGGTCGGCGAGTTCGGCATCCCCTTTGATCTCGACGACGGCGCCGCCTTCCGGGATGGCGATTGGCACGCCCATGTCCAAGCCCTGTCGCTGACCTACGACGCCCTGGACGCTCTCGGCCTCCACTCCACGCAGTGGAACTACACCGCCTCCAACCAAAACCACCCCCGCATCGGCGATCATTGGAACCAGGAGGACCTGTCGATCTTCTCAGCCGACCAGCAGGGCGGCCGCGCCGTCGAGGGCTTCTGCCGGCCCTATGCCCGCCGCGTGCAGGGCCGCCTCGGCTCGATGTCGTTCGACCGGGAAACCGGCGCCTTCCGCCTCGACTTCATCGCCGACGCCGCCATCGGCGGCGCGACCGAGGTCTTCGTCCCCGCCATCCACTACCCCGCCGCCTTCGTCGTCCGCTTCGAAGGCGTCCCCGCCGACCTGGAGCGCGCCGATGCCCTCCAGACCGTCACCGTCCGCGCCCTCGCCTCCGGCCCCGCCTGGCTGACCCTCGAGCCGATCCCTCCCTCCCCTTCATGGGGAGGGTCGGCCGAAGGCCGGGGTGGGGCTGTGTGAAGCCCCCACGATGCCGCCGGTGATCCGCACAGCCCCACCCTGCCGACGCTTCGCGTCGTCTGCCCCTCCCCATGAAGGGGAGGGAGGAATTTTTCACAGCCGCGAAGCCGCGCCCCGCCGCCGCCTGCGCCCCGCCGCCTCGTCGCGCCTGAGCGTCTCGATGATCCCGTCGCGCATCGGCTGGCCGGTGGCGAAATAGCGGTCGATCAGGGCCAGAGCCCCGTCCCTGTCGCGGGTCACCACGGCCTCGACGATCTGGCGATGCTCGGCGTGGGTGTCGCGTTCGCGGTCGCTCTCGAGGTCGGCGAACAGATGGACATAGCGCTCCAGCCGCGATCCGGTGTCGCCCAGCAGCTGGAGCATCAACGGCGAGCCGCAGCCCGACAGCAGGGCGGCGTGATAGTCCGAATAGGCCCGCTGCCAGCGCTCCAGTCCCTGCGCGTCGCCGCCCGGCAGCACCTTGGCGACCTTCACCGAGCGGTGCAGCTGCACCACCACCCGCTCCTCCCAGGCCTCGTCGCCCAGGTCGATGGCCATGGTCAGGGCGAGCTTGTAGAGGCGCTGATAGACGGCCAGCACATCGTCATAGTCGGCCAGCGACACCGGCGCGACGCGATAGCCCTTCTGGTGCTCATGAACCACCAGCCCGCTCGACGACAGCAGCAGGATCGCCTCGCGCACCGGGCTGTGGCCGACGCCGTAGAACTGCACCAGCGGCTCGACCTTGAGCCGCTCCATCGGCTCGAACACACCCCGCACGATGTCGCGCCGAAGCCAATAGGCCGCCGCCTTCGAGGGGCTGTGCGCCGGATCGTCGGGCGAAACGACGTTCGCATCGGTGAAGGACGAGATCGAGGGCGTGCTGGTCGTCAAGTCTTTTCGGCCCCTCGGGACAGGATCATCCGATCCTAGAATCATTGCTCACTCCGCGCCCGCTTTTTTCGGAGCGCGGGCTTCCAGCCCGCTTTTTGTTGAAGCCGCCACTGGAAGAAGGGCGGGCTGGAAGCCCGCGCTACGAGAAGCGGCCCGTTCGC
>JGI20189J14885_1000764_pt1 | contig 10495 bp, 13 predicted proteins | sample NGESurdeep072012_10_FD_14885 | JGI IMG/M metagenome (IMG submission 14885) | reverse complement strand
CCCGTTCGTCCGCTGCTTTGGGTCGCATCGAGCAAGCGCGATTACCGGCGCTTTCCGCCGCGGGTGCAGGACAATCTCGGCTTCGAGTTGTTCCTCGCGCAGACCGGGCAGCGACCGCCTTCGGCGAAACCGCTGAAAGGGCTCGGCAGCGGAACGGTGGAGCTGGTCAAGGATTTCGAAGGGAACACCTATCGGGCGGTTTATACGGTGCGGTTCAAGGAGGCGGTCTACGTGCTGCATGCCTTCCAGAAGAAATCGAAGCGCGGCATCGCGACGCCCAGGCGCGATATCGACCTGATCGAAACTCGGCTGAAGGATGTGGCGCTCGATCACGCCGAGCGGTTTGCAAGGGAGCAGGAGTCATGATTCGCAGAGCCAAAATCGAAACGGGCAGCGGCAATATTTTTGCCGACCTCGGCCTGCCGGATGCCGCGGCGCAGTTTCTCAAGGCGCAGATCGTGTCGGAAATCTACCGGTTCGCCAGCGCGCGAAAGCTCACGCAAGCGCAAGCCGGCGCGCTCATGGGCATCAGCCAGCCGGAAGTCTCCCGCCTGTTCAAGGGCAACTTCCGCGAATATTCGGTCGACCGCCTGATGGGCTTTTTGACCGCGTTCGACCGCGACGTCGAGATCGTCGTCCGGCCGCACAAGAAGGCCCGCAAGGGCGGCCGGATCATCTTCACGCCGGCGGCGGCGTGACCAGCCGCGCAATCTCGCGAAGAGCATGACGGTGGCGTAGGGGTCTAGTTGCGCTTCACGTCCTGTCGCTAGCCTCGGCGGGCAACGGTTCGCCATGCTCGATGCGATCGGCGATCACGCGCAGCGCGAGGGCGGTGGCTTTGGTCCGCGCTTCGGTCGCGGTTTTGCCATAGGCCATGACCCCCGGCAGAGCCGGAATCTCGCCGAGCCACCGTCCATCCGCTTCGTGTTCGATTTCGATTCTGAGCATGGCGGTTACTTTACCGCATCGGCGCTGCGCTGTCTTTGGCCCTGAAATCATGGATAGAATGACGCCACCGCCATGGCCCTGCCGCCGCCCGACGCCGGCCAAGGGACGGCGAACCGTAGCACTACCGCCGCTTTCGGCCGCCAAAATCGGGCTCTATCGCGCGCTGCGGGCGGCGGGGGTGTCGGTGTTTATGCCGAAGAAGGGGTGTGGCGAACCGGCCGCGCGCAACGATTTTTCGGCATCGTTATGGCGCTTGATGCCATAATCCGGTTTATGGCATTATACGCCATATGAAGGCGGCGCTGATCTTTCGTCTGAAGCATGAAATGGACGATGGGGCGATCGTCGAGATGGTGATCTGGAGCGTGCCGCAATCGGTCGCCGGCAGCCGTCATGGGTTCAAATACAGGCTTTACTTCGGCAAGGGCGGCAAGGGCGGCAAGAGGATCGTGGGCTACGACAATGAGCGGGGAAAGGGCGACCACCGCCATGTGCCGGGACGCGAATCGCGGTATCGGTTCACATCGCCGGACAAATTGATCGCCGATTTCCTGGCGGATGTCGAAAAAGCGAGGAGAGAGCGATGAAGAAGCAACGCAAGGTACGCGTTCACGTCGAGAGTTTGGCGGCGTCCAGCCGGCGGTTCGTCGCGGCATGGCGGCGGGCGGAGCGCGGCGAACCGGTCCATGAGGAGCATCTGTCCTTCGAAAGCCTGGAAGGCTTGCTGGCGACATTGTCGCCGAAGCGCGTCGAGCTTGTCCGCCTCGTGCGCCGCCGGCCGAACCTGTCCATCGCGGCGGTCGCGCGCACGCTCGGACGGGATTACAAGCGGGTGCATGGCGACGTTCGCGCCCTGGAGTCGGCCGGATTGCTGGAACGCGATGTAAGCGGACTGCGCGCGCCGTTCGCGGGGGTCGACGCACAGCTTTCCTTTTCATGAAGCCTCGTGGCGCACACCGCCGCCCGAACCAAGGCCGCGGCGCTGGCGCGCGTATGCTCCGCGCTCGAAACCGCCTTCGCCGCGCTGATGGGCGACCGCAAGGACATTCCCCGCCCGTCGCCGGCCAAGGGACGGCGAACCGTGGCACTACCGCCGCTTTCGGCCGCCAAAATCGGGCTCTATCGGGCGCTGCGCGCGGCGGGGGTGTCCAAGGCCGAACTCGCCCGGCGGTTCGACTGGCATCCGCCGCAGGTGGACCGGCTGCTCGATCTGCGCCACGCTTCGCGCCTCGACCAGATCGAACGGGCGCTGCATTGCCTGGGCAAGCGCCTGGCGATCGACGTTCAAAACGCCGCGTGACCGCCGCGCAATCTGGCGAAGCGTGACGGTGGAGTAGGGGCTAATTAATGGCGTCGCCCTCGCCCGGATAGCGCTCGAACACGAACTGAAAAGTCCGTTCGACCTTGTCCTCCCAAAGGCGGCGCTCGTAAATCTCGGGAAGGGCATCGAATTCCTCGCGGATGGTCTGGCGCACATCCGCCTTCGCGCCCTCCTTGAGCCGCCAATCGAGGGTCAGCTTTTCGCGCTTAAGCTTTGCCAGCAATGATCGGGCAATCTGCTTTACCGCGACCTCCTGCGCCTTCGTCAGTTTGGGCTCAGGCTTGGTCAGCAGGTCGAAGATCGCGAGTTCTTCTTCATTCATGCCCTCGCGGGCGGCCCGCTGTTCCTCCTCGTTCATGCCGCGAATAAAATCGAACAATTGCTGGAATAGCTGCTCGACCGTGGCACTCCCGGCATTGTATTCGGCGATCATCGATTGAAATTTTTCGATCAGGTCCGCACGCGTCGGGTTTTGTCGGACCATCGCCGCCAGTTTTTGTTCGACTTGGGCGCGGAGTGCCTGAACTTGCGTTCGTCTCTGACCCTTCTGGAATGCTGCCGCTAATTTATCGAAATCGATGGTGCGCAGGTCGAACAGCCCAATGAAATCGTCGCGGATCGGCGCGCGGATCGCATGGCCGATGATCGCCTCGTCGAGCAGCGTCTCGATCCTGTTCATGATGCCGGCTACATCGGCCTTCGGTGTCAATGCACGCAACCGGTCGGCCAAAACATGCAAGACCGCCATATCTGCTGCGAAGGGCGCCGCTCGCGGATCGGGTAGCGTCGCCTTAAAGAGCTTCCAGGTCTGCGCTTCGAGCCGCAGATAAGTCTGCTTTTCTGCATCCGTACTGAGAAGAGCATCGGTGGCATCTTGGATGGGCTTGAGCCGGTCGAGCCCTTTCAGTCGATTGATTTCCGCCGGCTTCACGCCACGTCGTTCGGCAAATGTCAGCACGGCTTGGAGCGCCTTCTCCATTTCCGCGAACAGCGCCGCCTTGTCCTTGACCGGCATCTCACCGGACGCGGTGCCGCGCGCATAGATGGCGAGCGCGCGCTGGAGATTTCGGAACACGCCGACGTAATCGACGATAAATCCGGCCTCCTTGTCGCCGCACACCCGGTTGGCGCGCGCGATGGTCTGCATCAGCGTGTGGTTCTTCATCGGCTTGTCGAGATAGATCGTCGAGCACGACGGCGCATCGAAGCCGGTAAGCCACATGGCGCACAAAAAAACCAGCCGGAATGGATCATCCGGTTCCTTGAATTTGACTTCCATATCCTCGTCGTTCATCCGCCGGCGGTGCGGCGTGATGTCGAGACCCTTGGCGGCCAGGTCGGCCTGTTCGTTCTGGCCGGGGCTGACGATCACTGCCATGTCGGTGGCCTTCATCCAGTCGATCTTGGCCTTTTGCGCGTCACGCCCTTCTTGCGAAAGCCGAGCCAAATCCCTTTCCAACCGTGCGATCTCGGCTTGCCAGCGGGCACGGACCTTGTCGTGCATGCGCAGCGCCGTCGCCTTGTCGATGGCGATGTACATGGCCTTGCCGCGATAGCCGCGCCCGGCGAAATGCCGCACCACGTCGTCTGCGATCTTATCGAGCCGGTCGTCGCGCGTGATCAGGTGATATTGGCGGGAGAAGAGTTGCGCAACTCGAGTTTCCTGTGCCTCGTCGAGATCGGCTTCCTCGATTGCCCGATCAAGCTCGTCCGACAAATCCTCGTTCTTGAGCTGAAGCTCGGGGATGCGGTTCTCGTAATAGAGCGGAACCGTCGCGCCGTCCTCGATGGATTGTGCAAAATCATAGATCGAAACGTAATCGCCGAAGACTTCTTTCGTTTTCTCGGCGTCGGTCGCGATCAGCGGCGTGCCGGTGAAGGCGATGAACGCGGCGTTGGGTAGCGCCCGCCGCATGTTGGTGGCCAGCACGGCATATTGCGAGCGGTGCGCTTCGTCGGTGATGACAATGATGTCGGAGCGATCCGACAGCTTCGGGAAGGTTTCGCCCTGCGCCGTGCCGAATTTCTGGATGAGGGTGAAGACGTAGCGCTCATTGCCCTTGAGCAGGTCTTTCAAATGCTCGCGGCTCTGCGCCTGCACTTCGTCACGCTCCTTGGCGATCGCACCGCAGGCGACAAAGGTATCGGCGATCTGGCGGTCGAGCTCGGCGCGGTCGGTGACGATGACGAAGGTCCAATTGCCGGGCTTGATGCGCAGAATCTTCTGCGCGAAATACAGCATCGACAGGCTCTTGCCCGAACCCTGGGTGTGCCAGAACACGCCCAGCTTGCCACGCGTCTCGCTGATGCGGTCGACGGCCGCGACGGCGCGGTTGACGCCCAGGAACTGGTGGTTCTTGGCGAGCTTCTTGATCAGCCCGCCCTTGGCCTTCTCGTAGGCGACGAAATTCTCGACCAGATCGAGAAAACGCGCGGGCTCGCCAACGCCGCGGATGGCGATTTCCAGCCCGGCCGCGGGTTTCTCGTCCTCGCTTTCGGCTTTCTTCCACTCGACGAAATGCTCATAGGGCGCGTGCGTCGCGCCTACTTTCGTCTCCATCCCGTTCGAGACGATGACCACAGCGTTGTAAACGAAGAGCTTTGAAATGTCGGCGCGATAGCTGCGGATGTTGTGGTCGAAAGCGTCCCTGACGTTTTCAGCCGGCCCTTTGAGCTCGATCAGCAACAGCGGCAGACCGTTGACGAAGCCGACGAGATCGGCACGGCGCTTGTAGAGCTCGCCCTGGAACCAGACTTGTTGCGCGAGCAGCAGATCGTTGGCCTTCGGATCGCGCCAGTTGATCACGCGGGCGGTTTCGGTCTTGCGCTCGCCATCCGCCCCGCGCAATTTGATCGGAATACCGTCCTTGAGCAGGCGATAGATTTCGGCGTTGGCGTCGGTCGGCAGCATCGCCGAACGGTCACGCGTGATCTCCGCCGCGGCATCACGTAAAGCATCGGGCGATAAATTCGGATTTAGATTTTGGAGCGCGGCCCAGAGACGGTTCGGCAGCACCGCCTCGCGCATGGAGCCGCGGCCCTCAGTACCGTCGGCGCCGAATTTCTCTTCGTAAAGATTGGCGTGCTCCCAGCCGAGGGAGCCGAACAATTCGATAGCCGGACCTTCGACCGCTTCGTCCTCGTAAAATCCGCCGCTGCGCGGCGTCATTCCGCCGCTGCTTGGTTAGTGACGCGTTCAACTGGCGGTTCCGCGCCCGACACGTCAATCTCACCTGAAATCAACTTGGGAAGCAGAAGATCGCGGGCGGCGCGTAGAGACGAGTTTTGCCGCAGATAAACAAGGATACTTTCATATAATGGGCGCGCGAGATGGTCGTAACGCTGCGCTAATGCAACCGACGGAAGAAACACCTCATGTTTATCGAAGGTGTCCGTAACAATTGTGTCGAACACCGCACCGTGAGCCATTTGTTTGAACGCCGCCGCAGCTTGACGCGTCAACTCATACACGAATGTCTGCGGATAGCCGTCTCGTCCCTGCAAGGCATAACAAGACTGATTGATTGCCATTGGCTCCGCGGCCATAAGGACGCGGCCAACGGTTCCCCGCGCTGTAATGAATACCGTCCAAGGCGCGAAGCGCTGGCTCGCACATTTAGCGAGACCCGTTTCTGTAATATGATCAGTTGTTTCTGTTGCAAAGACGCTCTTCTTCGCATCTGTCGGTGTGAAGAAAGGAATGTTTCCACCCCAAAATGATGACTCGGCCTTTCGAGGCGTTCCGCCACTGAGTACTTGCACCGCATCCGAGAACGGACGAAATGGCCAATCGGCGGGAACGCGATGCTCGTCTTTTTGAAGAAATTTTGTTGTCTCGCTATCAGGGAATCGGAATTTGACGAACCACTCGTCGAAAAGCCGGCGAGCCATTTCCTCAAGGATCGCGATCAGACGTGTGTTCAACCCAACCAGGTCGTCATAGGCCGACAAGATGCCCGCGATCCGGTGCTGAACATCGAGCGGTGGCAGTCGTAGTTCAATTCGCTTTAGATTTTCTTGCGAGAGTTTCGGTTGGGCTGCGCCGGTTATGTAGCCGCTAATATCAGTGCCGGTGAGCGCATGTTTCAAAAACTCATCACCCGCAATGCCGGTGCGACCTCGCAAAATGTGGGCGTGGTTATTGACCCAAAACCGGCCGCTCGCAAAAAATGCAATCGGTAGTTTTCGGCTATTTAGATTTTCACCGTCCTCTGGGATGAGCAGGTACCGCCCGTCGAATAGATAATCATCGACGGAGTCGATAATTCCCTGAGCACCGTAGTAGGGATACGGGCCCTTCCGCGCGGTACGTTGAGCCGCATTTAGCGGTACCCGGATGTGGTCGTATATCTCGACCACTTCGCCCAGCGTGGTACGGACCCAGTTCATTTGCCTAGCAACTCCGCCACGTTCTGCGCGATGCGTGCTTGCGAAGTGCTGGCCTCGCTGTTGAGCTTCTCCAACTCCTCTTGCAGTTCCTCAAAACGTTCGCGGAAATCGGTGTTGTCCGCTTCGTTGGGCGCGACACCGACATAGCGGCCTGGATTGAGGCTCCAGCCCTGGACCGCGATCTCCTTGCGTGTGGCGCGGCGGCAGAGGCCGGCTACATCGCGGTATTTGCCCTTGGGGAAATGCTTCTCGATCTCCGGCTTCGAGCCCTCGTCGAAAAACAATTCGCTGGCGCGCCACAGACGTACGATGTTGGCGAAGAACTCGATCTGCGCCGGCGTGAAATCGCGATGGGCGCGGTCGATCTGGCGGAAGATGCGGCGCGCGTCGATGAACAGCACCTCGTCGCTGCGCGAGCCCTTCGATTTTTCCTTGTCGAAGAACCACAGCGTGCAGGGCAGCGTCACGGTGTAGAAGAAATTGGGCCCGACCGCGACGATCGCATCGACCGCGCCGCTCTCGATCAGCTTCTTGCGGATTTCGAGCTCGGAGCCGCGCGCATCGGCCGCCGAATTTGCCATGACGAAGCCGGCGCGGCCTTTGGGCCCGAGCGCGGAATGGAACAGTTCGATCCAGAGATAGTTTCCATTGTCGGCCGCCGGCAGGCCGAAGGGAAAACGGGTGTCCTTGGCGAGCCGGCCCTTGTCCACGTCGTTCACGTTGAACGGCGGATTGGCCATGACGAAGTCGAATTTGCCCACGCAGTCGAACGGGTCTTCGTAATAGGAATTCGCCTCTTTGATCTCGCCCGAAAGCCCGTGGATGGCGAGGTTCATTTTGGCAAGGCGCAGGGTCTCACGCGTCTTTTCGATGCCGAAGAGCGACAGCTCCTTGCCTGGCTCGTGCTTGTGCTCGCGCACGAAATCAGCCGAGTGGACGAACATGCCGCCTGAGCCGCAGGCCGGATCGAGAATGCGGCCGTGATAGGGCTCGATGATCTCCACGATCAAGCGGACGATCGCGGCGGGCGTGTAGAACTCGCCGCCCTTCTGCATTTCCTGCATTGCGAATTCGCCCATCATGAATTCGTAGACCTTGCCGAAGGAATCGCCGTCGAGCGCGATCGGATCCAAAAGCTTGATAAGCTCGACCAGGATGTTGTTCGGCACGTCCTGATAATTCTTCGGCAGCGTGTCGGCGAGCTCGGGATTGGCTTTCTCGATGTCCTGCATTGCGCCGTTCAGCGCGCGGCCGAGATTGGCGCCTTCCGGTAGGTCACGCAGATGGGAGAACCGAGCATTAGGCTTGAGATAGAGAACACCGCGCGCCTTGAAGGCGTCGGGCCCCGGCGTCAGCCGCGAACCGGGCTTGGGCTTGAGCGCCTTCTCCGCCTTTGCGAAGATGGCATCGGCATAACGCAGGAACAGCAGACCGAGAACCGGGCGCGAATACTGCGACGGCATGAGGCCCGAATTGGCCCGCAACTGATCCGCGCTGCGCCAAAGGCGCTTTTCGATCTCAGCAAGATCGGCCGCCATCCCCGCCCCCCGTCGCAGCTTGTGAGTGCTGCCTTCAAAGGGGATTTATACGACGAGTTGAACTGCCGAGTCGTGTACGGGATTTTGAGATTTTGCTCATGGCACGAAACGCGAACACAGGGTGAAGCGGCCGGTCGCCGCTTTGCAGCGGTGTGTGAACGGCGGGCTTCTTGATCAGGCTGCGACCGCGCCGGGCAGCGTCCATGTCATATCGCGTTCAGAATGCTTTCGGCAGGCCGGCATCCTTGAGAACGCCGTTGGCCGTGTGCCGGCTCTTGATGCCGATCGGTACGGGGAATTTTCGCTTGCTGATCGGGCTATACCAGATCTGATGGCTGCCCTTGCCGGCGCGCAAGTGAGCACAGCCGGCTTGTTCCAGGAGGCGTTTCAGCTCCCGATCGAAATCGGCGGCCATCTAAACGGCGGTCGCCGTCACCCGGTCGGCAACGAGATGGATTTTCACTTCTTCGCCGGCCCGGACCAGGCCGTTCTCGGCGGCGATCTCGGGCGCGATCGCGACGACGCGGGCGAAAAGCTGATCGAGCGTCGGCGCCTCGGTCGTCAGCGGCAGTTGCTCGTTCGAGCCCCACCATACGCGCGCCTCCTCGTCGTATTGGGCGTGGATGGTGAACTCGCGCATGTGTGTTGTCCGGGTTGCCGCCGAGAGATCGCGAGGATGCGCCGTTCCGTGTGCCGGCGCAACGGCGGCGGGAAGGCGTGGCCGCGGGTCGTCAGGAATTCAATGGGAACACATTCATGCCCGCTTCCGCTCCAAATGCTCCTCGGCCGCTTCAGCGAGGAAGCGCGAGCGGTTCGGCGCCGCTTCGTCGATCCGCGCCAGCAACCCTTCCGGCAGCGTCACGTTCACCCGCACCGCCTTGCCGGCGAGGTTCAGCGCCGGCACCAGCACCGCCACGCCGTCGCGGTTCTGCGCGTCCGCCATCACGACGCCGATATCGGACGGAGCGGGGATCGCCAGGCCGGCTTCGTTCATCGCCTCGATATGACCTTCGAGTGCTTCGCGCCCCATGGCGAACGCTTCGTCCAGCGTCGTGCCCGCCGAGACGCAGCCCGGGAAATCGGGGAACGAGATGCCGAAATCGCCCGCCGCCTCCTTGTGGATCAGGCCGATGTAATGCCGCATGGCATCACCCATTCTCATCATGGCGAAATCACCCGGCCCGTTGCCAACGCTGTTGTCACGCCCTTCGGGTCGCGGGCGATGACGGTTAGATAGGCGCGCGCCGGCTGGTCGGGCTCGGTGCGGCCCTGTTCCCAATCGCGCAGCGTGCCGAGCGGAATGCGATAGCGCACGGCGAATTCCTCCTGCGTCAGGCCTAGGGCGCGGCGAATGATCTTCGCCCGCGGCGTCTGCTTCATGCGCTTGAGATCGGCCGGGCTCAGCGGCTGCGCGTCGGGGTCGGCGCGCGCCGCGTCCTCGATCTGTTGCGGCGTCATGGGCCGAGGGTGGTCAGGTATTTTGTCGGACATAATCGTCTTCCTCATGTTTCGTCGCGCGCCGCGCCGAGATCAGCCGAAGGTGGTCTTCGCGCTCCGTGTAGACGACGAACAGGACCAGACCTTTGGCCATGCCGATCAGGATGAAGCGGTCCTCGCCGTAATCGCGGTGCTTATCGAGCCGTTCGATCGCGAATGGGTCGGCGAACACTTGCCGCGCCAACTCGAACGTTACGTCGTGCTTGGCGGCATTCTCCGCGGCTTTTGTCTTGTCCCATTCGAAAATCATATACGGCTAACCCGTAGTCTGTCAAACGGAGGGAAAGGTTGAATTTCCTTGACTTTCCGCGCCCTTTATAGTACAAAACAAGAACATCAGGCAAGGCCCGCGGGGGAGCGGGGCGGCGCCGAATCGGAGGGGGAATCCGCCCATGGCCTACCACAAGCACAAGCACCGGCCGCTCACGCTGCGGCAGCAGCGCTTCATCGAGCAGTATCTGATCCTCGGCAACGCCACCGAGGCGGCGCGGCGGGTCGGCTATACCGCCTTGTCGGCCGGCGTCCACCTCAAGCAATTGCCGCATGTCGCCGAGGCGATCCGCCTGCGCCGCTCGGCCGAGGCGCGTCGCGCCCAGATCGACCGCGCCACACTGCTGCGCGAGCTCGCGCGCATCGCCTTCTCCGACATGGGCGAGCTCGCCGATTGGGGGCCGAAGGGCGTGACGCTGCTCGAGAAAGCGGACGTGCCGGCCGACCAGCGCGCCGCGGTGGCCGAGATCGCCACCTCGCGCGTCGGCGGCAGCGCGCGCATCCGTCTCCACAACAAGCAGCACGCGCTCGA
>JGI20189J14885_1000730_pt1 | contig 10814 bp, 9 predicted proteins | sample NGESurdeep072012_10_FD_14885 | JGI IMG/M metagenome (IMG submission 14885) | reverse complement strand
GCCCGGCGGCGCCGGCTCGCGCGGCTTCGATCTGGCCACCGGCCCGGATGCGAGGGCCACGGCCCCGCCGAGCAGGCCGGCGGCGATGAGGTTTCGACGATCCATGGCGATCCTAACCAGCTTTCACGGGTTGCCCGGCGTCAGCCGAGGTGAACGAGGGGGATGACGAGAAATCCGATCGCGGAAAGTCCCGCGCAGATCAGGGCGTAGGGCATCTGGGTGCGCACATGATCGACCACCGTCGCTCCCGAGGCCATGCTGGTGATGATGGCGTTGTCGTTGATCGGCGAGGTGTTGTCGCCGAAGATCGCGCCCGAGAGGCAGGCCGCGAACAGCAGAGGCGAGCCTAGGTGGGTGGCGGCGGCCATGGGCAGCACCAGCGGCACCATGATCGCCAGCGTTCCGTAGGAGGTGCCGGTGGCGAAGCTCATCACCGCGGCCAGGGCGAAGATCACCGCGGGGACCAGCCAGGCGGGCAGGGCGGCCTGGGCGAGCTGGCTGATGTAGAGTCCGGCGCCCATCTCTTTGCAAAGTCCGCCCAGGGAAAGGGCGATGACGATCAGCAGCGAGACGTTGAAGAAGTCGCGCATGCCCTGCATGGCCTTTTCCTCGATCTCCACGAAGGTGAAGACGCGGCCGGCGAGGAGCTGAACGGCGATCGTGGCCGTGGCCAGGGTGGCGGCGTAGAGGATCGATCGCGAGCCGTCGCCGGCGGTGATGTCGCCATGGCCGGTTACATAGAGGCTGGTGACCATGGTGGCGATCAGGACCCCCACGGGCGCCAGGAGGTAGCTGAGCCTGGGCTTGGTCTCGCTCTGCCTCGGCGCGGTATCGACGTCGGCGGCGTGGATGACCGGCGGGACGGGCGGCGCCGCCCCCTCGAACTTGCGCATCGGGCCGATCGTCCAGCCGGTGACCATCACCACCGCGACCATGGCCAGGCAGATCCAGCTGTAGAGATTGTACGGCAGGGCGGCGATGATCAGGCGGAAGGGATTGGGCGTGGCCTGCGCCCGCAGGACGCTCATGTAGAACGCGCCCCAGCCGTTGATCACGATCATCGCCACGGTGTTGAGGCCGATGGTGTGGATGAAATAGGCCAGTCGCTGGCGTGATATCCCCAGCTTGTCGTAGAGCGGCGCCATGGTCGTGCCGCTGATCAGGATGTTGCTCCAGCACTCCAGGAACACCAGCGAGCTGAGCGCATAGGTCAGCCCGAAGACGGTGCCCTTGCCGTAGTCCTTGCGCACATGCTCCAGCGCCCCCGCGAAGGCCGCGAAGCCGTTGGCGTCGCCGATCAGCTTGAGCAGGGCGCCGACCACCAGGCTGAAGGCGATCAGCTCCAGATTGCCCGGAATGCAGGCGATCCCGGTCATGTAGTCCAGGGTGGCGAAGGGCGCGGCCCAGGGGTGGCGCGGGTCGAGAAGGATGACGGCGACGAAGACGCCGGCGAGCAGGGAGGGCAGGATCCGCCGGCTGGCGAAAGCCAGGACGATGGCCACCAGCGGCGGTATCAGACTGGGCCATCCCGGGTGACCCGCCATCGCGCCGCATGCCCCCTCTCCCGCCGTCCCGATCCATTGCAGGATCCCTATTTGTCAGGTTACCAGAATTTATGATCCCATATATAACTATTTTAGGAGGATCAAATGCAACCCATTCAAGCCCCCCGGGTGAGCCTGGCCCACCTGCCGACGCCGCTGCAGCCGATGACCCGGCTGCGCGCTGTCCTGGGCTGCGCGCCGGCCCTGTTCGTCAAGCGCGACGACTGCACCGGCCTGGCGCTCGGCGGCAACAAGACCCGCAAGCTCGAATTCACCCTCGGCGCGGCCCTGGCGGCCGGGGCCGACACCCTGGTCACCACCGGTGGCCTGCAGTCCAACCACGTGCGCCAGACGGCGGCGGCGGCGGCGCGCTGCGGTCTGGCCTGTCACGCGATGGTCGCCAGCCCCCTGCCTCGCCCCGATTCGATCTATCGAAGCTCGGGCAATCTTCTTCTCGACGGCCTCTTCGGGGCGGTGCTGCACGAAGCGGCCGACGACGCCGTGGCGACCGCGCGGGCCGCGGCGCTCGTCGAGAGCCTTCGCCGCGATGGGCGCCGGCCGTTCCTGGTTCCCCTCGGCGCCTCCGACGGCTTGGGCTCATTGGGTTACGTCGTCTGCGCCGAGGAGCTTCTCGCCCAATGCCGCGAGCAGGGAGTCGCCGCCACCCACGTCGTGCTCTGCACCGGCAGCGCCGGGACCCATGGCGGGCTCCTGGCCGGTCTTCGACGCGCGGGCTCGGCGATCTCCGTAATCGGGGTTTCCTCCAGCGAGCCTTCGGCGGTGAAGATCGGCAAGGTCCGCTCGGTCATGGGTCAGGTGTTCGAAACCCTCGGCGAGGCGCCGCCGCCGAATCTGGACGCCGGCATCGACGTGCGCGACGACTATGTCGGCGAGGGCTATGCCTTCCCCACCGACGAGGCCAATCGCGCCATCCGCCTGGCCGCCGAGACCGAGGCCCTGGTTCTCGACCCGGTCTATACCGGCAAGGCCATGGCCGGCCTCATCGACCTCCTCGCCAAGGGCGAATTCGCGGACGACGCCCAGGTGGTCTTCCTGCACACCGGCGGCGCCCCCGCCCTCTTCGCCTATCCCCACCTCTTCCCACCGGCCTGGGACGCGACGAGGCAGCGGCCGGGCGCCTAGTCCAACGGCGTTGCTTGATGCACTGTTCGATAGGGGTAGGGAACGGCTGACGCCGTCCCCTCCCTCCGAACCGCACGGGCGGTTTTCCCGCATACGGCTCTCCGGTTGGTGGTTTCCGCATCGGGGGTCTCTCGCGGTTCGCCAGGCCGTGTGAAGGGCGAACAGCCCGGCGTTCGCGAAGAAGGCATTTGGCCAGCGTTGGCTGTCGAGGGGGCAGAGACCGAAGCCGGGGCGCTTTTCCTGCTTGCGCAGAAGCGCCCTCAGCCGCCGACGGACGAAGCCGTCGAGCGAGCTGAACTCGGTCGGCCAAGCGTGCTTGAAGTAGCCGAACCAGCCTTTCAGCATCGGGTTCAGGTCCGCGATGATCCGCGTCAGGCTGTCCCCACGCGATCGTCCGGTCTTCTCCCGTATGCTGTCCTTGAAGCGTTTCAGGCTCTTCTTGCGGACCCAGCGTCGGCCGGCTTCGAACCGATAGCCGAGGAAGTCGAAGCCTTCCCCCGCCACGCGGCAATCGCCGACATGGGTCTTGTCCGGATGCAGCGTCAGGCCGTTGTCGCCGACCCAGCGGCGGATTTCCGCCAGGGCGGCGTCGGCTTCCTCGCGGCTCTGACACAGAACCACGAAGTCGTCGGCGTAACGGACCATCCGCCAACCCAGCGCCGCCATCCGCGCGTCCAGCGGGTGCAGATAGATGTTGGCCAGCAGCGGGCTGATCACCGCACCTTGCGGTGCGCCCGTCGTCGGCGTCCATCGTTCCGTCCCCCGCATGACATCCGCCTTCAGCCAGCCGCGCAGCAGATCCAGGATGCGGTCATCACTGACCTTCTCCTCGACCCGCTCCATCGGCGGCCCGTGCGGAATGCTGTCGAAGTAGCCGGCCAGGTCGGCGTCCACCACATGAGTGAAGCCCGCCTTGATCAACCGGTCCACTTCGCGCAGCGCGTCATGGCAGCCCCGCCCCGGACGGAAGCCGTAGCTCCCCTCCAGGAACGCCACCTCGAAGATCGGTTCGATCACCAGCTTCATCGCCGTCTGCACGATGCGGTCCTTGACCGCCGGGATACCCAGCGGCCTCGTCCCGCCATCGTCCTTGGCAATATCCACCCGCCGGACCGCTTGCGCACGATAACTCCCCGTTCGCAGCGCCGCCGTCAGCTCGGCCAGATAATCCTCCGACCGCGCCGCGAACCGCTCAAGGCTCACCCCATCGACACCCGCCGCGCCCTTGTTGGCCCGGACTTTCGTCCAGGCCCGCTCAAGCGTCGCGGGCGCCCACACCTTGTCGACCAAGCTGAACCATTTACCGCCTTTGACGCCGTTGACCAGCGCCGAGACCATGCGCGGCGTCCACACCGAAGCTTCCGCCCACGACAGGTCGCGGGCCTCTGCGCCTTGCGTAGCCCCCGGAGACATAGCCCCCCGGGGCACTGACGGCGCTCCTGCTTGCTCGGGCATGATCCTTGCCGCATCCACCTTCCTGCCCCCCCTTCCCTAGACCCGGTTTTGCTCGCCGCGCTTCTCGCGGCCACCGGCCGCAGCGGTATTATGAGGGCTCTGACTCCCGCCGACCTCGCACACAGCCGACGGGTCTCTCCGCTTACCCCGCCTCACCTTCCGAGCATCCCATCCCCAACCACGTGGCGCACCCCGAACGTCGCTTTGTCAGTCACCTCAGCGCGTCCAGTCGGCCCCAAGGAGCCTTCGGCTTCGCCTCGCGCTAGCAGGCTCGCCGGCACACCCCGCCGAAACGGGTTCGTCATCCTACGGGCTACCCATTCGCCTCCAGTTGCTCCCCACCCCGCCTCACGGCGACGCAGTTACCTTCGACTTCGTGTGCCGTGACCACACACGACGGGGACTCCCACCCCGCTGATGAAGCGTCCTCACGGACGCACTAGCGCGGGCTTCCAGCCCGCTCTCGCTCTGGCGCCGTTTGTGCGGTGGCGACGAAAAAGGGCGGGCTGGAAGCCCGCGCTACGAACCAACCCCGCGCTCCGGCTATTGCGGCGATCCCGCGATGCCGGCATGAAAACGCCCAGGCGAGGGTGATTCATGGCCGGTGACGAAGGGCCCACGGCGGGCGGCCGGGGCGAGCTGAAGCCAGGGTCCCACGTCAAGTTCTTCTACAGCCTCGGCCAGATGGCCCAGAGCGGCGCCTTCGACACCGCCATCCCCTTCGTGTTCTTCTACTACACCGCCGTCCTCGGGCTCTCCGGCGGCCTGGTCGGCGTGGCCCTGGCGATCGGCCTTGTCTTCGACGCGGGGGTCGATCCGCTGATCGGTTCGTGGTCGGACAACATCGCCTCGCGCCTGGGCCGCCGGTTGCCGTTGATGATCGTCGGCGCGCCTCTGATGTGCATCGCGCTCGGCCTGCTCTTCTCGCCGCCCGCCCACCTCGCCGCGCCGATGCTGTTCGCCTGGCTGACGATCACCTCGGTGGCCGTGCGCAGCCTGATCTCCCTCTTCAACGTCCCCTACATCGCCCTGGGCGCGGAACTCGCCGAAGGCTACGCCGAGCGCTCCAGCGTCGTCGCCTGGCGGGCGGTGGCGGGGATCGCCTCGGGCGTCCTGGTCACCGCCCTGGCCTTCATGGTGTTCTTCGCCAAGGCCCCCGGATTGCTGAACCCCAAGGGCTATCCGGGGTTCGGCTGGTCGGTGGCCCTGGCGCTCCTCGCCGCCGCCGCCATCTGCTGCGCCGGGGTGATGCGCTATGCCGCCAGGCTACCGCGCGCCCCCACCGTCGCGGCGCCGATCTGGCGGCGGCTGCCGGGGGAGCTGGCGGAGATCTTCCGCAACCCCTCCTTCCGCCTGCTGTTCTTCTCGGCGGTGATTTTCTATGTCGCGGTCGGCGCCAACGCGACCCTGGGCAGCCACACCCAGATCTTCGTCTGGAAATTGAAGCCGTGGATGATGCAGGCGGTCGGCTACCTCTATCTGGCGGGAATCCTCATCGGCATCCTCACCACCCCGCTCCTGGCGCGGCGGATGGAGAAGAAGACCACGGTGATCGTCGGGCTGGTGATGATCCTCCTGGTCTGGACCATCCTGCCGCTGCTTCGCGCCGGCGGTCTCTACGCGCCGACCGGCGCCGCGGCCCTGCCGCCGCTGGGCTTCAACGCCGTCTTCTCGGGCGTGGGGGTGGGATTCGTCGCCGTCGCCTATCCCTCGATGATGGCCGACGCCGCCGATGAGCACGAGCAGCTGTTCGGCGCCCGGCGCGAGGGCCTGTACTTTTCCGGCCTCGGCTTCGCCGCCAAGGCGGCCAGCGGCCTGGGCGTCCTGGTCGGCGGCCTGGCCCTCGACCTGCTGCGCTTTCCCCATGACGCCGGCCAGCCGGGGGTGGTGATCGCCCCCTCCACGCTCGACGGCCTGATCCTCGCCTGGGGTCCCGGCGCGGCGGTGTTCGGCATGGTCGCCATCGCCGTCTTCGCCCCCTACGCCATCACCCGCCGCCGCCACGACGCCATCGCCGCCGAACTGGCGACCCGGCGGCGGAGAGCGCGGGAGCAAATGGGGACTTGATCGAATTCGCCTCTTGGCGAACTTCGTTCATGTCCCCGATTTGCGGGCGCCGGACCGGGTTCCCTTGACCCAGTTCGCGGGTCCCCGGCCCCAATCGTCCGGGTTGATCGCCAGCCGACCCCCCTGAAGCGGGGACCATCTCGCCCGCGCTTCAGCCGTCGCCTTCGAAGTGCGCGTCGATATCCCTATGTCCGTGCAGGATGTTCACCACCTCGAACCGATCCTCGACATAGCGAAAGAAAATCACATAGTTCTGAAACGCGGCGCTTCGGATATCGGCGCGAAGCTCCGGGCGGGACCGCCCCAAACTTCCCGGCAGGCCGGCGAGTTGGTGACAGCGGTCGCGCAGCCTCCTGACGTATTTCTCCGCCAGCGAGATGCTGTCGCTCGCGGTCGCGATGGCGACGAAGACATTGACGAGATCGTCCTGGGCCGCGGCTAGAAATGTTGCCCGCTTCATTCCCCCACGCCGTCGGCCCGCAGTCGCGCCGCCCGGCGCCCGATCGCGGCGTCGATCTCTTCGTCGCCGACGTCGCCGCCGGTCGCGATCGAGGCCGCGAGCGTTGCTTTCAGGTCCTGGAGCTTGGCTTCACGTTCCTCCACCAGTCGCAGACCCTCGCGGACGATCTCGCTTGCCGATCCATAGCGGCCCGCCCGAAGCGTGCGGTCCACGAAGCCCTCCCACCGCTCACCGATCGACACGTTCATGGCGTCCGAACTCCTCATTCCACTCGACGGGCTTGTGATAACATAAAATGCGCGGAGTTTGACATACCTTGCCGGGCGCGGAATATCTCTTCAATCGCGGACTTACCCGTCCGCGCCGACCCGGACGACTTCGTCGCTGGCCAGGAGAGCGAGCGATTCCGCGAGTTCGGCTACGAGACGCTCGCCGCCCACGACAAGGCGAACCTCGACCTCTTCTGGCTCAAGGACGACGGCCACGTCGATCCGGGCAGCCTCCCGCCGCTCGACGAGGTCGCCGCCGAGATCGTCGAGAACCTGGAACTGGCGCTGGAGAAGTTCCGCCGCGTGGCCGTGTCGCTGGCCAGGCTCGGGTGAAACGGAAGGCACGGACCCCTCCGTCCCTATTTCATATTGACAATGAGGCCCAAATAAGTTACATAATGCAATATGCATGTGACCCTCATCGAAGCCCTTCCCACCTGCGTCCAGGCGCGGGCTCTGCACCGGCTCTCGGCACTGCGAAAACATGTAGAAAAGGTGCGCTGGGGCGCCAAAGGCACGCCATTTTCCGGCAATTTCCTGCCAGAAACCGGCGAAAAACTGTCAAAAACTGTCAAAAACTTTGCCGCCGACCGGTCCCAGAACGACGTCGGGCGCCGGTTCCCTCTCGTTGATCTGGCGGGGCTTTATCGGCCTGACGGACCCAGCGGTCGCCCCCGCTGATGCAAAAAACTCCGCCTTTTCGCGTCCTACCGCACCTTGGCGAAGCAGGCGCGCAGTTCGCCGACGAACAGTTCCGGCTGCTCCCAGGCCGCGAAGTGGCCGCCGCGCGGGGGTTCGCCCCAGTGGATGATGTCGCTCATCACCTTGTCGGCCCAGCGGCGCGAGGCGCGGAAGATCTCCTTGGGATAGACGCTCACCCCGACCGGCAGTTCGAGCTTGATCGAGCCGAACGAGCCGAAGCTCTCCCAGTAGAGCCTGGCCGACGAGGCGCCGGCGTTTCCCAGCCAATAGAACATGATGTTGTCGAGCATCTCGTCGTGGGTCAGCACGTCCTCCGGCGCGCCGTTGTTGTCGGTCCAGGCCATCAGCTTCTCGTAGATCCACGCCGCCTGGCCGGCCGGCGAATCGGCCAGGCCATAGCCCAGGGTCTGCGGCCGGGTGGCCTGCTCTTTGGAATAGCCGGAGTCCTTTTCCTGGTAGTAGGCCAAGCCGGCGAGATAGCCCTTCTCCTGCTCGGTCAGGTCGGCGCGGTCGTCCGGCCCTGGAAAGACAAGAGGCATGTTGACGTGGATCGCGGCGCAGCCGGGCGGACGGATCACCCCGATGGTGGTGGTCACTGCCGATCCCCAGTCGCCGCCCTGGGCTACCCAGCGCTCGTAGCCGAGGCGGCGCATCAGTTCGATCCAGGCCATGGCGATCTTCGGCACGCCCCAGCCGGTGGTGGTCGGCTTGCCCGAGAAACCATAGCCGGGCAGCGACGGGGCGATGACGTGGAAAGCATCAGCGGCCGTACCGCCGTGGGCCTCCGGGTCGGTCAGAGGCCCGATGATCTTCATGAACTCGATCACCGATCCCGGCCAGCCGTGGGTGATGATCAGCGGCAGGGCGTCCTCGTGCCTGGAGCGCACGTGCAGGAAGTGAATGTCGAGGCCGTCGATCTGCGTCTTGAACTGGCCCAGCCCATTGAGCCGCGCCTCGCACCGGCGCCAGTCGTAGCCGTCCCGCCAGTAGGCCGCCAGCGCCTGGACCTTGGCCAGCGGCGATCCCTGCGTCCAGTCGCCCACCGTCTCCTTCTCCGGCCACCGCATCCGCTCCAGCCGCGCCGCGAGGTCGTCCAAGTCCCCCTGCGGGATCGCCAGAGTGAAAGGCGTGATCGCATCGCTCATGGTTGAAAGCCTCCTCGTGGCCTCTGGTGCTCAGTTCAAGATCTTTCCGCGAACCTCACGAACTACACGAACAGGAAGACGAGAATATCCGCAGATGACGCAGATGTTCGCAGATGAAGAGACGAGTTTGTTGCGCTTCGCGCGAAGCGCCTGACTCTCATCTGCGCTTCATCTGCGTCATCTGTGGATGGGCCTGACTTCCTTGTTCGTGTAGTTCGTGAGGTTCGTGGCCAAATAATTCCTCACCCTCACGCCGCCTGCGCCGGCCGAGAAAGGACGAACCCTTCGTAGCCCTGCATCGCCACCGTCTCGCAGATCTGGCGATACATCCCCACCCCGCCGACGTAGGGCATGAACACCCGCGGCTTGCCCGGAACGTTGGCCCCCAGGTACCAGCTGTCGGCCCGGGGGTAGAGGGTGGTGTCGGCGACTTCGTTGACGTGCGCCACCCAGGCGTCCTCGGCCGCTTCGGTGGCCTCGATGGCCGCGATCTGGCGCTCGCCGAGGAAGCCGATGCAGCCGGCGATCCACTCCACGTGCTGCTCGATGGAGACCACCATGTTCGACAGCACCGAAGGGCTGCCAGGTCCGGTGACCAGGAACAGGTTCGGAAAGCCGGCGATCATCAGGCCCAGATAGGTGCGCGGCCCCTCGGCCCATTTGTCCTTCAACGGCCGGCCGCCTCGGCCCCTGATGTCGATCGCCCCCAGGGCCCCGGTCATGGCGTCGAAGCCGATGGCGGTGACCAGGGCGTCGATGGCGTATTCGGCCCGCGTCGTGCGCACGCCGCCCGGGGTGATCGCCTCGATCGGGGTGGCGCGGACGTCCACCAGGGTGACGTTCTCGCGGTTGAAGGTCGCGTAGTAGTCGGTGTCGATGCAGAGGCGCTTGGTCCCGAACGGATAGGTCCGGGGCGTCAGCCTCTCGGCGACCTCGGGGTCCCTGACGATCGAGGCGATCTTCTCGGCCATGAATTCCACGGCGGTGTCGTTGGCCGCCTTGTCGATGGCGACGTCGGCGAAGGCCCCGCCCATGCTGAAGCCGCCGCGCGCCCAGCGGTCCTCATAGACCCGCCGGCGTTCCTCCGGGCTCGTCTCCACGGCCAGCGCCTCGGACGGGTCGTGGGCGAGGAAGCCGACGTTCGAGAGCCGCTCGCGCTGGCGATATTCGGCCCGGTTCTCCCGCCATTCGCGTTCGGTGGCCGCCGCCATCGGTGCGTTATGCGCCGGAACGCTGAAGTTGGGCGTCCGCTGGAAGACGAAGACGTGATCGGCCTGGGCCGCGATCATCGGGATCGACTGGATGGCCGACGAACCGGTGCCGATCACCCCCACCCGCTGGCCGGTGAAGTCGACGCCTTCATGTGGCCAGCGGCCGGTATGCCAGGTCTTGCCGGCGAAGGTCTCGATGCCCGGCAGATCGGCCTCCTTCATCACCGACAGGCACCCCGTGGCCATGACGCAGAAGCGGGCGGAAACCTCGTCGCCCTTGTCGGTGGCGATGGTCCAGCGTTCGGCGGCCTCGTCATAGGTCGCCGCCGTCACCCGGGTCTCGAGCTGGATGTCGCGCCGCAGATCGAACCGGTCGGCCACGTGGTTGAGGTATTTCAGCAGCTCCGGCTGCGGCGAATAGCGCTCGGACCAGCGCCATTCCGCCTCCAGCTCGGGCGAGAAGGAATAGGAATATTCCTGGCTCTCGATGTCCACCCGCGCGCCCGGATAACGGTTCCAGAACCACGTGCCGCCGACCCCGTCGCCGGCCTCATAGACCCGCGCCGACAGGCCCATGCCCCGGGCCTTGTGGAGCATGTACAGCCCCGCGAACCCCGCCCCGACGATGACCACGTCAAGAGACCGTTCGGCCATGGCCCTCCTCCTTCACTACCGCCGCCTTCATTTGCGCTCCTTGACCGCTGCTTCCAAGCCCGTAGCGCGGGGTTTGTCAGCCCATTGGCGCTAAGTTAGGACTGCCGAGGCGCGCTCACTTTCCCCTGGGCCGAGCGACGCACATACCTTTGAGCAGATNNNCC
>JGI20189J14885_1000714_pt1 | contig 10930 bp, 9 predicted proteins | sample NGESurdeep072012_10_FD_14885 | JGI IMG/M metagenome (IMG submission 14885) | reverse complement strand
GAGGGACCGAGCGCGATTCGTCGGTGATTGTATTGTCTTGTCTAGTGTTTCCGGCTCGGACCGGTGTGGCCGCCGCCCCCTCCACCCCTTCGGGGTCCCCCTCCCCCGTGAAGAACGGGTGAGGATGAAGAACGCCATATTCGGTCCCTCCCCCGAGAGGGGAGGAGAAGACCGGCTCAACCCGATCGGAAAGCGCGCTAGAGTGGGACCCGTTCGCTCGGCGCGTTCCGCCGCTTCCCTTGCCGCCCGGGAGCGGGGCGACGCGAAGCGCCCTGTCAGATGATCTCGAAATAGCGCTCCAATTCCCAGCTGGTGACGGCGCGGCGGAATTCCCGTTCTTCCCAGACGCGGGTATTGGCGAAGTGTTCGACGAACGCCGCGCCGAACAGGTCTGTCGCCGCCGCCGACGCCCCCAGGCGCTCGGCCGCTTCGCCGAGGCTGGCCGGAAACGTCAGCTCCGGTGGGGAACTCTGGTCATAGGCGTTGCCGGTGATCGGCGCGGTGGGTTCGATCCGGTTCTCGATCCCCCACAGGCCGGAACCGAGGCCGGCGGCCAGGGCGATGTAGGGATTGATGTCGGCTGCCGCGACGCGGTGCTCGACGCGCTGGCTCTTGGGTCCGCCGCCGATGACCCTGAGGGCGGTGGTGCGGTTGTCGGCCCCCCAGGTGGCGCTGGTCGGGGCCCAGAAACCCGGGATCATGCGGCTGAAGCTGTTGACGGTGGGGGAGATCATGGCCAGCAGCTCGGGCAGTAGCCGCTGCTGGCCGCCGACGAACCAGCGCATGGTCGGCGACATGCCCATCGCCGCGCTGTCGTCGTGGAACACCGGGGCGCCGTCGCGATCCGCCAGTGAGATGTGGATGTGGCCGGACTGCCCGGGCAGGTCCGCCGACCACTTGGCCATGAACGTCGCCATCAGCCCCCGCCGCTGGGCGAGAACCTTGGCGAAGGTCTTGAACAGGACGGCGCGGTCGGCCGCCTCGAGCGCGTCGCTCGCTTGCAAAGCCGCCTCCAGCACGCCCGGGCCGGTCTCGGTGTGCAATCCCTCGAGCGGCATGCGCAGGGCTTCGCCGAGGTCGAGCAGCGCGTGATGGAAGTCCGCGTGCACTGAATTGCGCAGGACCGAATAGCCGAAGGCGCCGGGCGTGAATGGCCTGAGGCCCCGGTAGCCCTTTTCGCGAATGGTTTGCGGCGTCTCGTCGAAGACGAAGAATTCGAATTCGAACCCGGCCTTGGCCGAAAAGCCCATGGCCTCGGCTCGCGCCAGCACCCGGCGCAGCAGGCCGCGCGGGCAGATCGCCTCCGCCGCGCCGGCGAATTCGCCCAGCAGCAGCAGGGTCGCGTCCTCGAACGGGATCATCCGCGCGGTTCCCGGCAGCAGGCGCACCTCGACGTCCGGATAGGCGGTGTGCCAGCCGGTGTGTTCGACGTTGTCGTAGAGCCGGTCATCGACATCCCAGCCGAGAACCACGTCGCAGAAGCCGAAACCGGACTGGAGAGACGAGATCAGCTTGTCGCGATGCATGTATTTGCCGCGCAGCACGCCGTCGATATCGGTCGCGGCGACCTTGAAAGCCTTGAAGGCCCCGGCGCGGACCCGCTCGATCAGGCCCTCGGTCGAGAGATTCTCGAGGCTTTCAGGCACGGGGTCGACCTCGGACGGGCTGGGCGTGTTCGCCGGCCAGGGCTCTTTCCAGGATGGCGGCGTAGTCGGCCTGGCTGAAGGTGATCGGGTTGGAGGCGGCGGAAGGATCCTCCACCGCCATCCGCGCGACGCGCGCGGTCTCGCCCGGCGGGACGCCGATATCGGCCAGGGTGTCGGGGATGCCGATCTCGTTTCTGAGAGCCAGCACCCAGGCGATCAGATCACCGGCATCGCCGCCCACCGCCAGGGAGCCGGCCAACCACGCCGCCTCGCCCTCGATCGCTGGCATGTTGGCTTCCAGCACATAAGGCATCAGGACCGCGTTCAGCAGGCCATGATGGACGCCGTGGAGCGCGCCCAGAGGATGGGCCAGGGCGTGCATCGCGCCCAGGCCGCGCTGGAAGGCGGTGGCGCCGGCCTCGGCGGCGGCCAGCATGTGCGATCGCGCCTCGATGTCGGCGCCGTTCCGCACCGCCGTCGGCAGCCAGTCCCTGACCAGCCGCGCGCCCTCCACCGCGATCCCCCGCGCCAGGGGGTGGTATCCGGGCGCGAAGAAAGCCTCGAGGTTGTGGGAAAGCGCGTCCATGCCGACCGCCGCGGTGAGCGCCGCCGGCAGGCCGAGGGTCAGGGCCGGATCGGCGATGACGATCACTGGCAGCATGCGCGGATGGAAGATGATCCGCTTGCGCCTGGCGTCCTCGTCCTTGATCACGCTGGCGCGGCCGACCTCCGATCCGGTGCCGGCGGTGGTCGGCACGGCGATGATCGGCAGTATCCTGGCCGGGTCGGCGAGCCGGAAATTGTCGCCGACATCCTCGAACGCCCACAGGGGCCGATCCTGGTGGGTGGCGAAGGCGACCGCCTTGCCGGCGTCCAGAGCGCTGCCGCCGCCGAAGGCGATCACTCCGTCCGCCCCGTGGGCGATCAGCGCCCGGCCACCGGCCTTCACATTCGCCCCCGTCGGATCGCCGGCGATGTCGCTGAATACGGCGATGTCGAGCCCGGCGTCGCGGACGGCCAGGATCGCCTCGGCGATCATCGGGGCGCCGGCCAGTCCCCGGTCGGTGACCAGCAGGGGCCGCGCGATCCCCGCTGCCCGGCAGGCGGCCGCCAACTCGGCGATGCGTCCGGCCCCGAACCGGATGCTGGTCGGATAGTTCCAGTTTCCCCGCAGTTCGGTCATTCAGGCGCCCCAGACTTCACGGGCGAAGGCGAGGAAGTTCAGGCCGAGGATCTTTTCCGTGCGGCCGATGGAATAGCCGCGCGCGCCGAGCAGCGCCCCGAGCTTGCGGAACTGATCGACGCCTCTCAGATCGACCACGAACGGGTAGGTGTCCGACCGCTCGCCCTTGGCCCCGATGCCGGCGCTGGCGCGGTCGGCGACTTCCCTGGCCAGGCTCGCCTGGTAGGCGGAAAGATCGTCGATGGCGATCACGCTCCCATCCGTGCCGATGCCGACGTTATCCTCGCCGCAGACGTTCACCGCGTGGTCGATGTGAGCTACGACGTCCTCCGCCCGCGCATGTCCGGAGGCGCTGAGGAAGGGCATGAAGTAGATGCCGACGAAGCCGCCCTTCTCCGCCACGCCGCGCAGCTCCGCGTCGGTCTTGTTGCGCGGCAGGTCGTTGAGGGCGCGGCAGCCCGTGTGATTGATCGAGATCGGCGATTTTGACGCCTCGATCGCATCCAGGCACGTCCGCTCGCCGCTGTGCGAGAGATCGACCATGATCCGTCTCGCGTTCAGCCGCGCCACGACCTCACGTCCGAACGGCGTCAACCCGCGGTTCTCCGGCGCCGCGGAGCCATCGCCGATCTGGTTGGCGGGGTTGTAGGTGAGCTGGATCACGCCCACGCCGAGATCGCCGAAAGTGTCGATCCGCTCCAGCCGGTCGCCGATCTGGACCGAGTTCTGGAAACCGTAGATGACCCCGATCCGGCCCTCGGTCCTGGCGCGGAGGATGTCGGCCGCGGTATCGACCTTCAGGAGCCGCGCCGAGCGATCGCGCAGGATCCGGTCCCAGACGCCGATCGTCCGGATGGTGTATTCGAACGGGTCCATCGGCCCGGCGACATAGCCGAGAGTGATGTTCACCGCCGTCAGGCCGGAGGCGACCGCCTCGGCGATGGCGCGGTCGTCCACATCCGGGCGCGAGGTGTCGGCGGCCGGACCGGGGGGCCGTGTGAGCGCCAGGTTCGGGTCCTCCAGGCCGCCCAGAGCGTTGATGATCAGAGGACCGGGTCGCCGGCCCGGCCTCTCCCCGGCGGTCGCGGCCAGGACGGAAGGCGCGGCCGCGGCCCCGGCGCCCGCCATGGCGAGAACCGAGCGCCGGCTGGGTCCCGCTTGATGATCACCTCTGGTCATCGGGCCAAGGTTCGAGATCGTAGCGCGGTCTTCCAGCCCGCATTTTCCGGATGCCCGGGCATCGGCGACAAGGGGCGGGCCGGAAGCCCGCGCTTCGAAGGGGTTGGGCGGGTTGGATTGCGCGAATTGGGCCTCCGTCGGTGGTCAACGTCGTTCGCCCGATTGTCCCTGATAGTCGCGTCGCCAGTAGGCGACACCGCGCTTGACGGTCAATGTCACCCACAGCAGCGCCCCCACATCGGCCAGCGGGTCGCGGGCGGTGAACACCATGTTGGCGAGCTTGCCGGGCTCGAGGGTTCCCATCTCCTTCTGTTGGCCGATGGTCATCGCGCCGACCACGGTGGCGGCGCGGATCACATCGGCCGGCTTCATCCCGGCCTTGTCCTGCAGGAGCGCGAGTTCGTCCCCGAGTGACGGCCAGGGATCGCGCGCGTCGGAGAAGCCGTCGGTGCCGGTCGAGATCAGCACGCCGTCGCGCCACGCCTCGTTGGTGAGCCTTTCGGCGAGCCCGGCGCCGCAATAGGGCGCCGGGCCTTCCGGATCGGCGGCGTGGTCCCGTTCCATTTCCGCATAGACCCACAGGGTCGCATCGAGAATCGTGCCCCGCCGGCGCATCTCCTTGAGCAACGCCTCGATCACCGGCGTGTCGCCGGCCGCGAAGCGCGCCTCATCAACCGCTGGGCGATGATGGTAGGCGCGGGGCATGGCGTCGCTGGCCTGATAGGCGAGCAGGCAGGTATGGGAGACGGTATCGACGCCCGCGCCGATCACTTCGGCCGGCGATGCCGGGAAAACCGCCGCGTGGGCCCAGACCAGGACGCCCTGGCGATGAGCCTCGGCGGTGATGGCGGCGACCAGGGACCCCGGCAGGTCGGCGTATATCTTGACGCCCGTCGCCCCGGTTCCGCGCGCTTCGGCGACGGCGATGCGAAGGTCGGTGGCCGATGTAACCGCCTGCATCCAGGGTACGGCGCCGGCCACCGCGCCGCGCGTGGTCTCATGGGTGCGGGGATCTTCGAAGAACTCGGGGCCAGCCATCAGGGCGGCGTAGTAGATGTCGGGCGCGGCGATCTCGCCGACCCGGGCGGCGCGGGCGAGATCGGCCACCTGGCGCAGATCGTCGGCCATGTCGCGCACCGCCGTCACCCCGCCGTAGAGGTCCTTGCGCAGATTGGCCTCGGCCGCCGGCCGATCCGGCGGCGTGGCCAGATGTTCATGCGAATTGATCAGGCCGGGAAGCACATAGAGCCCGGCGACATCGACGATTTTCGCGCCCGCCGGAGCCGGCAGATCGGCCGCCCGGGCGATCGTCTCGATTCGCTCGCCGCGGGTCAGGATCGCCATGCCGGGCCGCTCCGCACCCCCCTTGCCATCGATAAGGATCGCGCCGCGATAAAGTACCTGCCTGTCCGCCGGCGTCTCGGCCGCCGGCGAGGCGTTCGCCGCCAGGATGAGGCCGCATGCCAGCGCGACTAGGAGACACCTCCGATCCCTCCCGCGTCCCTTCTCCCCTCGCGGGAGAAGGTGGGCCGCGAGAGCGGCTCGGATGAGGGGGCGCGCCGACCTGCCCGGCTGACCCCGAGCAGGCAAGTCACCCATGCCGACGCACTTCGACACCGGCAATCCTCCGCCCGCGCCACTCACTTCGAGGCGCGCGCCAGCTTTTCCAGCGACTTCTCCAGCCTGGCGAAGCCCGCCGTCATGCAGGCCATGATCGCCTCGGCGTCGGCGCTCGCGCCCTCCGTCTCCGACCGCGGCGAACTCTTCGCGCCCTTCCGGCTGGCGCCCTCGCGGACGCAGGCGAAGGCTTTCCGCAGCCGTCTGGCGCTGTCTTTCTCCTCGGCGATGTACCAGTTCATCAGATTGGTGGTCATAGGATCGAACTCGCCCTCGGCCATCCGCCGGAGGATCTCGCCGAAGGGATCGGCGTCCTCCGCGCGGGGATCGCCGATCTTCTCCAGATCGCCGACGCCCGGGTCGGCGAGCTTGGCCAGCCGCGCGGCGGCGCGGGGATCGGGCTTGTGGCGAAGGCCGTAGCCCAGTTCGGCGATGCGCCGGCAAAACACCTCGCCGTGACTGCGCTCGCGGGCGGCGACCAGCCGCAGGACGCGGGCCAGATCCTCGCTGGGCGTGACGTCGGCCCAGGCCTCCAGATGGATGCCGGCGGCGCTCTCGGCGAGGGAAATGGCGTTGAGCAGACCCAGGTAGCCCGGCTTCTGCGCGGTGGCGGCGACGGTGGCCATGCGGTCAATCCTCCCCGCCCGATAGAGGCTCCAAAGCGGCCTCGCCGGGGCGAAAGCCGATGCTACGCCCCGAGCGCCTCGGGCGGCAAGCGGCGGTCTGGCCCCCCCGGGTGTTGACGGTGCAGTCGGTGCCCTGGTGGTCAGGGCCGATAGACGAAGGGGTTGAGCGTTCGCACCGCGAAGGGTTCGAAGTCCTTCAGGTTACGGGTCACCACGGTCAGGTTGTTGACCACGGCCACGGCGGCGATCATCGCGTCCTCGATGAGATGGTCGGAGCGACGATGCATCAGGCGGGTCCAACACCGGAAGGCGCGCGCGTCCATCGCCAGGACGTTGTAGGTTTCCGCGGCCTGTTCCAGCCACGCCTCGATCTCGCTGGCCTTGGCGGGGTCGTGTTGGCGGGTGATTTCGATCCCGGCCTGGATCTCGCCGATGGACACCGCGGCGAGGTGCAGATGCGCGTCCTCGACGCTCTCCAGCCAGGCCAGAACCGCGCCGTGCGGTTTCGCCCGGCGAAGTTCGGAGACGACGTTGGTGTCGAGCAGATACATCGCCCTCAAGCGGCTTCGTCGGGTTGGCGCCGGCGGCGTCGGCCGCGCGCCGGCACGGCGATGTCGCCACGCGCTGTCGGCGCCAGGAGCAGCGCCTTCAGGCTGGGGCGCGCCGAATGGCGCAATCGGTCCCAGTCCGCGAAGGCCATGAGCACCGCCGCCTCGGCGCCGCGCCTGGTCACCACCTGCGGCCCCTCGCTCAAGCAGGTTTCGAGGAATTCGCTGAACCGGGCCTTGGCGTCCTGGACTGACCAGCGTTTCATCTTTGGCGCCCGTAGCATTTCAACTGACTAGTCAGGAGACTAGTTTGATAGCGGATCGGCGTCAAGGCGCTCGAGTGCAGTTTCGTCCACGACGCCGAGACTTGGGGCGGCTCGGGATAGTAACGCAGTGTCCCGGGCGAACGGGCGAGCCTTGGGGGGGGCGCGGGCGGGGCCTCCCCCTCGGAGACCAACCTTCGCCGGACAGTTCGTGTGCTACCTGAACGGGCCATATCGTGTGCCAGCGGATAGAATCTGACGGTTGGCGCCCTGTTGGCGTCAGATCTGGCCGGCGCCGCATGTCCGCACTCCGGCGATGGGTCAAGGACGGGGGTCGATCCATTGCCGACCTTCGGGAGTCCGTTTACCGTCACCGCCAGCGAACCGCTGGGGGCGGCATGGAAATCCACAAACCCAAGCCCTGGCACGGCGTCCGCGAGTTCCTGAAGGAATACGCGATCATCGTCATCGGCGTGTTGACCGCGCTGGCGGCGGAGCAGGCTGTCGAGTGGGTCCATTGGCGTCATCAGTTGCGTGACGCGCAAGACGCCATGCGCCTGGAGTTGCAGGACGACGATTTGCCCCAGGCCATCGCCCGCGCCGCGATCGAAAAGTGCCTTGCGCAACAGCTCGACGGCATTCAGGCGGCCATCGACGCTCGAGCGGACCGCGCGCAAGTTCGGCGGCTCGCGGAAGCCTATTCCCCGCCGCGACGAACCTGGGATGAGGAAGCGTGGCGGGCAGCGGCCTCCTCACAGATTGCCTCGCACATGTCCCCTCGGGTGATGGTCATTTGGTCCGGACCTTACGCGGTCGTACCTGCCCTGGGCGCACTCAACGACAAGGAGCAGTCCGACCGGATATTGCTTCTGGCAGGCCGGCGCAGCCTCGGGGATGCCTCAGAGGCCGAGGAAGAGCGCTGGCTCGTGGCGATCGAAAACCTGCGACATGAGAACGATGGGATAGCGTACGGCGCGCTGACCCTGTTGGCGTTGGCGAAAAACGCCGGCGTCGTGGTCTCCAAACAATCGGAGCAACGGGTCATCGGGGAAATGCGAACGGAATACGGATCCTGTGNGGCCNCTCCCAACCCATCGCTCATAAATCCCGAAAGCCAGTTGAACCCCGCCGGACGCCCCTAGACGTCGCACCTGCCTGCCTCGGGGGGTCCGCTTCCAGGCTCCAAGGCAACCTCCGCTCACCACCCTCCTGCGACCTCCGGAAGGTCCGCTTCTCGGTAACGCCGCTCTTTCGTCCACATTGGAGGAGGACGGTCGTCGACGGGGCGCCAAGTGTCAGATTCTATCCACTAGTACGCCGACCTCACCGCCTGAGGTCTGGATCGGTCTGGCGCATCCGCGTGCGCACGGTGAACACGCCGTCGCCGCTCAGCACCCCGCCCCGGCCGAACAGGCGGCCGTTTTGCCAGTTGGCGAGGCCCAGTTCGGGACGGTCGAAGGCGTACTGGCCGTCGACCCAGCGGGTAAAGCCATCGCCGACAAAGGCCGCGTCGACGCCGGCGAAAAAACGCGCCTGCGCCGCCTCGTCGGTGGCGAGCCTCCAGATGGATGCCGGCGGCGCTCTCGGCGAGGGAAATGGCGTTGAGCAGACCCAGGTAGCCCGGCTTCTGCGCGGTGGCGGCGACGGTGGCCATGCGGTCAATCCTCCCCGCCCGATAGAGGCTCCAAAGCGGCCTCGCCGGGGCGAAAGCCGATGCTACGCCCCGAGCGCCTCGGGCGGCAAGCGGCGGTCTGGCCCCCCCGGGTGTTGACGGTGCAGTCGGTGCCCTGGTGGTCAGGGCCGATAGACGAAGGGGTTGAGCGTTCGCACCGCGAAGGGTTCGAAGTCCTTCAGGTTACGGGTCACCACGGTCAGGTTGTTGACCACGGCCACGGCGGCGATCATCGCGTCCTCGATGAGATGGTCGGAGCGACGATGCATCAGGCGGGTCCAACACCGGAAGGCGCGCGCGTCCATCGCCAGGACGTTGTAGGTTTCCGCGGCCTGTTCCAGCCACGCCTCGATCTCGCTGGCCTTGGCGGGGTCGTGTTGGCGGGTGATTTCGATCCCGGCCTGGATCTCGCCGATGGACACCGCGGCGAGGTGCAGATGCGCGTCCTCGACGCTCTCCAGCCAGGCCAGAACCGCGCCGTGCGGTTTCGCCCGGCGAAGTTCGGAGACGACGTTGGTGTCGAGCAGATACATCGCCCTCAAGCGGCTTCGTCGGGTTGGCGCCGGCGGCGTCGGCCGCGCGCCGGCACGGCGATGTCGCCACGCGCTGTCGGCGCCAGGAGCAGCGCCTTCAGGCTGGGGCGCGCCGAATGGCGCAATCGGTCCCAGTCCGCGAAGGCCATGAGCACCGCCGCCTCGGCGCCGCGCCTGGTCACCACCTGCGGCCCCTCGCTCAAGCAGGTTTCGAGGAATTCGCTGAACCGGGCCTTGGCGTCCTGGACTGACCAGCGTTTCATCTTTGGCGCCCGTAGCATTTCAACTGACTAGTCAGGAGACTAGTTTGATAGCGGATCGGCGTCAAGGCGCTCGAGTGCAGTTTCGTCCACGACGCCGAGACTTGGGGCGGCTCGGGATAGTAACGCAGTGTCCCGGGCGAACGGGCGAGCCTTGGGGGGGGCGCGGGCGGGGCCTCCCCCTCGGAGACCAACCTTCGCCGGACAGTTCGTGTGCTACCTGAACGGGCCATATCGTGTGCCAGCGGATAGAATCTGACGGTTGGCGCCCTGTTGGCGTCAGATCTGGCCGGCGCCGCATGTCCGCACTCCGGCGATGGGTCAAGGACGGGGGTCGATCCATTGCCGACCTTCGGGAGTCCGTTTACCGTCACCGCCAGCGAACCGCTGGGGGCGGCATGGAAATCCACAAACCCAAGCCCTGGCACGGCGTCCGCGAGTTCCTGAAGGAATACGCGATCATCGTCATCGGCGTGTTGACCGCGCTGGCGGCGGAGCAGGCTGTCGAGTGGGTCCATTGGCGTCATCAGTTGCGTGACGCGCAAGACGCCATGCGCCTGGAGTTGCAGGACGACGATTTGCCCCAGGCCATCGCCCGCGCCGCGATCGAAAAGTGCCTTGCGCAACAGCTCGACGGCATTCAGGCGGCCATCGACGCTCGAGCGGACCGCGCGCAAGTTCGGCGGCTCGCGGAAGCCTATTCCCCGCCGCGACGAACCTGGGATGAGGAAGCGTGGCGGGCAGCGGCCTCCTCACAGATTGCCTCGCACATGTCCCCTCGGGTGATGGTCATTTGGTCCGGACCTTACGCGGTCGTACCTGCCCTGGGCGCACTCAACGACAAGGAGCAGTCCGACCGGATATTGCTTCTGGCAGGCCGGCGCAGCCTCGGGGATGCCTCAGAGGCCGAGGAAGAGCGCTGGCTCGTGGCGATCGAAAACCTGCGACATGAGAACGATGGGATAGCGTACGGCGCGCTGACCCTGTTGGCGTTGGCGAAAAACGCCGGCGTCGTGGTCTCCAAACAATCGGAGCAACGGGTCATCGGGGAAATGCGAACGGAATACGGATCCTGTGTGGCCACTCCCAACCCATCGCTCATAAATCCCGAAAGCCAGTTGAACCCCGCCGGACGCCCCTAGACGTCGCACCTGCCTGCCTCGGGGGGTCCGCTTCCAGGCTCGAAGGCAACCTCCGCTCACCACCCTCCTGCGACCTTCGGAGTGTCCGCTTCCGGGAAGGCCCGTGAGGCTCCGCGGCGAACCAGAAGGAACTTTGGGGTGGACCCCAAGCGTCAGATTTTGTTCAGGGTTTCGGATGCCGGCCCCGGCGCATGAGGTTGCCACTGCCGAGAGGGTCGGCGTCCGAAAGCCTGCAGGGGAGGAAACCGCGGGCCGCTGCCG
>JGI20189J14885_1000712_pt1 | contig 10934 bp, 10 predicted proteins | sample NGESurdeep072012_10_FD_14885 | JGI IMG/M metagenome (IMG submission 14885) | reverse complement strand
CCCCTTTATGGGGAGGGTCGGCCGAAGGCCGGGGTGGGGCTGGGTGGCGAAACTCTAGCGTTGGTGATCGCGACTTCCCCACCCTGGCGGCTCCGCCGCCTGTCCCTCCCCATGAAGGGGAGGGAGGAAGGACGCCTACTCCGGGACCGAGGTGTCCGGCGCGGCGTAGGTCAGGGAGACGAAGACGTCCTCCAGGTCGGGATCCTCGGTGCGCAGGTCCTTGATAGCGACACCGGCGGCGCGAACCGCGGCGATCACCGCTTCGACGCTGACGCTGGCGGTCTTGAAGGTGATCGCCAGGTCGCCGCTGGCGCGCAGGCGGGCGTCGTGGGGCGAGAGGTCCGGCGTGGCGGCCAGCGGCGCGTCCGGCGTGACCACCAGGGTGCGCGAATCGAGCCGCCGCAGGAGCTGGCTCTTGGGCTCGCAGGCGACCACCTGGCCACGGTTGACGATGGCGATGGTGTCGCATAGTTCCTCCGCCTCCTCGAGGTAGTGCGTGGTCAAGACCACCGTGACCCCCAGGGCGTTCAGCGAAACGACATAGGCCCAGAGCTGGCGGCGCAGCTCGACATCGACGCCGGCGGTGGGCTCGTCCAGCACCAGCACGGGTGGATTGTGGACCATGGCCTTGGCGACCATCAGCCGGCGCTTCATGCCGCCGGAAAGCTGGCGGACGTAGGCTTCCGCCTTGTCGGTGAGACCGAGGGCCGCCAGCAGCAGATCGGTGCGCCTCTCGCGCGCCGGCACGCCGTAGAGGCCGGCCTGCACCTCCAGGCTCTCGCGCGGGGTGAAGAAGACGTCGGTGGCGATTTCCTGGGGCACGACGCCGATCGCCGCGCGGGCGTTGCGGGCGTCCTCGTCGATGTCCCGGCCCCATATCTTCACGGCCCCCGAGGTCTTCCTGCACAGGCCGGAAAGGATGTTGATGAACGTCGACTTGCCGGCCCCGTTAGGCCCCAGGAGGCCGAAGATCGAACCCCTGGGGATCCTCAGATCGATGCCCTTCAGGGCGTCCATGGCCGGCGTCGTCCGCGTGGCCGGATAGGTCTTGAAGAGCGCGGTGGCCTCGATGGCGTAGTCTGGAAGGATCATTGACGCTCGCGGAGGGCATGGCGCCGAATTGACGGCGCGAGGGCTTGGGCCGCATACCTAGGGCGACGCGGCGCGGGCGGAAAGAGGCGGCCCGACGGAGGTTGAGTTTCCATGGTTGCCAACGCCGATGAGAACGCGGTCGCCGGCTCGGCGCCCGAAGTAGTCGGCGTCGGCTCGCGCCGGGTCGCCTGCGACGGCGTCGGCGGGGCGCTCGGTCACCCGCGCGTGTGGCTGGAAATGGGCGAGGCGAATTTCGTGGTTTGCGGCTACTGCGACCGGCGGTTCGTGCTTCGCGCCGGCGCCAGCGGGGCAGAGAACGAATTGCTCGCGCCGGGAGTCTGGGAGGGTCCGGGCGGCCACTGAGAGCCTTTTTTTGGCGCCGACCGCGGCTTTCGCGCGTTGACCCTCCGACGCGGGCATTCGCCACGCAAACGGAGGCCATCAGCGCCATGAGGCAGATCACTTCCATCATCGGGGCGGCGGCGGCGATCGCGCTGCTCGCCGGCTGCGCCGACGGCGGCATGTACGGCCCGGGGCCGGGCGTCGCCGTGGTCGGCTACGACGGCTATTACGACGACGCCTATGGGCCGTTCTACGACGGCTATTGGGGCGGCGACGGAGCCTTCTACTATCGCAACAGCGAGAACGACCGGTTCCATCGCGACACCAGCCAACACTTCCGTCGCGACGCCGCCAACGGCTTCCACGCCGTGCATGGTCGACCCCACGCCGGGGCGGACAGGCATCACCCCGAGTGACGCTCCAGCGGTCTTTCGCGCTTCACGATCGCCTGGTCGATTGGCTCCCGGCGATATAGGCCAGCGCCGCCGGGGTCAGGGCGAAACGATCGTCTTCCGATAGCGGCGGTGTGATTGCCGCTATCGAAGCCGGCCGACCGTCGAGGACTCGGAAGACCACTTCTTCCCGCTCGTCCCAGATCACCGCCACATCGCCCAGCCTTGAGGCCTCGGCGTCCAAGCCGTCGAGTACGCCAGGATCGGCCAGCCGCTTCGGACTTACCCGCAGCATGACCCGGCCGCCGCCCATCTCGTCGCGCAGATCGGCGTGCTCGATGACCGCGTTGATCAGGGCGCTGGAGGGCGGCGCCCGGCGGCGCGTCGGATCGGTTCGCTTGGCCGGGCGGCGAGGGCGGAAATTGTTGCGGCGGGTATGGGCGAAGGCCGGCATGGGAGCTCCTCAAGGCGATGGCGCTTTCCATGCAATAGGGGACCGATACGTCAAAATCGGACGTGAGGGTCGCGATGGGGCTAGCGCACTGGCCTGGTAGAAAGTCGCGCCCGTGCGCTAGACCGCGGCGCCCTCCAGCGCCTCGGCGACCGCGTCGTCCACCCGTTCCAGCCAGATGAACGTCAGCTTGTCGCGGGCTTCGGCGGGGATGTCATCCCAGTCGGGGCGGTTGCGGGCCGGCAGCATCACCCGGGTGAGGCCGGCGGCGGCGGCGGCCACGACCTTCTCCTTGATCCCGCCGACCGGCAGCACCAGGCCGCGCAGGGAGATTTCCCCGGTCATCGCCGTGTCGCCGCGCACCGTCCGCCCGGTGAGCAAAGAAGTGAGGGCGACGAACATGGCGACGCCGGCGCTGGGACCATCCTTGGGCGTGGCTCCGGCCGGGACGTGGACGTGGATGTCATTCTTGTCGAACAGATCCGGATCGATGCCGAGCGCGGCGGTCTTGGTCTTGACCAGGCTGAGCGCCGCCTGGACGCTCTCACGCATGACATCGCCGAGTTGGCCGGTGAGGATCAGCTTGCCGGCGCCGGGCATCCTGGCCGCCTCGATGAACAGGATTTCGCCGCCTACCGGGGTCCAGGCCAGGCCCGTGGCCACGCCCGGCACGCTGGTGCGCATGGCCACCTCGCTCTCGAAGCGCGGCGCGCCGAGGATCTCCTTCAGATCGGCGGCGCCGATGCGGACGTGGTGCGTCGCTCCCTCCGCGAAGGTCACGGCGACGTGGCGCAGCGCCCGGCCGATCTCCCGCTCGAGATTGCGCACGCCGGCCTCCCGGGTGTAGGCGCCGATGATCCGGGCCAGGGCGGCGGCGTCGATCTCGGCGTTCTCGGGCTTGAGGCCGTTGGCCTCCATCTGCCGGCGGACGAGATAGCGCTGGGCGATCTGGAGCTTTTCCCCGGGGGTATAGCCGGCCAGAGAAATGATCTCCATCCGGTCGCGCACCGCCCCTGGAATGGTGTCGAGCATGTTCGCGGTGGTGATGAACACCACCCGCGAGAGGTCGAAGGGCACACCCAGATAGTTGTCGCGAAAAGTCCCGTTCTGCTCGGGATCGAGCACCTCAAGCAGGGCCGAGGAGGGATCGCCCTGCGGGCCGGCGCCGAGCTTGTCGATCTCGTCGAGCATCATCACGCAGTCGCGCGAGCCGGCGCGGCGGATGGCCTGGATGATGTTTCCCGGCAGGGCGCCGACGTAGGTGCGCCGGTGGCCGCGGATCTCCGCCTCGTCATGGACGCCGCCCAGGCTGATGCGCACGAACTTGCGGCCCATGGCCCTGGCGATGGACTGGCCGAGGGAGGTCTTGCCGACCCCCGGCGGTCCGACGAAGCAGAGGATCGGCGCCTTGCCCTCGGGGGCGAGCTTGCGCACCGCCAGATACTCGACGATGCGGGTCTTGATCTTCTCAAGGCCGAAATGATCCTCGTCGAGGATCCGGCGCGCCTCGCCAATGTCGATCGGCGGCGGCGGCGGGGCGGCCCACGGAAGCTCCACCAGCCAGTCGAGCCAGGTGCGGATCATGCCGACCTCGGCCGAGGCGTCGGGCATGCGCTTGAGGCGGCCCAGTTCCTTGTTCGCCTGGGCCTTGACCTCCTCGGACATGGCGGAGGTCTCGATCGCCGCGCCGAGTTCGGCCAGTTCGGGGTTGCTCCCCTCGCCTTCGCCGAGTTCCTTCTGAATCGCGGCCATCTGCTCGCGCAGCAGGCCCTGGCGCTGGCGTTCGGTGAGGGCGGCGTTGGTCTGCCGGCCGATCTCCGCCGACAGGCGAAGCACCTGCAGCCGGCCGGCGAGCACGGCGGAAACCTTGTCCAGCCGCGCCTGCAAATCCAGGGTCTCCAGCGCCGCCTGCTTTTCCTTGGGGTCGGCGTCCATATAGGCGATGGCCATGTCGGCCAGGGTCCCGGGCGAGCCGATCTGGGCCACCGTCTGGCGCATTTCCGCCGGCGCCTGGGGCACCAGATCGAGAATTTCCAGCGCCTGGGCGCGCAGATTGAGGAACCGCGCCTCGATCTCCGGACCCGACGCCGTCGGCTCGGCCAGATGCAGGCCGCGCGCCAACAGGAACGGCCAGCCGTCAACGAAACCGGTCACCTTGAACCGCTGGACTCCCTGGCAGATCAGGTGATGCTCGCCGGTCTGGGCGGTGACGTAGCGCAGGATGTTGGCGACCACGCCGACCTCGTGCATGCCCGCGCCGGTGGGCTCGGCGTCTTCCGGATCCCGCTGCAGCAGCACCAGCACCTGGCGCTGCTCACGCACCGCCTGCTGGGCGGCGGCAATGGCCAGGGGCGTCTGCAGGGTGATCGGCAACACGATCTCGGGGAACAGCACCAGCCGCCGCACAGGCACGACGATGAAGGCGTCGGCCGGAGGCCCGGCGTGGGGGGGCCGCTCCGCCGCCGTGGCCTCGGTCGCAGCGTCCGCGGCCTTGGGATTTGCGTCGTCGGCCATGGCTCAGGCGACCTTTCGCAGGCTGACCACCAGGCAGCCGTTGACGGTGCGCCGCTCGATCTTGTCGTAGCGCCCGGGGGGGAGCGGCACGCGCCGTTCGAACCGCCCCTGCGGCAGCTCGAGGCGATGGATCACCGCTCGGTCGAGTTCGGCCGGCGCCGCGCGCTCGCCGGAAATCATGAGGCAGGCGCCCTCGATGGCGAGGTTCACCGCCGCTTCGCTCACCCCGGGCAGGGCGGCGATGATCAACACCCGGCCGTCGGTTTCCAGCACATCCACCGGCGGCTCCCAGCTCGCCTGGCGGGCGCGCGCCGGAGCCGGTTGAAACATCTGGCGATGCAGACGGTCGGCCCTGGCCAACATGGTCAGGGCGTCACCCCACATCCAGTCGTGCGGATCGCGCATGCGTAGGGACGCTCCCTCCGTGGTTATCAAAAGTCCGGTCTTCATCTAGGGTTCCCAAGGCGGCGGTCCAAGGGCGATCGCCGGCGACGTCGGAGAACCGGGCGTGCGACCAGTCAACTTCATCGTCTTCCTGGCGGTCGCCGTCGGCGTCGCCCGGACCTCGTCCGCCGAGCCTTCGGCCCATGCCCTGGCCCTCGCCGCCGGCTACAAGGCGGCGTTCCTGTGCAGCGGGATTTTCGACGCGGGACAGTCCGAGACACAGGTCGCCGCCGACGACCTGGAGGGGATCTATCCCGAGTACCAAGACGCCGTCCGCACGCTCACGGCCAGGATCGACGCCAGGGCCAGGACGGTCAGCGTCGCCTTCGACCCCAGGCTGCAGCCGCGCGTCGCCGCCTGGCGGCCTCTGCTCGGCTGCGCGCAACTGCCCATCGGCGCCGATCCGTCCGCCGCCTCGGGTCTGCCGAGGCTGGATATCGAACCGCCCGCCAGCGACCCCGGCGCGCGAAAATGGCCGGACGGCGACCGCGACGCCAGCGCACCTGATCCCAGGCTCGACACCGCCGTCGCGCGGGCGTTCGATGGCGCGACCTACGGCGCGGGGACCAGGACCACCGCCGTCGTCGTCGTCGCCGGCGGGCGCATCGTCGCCGAACGCTACCGCGACGGATACGATCTCCACACCCCGCAGCGGACCTGGTCGGCGGCCAAGAGCCTGACCGCGACCCTGATCGGCCGCGCCGTGCGTCTGGGACTGATCCAGGTCGATGCGCCGACCCACATCCCCGAATGGAATCGTCCTGGCGATCCCCGCGCGAAGATCACCCTCGCCCAGCTGATGAGCATGGAAAGCGGCCTCTTCACCAATGGCCCGGGCAATCGAACCGACGAAATCTATCTGGGCGGCGCGTCGGTGAGCCAATACGCCACCGCCATCCCGCTGGAGGCCGCGCCGGGGACCCGGTTCCGCTACGCCAACGACGACGTGCTGCTCGCCGCGCGCGCCCTGCGCGCCGCTCTCGGCGATGACGACCTGCGCGCCCTCGCCTTCCCGTTCAGGGAGCTGCTGTGGCGGATCGGCATGCGCCATACCACGCCCGAAACCGACTGGCGGGCAAACTTCATTCTTTCCAGCCAAGTGTGGGCCACGGCGCGCGACCTCGCCCGCTTGGGCCTGCTGTATCTCAACGATGGCGTCTGGGATGGGGCGCGCCTGCTGCCCGAGGGCTGGTCGCGTTTCGTCGCCACGCCGGCCCTGGTCCAGCCCGAAGGCGTGGCCACCGGAGGTCCTGGCTACGGCGCGCTCTTCTGGCTGTTCGGTCGGCGCCAGGGTCTGCCGGCGGGAACCTACGCGATGCTCGGCAATCGCGGGCAGTGGGTGTTCATCGTGCCGGCCAACGGCGTGGTGATCGTGCGCCGCGGGTTCGACAACGCCGGCGCCGGCCAGTTCGACGGCGCGAAATTCGCCCGGGACGTCCTGGCGGCCATGGCGCCATGAAGCGGAGAGGCGTCCGCCAGTCCTACCGCGTCACAGCTTAGCGCGGGCTTCCAGCCCGCTCTTTGCGCCGATTGCAAGTGCGTCATTCCGGTCTTGTTCGTCTGCGAAGCCCAGAGGTCGCGCGAAAAGGTGCGGGCTGACAAACCCCGCGCTACAGAAGAACATGCCATTATCGCGATACAGTCGATCCCCTCGCCTTTCTGACGCAGGAAGACCAGCCGAGGTCGAGTAGTTGTCAAACCTGTGTATCTGATCAGAGTGTTCGGGCCTCCCATGCCGGCTGCTGGGGCTCGTCGTTGTGCACGATGAAGTCGGCGTGATCGGTCGGATGGACCGCGTCGAAATGGAGCTGTTGGGCGGGTATGTAGCGGGTGCGGAAGCGTCGCTCGACTTCGGTGACAGACCCGTACAACGCCAGGTCTCGGGTCCGGCCGCGATCCAGTGTCTCATCGAGCGCGGCGGACACGAAGATGCGCAGGTCCCACCGGTCGATCAGCTCCGGGCGCAGTAGGAACACGCCCTCGAAGATCAGTACGGCGTCGGCGGGCGCCGTCGAGACCGGCTGGGACAGTGCGGTGTCCGTGCTGCGGTCGTAGACGGCGCGCTGGAACCTTCGATCTCCGCCCGGGCCCAGCGGATCGAGCAGGACCCGATGCAGCGCATCGTAGTCGAAGCTGTCGTGATAGCAGGCATCGCCCGAGTACAGGCCGCGCCGATAGCGCTGTGACCGGGGGAAAAGGAAGCTTTCGATCGACGCCCGGATGACTTCGCGGCCCTGCGCGCGCAGGACGACCGCGAGTTCGTCGGCCAGCGTGGTCTTGCCGGCGGCGGCCGATCCGTCGATGGCGACCCGAGTCGGGTGCGCAACCGTGACCGATCCGACCGCCTCGGCCAGTCGAGCAAGCAGCTCGTCGCGGGCGCCGTTGTCCATGTCCTGCCGTGGCTCAAGACCCATCGATCCCTGGAGAAGGTACGCCCTCCGGTCAGACCGATCCACAAGTCTCGATCATTGCTACCCGAGGTCCGGGCGCGCCGGGTGGTCGATGACAATCACTCGACCGTCGGTGAGCGCTCTGACGAAGTGGCGTACATCGGCCGGCACGATGGCCACCACGCCCGGCCGCGCGGTGTGAGGGACGCCGTCGATGACAATCTCCAGCTCGCCCTCGATGACCTCGTAGACCTCCTCCTCGGGATGATGGTGTTCGTGGATCGTCGCGCCGCGATCGAAGTCATAGTGGGCGAAGGTCATGGTCACCGAATGGACGTAGCGACCGCGCCAGCCGGGCAGGCGTTCGACGACCTTCAGCGCGCCGGTGTCGATGATCGGCAAGGCGTTTCTCCGCACGATGGTTGACCGAAACCCAGGTCCGCCAGCCAGTCGCCGAAGAGATCGATCCAGCGATCGACGGGGAGGCCGAGGCGGACCATGCCGAAGCCGTGGCCTCCCCTGGCGAAGATGTGCAACTCGGCGGAGCGGTCGGCGTTGGACCAGTCGGCGTAGAGGCCTTCCACGACCTTGAACAGCATCCGGTCATCCTGGGCGATGACGGTGAACAGCGGCGGCGCGTCGGCCGGGACCGGGCGCCCGCCGGTCTCGCCGCCATAGATCGGCGCGACGAAGGCCAGGGGCGGCCCGCCCGGATCCATGGCCACGTCGGCCGCGAGAAAGGCGCCGGCGGAAAAGCCGATCACCCCGAGTCGATCCGCCTTCAGCTCCCAGTCGGCGGCGCGGCCCCTGACGATCTCAAGCGCGCGGCGGCCATCGTCGGCCGCGATTTCGCGGGCCAGGATTGCGGCTTCGTCGAGCAGGGCGCCGAGCGCCCTGGGGGCCTTGGCGGCGGCAAGCGGCGCCGCCAGCCGATCGGACAAGGTGGCCATGCTGGCGGCGAACTCCAAGGGGTCGGGCGGCGTCGCCATCAGCCGGTACTTGAGCAGGAACGCGGTGTAGCCGTGGTCGGCGAGCCAACACGCCATATCGAGCCCCTCGTGCTCCCAGGCCAGGATCCGCCACCCGCCGCCGGGGCAGACGATCACGCCGGTCCCGTTGGCCTTGCCGGGCGCCGGCCCCAAGACCGTGATCGTCGCTTCGCAGACGTTGCGGAGCATGGTGGTGTCGGCCCCGCCGGCGGCCGGCGCGCGAAAGGCGATCTCCGCTCCGACGCCGGGATTGCCGCGCGGCGGCCCGTCCGGCCACAGATCGATCACCTCATGGCTCGTCATCCCGCCGGCGCTTCGCGAACCGGTGTGCGCATCGTCGGGCATGGCCGCGGTCTCCGCAGAATCAAGGTGACAGTTCGCCTCGAACCATCGAGAGGGTCAAGCGGTGATCACGCGGCCGACCCCAGGGGGCGAAACGAAAAATCGCTCCCGGAAGGGAGCCATGTCGCCGTGCTGGTCGTCGAAACTTTGGGTGCGGGGACAGGATTTGAACCTGTGACCTTCAGGTTATGAGCCTGACGAGCTACCGGGCTGCTCCACCCCGCGTCAAAGGTGGCGAGAACATCGTGAATGAAGGGTCGGAACGAGACGATAGACATCCTCTTGGTAAACCTGGCGACGACCTACTCTCCCGTGCCTTGAGACAAAGTACCATCGGCCCTGGAGGGCTTAACGACCGAGTTCGGAATGGGATCGGGTGGGGACCCTCCGGCATAGCCACCAGGTCAACAAAGAGGATTGATAAGAAGACATCAACAGTCCGGCCGCAAAGCATATCACGCGCACACGTGAGTTTTGATGAGAACGATCAAGCCTATCGAGCTATTAGTACCAGTAAGCTGCACGCCTCGCGGCGCTTCCACACCTGGCCTATCAACGTGGTGGTCTACCACGGCTCTCGGCGAAGCCTTGTTTTGAGGTTAGTTTCCCGCTTAGATGCTTTCAGCGGTTATCTATTCCATACTTAGCTACCCTGCTGCGCGGCTGGCGCCACGACAGGTCCACCAGAGGTATGTCCATCCCGGTCCTCTCGTACTAGGGACAGATCCTCTCAAGCTTCGTACACCCACGGCAGATAGGGACCAAACTGTCTCACGACGTTCTGAACCCAGCTCACGTACCACTTTAATCGGCGAACAGCCGAACCCTTGGGAGCTGCTCCACCCCCAGGATGTGATGAGCCGACATCGAGGTGCCAAACTTTGCCGTCGCTGTGGACGCTTGGGCAAAATCAGCCTGTTATCCCTAGAGTACCTTTTATTCGTTGAGTGATGGCCCTTCCACGCAGAACCACCGGATCACTATGACCGACTTTCGTCTCTGCTCGACTTGTCAGTCTCGCAGTCAGGCGGGCTTATGCCATTGCACTCGACGAGCGATTTCCGACCGCTCTGAGCCCACCATCGCGCGCCTCCGTTACACTTTGGGAGGCGACCGCCCCAGTCAAACTGCCCGCCACGTCATGTCCCGGACCCGGATAACGGGCCGCGGTTAGACGTCAGCAACAATAAGGGTGGTATTTCAAGGTTGGCTCCACCGAGACTGGCGCCCCGGTTTCATAGCCTCCCACCTATCCTACACATGTTGTTGCTAACGCCAAGGCGAAGCTGCAGTAAAGGTTCATAGGGTCTTTCCGTCTGACCGCGGGAACCCCGCATCTTCACGGGGAATTCAATTTCGCTGAGCCTATGCTGGAGACAGTGGGGAAGTCGTTACGCCATTCGTGCAGGTCGGAACTTACCCGACAAGGAATTTCGCTACCTTAGGACCGTTATAGTTACGGCCGCCGTTTACCGGGGCTTCAATTCAGAGCTTGCACTCCTCCTCTTAACCTTCCGGCACCGGGCAGGCGTCAGACCCTATACGTCCTCTTGCGAGTTCGCAGAGCCCTGTGTTTTTGTTAAACAGTCGCTACCCCCTGGTCTGTGCCACCTATACCTGGTTGCCCAAGTACAGGTCCTCCTTCTTCCGAAGTTACGGAGGCAATTTGCCGAGTTCCTTCAGCACCCTTCTCTCAAGCGCCTTGGTATTCTCTACCAGTCCACCTGTGTCGGTTTGGGGTACGGTCTATACGTGGGGGCTATTTCCTGGAACCTCTTCGCGGCCCGGTCAATCCAATAAGACCAGACAACATACGAGATTCGTCACCACCCACAGGTTCAGGAATGTTCACCTGATTCCCATCGACTACGCATTTCTGCCTCGCCTTAGGGACCGACTGACCCTGCGCAGATTAGCTTTACGCAGGAACCCTTGGACTTACGGCGGGAGTGTCTCTCACACTCCTAGCGTTACTCAT
>JGI20189J14885_1000711_pt1 | contig 10938 bp, 10 predicted proteins | sample NGESurdeep072012_10_FD_14885 | JGI IMG/M metagenome (IMG submission 14885) | reverse complement strand
TTCAGAAGCGGCGATAGAGCGCAAGCCACTTACCAGGAATTCCCGGCCTATGATGATGACGGCGATCCAAGCCGGAACCAGTCGCGGATTGAACTGCACCAGCGTGATAAAAGCCGCTGCGATCAGGAGCTTGTCGGCGAGCGGATCAAGCAACATGCCCATGGTTGTGATCTGACCGCGCTTTCGCGCCAAGTATCCATCAATGCCGTCGGTTATTGAAGCGGCAATGAATAACGCCGACGCCAGTAATTCCTTTTCCCCGTTGATGCTTGGCAAATGCCTGGTGGAGAGAATCCAGATCAACAGCGGGATGCTGAAGATGCGGGTCAGCGTTATGGAATTGGGCAGATTCACAAGAATATCAGCGCGTTAGGCCGGGACTCACGCGGCTTTGCGGCTAGCTGCGATTATCCTCCTCCTTCAACTGTGAACGCAATGAACGTTTGGACTATGTTTCCGAACCGTTGGAGGCAGTATTTAATGGGGCGGCTGGTCCTTTCCATGCTTCTTCTGCTCTTCGGCCTGTCGTTTGAATTCCTGCTCTAACCCGGCGTAGACCTCCGGTATTTTATCCGGGTGCTCAATTAGATCCAGGAACATCGTTCTAATGTTGAATAATGGAAAACCAAAGAACGGGTGATATTGGGACGGTAGGGGAGGGCCACCTGGGTTTCCGGCGGATGGAATAGTTTGAGGCAGATGGACGGCAAGCATGCTTCCGCCCGCCAGGCTCTCGTGCGGATACATTAATAACCACTCGCAGTTTCGGGAATCGAAAATCAGATTTGCGGAAACCACCGCCCATTGCCCCCCATCGCTTGATGACGGTTGCTGACAGTTCCATTCGTAAGCACCTGAAACATCTTTCGTACTGTCAGTGAGTCCGTACCAATCGAGGGCAATTCTTTGCAATCCGCGCTGGTCGGTAAACTGCTTCACTTCCGGGATGGATTGGTTCCAGTCCACGTTCGAATCATTCAGAAGTGGGTAGATGGGGCGCCCGAAGCTCAGCGAGTTCACATAAGGAAAGTAATAGGGATAAGTTCGCAACGCGCTAAACAAGCAACTGCCTGCGAGAATGACAACAAGAGCAATACCTAGTCTGGGCAACACGGAAGCACTTGGACGAAGCTCCTTCAACATCGCCGGCATGGGAGCGAGCAGGAGGATGATCAGAACAATAGGTACGGTAAAGTGACGAATACTGATGTCGAGGTGGCTCAACAGGTCCACAGCGGTAAACACGATGAGAGATACCCACAGAATACGCCAATGCACCCGAACTTCATTCGTAACGGTTGACTGACCTGCGACGCGTTTTCTGAATAGAGCAACAATTAGAGCCAGCAGCAACAATCCCAAAAAACCCAACGGCGATTTCAACAGAAAGACCACGGGGTAATAGAACCAGACTCCGTGCGGGTAAGCGTGCCCAAGAATAAATGTGGGACGGCTGGCGGTGATGAGGACCATGAACAATCCCCGCAGAAAGAGCCAGACAGGCATCAACAAGCGCCGTAGGGGAATGAACGCGGGCCGTCCGTGACCCACGAAATCCAAAATGTCAGTAGTCTGACGGATGGAAAAAATAAAATAGAAGGCGTACACAATTCCGGAAGCCCATGCGATACCCCTGAGCGTACACCGCCATCGCAAGCGCCTCCAGACACGCTGTTCCGGCTTGCTGCTGGGCTGACCCGCGACCGGCCACCAGCGCGTGGTGAAGGCAAAAATACCGAAAGCGAGAAATAAAATTCCAGCGGTAAACTTTGAAAGAATCGCACCCGCCAGGCACAATCCGAATAGAAATGATTTCTTGCGATCTGGTTCGCCCCAGATTTCGGCGAACATCCACAAGGCCAATAGACTAAAAAGCGTGACCGGTATGTCGGTGTGCACTAGGGGGCCAAATGCCAGAAACGCCGGATAGCTGACATAAACGACGAGGCAAAGCAGGCCTCCCCAATAACCCCCTAAGCGGCGCGCTATCGCGAACAGGGACCAGCCCAAAGCCAGGGCGAGCAAGAGCATGGGAAACCTGGCGCACGCCACGGTACTTGCCGGATCGTTCCAATGGTTCAACACCCACGCCCCGAAGACCCACTGGCAGAGATAGGATCCAAAAAACTTTCTCTCACCGAATGTCCACGAGATGTGGGAATAGTCCGCATGAGTTCCGCGGATCACCAGAGGAATTACGGCCCAAACTTTGGCGAGGGGCGGATGCTCTTCGTTCATTCGAAGGTCCAGTCTTTGCACGTAACTCAGGCCAGCCCCGATGTGCGCGACTTCATCCACAGTGACGGACTCGCGCAACGCAGCGCCTCCTGCGAGGACTGCCATTAGAAGCAGAAATAATCCAGCGATGATTGAAGAGAATCTATTTGATTTTGGGGACGGATTATCCTCTGTACGCAACTTAGAAGTAGTCATTTAGCCTGGCTCTGGTGGGATGCGAAGCGAGCCATTGTATCCGGGATTGGCAATGGTTGTGAAGAAGCGTGCTGACGCGATCGCCGCATCTGACGGGCAAACATTGCCATTTCTTGCGCTGGCCGCATAGAATCTCTATATTCGGGCGTTCGATACGAACAAGAACAGGAAAAATTGAACAAGGTCATTGCCATTTATCCTGGTTCGTTTGATCCACCTACGAACGGTCATCTGGATTTAATCGAACGTGGGAGCAAGATTTTCGACGAACTGGTGGTCGCAATTCTGCGGAACCCGGACAAAGATCCTTTGTTCAGCCTGGGGGAACGGCGGAATATGCTTGAGGAACTTACGCGACACTTCAAGAATGTTCGGGTGGATACTTTTGATGGTTTGACAGTTGACTATGCGGCGTCCGTCGAAGCCAGCGCCGTATTGCGAGGGATTCGTGCTCTTAGCGATTATGAGTATGAGCTGCAAATGGCGCTTATGAACCGCAAGCTGGCCCCTCACCTGGAAACGGTGTTCATGATGCCGGCGGAGCAGTATTCTTATCTGAGTTCAAGGCTGGTTCGGGAAGTGGGACGACTGGGCGGCTCGATTCGAGATCTTGTGCCCGAAGCCGTCGAGCAAAAATTGCGCGAGAAACTTGATCCCGCCGTTAAGCTTCAGGGATCTATGAAGCGGAGATTATCCGAACACAGGAAGAAGACAGGAAAGGGAGCATGACACCAGTTACCGAAGCAGTTCCAGCAGTGAAACTTACCGCACGCATCAATCGCATTGAACCATCGGCAACCATGGCTGTGGTAGCGGAGGCGGACAAGCTTCGCCAGCAAGGCATTGATGTTGTGGACTTCGGCGCGGGAGAACCGCATTTTCCGACGCCGCAGCATATTAAAGACGCAGCCATCGCGGCCATCCAGAACAACTTCACGAAATACACCGCCGTGGGTGGGACCACCGAACTGCGTGACGCCATTATTCAGCGTCATGCCGCCGACTTCGCTTCAAATTATCGCCGCGAAGAATCTATTGCATCGGTTGGCGGTAAGCATGGATTGTTCAACGCGATTCAGGTGCTGGTGGACCATGGCGACGAAGTCATTCTGCCGGTGCCGTACTGGGTTTCGTTCAAAGACATCGTGCGTTATGCGGGCGGAAATTGCGTCCTGCTTGAAACGGACGAAGAGCAAGGTTTCAGGATCACTGCGGAGATGGTGGCGAATCTGGTGACTTCGCGCACCAAGCTGATTATTTTGAATTCGCCGTCAAATCCCTCCGGTGCCGTAATGACGCCTGAGGACATGCGCGAAGTGATTAGGTTTGCGTCCGAACGCGGCATTTGGGTTATTTCCGATGAATGCTACGTATATCTGAACTACACGGGCCGGCAATTTTCGGTTGGCTCGTTGCCGGAATATCGCGAACGAATGGTGATTGTGGGTTCGCTCTCGAAGACGTACGCAATGACGGGATGGAGGCTTGGTTACGTGCTCGCTCCGGCGCAAATTGTCAGCGCGATGCAAAAGTTGCAAAGCCAGTCCACTTCGAATCCGACTTCGATCGTGCAGAAGGCGGCCGTGCAAGCGCTCAAGGGGCCGCAACAGTGCGTCGAGGAAATGCGCCAGGAATACATCAAGCTTCGCGATCACGTGGTGAAGGGTCTGCGCGCCATCCCGGGAGTGAAATGCACTTTGCCTGAGGGCGCGTTTTACACATACCCCAACGTTTCGGCATTTTTTGGACGCGGAGGGGTGAACTCAGCCGCGGATTTAGCCGGAAAATTATTGCGCGAAGCGCATGTGGCCACGGTGCCCGGGGAAGGGTTTGGGACAAAAGAACACATTCGCATTTCTTATGCTACCTCGACAGGCGAGCTTGATCGTGGCTTGGAACGAATGCGCAAGTTTCTTTCGTCACTATAAGAAAGGCGATGTTCGAGGCAGCCTCTCTGCGTCGGTTAGCTTCTAACGCGCGATGCCTAAATCTGCCTTGTTTCTTCCCGCAAGCGCGTCGCCTGTCCCCACGACATGAGCGATTTATACCCATTACTGACGCACCCTATCTTCGATCCTCGCCTATGGGGAACTCAGGATTTGTCTCCTATTTATTCGGGGCACCGCTTCGATGAAAAAATTGGCGAAGCGTGGCTAACCGGGGACAATTGCAAAGTCGCAAATGGCCCGTTGAGGGGGAAGTCGCTATCGGAACTAAGCGAACAGTACGGGCCGGCATTGATCGGGAATTCTGCCAGGAATCAAAAGCAATTTCCCCTGCTCATGAAATTTCTTTTCCCTCACGAAAAGCTTTCGGTTCAGGTGCATCCGGATGACGCAAGAGCGCAAAAGATTGGACAACCATGCGGAAAGACAGAATGCTGGTACGTGGCTCACGCCAAACCCGGTGCTCAGGTCGGACTAGGGCTGAAACCAGGCGTGACCTTGGATCAGTTTGAAGCAGCAATTCACGACCAACGTGCCGAAGACCTTCTTAACTGGCTGAACGTTTTCCCCGGCGAGATGATTTACGTGGCGGGCGGGACGGTGCACACACTCGGGCCTGGCTCAATTATCGTTGAGACACAGCAGCAGTCAGACACGACATACCGGCTGTATGACTATGGGCGTCCGCGAGAGTTACACCTGAAAGAAGGGCTGGCTTCGGTAAAGGAAAAAGTAACGTCTGGAAAAGTCGTGCGGCCAGCGCCAGCACAAATAGAGGGCACTCGCAATACTCATTCTCAGATGATCGCCGCTCCTCATTTTACGGTGGATCTCTATCAGCTCAAAGATACACAGGAGTTCGAAACGAATTCCGGCTCCGGAGTCACATCGGTCCAAATTCTGGTCGCGGTAGAAGGTTGTGGAATCGTGGAGGGCGATGGAATGGAGAGCGTCACCCTGGCGAAGGGCGACGCGGTTGCTGTGCCCGCGGTTATTGGTGAGTTTCGTGTGCGTCCCCAATGGTCAATCGAGTTATTAAAAAGCAGCGTGCCCGGAAAAGCTGTGCCGGAACCCGTCACACGAATGTAACTTTGCTCGCGATTAATTTATGGCGACGAAAAATCTCAATTTCTATCCGGTAATTCTTGCTGGCGGACGCGGCACACGTTTCTGGCCCTTGAGCCGCAAGCGTCGCGCCAAGCAGCTACTCGCGCTGGATGGCAAGCAGACGATGATTCAGCAAACCATGAGCCGCCTCCTTGGTTTGGCTTCGCCACGACGATTTTGGGTAATCACGAACAGCGACCTGCGGCAGGAGATTGTGCGCCAGTTGCCGCGCATCGAAAGGAAACAAATTCTTGCGGAGCCAGTTGGGCGAAACACCGCTCCGGCAATCGGTCTCGCGGCTTTCATTCTGGAGCGCACTTCGCCGCAAGCGATAATTGGGATGTTTCCTTCCGACCACGTCATTAAGAGCAAAGACGAATACGCGAATGTTTTGAGGAAGGGCATCGAGATCGCCGCGGCAGGCGATAATATTGTGGTTCTGGGAATTCGCCCATCGCGCGCGGAAACAGGTTACGGCTATATTCAGGCGGGTTCAGCCAGTTCCAATGGAGCGTTGCGGGTTCAGCAGTTTACCGAAAAGCCTGACGCCACGCGCGCGGCTGAATTCGTTTCCGCGGGAAACTATTACTGGAACGGCGGCATGTTTCTGTGGAGCACGCACACATTGGCCAATGCACTGCGTGAGCATTTGCCAAAGACTGCGCCGGTCCTGGAACAAATTGCGGCTGCGTTCGGTACGTCAAAATTTTCACGCACTTTTGAGCGGCTTTATTCACGCTGCGAAAATATTAGCATTGACTATGCGGTACTCGAGCCGCGTTCCGCAAAGGGAGAAAGCAGATCGAATATCTTTTGCCTGCCCGTCGATTTTGGATGGAACGATCTCGGCTCATGGGCGGCGCTTCATGAACATCATGTGGCAAAACGCCCCACACAAGATAGCAACCTAATTTCCGGCGAGGGCATTTTCACGCTGAATGCCGAAGGAAACTACATTCATGCTCCGGGGAAGTTTGTGGCGGTGGTCGGCGTAAACAACCTCGTAGTTGTAGAGACCAAGGATGCATTGCTGATCACTACTCGTGAGCACACGCAGGATGTAGGCAAAGTGGTGAAGTACCTCGACGAAAAGAAACTTGATCGTTTGGTTTAGAGAGCCGTTCCAAGTCCGTGATTCCAGCTATGGCACAAACCATCAAGTTCGGCACCGATGGATGGCGCGGTATTATCGCCGACGATTTTACGTTTGAGAACGTAAGACGCGTCGCGGGTGCGATTTCATCATACGTGCTCAAGCACGAAGACCGGGCCCGAGGGATAGTTGTCGGTTACGATACGCGCTTTGCGTCGAAGCAAGCGGCCCGCATCACCGCTGAAGCTATCGCCGCTGCGGGAATTCCGGCGACACTTGCCAGCGACTACATTCCGACTCCCGCCATTTCCTTCGCGGTAAAGAGTCGTGGAGCAGCTGGTGGCGTGATTATTACGTCCAGCCACAATCCATGGAATTGGAATGGGGTGAAATTCAAGGGCAATTTCGGTGGTTCCGCGACTCCAGCAATCATGAAGATCATCGAGGACGAACTTCATTCCGGCGCAGCACCGAATGCGCAAAAAGCGCAGATCGAAGAAGTAGATTTGAAAGAGCCGTACATCAAAGCTATCTCGCAGTTTGTAGATCTCGGTTTGATAGCGAAGGCAAACTTTAAATTTGCTGTGGATTCCATGTATGGCTCCGGTCGCGGGGTACTGGCACAGATCTTTGAAGGGCAGGGCATCCGGCACATTGCTATTCGGCAGGAATTGAACCCATTATTCCCCGGCATCAATCCCGAACCCATCGAACCGCACATAGCCTTGCTACAGCAAACGGTGATCAAAGAAGGCTGTCACGCCGGCTTTGCGACGGACGGGGATGCGGATCGCCTCGGCGCAGTTGCGGAAGACGGAAGTTTCGTGGATTCGCACAAAATATTTTCCGTCATCTTGCGCTGGCTGCTGGAGCGGAAGAAATGGCCCGGCGAGGTCGTGCGCGCATTCAACACAACTCGCATGCTGGATCGCATTGCAGCCCGGCACGGCCGCAAATTGAACGAGTGTCCGATCGGTTTCAAATACATTGTCGATCTGATGATGGAAAAGGAAATTATGATTGGCGGCGAAGAGTCGGGAGGAATTGGATACTCACGCTTTCTTCCTGAGCGCGATGGCATTCTGAATTCTCTCGTGCTCGCAAATGTCATGGCGGAAGAACGCAAGCCGCTAGGCGAACTAGTGGCCGACCTTCAGCAGGAATATGGTCCGCATTTTTATGGACGCCGCGACTTGCATGTTCCTGATGAAATCAAACACAGCGCAATCAAGCGCGCGCGAGATGAAGAAACGGAGCGGCTCGGGAACTACTCCGTTCTGCGCAAAGAGAATCTCGATGGCATCAAGTTTTTTCTTAACGCGACAACGAACGGCAATGGCGCGGCTGCCTGGGTTTTATTTCGAGCCTCCGGAACGGAACCATTGCTGAGAGTTTACGCAGAAGCGGCATCTCCTGAACTTGTCAGCGAAATACTTGCCAGCGCTGAATCTTTTGTTAGCCTCGCATAAAGGCCGATGTTCTCATCTGCATGGCAGTCCAAAGCTCTGCAACAATCTCGTCCTTTCGATTGAAAACTTCCGTGCACCAATCAGCCGCTATTGCGGCATAATCAAGACAGCATGATGAGTCTTGCAGAAACGTCCCCGGCCCCATCCGATTCGCCTGAAGCACGCCGCTACAACCGTATTCACCGGTGGTTGGGTATTGCCGATTTCATGCTGGGGCTCGGCCTGTTACTTTTGGTGTTGTTCACAGGATGGACCGGTACACTTCGCGACATTGCCTACCGCTCTGCCTTTCAAAATTACACGCTCGCAGTCTTCCTTTACGTGCTGATGTTGATGGCAATCGGCAAAGTGCTCGGAGCGGGTTTGGACTACTACGGCTTTCGCCTGGAGCATCGCTTCCATTTGTCGAATCAGAATATTGCCTCGTGGCTGTGGGATGAAACAAAGGGTTTCATGGTTGGGATCGTGCTTGGCGGAATCGTCGTCGAACTCTTGTATTTTATTCTTCGTGAATATGCTCAGCATTGGTGGCTTCTGGCGTGGGCCGCATTCATGGTTTTGTTCGTGCTTCTCGCCCAACTGGCCCCGGTAATTTTATTTCCCATTTTTTATAAATTCGAGCCGCTCGACAACGATGACCTCAAACTGCGCCTGGTTCATTTGGGAGAGCGAGCCGGTACACGCGTTCGCGGCGTTTACAAATGGAATCTCTCGGAAAAAAGTAAGAAGGCCAATGCCGCGCTAACCGGATTGGGAGGCACGCGACGCATTATTCTAGCTGACACTCTGCTTGACAATTTTTCTGCCGACGAAATTGAAGCCGTGCTTGCACATGAGCTCGGACATCACGTGCATCGCCATATTCTCAAAAGTATTGCGATGCAAGCCGCCACGACGTTCGTGGGATTTTGGGCCGCGAATTGGGTCCTTCACTATGCCGTGGATCGCCTGCACATGTTCGAGACATTATCGGATTTTGCGAATCTGCCTTTGCTCGTTCTGGTATCCACCGTCTTGTCGTTTTTATTGTTGCCGGCGCTGAACGCCTATTCGCGCTATAACGAGCGTCAAGCCGACCGCTACGCCTTCGAGTCTATCGCCAGCGTTGTTCCGTTTATCTCGTCCATGAATAAGTTGGCCGAGCAAAACCTCGCCGAGCGCACTCCTTCGAAATGGGTGGAATGGTTTTTTCATTCGCATCCGGCAATTTCGCGGCGAATCGCGGCGGCCCAAGCCTGGACGCCGTAAGCTTTCAACATCTGCCGCGGAGAAGCTTTTCCACATTGCGAAGATCATCCTCGGTGTCCACGCCCACGGAATCGTATGGCGTTTCCTTTACTAGAATCGGTATGCCGTTCTCCAAAAACCGCAACTGCTCAAGCTTTTCACTGCGTTCAAGTAAAGATTCTGGAAGAGATACAAAGCGGTCTAGAGCGGCCCTCCGATAAGCATAAAAGCCAAGATGCTTGAAATATGTGGCTCTTCCTGCGCCGTCGCGATTATATGGAATTGGGGCTCGCGAAAAATAGAGCGCTCTTCCGGAAGCGTCAGTCACCACCTTCACGACGTTAGGATTGTTGATGTCCGAAAGATTCGCGGGTGTCTTCAAGGTGCCCACTGCAACATCAGGATCGGACATCAACTCGATGAGCGCGGAAACATGGTCTGGCCGCGTCAGTGGTTCATCTCCTTGCACATTGAGATAAACGTCCGCTGGGATTAAATTCGAGATTTCGTGCACGCGCTCAGTCCCGCTGCGATGAAACGCCAATGTCAACTGGGCCTTGCATCCATGCTGGCGGCAAACATCCAGGATTTCGTCCGAGTCGGTCGCGACCACGACATCGTCGAGTTGGGTACATGCCCGAACAGCTTCGTACACGCGAATGACCAATGGCTTTCCTGCGATCTCACGGAGCATCTTCCGGGACAGCCGCGTTGAGGCGATGCGCGCGGGAATGACGGCAAGGGTTTTCATCTTCGCTTATAGTTTCGTTTTTTGCCGCTGCCTTTTCAATGGCGCATATAAAACTTCGTTCCAATTGCCTGGCTTGGAGCGCCACGTTGACGCTAATTTTAGCCCACTCTTAGAATCAAATGATTGCTGTGCCTCGGGGACGCACCTAGCGGCGCGGGTGAGCTTATTCCGGGCTCGCCGTCATGGAGGCGCGGTGTCCAGTCGTCGTCGCCCAATATTTAATCCATTGCCGGCGGATGCCGTTGGCTCTCTCGATGAGTTCGCGGGTCGGCTTTTGGCCGTGTTCAACAACGACCACGATTCCGGTGTTGAACTTTATTTGGGAGTGGCTAACATCTGGTACGCGCGGTCCCTCGCTGGCGATCGCGTCTTGAATCGTAACCTTGGTTCGGTCGGCTTTGAATATCGGATGACCGTTCGCGTCGTTGCCCGAGGGCACAAGGTTCCTCAGAATGAAAAAGTCAGGGACTTCTGCCGCCGAGATCAGGCCCATTAAATACAAATCAAGATAAGAATATCCTGTGGCCGGAACGTAGTAGTCGTCATCCAGTTGGGTGTATGTGCCATCGAAGTTGTCCTGCCAGACGCCTCCGCCCATTGCCGATGCCTCTGTTGGCCTCTGATAAGGAAATGCCACGCAGGCTTGCAAGATCCTGCGACGGAGCCTTATCGCTTGACGCGGAAGGATGCGTATCGAAGAAGACGCGGTACGCGACGCCTCTGACAGCCGGATCGCCATCCGGCGGCACCGGGCCTCGGGTTTCAAAAGTGACCTTCAGGAGAAGACCGTCAATGACCGAAATCTTCAGGTTGCGAAGGTCAAGGTTCGCAACGGCCGCTGGATGCGGCTCGGCAGGAATTGTCGAAACAGTGATTGTCGAAACAGTGATCGTCGCAAGCGGCTTCTCCTCG
>JGI20189J14885_1000706_pt1 | contig 10978 bp, 11 predicted proteins | sample NGESurdeep072012_10_FD_14885 | JGI IMG/M metagenome (IMG submission 14885) | reverse complement strand
TCCGGATTGGACGGGGCCTTCTGAATCTCGAAGGCGAAGGCGCCGGAAGCGGCGAGAAGTGCCGCGAGCAGGGTCAGGACGAAGGCCGAGTGCCGCATGGGAGCCTCTTTCAACTGAATTGCCTCTGATTATAGGCAGAAACCGGCCTAGCGTGCCAATGGCCTGTGAGGTTTTCCCAGCCATCGCGTCCGGCGCGGCAAAATGACCGCTGGTTTCCAGCGCGTTTTCGCTAAAATAAGGCATCCTCCGAATGGAGACCCCGACATGTCACGGCTCGCCGCTCTTCTGTTATTCGCGCTGATTCCGGCATTACCGGTCTGGGCGCAGAACCCCGCGCCGGCCGTCGAGGTCAAGGTCGCCAAGATCGGCGCCATGGCGCTCGATGCGACGGGCGGCGGCACCATGCCTGCCATGGGCGGAATGCCGAAGTAGCGACGGAAGAACGATGGAGCAGCTCGGGCGGCGGAAACGCAATACCGCCATCGTGCTCGTCGGCGTCATCGCCGCGATGGTCACGCTGGTGGCGTTCTCGGTACCACTCTATCGGTTGTTCTGTTCCGCCACCGGCTACAACGGCACCACCCAACGCGTCGCCGCCGATGCGGATCGAGTGTCGCGCCGCATCGTCACCGTTCGTTTCGACACGCAGGTGGCCCCAGGGCTGCCGTGGCGTTTCGTGCCGCTGCAGGAATCGGTGAAAATCCATCTCGGCGAGGAGAAGCTGGTTTTCTTTTCCGCGACCAACCTCAGCGATCACCCGATCGTCGGCCACGCGACCTTCAACGTCACGCCGAACAAGATCGGTCTCTACTTCGACAAGATCCAGTGCTTCTGCTTCAGCGACGAGCGGCTGGCGCCCGGCAAGACCGTGACTATGCCGGTCGATTTCTTCGTCGATCCGGCGCTCGACAAGGACCCCAACGCCAAGGACGTCGACACCATCACGCTGTCCTACACCTTCTTTCAATCGGCGAAGCCGGACGACATTGAGGATCTGGCGCGCTTCGACCCGAACGCGCCGCCCGATCCGGCCCGCGGCGCGCAACTCTTCGCCGACCGCTGCGCCGCCTGCCACGAACTCGACCGCATCAAGCTGGCGCCGCCGCTCGGCATGGTCTTCAACCGCAAGGCGGGCACCGCGCCGGGCTTCAATTATTCGCCGGCCCTCGAACAGGCCGGGCTGAACTGGACCGCCGCCAACCTTGATCATTGGCTCGCCGACCCCCAGATTTTCGTTCCCGGCAGCCGGATGCCGGTCAAGGTGCTGGAGGCGAACACGCGGCGCGACATCATCGCCTATCTCGAACATTTGCGGGCGCAGGCGCCGGCTGGCCCTCTGGCGAGCGCGCCGGCCCCGCTGAACCGCTAAATCGAAAACGGCCCCTGGCGCGGCGAAATGACTGCGCTTTTTCCGGTGTGCTTTCGCTAGAATAGGGCCCGAAAGCCCCGGCAAGCCAAGGACGAGGACATGGATTCGACGACGGTCGCGGCGGCCGATGACGCGGCCCGCTTCTGGCAGGGCGGCGGCGACGGGCCGGTGCGCCTCGGCAGCGACGCGCATAAGGCGATGTTCAGCCGCATGCTGCTCGACACCCACAACCCCTACAAGCCGGCGGTGATCGACTGGCCGAAGCTCGACGCGGAGCCGCGCGAGCGCCTCGTCAGCCTGCCGATCTGGGATATCGCGGTGCAGACCGAAGGCAAGGCGAAGCTGCGCGTGCTGACCTATGGCGAGCAGATCGCCGATCCGCTGCTGAAACAGGCGATCGACATGAACGGCTTCGAGGAAGGCCGCCACAAGGAAGTGCTCGCCAACATGGTGGCGGCCTACGGCATCAAGCTCGCACCCGAGCCGCCCTATCTGAAGCCGCGCGATCCCGAATGGGCCTTCATGGTGACCGGCTACAGCGAGTGCATCGACAGCTTCTTCGCCTTCGGCCTCTTCGATGTCGCCAAGCGCTCGGGCTTCTTCCCGCCCGAGCTGGTCGACACCTTCGAGCCGGTGATGCAGGAGGAGGGGCGGCACATCCTCTTCTTCGTCAACTGGGTGGCGTGGCATCGCCGCAACATGCCGTGGTGGCGCCGGCCCTGGTTCGCGCTGAAGGTGCTCGGCGTCTGGGCGTTCCTCATCTGGGAGCGCATCGGCATTGCGCGCGACGTCGGCGGCGCGCAGCAGGACAACAACTTCACCGTCACCGGCAGCAAGCAGGTCGGCGTCGATATCGAACCGGCCGAGCTGATGGCGGTCTGCCTCGCCGAGAACGACAAGCGTCTGCGCGGCTACGACCGACGCCTGCTGCGGCCGCGCACGGTGCCGCTTCTGGTGCGCTTCGCGCTGCGCTTCATGCGCAAGAAGAAACCGGCGGTCGCCAAGATCGGCTCGGACGAGCATAAGCGGCTTTTCTGCCGGCACTTCATCGACACCTATCAGGATTACGACACCGAGAAACTGCCCTGGCCGGAACTCGACGACGCGGCGCTGGCGCGGCTGCGCTCGGTGCCGTTCTGGCAGGAGGTGCTGCACACCGAGCTGCGCGCCGGCGCGATCGTCAAGGCCTTCACCGAAACCATCGACGACAAGGAGCTGAAGGAAGCGGTGGCGCTGCAAGGCTTCGAGGAGGCGCGCCACGCCGATCTGATCCGGGTGATGATCCGCCGCTACGGCATCGACGCGACGGAGCACGCGCTGGATCCGCTGCCCGCCGACATCGAGACCGCGTTCAAGGATTTCGGCTTCGGCGAATGCGTCGATTCATTCCTCGGGTTCGGCGTCTTCAAGATCGCGCATCAATCGGGTTTTCTGCCAGACTCCATGTTCCAGATCTTCGAGCGGCTGATGTTCGAGGAAACCCGGCACATCGTCTTTTTCGTCAACTGGATGGCGTGGCGCATGGCGCGCCAGGGACGCGGCGCCGCGTGGCGCCGCGGGCTCGCCAGTCTGCGCTTCTACGGCCGCGCCTTGAAGCGGCTGGTCGGCACCGCGCGGCGCGGCGCGCAGGCCAATGACGGCCGCGATTTCTCGGCAACGCAGGCGAGCATGTTCCTCGAAGGCTTCACCTTCCGCCGCTTCCTCGAGGATTGCTACGGCGAGAATGCGCGGCGCATGAAGGAATTCGACCACGGCATGTTGCAGCCGAACTTCCTCCCCAAACTCGCCGACATGGCCCTTGCCAGCCTGCGGCTATGGAGCTTCCGCCGCGGCCCGAAAACCGCCGCATGAAGTTCGCCACCATCGGCGCGGCAATCCTCGGATTGCTGCTCGGCACCGCGATCGTCGGCTATTACGGCTTCGGCGAAGTATGGGCGGCCCTGCGCGCGATCCGCTGGACCGGCTTCGCCGTGATCGTTGTCTACCATCTGACGCTGATGGGATTTCTCGGCCTCGCCTGGTACGTCGTCCTGCCGACGCCGCGCCCGGTCAGTCTCGCCGTCATGATCTGGGGCCGCCTCATCCGGGATTCCGGCTCCGAGGTTCTGCCGCTGTCGCAGCTCGGCGGCTTCGCCATGGGCGCGCGCGCCGCCACGCTCGCCGGCTTGCCGGGACCGCTTTCCGCGGCGTCCACGGTCGTCGACGTCACGCTCGAGACGCTGGCGCAGCTCATCTATGCGGCCTTCGGGCTCGGGCTGCTGCTCTGGCTGCGTCCGGATGCGGCGGTGGCCAAGCCGTTGGCGCTCGGCTTGGGCGTCGGCGTCGTCGCCATCTGCGCCTTCATCTTCGTGCAGCGGCGCGGCATGGATTTGATCGAGCGGATGGCGCGCCGCCTGGCGCCGCGCTGGCTACCCAAGGACGCGGGCGAGCATGCGCGCGCGCTGCACGGCTACATGCACGCGATGTACGAGCGCGCCGCGGGACAGCGCATGGGCTTTCTCTTGCATCTCGCCTGCTGGCTGGCGAACGGCGCCGAGGCGTGGATCGCGCTCAAGCTCATGGGCGCGCCGCTCAGTCTTGCCGCGGTGCTGGCGATCGAGAGCATGCTCTACGCCATCCGGAGCTTCGCCTTTTTCGTGCCCAACGCCGTCGGCGTCCAGGAAAGCGCCTATGTCATGCTCGGCGGGTTGTTCGGCCTGCCGCCGGAAACCGCCCTGGCGCTGTCGCTGTTGAAGCGCGGCCGCGATCTGACGATCGGCGTGCCGGCGCTGCTCGCCTGGCAGGCGGCCGAAGGCCGACGCGCCTGGCGGCGCAGTGCCGGCGCGCCGACCGAAACGCGCTGAGCCATGTCCCGCATCACCATCGCCGAGTTCGAGGAGTGCTGCGCCGGGGCGCGCCCTTCGCCGCGGCGCTCGGCGTCGAGATCGTCGAGCTCGGCCGCGAACGCTGCGTCTTCCGCCTGCCGTATCGCGCCGATTTCCTGCGGCCGGACGGCACGATCAGCGGGCCGATGATGATGGGCCTCGCCGATCTCGCGATGTACGGCGCGGTGCTGGCGGCGGTGGGCAAGCAGGAACTCGCCGTCACCACCAATCCCAACATCAATTTCCTGCGCAAGCCCGGTCCAGCGGCGCTGGTCGCCGAGGCGAAGCTGTTGAAGCTCGGCAAGCGTCTCCCCATCGGCGAGGTGGCGATTTTCTCCGAGGGCGATCCCGCGATGGTGGCGCATGTCACGGCGACCTATTCGCTGCCGCCCGAGGGCGCGCGAGACGGATAGGGTATTATAATACCGCGTCCAATGCCTTGACCGGCCTGCGATAATCGGCATACTGCGCGCATGCAAACGTCCTATCTGACGCCCAAGACTTTCAACAAGAAATGGCTGCTCATCGACGCCGACGGGCTGGTGCTCGGCCGGCTCGCCTCGCTCATCGCGCTGCGGCTCAAGGGCAAGCACAAGGCGAGCTATACGCCCCACATGGATGGCGGCGACAACGTCATCGTCATCAACGCCGAGAAGGTGGCGCTCACCGGCAAGAAGGCCCAGCAAAGCCTCAACCGGCACTACACCGGCTATCCTGGCGGCTTGAAGGAGCTCACCAAGGGCTCGATCCTCGCCGCAAATTTCCCGAGCGCGTCATCGTCAAGGCGGTGGAGCGCATGATGCCGCGCGGTCCGCTGGGCCGGCGCATGATGGGACATCTTTTCGCCTATAAAGGCCCGGCGCATCCGCACGAGGCGCAACAGCCGTTGGCGCTCGACATCGCTGCGATGAACCGCAAGAACAAGAGGGCTTGAGCATGGCCGATCTGCAGCAATCGCTCCGCGACGCGCAAACCGCCCAGCTGGTAAAGAGCCAGCCCGAGCCGGCGGCCGAGATCAAGCCGAAGCTCGACGCACAAGGCCGCGCCTATGCCACCGGCAAGCGCAAGAACGCCATCGCGCGCGTTTGGCTCAAGCCGGGCAAGGGCGCGATCAACGTCAACGGCAAGGACAGCCCGGTCTATTTCGCGCGACCGGTGCTGCGCATGCTGATGAACCAGCCCTTCGTCATCTGCCAGCGCGTGGGCGCTTTCGATGTCGTCTGCACGGTCGTCGGCGGCGGCCTTTCGGGCCAGGCCGGCGCGGTGCGTCACGGCATCAGCAAGGCGTTGACCTATTACGAGCCGGGCTTGCGGCCGGCGCTGAAGGCCGGCGGGTTCCTGACCCGCGACAGCCGCGTCGTCGAGCGCAAGAAATACGGCCGCGCAAAAGCGCGACGCAGCTTCCAATTCTCGAAGCGCTGATTGGCGTCCGACGGGCCATCCCGTTTGGGGGCATCGGCGCAAGCCGGTGCCCCTTTTATTTTTGCCCTGTTATGATCGCCGCTGGGATAACGCTATGAAATCGAACGGTCACATACGCATCGCCATCCTCGGCGCCTCGGGCTACACCGGCGCCGAGCTGCTGCGCATCCTGCCGAATCATCCGAATGCGAAAATCGTCGCCCTGACCGCCGACCGCCGCGCGGGCAAGCCGATCGGCTCGGTGTTTCCCCATCTGGCGCTGCGCGAGCTGCCCGATCTCGTCACCATCGACAAGGTCGATTGGCACGGCGTCGATCTCGTCTTCTGCTGCCTGCCGCACGGCACGACGCAGGAAGTGATCGCCGGCCTGCCGAAGCATCTGCGCATCCTCGATCTGTCGGCCGATTTCCGGCTTGCCGACACGGAGTCCTACGCCAAATGGTACGGCCACGCGCATCGCGCCCCCGCCTTGCAGAAGGAGGCGGTCTACGGCCTGACCGAGATCATGCGTGGCGCCATCGCCAATGCGCGGCTGGTCGCGGTGCCCGGCTGCTATCCGACCGGGGCGCAGCTGCCGCTGATCCCGCTGGTGAAGGAAAAAGTCATCGAGGCCGGCGACATCGTCATCGACGCTAAATCGGGCGTCACCGGCGCGGGCAGGGGCCTCAAGGAAACCAGCCTCTTTGCAGAAGTATCGGAGGGTGTTGCGGCCTATGGCATCGCCCATCACCGCCACATGCCCGAGATCGAGCAGGGCCTGTCGGCGGCGGCGGGCAAGCCGATCACCGTCAGCTTCACGCCGCATCTGATGCCGATGAATCGCGGCCTGCTTTCGACGATCTACGTGCGCTACGCCAAGGGCGCCAAGTTCGCCGATCTGCGCGCCGCGCTGGAGAAAGCCTACAAGGGCGAGGCCTTCGTGCGCGTGCTGCCCGACGGAAGCGTGCCGGCGACGCAACATGTGCGCGGCTCGAATCTCTGCCTGATCGGCCTGGCGCAGGACCGGCTGTCGGGCCGCGCCATCCTGGTCTCGGCGATCGACAATCTGGTCAAGGGCGCCTCGGGCCAAGCGGTGCAGGACATGAACGTCATGCTCGGCCTCGACGAGACCGCCGGCCTGGCGCAGCAGCCGCTGTTTCCCTAGGAGGTCGATCCAGCATGACCGCGCACGCGCTTCTGGTATCGCCGCTCTATGTCGGAATCTGCGCGCTGATCCTCGCCGTGCTCGCCATTCCGGTCATGCGCCGCCGCGGCCTTTACAAAGTCGATCTCGGCGACGGCGGCCGGCCCGAACTACTGCGCGCCATTCGTGTCCACGGCAATTTCATCGAATACGTACCGCTGGCGCTGCTTGTCATCGTGCTGCTCGAGGCGACCGGCCATAGCCTCTATCTCATCCACGTCCTCGGCATCGCACTCGTCGCCGGGCGGCTGCTGCATGTCTGGGGGCTGTCGACCGCGCCCGGCATCTCGTTCGGACGCGCGGCCGGCGTGTTGCTGACATTCGCGGTGCTGATCGTCGGCGGCGTGCTGCTGATCCTCACCTTCATGCGCAATCTGGCGGTGATGTAGCGCGCGCTCACGCGCCCGAGCGCACCAGCACATAGGAGCCCGGCGCGTCCTCGATCGGTTTGAGTTTGCCATCGCCGGGCTGGCGCGCCGCGACCTCGCCGCCGGCGAAGTGCCGCACCCATTCTTCCCAATAGGGCCACCACGAGCCGTCATGCGCGGCGGCGCCCTTCAACCAATCGTCGGGATTCTTCGGCAGCTTGTCGTTGCGCCAATGGCCGTATTTCGATTTGTCCGGCGGGTTGATGACGCCGGCGATGTGGCCTGAGGCGGCCAGGACGAAGGTCACCGGCCCGGCATAGAGCTGCGTCGCGGCATAGGTCGATTTCCACGGCGCGATGTGATCCTCCCGGGTCGAGAGGATGAAGCAAGGCGTCTTGATCTTGCGCAGATCGATCGGCACGCCGGCCAGCACGATGCCGCCCGGCCGCGCCAGCTGGTTCTCCTGATACATGCGGCGCAGATAGAAGCTGTGCATCGCTGCCGGCATGCGCGTCGAATCGCTGTTCCAATAGAGCAGGTCGAAGGGAAAGGGCTCCTTGCCGAGCAGGTAGTTGTTCACGACGAAGGACCAGATCAGATCGTTGGCGCGCAGCATGTTGAAGGTCGTCGCCATGTCGGCGCCTTCGAGATAGCCGTGCTCGCTCATCCGCTCCTCGAGCGATTGAAGCTGCGCGTCGTCGATGAACACCGAAAGCTCGCCCGCCTCCTTGAAGTCGACCATCGCGGCGAAGAAGGTCGCCGATTTGATCCGCGTGTCGCCTTTGGCCGCCATATAGGCGAGCGTCGCCGCCAGGAGCGTGCCGCCGAGGCAATAGCCGACGACGTTGACGTCGCGCTCGCCGGTCGCCTGCACGATGGCATCGAGCGCGGCCAAGGGGCCGAGCCGCACGTAGTCCGCGAAATCCTTGCCGGCCAGGGTCTCGTCGGGATTGACCCAGGAAACGACGAAGACGGTATGGCCTTGCTCGACCGCCCATTTGACGAAGGAGTTCTTCGGCCGCAGATCGAGAATGTAGAATTTGTTGATCCAGGGCGGCATGACGAGCAGCGGGATCTTCTGCACCTTGGCGGTCGTCGGCGAATATTGGATGAGCTGGATGAGCGCGTTCTGATACACGACCTTGCCGGGCGAAACGGCGATGTTCCTGCCGACCTGGAAGGCGTCCAGATCGGTCATCTTGATCATCAACCGGCCCTTGCCGCGCTCGAGATCCGCCAGCAAATGCTCGAGCCCCTTCACCAAATTCTCGCCGCGGCTGTCAATGGTGGCGCGCAGCACTTCCGGATTGGTGCTGACGAAATTCGTCGGCGCCATCGCGTCGACGAATTGCCGCGTGTAGAAATCCACCTTCTGCGCCGTCTTGTCGTCGAGCCCGTCGACCTGCTTGACGGTCGCTTGCAGCCAGCGCGCCGTCAGCAGGTAGCTCTGCTTGATGAAGTCGAAGAGCGCGCTGTCCTGCCAGGCGGGATCCTTGAATCGATGGTCCGATTTCGCCGCCTCGGCGACGGGCGGAGGATTGCCGCCGAGAAAACGCTCGGTGGTGCTCTGCCAGAGCCGCATATAGTCCTGCCACAGCGAGAGCTGCGCTTCGACCACGCGCTCGGGATGGCGCATCATCTGCCGCGTCATTTCGAGAAAGGCGTTGCCGACGTTCAGCGGATCGATCGGACCCATGCCGCCCTTGGCCCCGGCCTTGCCGGTCCCATTGGCCACCTGGCGCGCCAGGAATTCGCTCACCAATCGCTGGCTACGCTCGGCGATTTCGGCCAGATTTTTCGACCAGGCGAGCGGGTCGCCGGGCGACTGCGTTGTGGTTTCGGTCATCCTCGACTATCCATGGGCGCGCGTTTCCGTTCCGCAGGCGGACTTTAACGTAACATTTAACACGGAAAGCGTTGCCTGGCGGGCGAATCGCGCTCTAATAGGGCGGCAAAAGGGGTTATAAGACAGCGATGCAATCAAGCCGCCCATCACGGAAATTCGCCGGCGCGGCGACGCTTCTCTTCGCGTTCACCCTTGCCGGCTGCTCGCATGTGCCCGATGCGGTCAACCCGGTCGCCTGGTATCGCGACGTCGCCGGCACCTCGAAGAACGACGCGCAGGACGACAGCGGCCGCAACCTGCAGAATCTCGAAGCCGGCGGCGCCAAGCCCTATCCGAACCTCGCCGACGTGCCCGCCGTGCCGGACCGCGCCACCGGCGCGATCGACCGCGAAAAGCTCCAGCAAAACCTGGTCGCCGACCGCCAGCACGCCCAATACACCAACGACCAGCTCCAGGCGGGCATCCGGGTAGCGGGTGCGCCGCCGCCACCGGCCTTGGCGGCCGCACCGAATGCGCCGCCGAACGCCGCGTCCGCCGGACCCGGTTCCGCGCCGGCCCTGCGCACGCCGGGCAATCCGGTGGCGCCACCGACCAACCTGCGCAACAGCGAACAGCCGCCGCTCGAATCGACGCTCGCGACACCCACGGTGCGCTCGGCACCGGCCGGCGAGACGCCGGCGCCGCCGCCACCGGCCGCCATCGTCACCCGCAGCGCGCCGCCGCCGACGCCCGCCATGCCGCCGGCGCCGACCGGCAATCTGGCAGCCTTGGCGGCGAAGGCGCCGCCGCCGGTGACCGCTTCGGCGCCGCCGGCAAGCGCCGCGCCGGTGCTGCAACGGCCGTCGCTTGCCGCGCGCAATCCTGCGACCGCGAATTCCGCGATCTCGGTCTCGGTCGGCGACTTCACTTTCGCCACCGGCTCGGCGGCGATGTCGGCGGCGCATCGCGGCGCGCTCAGCGAGATCGCCGGCCTCTACAAGCAGGCCGGCGGCAAGATCCGCGTCATCGGCCATGCCGAGAAGGTCGGCGGCGACGATCCGGTGCAGCAGCGCATCGCGATGCTCGATCTGGCGCTCGACCGCGCCAATGCCGTGGCCAACGCCCTGGTCGAGATGGGCGTGCCGGCCAACGAGATCACGGTCGAGGCGGCGCCCACGCGCGGCAACGAGATCCCGCGCGCCGAAGTGTTCATGCTCTATTAGGGCGCGCCCGAGTCGGGTTCTTATGACTCGGAGGGCTCGAAAACTGTCGCTAGATTCGGCCGCCAAGGGTAGAAACGGAGCAATTCTCCTTTCCCTGGACCCAATTCCCTGGCGCTTGCCGTGAAACCGCCGCTCAAAATCGCCATCGCCGGACTCGGCACCGTCGGCACCGGCGTGGCCCGGCTGCTGCACGACAATTCCGATCTCATCGCCGCGCGCGCCGGGCGCAGGATCGAGCTCGCGGCCGTGCTCGAGCGCGACCGCAAGCGCGAGCGCGGCGTCGATCTCTCGCGGCCGAAATGGCACGCCAGCCCGCGCGACCTGGCGGCTGATCCGCGCGTCGAGGTCGTGGTCGAGCTGATCGGCGGGGCCGAAGGCGTGGCGCTCGATCTGGTCAAGAGCGCGCTCTCCGCCGGCAAGCACGTCGTCACCGCCAACAAGGCGCTGCTGGCGCATCACGGCAACGAGCTCGCGGCGCTCGCGGCGAAGCACGGCGTGGCACTCGCCTTCGAGGCGGCGGTCGCCGGCGGCATCCCGATCCTCAAGGCGCTCCGCGAGGGCCTCGCCGCCAACAATATCAACCGCGTCTACGGCATCCTCAACGGCACCTGCAACTATATCCTCACGCAGATGCGCGACAGCCGGCGCGATTTCGGCGCGGTGCTGAAGGAGGCGCAGGAGCTCGGCTATGCCGAGGCCGATCCGAGCTTCGACATCGACGGCA
>JGI20189J14885_1000703_pt1 | contig 11003 bp, 9 predicted proteins | sample NGESurdeep072012_10_FD_14885 | JGI IMG/M metagenome (IMG submission 14885) | reverse complement strand
AGCGATGCCATTACTCTCCTCGACCGACACGGCGAAGGAAGGCAGTACCGTTCCCGCCGCAATAATCGTCGAAGGCTCCGTCGTAAAGCCGAGTTCCGCAGGAGTGGTGGTCGCAATGTTGATCGCGGAACTTATTGCTGTCGTAAGGCCAGTATCTGGTGCGAGTGTGTCCGTCGCGGTGAGGGCACAACTTGTACCCGCCGTAAGGTCGACAGCACTAAAGGTCGCGACGCCCGAAGCGGCGGTCGCGGTCGGCGTACCACCCACCGTGCAACCAGCTGACGCTGTCGAGATGGTGATCGTGTCGGAAGCTCCGGTCCCGGAAGTGACGACGTTTCCGTTGGTGTCCTCCACCGAAACTCTAAATGTTGTCAACGACTGACCAAGCGTGCCTGTCGCGGGAGGGGCAGTTGAAAAGACCAACTTGTTCGGGGGGCCTGGGTTGACGGTGACAGCCGTGCTCGTCGCGGTAAAGCCGTTGTCGGGTGAGAGCGTGTCGGTCGCGACAATCGTGCAACTGGTGCCCTTGGTAATGGTCACAGCGTTGAACGTGGCCACCGCAGAACTCGCCGTAGCGACCGTCGTACCACCCAAGGTGCACGACGACGAAAGCTGGATCGTGTCCGAGGCGCCAGGAACCGTGGCCGGACTACCAACGCTGTCTTCGACTGTGACAGCAAAACTCCCGAGTGTGGATCCTGCCGTTACAGGCCCTGTCGGCTCAGTGGTGAAGACGAGATGAGTTGCTGCTGCCGCGGAGGCTGGCGACACGGCGACCAACGCCAGACCAGCCACCATAAGGGCTGACGTTGCCCCGAGGGCCACAAAGGACCTCATCGTGGATCGCAGACTTACTTTTCTGTTCGCTAAGTTCTTCATTGGACTTCCACCTTTTGCACTGCCCGTCAGGTTCGAACACCTAAACATGTGCCTAATGGGTACTAAGAACAGCATAGGTACGCAGTTGCAAGATTCCCTTTGCTGTTGTGTTACAGTTCGCGGATTTTTGGAAGTGCCCTACATAATTCGCGCACGGACAAGGGCAACGCGGTCTTTAAGGGTCGCTTCATGGATTGTCGACTTTTCAACAAACTCTGCACACGAATCCAAAGCACGTTGCGACAATGAATTCTGATCAGACGCGAACGAAGCAATTTGAGTACTAAGGAAGGCCCCCTCGCAAGAAGGGGCCATCCTTAGTACTGCTTGGAGTGAAGTTACTACCTGACCGAGTAGTTTGCCCGACCCGTCTTACCGTTCGCCAAGCGAATGGTGAAGGTGTAGTTGCGGTGCTTGGTTCCAGCCTTGGTCGTCACGAAAATCGTGAGCAAGTGACCGGTGTCATGTGCAACGCGGACTCGTGTACCGGCAGCGCTGCTGGTGATCCTTGGCTGGCCATAGAAGCCCGTACCAGAGATCGTCATGTGCACTGTCCTACCGGGAACCGCGTAGCCGTGGGCACCAGTCACCCTGAAGGCCGCCGGTGGCTTCGGGCCCGAAGAAGCAGGCAAGACAACAGCCGAGGTGGCTGAGCCACCGTCAGTATTGGTCACAACCAGGCTTACAGCAACCGTCTGAGCAGCACCAAAGGTGCATGACGCCGTGATCGACGTGGCCGATACGACTGTCGCAGCTCCACAGGTGCCATCCGACGTCGCGCTCACAACCGCGCCAGTTTTGAAGCCGGTACCAGTGATGGTTACGGCGTTCGTCGCGCTAGCGAGAACTGGAGTGGGTGAAACGGCGGTGATGGTGGGACCTGCGCCGATGACAATTGGGTAAGCAATCGCTGAGACAGCATAAACGCCACCGTCAGTGTTGGTCACCGAGTAGCCGTCGGCAAGGTTGGTGTCGCCAGCAGCAATCTTGATGGTCGCGGTAATCGTGGTTGGCGTCACGCTCGTGACCGTGGCCGTAACGTTGGGGTCAGCCGTTCCGTTACCGTTCACGAACTTGGTAACAGTAGCGCCAGCAGCGAAGCCGGTGCCGTGAATGACGACCTGCTGGGCAACAGCGCCCACGCCCACGTCTGAGCCAACCGTGTACGTGACAGCGCTGGTAACAGCGGGAGCAGCGTCAATAGTCAAGGCAAACGGCGCCGAAGCAACCGATCCACCAGTTGCAGGAACCTGCGTCAAGTCAACTGACGGAGGAGTCGCAAGGTCTGTGGCGTTTGGCGCGACCGTAAGGACCAAGTTCATAGTGGTGGCGCTGACGTAGGAAACAATCCCGCGTAACGTACCGCCGCCGGTCGCAACTATGCCGTTCGTCGTGTTGGTGAATCCCGTTCCAGTCAACGTAATGACCGTACCCGCTGGGGCGCCAACGGCGATGCCGGCAGGCGTCTGCGATGTGATCGTCGGACCAGCAACCGTGAAGGCTGCAGGGAAGTTATTGCTTCCGGCAGACTGGTTGAAGATCTGAACATTGTCAGGTCCGGCGGTCGCACCAGTGGCGCTAACACCAACGTTGAACGATACCGACGTACCAGCGTTGCCCGATGGGTTACTAACCGTAACGCCCGTAGCCTGTGGAGTCGTCGTGGTTCCGACGAATGCCTCGGCCGTCGAGTACTGGCTGAAACCGGTACCCGTGAAGGTGATGCTCGAGGAAGGAGCACCAGGAACAAGTGGTGTCGTCGCGCTCGTCGCGGTAATGACCGGGGCAACAGTGCTTCCCTGGCCAATACCAAGAGCACCAGCGAGTGAGAACGTAGCGCCGTTAAGACCGGCACCGGTGTTCGCAACTGTCAATGAACAAAGCTCCGTCGTGCTCACGCCCGTCACGGCAACAACCGCCGTGATTGAAGACGCGCTGTTGACAGTGGAACTAGCCACGCTGACGCCGGCACAGCCGGTCAACGTAACTGTCGCACCAAACTCAAAACCAGCACCGGAGATGGTCACCGAAGTGTCAGACGTCGGTGTGCTCTCTGGGAGTGCCGAAGGACTGACGTCGGTGATCCCGTACGCAGTGATTGTGAATGCACCGACCAATGTAGCCGTACCGCCATCGGCGTTCACGACTGTCTCGGTGTAGGTTCCGGGCGTCGCCGGGCTGCCGTTCACTGAGTTGGTGGGGCTCACGTACGCAGAAAGCGTCGCGCCCGAGTTGCTCATGGTCGCGGTGCCTTGGTTGGCGGGAGTCGTTACCTTGCCACCCGTGAACGTGTTGCCCGCTGCACTGGCGAGAGACGTGCCGTCGACGGTGCTCGTAAAGGTCACCGTCGCGTTGGCTGAAATCCCGGCTCCGGTAATGGCTACGAGCACGGGCGCGTTGCCCTGGCTAAGTGACGCAGGCGCAAGGGAGGTCACCGTTGGAGCCGCGTCGACCGTAATCGCGTTCGCCAAGGTGGCAACACCGTTGCTGTCAGTCACCGTGATGCTGTAACTACCAGGGACAGTGGCCGAGGTCGATGCAAAGGCCGCGTCAACTTCTGTAGTGCTCGCGGGCTCTGTTGCGCCACTAAAGGTCAAACCAGGAGCGTTCGACGTAACGGTAACGGTGCCACCGCTGGCGGCAAAGCCCGTACCGGTAATCACTACGTTTCCAGATCCACCCTGCCCGAAGGAGTTCGGGGTCGTACCCTGTGGTGTGAAGGCCACCGAAGTGATGGACCCTCCCGCTGCACCGGCAACGCTTGCTATAGCCATCGGCAGTGCCGCAGCTACCAGCACGGCGCCAGCAGCTAGTGCCTTTACCAAGTGGCGTTGTATCCGTCGTGGATTATTCATGGTCAATTCACTCCATTCATAAGGGTCGAACTTCGTCAACCTTTAATTTTTAGATCATGCGGCACAGCGATAAAACTCACAAGGTAGCGCCTCGTGACATAACACGGCCGTTTCCTTATGACCAAGTATAGGTAACGAGCGCAAGCAGGGCGAAGAGGCCAGAGATTTCTTTACTCATGTAGTTGTCAAAAAATGGTCATTGAATGCACCCATAAAGTACCTGGTCAGAGGCAAAGAAAAAGCAATTTCAAATTCAACGATGACGCGCCTGGTGAGACTGAAAAAAATCGTAACCATATTGTAAGCCAGTGATTCAGCGATTTTGCGCCACTTTGCGCCGACAGATTCGCGCCAATTTTTTCATTGTAAACGTCTTAATCAGTGAACGCCATGCATGGATTCTTGTTGAATGAAGCGCCACTTTGGAGTGAGCACCACCTCCTCGATGGAGCATCGTTGAACGAAGAAGGAACCATCGAACTTCAGACTCCGGCGTTGTCGCTCACGATCCAGAAGTGATCATGGGGCACAGTGATCAATTTTTCTGATTCGAAGGCAACGCTCAACACTTAGGCGATCGCGCAGCGATTCGGTCCCATCTCCAAGTCCGCCGCGTCGCCGACGATCTCGGCTCGACCTTCGTTTATTCGAACAATCTGTTGGTAGTTCCCGGGCCGGTCCTTTACGTTCGCGAGAGCCCATTCGACGAAATCGGGCTCGCTGAGGGCCAAAGGTGCCAAAACGTTGCGCAGCGACCCAAGGATGCTGGCCACGAACTGATCGGCGTGGACAGCAACACCGGGACCAAAATGGGCTGGAAATACCGTGATTTCATCGTTCAGGGGCAAAACGCGCTCGTGCAGGCTCTTAAAGAGGTGATGGGCAAAGGCTTCAGCCTGATCGGCCAGATCTGGGCGCCCGACACTCTCGAGAAACAGGGTATCGCCGGTAAAGATGGCCTGCTCGCCCAGTTGGTACATGGTCGAGCCTTCAGTGTGTCCTGGAACACTGACCGATGAGACCTTGAGGTCAACGCCCGGCTTGAGTTCAATGGACTTGCCGTCAGCGAGAGGCACGAAGTCGAAGTGGAAGTGATCGGCCGGATTCAACCACAGCGCGGCGCCGGTCGCTGCCGCGAGTTCGCGCGCACCGCTCAGGTGGTCAGCGTGAAGATGGGTGTCGAGCACGTGCGTGATTTTCCAGCCATGGTTCTTCGCAACGCCTTTATATTGACCAATCTCTCGCGACGGGTCGATGACGACGGCATTGGGTCCCGAGCCAACGACGTACGAAAGACATCCTTTACCGCGACGCCGTAACTGAACGACGGTGGCGCCGGCGAAGTCACCAGTGACCTGGTCGTAGGTCGAACCCCACGTCGCCATGCCGCCCTCGAGTACACGACTCTTGAGATCCTGTTGGTCCAAGAGTTCGGCGCCCTCGAGCGCCCTCGACCCTTTGGCGCACACGAGGACCAAATCCTTGTCGAGCGGCACTTCAGCGATTCGTGAGCGCAGCGACGCCAGTGGAATGTTGTGCGCACCAGGAATTTGCCACTCCGCCACTTCGTCAGGTTCCCTCACGTCGATGAGGTACAGAAGTGGGTCCTCGAGTCGTGCCGCCAACTCGTCACCACTCATGAGCGGAATTGACTTCTCTGGCACGACACCAGCCTACGGCGAAGATTTTCGCCCAGGTCACCAATCGGACAGCGTGTAGATTCGAAAAAGACGGCCGTGTCAGCGGTGAGAACAACGGGTAAAGGGTCGAGACTCCAATGTCGGTCAACGAAGTAAGTGCCAGTGAAGCGTTCGAACTCCTCGACGGTGACGCGATTCTGCTCGACGTGCGAGAAGAAAGTGAATGGGACGCCGGACACGCGCCGATGGCATCACTCATACCTCTCGCCGAACTACCTGATCACCTTGATGAGCTCCCGCGCGACAACCTCATTGTCTGCACCTGTCGATCCGGGGGTCGATCCTTGCGCGCGGCGACGTATCTGCAGGAGAACGGCTTCGACGTGGTGAATCTCTCAGGCGGCATGATGGCCTGGTTCGCCGAAGACTTGCCGTTCGAAAGTGACGGTGGCGACGCCACCATCGAATGACCGACGAGGCCGCGAATTGCCAACGGTTCCCACGTTGACTACGTGTCCCTGCGCGTGAGCGCGACTCTTCAAGGTTGAGCGTTCGAAGGTCGAGTCCGCGTCAGGTCACCAATACAGGTCGATCTCATACTTTTGGAGGCACTTGATTTGCCGGCTCCGAGTTCCTCGCCTGGAAAACACTGATCCACCAGAGATCAAGAGAGTTCTCTCGATAGTTGTCTCTCGATAGAGTACGCTCGAGAAATGACCGATTCGCTTCCGACCTCAAAACCAACTAGCGCGAACGAGGGAGCGAAGGAATCGGAACTTCGCGAACTCAACGATCCAAAATCGATGCGCGCGCTCACCCATCCCGTGCGGCTCGCGCTCCTAGAAGTACTGGCCCTTGAAGGACCACTTACCGCGACGCAGGCCGGTGAGCTGATAGGTGAGTCTCCGACGACGTGCTCGTTCCACTTTCGCCAACTTGCCAAGTACGGGTTCGTGGAGGAGGCCGGCGGCGGTGCTGGTCGACAGCGTCCCTGGAAGGTGGTGCACCTCGGACTGCGGTTCAACGACGCGAACGACGATCCCGAGTTGAACGTTGCCGCGAAGAGTCTTGAGCGAATGGTCTTCGAACGAGGCTTCGCGCGCTTGCAGCACTTCTTCGACACCAAGTCAGATTTTCCCAAGGAATGGCAGGAGGCCTCCGACAGTACTGAGGTGATCCTCTTCGCGACCCCCGACGAACTTCGCCAGGTGAACAGCGAAGTCCTCGCTGTAGTGAGCCGCTTTCACGACCGTCTCCAAGACACGTCACTTCGTCCGGTTGATTCACTTCCTGTAGAGGTGTTGATGTTCTCCTACCCCGTGAGGCTTCCCGGCGGTATCTCGTGAGCATGCGCCAGGTACTTTCCACGCGCGACGCGCGCGTTTATCTGATCGGCCAGAGCTTCTCTCTCTTCGGTGACACCTCGATGTTCTTGGCCCTTGGCATCTGGACCAAGGAACTCACGCATTCGAACGCCGCGGCGGGCCTTACGTTCTTCTTCGGCGTCGCCGCGTCCCTCTTCGCGCCACTCGCTGGAATGATGGTCGACCGCAGTCGTCGCCGTCCCGTACTCATCGTCGTCAACGTCGTCGGTGCGGTCCTGGTGCTTCTCCTGCTCATGGTGCACTCGTCGAAGGAAGTCTGGATCATCTATCTAACGATGTTCCTCTACGGCTTCGCCGGCAACTTCATCGGGTCGGCTCAGTCCGCGTTTTTGACGGTGCTCCTTCCCGCCGACCAACTCGGCGACGCCAACGCTTTCCTTCGAACCGTCCGAGAAGGACTGCGCCTGATCGCGCCACTGGCCGGCGCGGGGCTCTTCGTCCTCGTCGGCGGACACTGGATCGCGGTACTCGACTCGGCGACATTCGTGATCGCGGCGTTGTCAGTGCTCGCACTGCACGTGCGAGAGGACAAACCCTCGAGAGCTTCCACGCACTTCTTAACCGAGTTGGCGGGAGGTTTCCGCCACGTCATCGCGACCCCCGTCCTTCGTCGCATGGTCATCTCGTTAGCGGTCGCGCTCAGTGTCGTCGGTTTCGCCGAGACGGCGATCTTCGCCGTCGTGAGCATTGAACTGCATCGCAGCGCGAGTTTCGTTGGGGTCATCATGTCCGTCCAGGGGGTGGGTGCCATTATCGGTGGGCCACTCTCCGCGCCGATGATGCGCCGCCTCGGTGAGCGCTGGTTGAGTGGTGTGGGCCTCATCCTCGTCGTCGTGGGCTCGCTCTTGTTCGAAGGTGGTTCGCTTTCTCTGGTCCTGCTCGGCGCGGTGGTGTTCGGTGTCGCGCTGCCACCTCTTTTGGTCGGCGCCTTCACCCTCTTGCAACTTCGCACGCCCGACGAACTGCAGGGTCGAGCGTTCTCGGCCTTTGACCTCATAGCGTCGTTACCTCAGACGATCTCCATTGCGGTTGGCGCCGCCTTGATCACGGTCCTTGGCTATCGCGGGGAGTTGTCGATCATCGCCGTGGTCGTTGCGCTCTCGGCGGTCATCCTCTTGTTACCCGTAAAGGGAGAGCCGAACTTCGGGCCCAAAACGGTGACGCCGCCGCTCGACGTCGTCGTCGACTAACCAGTCCTCGCGCCATGGGTCACAGGTTCAGCTGTTCACCATGACGTGACAGATTTCAAATGGTGGGTTAACGACAGAAGTCGTTGATCAGCACTGTTGACTCGCTCGTTTCACTTCGTTCCCACCCTAAGAGAGTGATTGTCCCACTCCGCGTGACGTCTATTTTCGAGCGAGGTTTGACTCGAACTCGCTCGCCGAGAGGGCTTCAAGCTCCTTCACCAGTTGTCGCAGTCGTCGGTTGGCCTGAATCGCGGGGCGAAGCTTTTCGGCTTCTTCGACGGTCAGGGTCCTCGTGACTTGACGACCGTTTACTTGGTGCGTCCAGGTCGGGTAGGGACCGTGCAGCATGGGGGGATCGGCTCGGCACCGACAGCCCGCACCCGCGCACGTCGTGGAACGTCGTGAGAGATTCCCCGGCACCACCGAACCCAATCGGGCGATTTCGGCCAGGATCGCTCGACGTCGCTGTTCACTCTTCACCGTCACCAGCATCCCCCATCCCTGTTCTTGAGATTGTTTCATGTCAGGATATCCTATGGGCCTCGACCAACGCGACGCCAGTGTGCTTCGACGCTTTGAGCACTTCTGCGCGGTGGAGGGCCTCACATTCGATGGGGCCTTTCACGACGCCCACGTCGTCGAGGCATTTCTCTTGATCGGCTGTTCGACACTGAGCGCGCACTCGCTCGGCACTTACCGTTCGACGTTGCGCCGAATTGGTGGCGCCCCTCAAACGACCCGCGGGTTTCCGGCGTCGCCAGCCCCCGCGCCCTACGACGACCGCGACCTCGCGGGACTCTGGGCGAGGGCGAACCACCAGACGAGCCGCGCGCGCATCGATAACGCCACGGTGCTGCTCGCGGCGATGGTGGGTGCGGGGCTACGCCCGCGCGAACTGGCCCACCTGCACGGGTCCGACGTCGAGGTCGGCGCGAAAGAAGTGAGCGTGCGCGTGCGCGGCGATGGACGACTCGTGCCGGTCGAGGGTCTCTACGCGAGCGTCGTCCTCGAGCGTGCGCGCGAGCGTCGCGCTTACCTCTTTCGCCCCGGGGCCATGGCACGCGACACGAAGAATCTCGTCGGTGAGATCGCGGCGAGGCTCGTGGGCGACCCCGACGGGGTGGCGCTGTCGAGCGGGCGATGTCGCTCGACGTTTCTCTGCACGCATCTCGCCAACGACACGCCGCTGCGCGAACTCTGCGCCCTGGCGGGTTTACGTGACGTCGAATCGCTCCTGCGCTACGCGCGCCACGTGGCGAGTGCGCCTCAGACGAAGGCCGAGCTGCGCGCGTTAATGAAACGTCAGCGATGAGTCGTCGTCGCACGATCGACGACGACGAGGTGGCGCGTTGTCTCGCGCTCGTCAAGCGCTCCGGGGTTGCCGAGTGGCTGGAGGCTGAGATCCAAGCCCGTTACCGTCGCCCCGGACGACCGCGCGAGCTGTCCGTCGCGGCGCTGCTGACGGCCCTAGTCCTGCTCGCGACCGACGACCGTGCGCTGCACTTGAGTGGCGCGACCGAGGTGTTATTCGCTCGACTCTCCGATGAGGCGAAGGCGACGCTGAGCGTCACCGGTGACGTCGGTGACGCTCGTTCCTTTCTGGCGCGATATCGCCAGGTGCGTTACCTCTTTCACGCGATCACCTCGGTGCTCGACCCCTCGGGCCTCGCCAAGAATCGCCGACTGACGCTCGACGAGTTCGCGCTGCGCTGCGTTGAACTCGGTGACGACGAGGTGCGTGACGCGAGGAATCGTCTCGAGTCGTTCATGGGCGCGATGCTCGCGGCCAGCGTTGAGGGGTGCGAGCGCCCGGCCCGTCTCGCCTACGGCCTCGACGCCACCGCGGTGCCGCTCTTCTCGCGTGGACCCTCGAAGCGCCAGGGGCTCTGCGCCACGGACCCCGACGGAGGCTGGTACGTGCGCGAGGGCGACCACCGCGAACGAGAGGATCATAAGGGTCGGCGCCGCAGCCGCGTTGCCTGGGCCCTAGAGGCGACGCTGCTCACGACGGCCCCTCTTGAGCCCGGGATGATGGCGTCGTTTCCCAACCTCGTCGTCGGTCTCGCGATAGAGCGACCGGGTATCGACCCGGGCGGCACCGCGATACGGGTCTTAGCGAACGCGCGCTCGCGCAGTTTCGCCCCGGGCCCCCTCGGCGTCGACCGCGCCTATTCGGGCGCGTTCGCGACGAACTTTCACCTGCCGGCGCGCGCGATGGGTTACGAGCTCGTGATCGACTACCGCGTCGATCAGCTCGGTCGCCAGGCGAACAGCCACGGCGCGGTGTTGGTCGAGGACGCCTGGTACTGCCCGGGGATGCCCGAGGCGTTGGTGAGTGCGACCCTTGATCTTCGCAGTGGCACCATCGACGCCACTACCTATCGCCAGCGCATTGACGCGCGACGCGCCTATCAACTGCGGCGCAAGTCCGGTCCCGACGCCGACGGCTACGAACGCTTCATGTGTCCAGCCCAGGCACCGCATCCGAAGGTGCGCTGCGAACTGCGTCGCGCCTCCCTCGCCGTGATTGGTGCGAGAACCGTCAACCCACCGACATCGCCACCGCCGCTGTGTTCACAGCACGCCATCACCATCGCGCCCGACGTGGCCGCGCGCCACGCCCAGTCCTTCGCTTACGGATCCCAAGAGTGGGCTCGGCACTACGCGACGTTGCGCAACACCATCGAAGGATGGAACGGGTTCGTGAAGGATCCCGCGCACGAAGCGCTGGCCCAGCCGGCGCGACGTCGGGTGCGCGGCATCGCCGCCCAGGGAGTCTTCGTCACCCTGCTCATCGTCGCGGCCAACCTACGCAAGATCGATACCCACCATCACCAGATGATTCATCGTGACGAGCTCGAAGCGAGAAAACGCGCCCGCCGCCGACGGGTGAGTCTGACGGACTACCTCGCCAGCTGACGTCGTTCACGAGACTCGCCGTCCGAACTGCGGACGTCTAGCCTCAATCATTCATGATCGGTGGACCGATCACTTGCAACGTTGATTTTCGAGTGGTTGAGGTCGTTGGGGAACAATGACGTCGCTGACGAAGNG
>JGI20189J14885_1000693_pt1 | contig 11099 bp, 10 predicted proteins | sample NGESurdeep072012_10_FD_14885 | JGI IMG/M metagenome (IMG submission 14885) | reverse complement strand
GCGCTTCACGCTCTATTTCATTCCGCCGCGCGGCAAGACGCGCGACTATCCGCCGATGCAGCCGATGCTCTGCGAAGGATCGCCGGCGACGCATCGGGGCAGCGCCTGCCCCAAGGTGCCGGGCGGCGAAGTGCTCTATTTCGGCGCCGATCAGCCGCGCATCGTCGCCGAAGCGTTCATCCCCTGGTCGGCGCTCGGCGTCGCCGGTCCGCCTGCATCCCGGCGGCTGAAGCTCGAGGTTTCGGCGCGGAGCTGGTTCCGCGCGCGCTGGATGTCGCTCTCGGACACGCCGCCGGAACAGGATTCGGCCAATCCCAAAAGCTGGGCGACGGCGCGCCTCGCCGAATAACTAATACGCCTGCTCGTCGTAGAGCGGCTCGATCTTGCCGCGCCACCGCGTCTCGTATTCCTCGAGCAGGGTCTCGGCCGGCGTGCGGCCGCTCTCGGCGATCTCGAACAGCGTGTCGAGATAGATGCGCTCGTCGTCCTTGGTGGTGTCGAGCGCGGCGCGTCGGCGCAAGCCCTCGCGCGCCAGCATCATCACGTCGAGCGCCCAATCCTTGAGCGGCCGGCCGCGAAAGACGGTCTTGAGCCCCTGCCGCGGCACGGCCAGGCGCAGCGCCGCATGCTCCGCATGCGTCCAATCGGCGACCAGCGCCGCCGCCTGGTCGAGCACTCCCTGATCGTAGAGCAGCCCGGTCCACAGCGCCGGCAGGGCGCAGAGCCGCCGCCACGGGCCGCCGTCGGCGCCGCGCATTTCCAGAAACTTCTTCAGGCGCACCTCGGGGAAAACCGTCGTCAGATGATCCGACCAGTCGCTTATGGTCGGGAGCGCGCCCGGCAACCCCGGCAGCTTGCCCTTGAGGAAATCGCGGAACGATTGGCCGGCGACGTCGGTGTACCGGTCGTCGCGATAGACGAAGTACATCGGCACGTCGAGCATGTAATCGACATAGCGCTCGAAACCCATGCCCGGCTCGAAGACGAAGGGCAGGATGCCGCAGCGGTCGGGATCGGTGTCGGTCCAGACATGGCTGCGATAGCTGACGAAGCCGTTGGGCTTGCCCTCGGTGAAGGGCGAGGCGGCGAACAGCGCCACGGCGATCGGCTGCAGCGCCAGACTGACGCGGAACTTCTTCACCATGTCGGGCTCGTCGGCGAAATCGAGATTCACCTGCACTGTGCAGGTGCGCAGCATCATGTCGAGGCCGAGGCTGCCAACCTTGGGCATATAGCGACTCATGATCGCGTAGCGCCGCTTCGGCATCCGCGGCACGTCTTCGCGGCGCCATTGGGGATCGAAGCCCAATCCCAGCAGGCCGAGACCGAGCTCGGAGGAGACCTCGCGCACCTGGCGCAGATGCGTATGCACCTCGCCGCAAGTCTGGTGGATGGTGGCGACGGGCGCGCCCGACAGCTCGAACTGGCCGCCCGGCTCGAGCGAGATGCCGGCGGCGCCGTCGACCAGCCCGATCAGCTTGTCGGCATCGTAAACGCCCTGCCAGCCGAAGCGCTGCAGGCCGGTCAGCAAGGCATGGATGCCGGCATCGCCCTCGTAGGGCGGACGCCGCAGATCGTCGCGGCGGAAGACGAATTTTTCGTGCTCGGTGCCGATGCGCCATTGGGAGCGCGGCTTGGAACCCGAGGCGAGATATTCGACGAGCTGCCGCTTGTCGGTAATGGGCACGCCGCCGGAATGCGAAGGAGCCGACATGAAAGACCCGAATGGTTGCGCAAGGGCCGGCCCGAAAAACCGGCCGGGGAAGGCTCAGCGGCGACGGGCGGAGGACCAATCCCCAATAAGCGCCTGAACCACGGCCAACGCGGCGAGGGCCGCCGTGTCGGCGCGCAATACGCGCGGGCCCAAGCCGACGGCGCAAACAAACGGCAGCTTGCGCAAGGCGTCAAGCTCGGAATCGGCAAAGCCGCCTTCCGGGCCGATCAGGACGGCGCAGGGCTGCCCCGCAATCGCCTTGAGCGCCGGGGCAATGGGCGGGGCATTGCCGCTCTCGTCGCACAGCACCAGCCGGCGCTCGCGCGGCCAAGTCTCCAGCAATGCGCCCAGCGATTTCGGCTCTTCGAGACGCGGCACCGACAGCCGCTGGCTCTGCTCGGCCGCCTCGATCATGTTGGCGCGCAGGCGGTCGAGATTGACCCGCGCGACATTGGTGCGCGCGGTGGTGACCGGCTGGATGGCGGAAACGCCGAGCTCGGTCGCCTTTTCGACCAGGTAGTCGCTGCGCGCGCGCTTCACCGGCGCGAAGGCCAGCCAGAGATCGCCCTCGTCGCCCTGCCGGCGCTGCCGCGCGCCGAGCTTCAGCGTGCAGGTGCGGCGATCCATCGCGTCGATCCGCGCCAAGAACTCGCCGTCGCTGCCGTTGAACAACGCGACCTCGGCACCCTCGGCCAGCCGCAGCACGGTCTTGAGATAATGCGCGTGGCTCACGGAGAGCGGCAGCGCGGCACCCTCCTCGAGCGGCGCGTCGACATAGAGTCGTGTCATCGAACGGTAAGCCATGAAACGATACTGCCATACTTCCGCGTAGGCCGTGTGACAGGCAAGATGCCGGAATGACCGACATTCGCAGCGGCGATTGGGTAGACCGCTACGCCCCTTCGGGCTGGCGCCCTTATATGCGGCTGGCGCGGCTCGACCGGCCGATCGGCACCTGGCTGCTGCTGTTTCCCGGCTGGTGGGCGGTGGCGCTGGCCGCGCGCGGCTGGCCCGATTGGCGGCTGATGGCGCTCTTCGCCGTCGGCGCTGTCGCCATGCGCGGCGCGGGCTGCACGCTCAACGACATCGCCGACAAGGATTTCGATGCGCGCGTCGCGCGCACGCGGACGCGGCCGATCGCCAGCGGCCGGATATCGCTGCCGGCGGCATGGATCTTCATGGCGGCCGAGCTCGCGATCGGCGCGGCGGTGCTGCTGAGCCTCGACCGTCTCGCCATTCTCCTCGGATTTTTTGTCCTTTTGCTGGTCGCGACCTATCCCTTCATGAAGCGCATCACCTATTGGCCGCAGTTTTTTCTCGGGTTGAATTTCAATTGGGGCGCGCTGCTCGGCTGGGCGGCGGTGCGTGGCACGCTCGATTGGCCGGCGGTGCTGCTCTATCTCGGCGGCATCGCCTGGACGCTCGGCTACGACACGATCTACGCGCATCAGGACAAGGAAGACGACGCGCTCATTGGGGTGAAGTCGTCGGCCCTTGCCCTCGGCCGCAACACGCAGCGCTGGCTTTATATCTTCTACGCCGGCGCCCTCGCCTGCTGGGCGGCGGCCGGCGCGCTCGCCGCCGATGCGTGGCCGTTCTGGCTCAGCCTGGCACTGGCTGCGGCACATCTTTCCTGGCAGGCGGCGAAGGTGGACACCGACAGCGCCGAGGATTGCCTCGCCAAGTTCCGCGCCAATCGCTGGGTCGGCTGGCTGATGCTGCTCGGCATCGTCGGCGCGCATGCCCTCTGACGCGCGCGACTTCGTTCTCGCCAATACCGTTCCGGCCGCTTCGCCCTTGGTACCGGAGATCAAGCTGCATCTCGCCACCGAAGTCACGCCGCTGTGGCAGGCGACCGAAGCCGCCCTCGAGCGCCATCAACTGCCGCCGCCCTATTGGGCCTTCGCCTGGGCCGGCGGCCAGGCGCTGGCGCGACACCTGCTCGATCATCCCGAGCTCGTCGCCGGGCGACGCGTGCTCGATTTCGGCGCCGGTTGCGGCATCGTTGCCATCGCCGCCGCCAAGGCCGGCGCCCGGGTCGCCGCCGCCGAGATCGATTCTTTCGCCGTCGCCGCGCTGTCGCTCAACTCGGCCGCCAATGGCGTCGATCTCGCCATCGAGACCGGCGATGTGCTGGCGCAGGACGGCGGCGGTTGGGACGTCATCCTCGCCGGCGACATGTGCTACGAGCGGCCCTTGGCGGAACGGTTGCTCGTCTGGCTCGAAGTCCGGGCGCGCGGGGTGCGCTGGTGCTGCTCGGCGATCCCGGCCGCGCCTATTTGCCGAAAAGCGGCATCGCGGCGCTCGCCCGCTACGTCGTGCCGACGCCGCTCGATCTCGAGGACCGTGTCGCGCGCGAGACCACGGTGTGGCGCCTTACGGCGACGCGGTAAGGCTGGAATGCCACCCGTGCCAACCCATATGATGGGGTGATGCCTCCCACATCCGATCCTCTCACGCTGCTCGGCGATCTCGTCGAACGCGCCCGCCGCGCCGGCGCCGACGAAGCCGACGCCATCCTGTTCGACGGCGCTTCGCTGCAGCACGCGCAGCGCCTCGGCAAGCTCGAGAAGCTCGAACGCGCCGAGGGCTTCGACCTGGGATTGCGCGTCATCATCGGCAAGCGCCAGGCCATCGTCTCCTCCAATGACCGCGACGCCGACCACAGCCGCGACCTGATCGGCCGCGCCATCGAGATGGCGAAGACCGTGCCCAAGGATCCGTTCTGCGGCCTCGCCGACCCGGCCGATCTGGCGCGAAAATTCCCGGCGCTGGACCTCGAAGACCCGGTCGAGCCGTCGCCCGCGATTCTGGCGGAGCGCGCCGGCGCCGCGGAGGACGCGGCGAACGCGATCAAGGGCGTCACCAATTCAGAGGGCGCGCAGGCATCGTGGTCGCGCTCGGTGATGGCGCTGGTCGCGAGCAACGGTTTCGCTGGCCGCTATGGCGGCACCAATCACAGCATCGTCGTCTCGGTTCTCGCCGGCGAAGGCACGGCGATGGAGCGCGACGACGATTGGACCTCGGCGGCCCACGCCGCCGATCTAAAATCGGCGGCCGAAATAGGCCGCAGCGCCGGCGAGCGCGCCGTTCGCCGTCTCAAGGCGCGCAAGATGCCTACCGCGAAGGTGCCGGTGATCTATGACTCGCGCGTCGCCGGCTCGCTGCTGCGCCACTTCGCCGGCGCCATCAACGGCGTCGGGATCGCGCGCGGCACCAGCTTCCTCAAGGACAAGCTCGGCCGGCCCGTCTTCCCGGCCAATGTCGACATCATCGACGATCCGCATTTGCCGCGTGGTCATCGTTCGACGCCGTTCGACGGCGAGGGCGTCGCCAACCGGAAAAGAACCCTGGTCGAGAAGGGCGTGCTCCAGACCTGGCTCATGGACAGCGCGGCGGCGCGGCAATTGAACCTTGCCACCACGGGCAACGCGCATCGCGGCAGTTCGGGGCCGCCGGGACCGGGGCCGTTCAATCTCTATATCGCGCCGGGTGCTCCCAGCCGGCGCGCGCTGATGAGCGACATCGCCAGCGGCTTCTACGTCACGGAGCTGATGGGCATGGGCGTCAACGGCGTCACCGGCGATTACAGCCGCGGCGCCGCCGGTTTCTGGATCGAGAACGGCGAATTGCCTTTCCGGTGAGCGAGGTTACCGTCGCCGGCAACCTCAAGGACATGTTCCGCAATCTGGCGGCGGCCGATGACCTCGAATTCCGAACCGGCATCGATGCACCGACCCTGCGCCTCGAAGGCATGATGGTGGCCGGTTCCTGAGCCCGGCCTTGTAAGGGCTCGGACAGTCCTTTAACACTCTGGCGGGTTGGGGGTCGTGGTATGATTGCCCTCTAAGCCCCGGGTATATCAGAAGGTTTCTCGCGCATCTTGAGCATCGAGGCTTCCTCGCGCGCAACCTCAACGCCACCGCTGCAGCATTCGCTGCCGCTGCTGCGCCGGCTGGTGCGCGAGTTCCTGCGCCCGCATATCGGCCGGCTGATCGCCGCGCTCGCCTGCATGGGCGTCGTCGCGGCGGCGACGGCGACGAACGCCTGGCTGATGCAACCGATGCTCGACCGCGTCTTCGTCGGCCATGACGAGACGCTGCTTTACATCATTCCGCTGGCGGTGGTGGCGCTTGCCTTCCTTAAGGGCTTCGCCAATTACGGCCAGACCGTGCTGATGACGAATCTCGGCGCGCGCGTGGTCGCCGACATCCAGACCGCGCTTTTCGCGCGGCTGATGCGCGCCGATCTTGCCTTTTTCCACGTCAACCCGACCGGCACGCTGCTGTCGCGCTTCACGGTCGACGCCGGCATGCTGCGCGCCGCCGCGACCAACCTGCTCGCCAGCATCGGGCGCGAGGCCGTGACCGCCGCGTTCCTGGTCGGCCTCATGTTCTACCAGGATTGGCGCCTCGCCCTGCTCGCGGCGGTGGTCTTCCCGGTCGCCTTCCGACCGCTCATCAAGATCGGCAAACGCATGCGCCGCGTCTCGGCGAACACGCAGTTCGAAATCGGCGTGTTCATGACGCTGCTCAACCAGAGCTTCCAAGGCGTACGTCACGTCAAGGCCTACGGCATGGAAGCCTATGAAGTATCGCGGGCACGCGGCCTCGCCAACAGCCTCTACAAGCTCAGTAAGCGCGCGGCACGCCTCCGCTCCGTCGCCTCGCCGATGATGGAGACGCTGGGCGGTGTCGCCATCGCGCTGGTGATCTTCTATGGCGGCCACCAGGTGCTGAGCGGCGCGCGCACGCCGGGCGCTTTCTTTTCTTTCGTCACGGCGCTGCTTCTGGCGTACCAGCCGCTCAAGAACCTCGCCGGGCTCAATGCCAGCCTGCAGGAAGGCCTGGCGGCGGCGCAGCGCATCTTCCATGTGCTCGACATTGAGCCCGATATCCAGGACAAGCCCGGGGCACGACCGCTCGCGGTCGCCGGCGGCGAGATCCGCTTCGACGTCGTCCAGTTCAGCTACGCCAGCGGCGCCGAAGCGCTCAAAGGCGTCAGTCTCGCCGTGCCGGCCGGCAAGCGCGTCGCGCTGGTCGGATCGTCGGGCGCCGGCAAGTCGACCATCCTCAACCTCGTGCCGCGCTTCTACGACGTGACCGCCGGCAGCATTCGCATCGACGGGCAGGATTTGCGCGACGTAACGACCGCTTCGCTGCGCGGCGCCATCGCCCTGGTGACGCAGGAAGTCACGTTGTTCGACGATTCGGTGAAAGCAAACATCGCCTATGGGCGTTTCGACGCCAGCGACGCGGAGATTGTCGCCGCCGCCAAGGCGGCGGCGGCCGACGAGTTCATCCGCGCCCTGCCGCAGGGCTACGCCACGCTGGTCGGCGAGCATGGCGTCCGGCTGTCCGGCGGGCAACGCCAGCGCATCGCCATCGCCCGCGCCATGCTCAAGAATGCGCCCATTCTCCTGCTCGACGAGGCGACATCCTCGCTCGACACCGAATCCGAGCGCCAAGTGCAAGGCGCGCTCGCGACCTTGATGCAGGGTCGCACCACGGTGGTGATCGCGCATCGCCTGTCGACGGTGATCGGCGCCGAGCGCATCTACGTCATCGACAAGGGCCGCGTCGCCGAGCAGGGCAGCCACGCCGAGTTGCTACGCCTGGGCGGGATCTATGCGCGGCTCTATGCCCTGCAATTCGCCGACCAGGCAGAATCGCTGCCGGCGCTGGCGGCCAGGGCCTGATCGATGGAAGAGGCAAAGCGCATGCTGCGCTCGGAACGAGTGCGGCGGCTCCTCTGCTGGCTGGTTTCGCTCTACGTCCGCTTAGTGCACCGGACCGGGCCGTGGAGCGTCGACGGCGGCTCGATCCCGGCCGCCTTCCACGCCGCCAAGCGCCCTTTCATCCTCGCCTTTTGGCATGGACGCCTCTTGATGATGCCATGCGCCTGGAACCGGCGCGTACCCGTTCACATGCTGATCTCCGGCCATCGTGACGGCCGCATCATCGCCGACGCCGTCGGATATTTCGGCATTCATTCGGTCGCCGGCTCCTCGACCGAGGGCGGCGGGGCGGCGCTGCGCGCCATGGTGCGCCACATCAAGGCGGGCGAATGCGTCGGCATCACGCCGGACGGGCCGGACGGGCCGGCGATGCAGGCAACGTCCGGCATCGTCGCTGCGGCACGGCTGTCCGGCGCGCCTGTCATCCCGCTGACCTACGCCACGCAGCGGCGGCGCATCCTCGATACCTGGGACCGCTTCCATTTGCCCTTCCCGTTCTCTCGCGGGATCTTCATCTGGGGCGAGCCGATCGCGGTACCGCCGGAGCTCGACGCGGCCGGCACCGAACGCTATCGCGCGCTGATCGAGGAACGCCTGAACGCCATCACCGCCGAGGCGGATCGCCGTGTCGGACATGAGCGCGTCGCGCCCGGCCAGCAATCGCGCCAAACGCTGCGCCAAGCGCGACGTTCGGCCCAAACCGAGCCGAGCGACCGCGGATGAGCCGGTTACTGTCTGTCTATCGCGGCGCCACCACCGCCCTCGGGCCGCTGGTGGCGCTCTACCTCGCGCGGCGCATGGCGCGCGGCAAGGAAGACCGCGAGCGCTTTCCCGAACGGCAGGGGATCGCTTCGCACAAGCGGCCCATCGGTCCGCTGGTTTGGGTGCATGCCGCCAGCATCGGCGAAGCGATGTCGATGCTGTCGCTGATCGACCGGCTGCTGGTCGAGCGGCCGACGCTGTCGGTGCTCGTTACCACCGGCACGGTGACCTCGGCCCGGCTGCTGGCGACGCGGCTGCCCGCCGCACGCGCCTGGCATCAATACGTTCCGGTTGACCGCACGGCTTATGTCCGCCGCTTTCTCGACCATTGGCGCCCTGATCTGGCGCTCTGGGTCGAATCCGAGCTCTGGCCGAACCTGATCGCCGAGACATGCGCCCGCGGCACGCCGCTGCTGCTGTTGAACGGCCGCATGTCGCTGCGCTCCTTCCGCAGGTGGCAGCGCATGCCCGGGCTCATCGCCCCGCTCCTGGCGAGCTTTGATCTCTGCCTGGCGCAGGATGCGGCGCAGGCCGAGCGCCTGGCGCGGCTCGGCGCCGCGACCGCAACGAGCGTCGGCGACCTAAAATCGGCGGCGGCGCCGCTGCCGGTGGACGCAGGCGAGCTCGCGCGCACCGCGGCATCCTTCGCCGGCCGCGCCATCTGGCTCGCCGCCTCGACGCATGAGGGCGAGGAAGAGGTGGCGGCCGCCGTCCACCGTCAGCTCGCGCCGCTGCATCGCGGTCTCCTCACCGTGATCGCGCCGCGCCATCCGGCGCGCGGCGACGCGATCGCGGCGATGCTGCAGCAGAAAGGGCTGAACCTGGCGCGACGCTCGCGCGGCGAGAAGATCACACGTCAGACCGACATCTACCTTGCCGACACGCTCGGCGAGCTCGGGCTGTTCTATCGCCTTGCCGGCATCGCCTTCATCGGCGGCTCGCTGGCGCAGAAGGGCGGCCACAACCCGATGGAGGCCGCGCTCCTCGATTGCGCCATCCTGCACGGCCCGGACATGAGCAATTGCGCCGCAATCGCCGACGCGCTGACGCGCGCCCAGGCCTCGATCGCCGTCGCCGATGCGGGCGAGCTCGCCGGCGCCGTGGCGGGGCTGCTCGACGATCCGGTCGAGCGCGCAGCTCGCGCCGGCGCCGCCGCTGGCATTGCCGCCGACAATCGCGCCGTGCTGGATGCGGTGATGGCGCGCATTGCGCCCTGGCTCGACCGCTTGTCGCCGCATGCCCGCGCGCGCGCCTGAATACTGGCGGCGCGGCGGGGCGCTGGCCGCGCTGCTCGGCCCGCTGGGCGCACTCTACGGGGCCGGCGGCGCGTTGCGCAGCCGCTTCGCCAAGCCATTCCGCGCCGGCGTGCCGGTGATCTGCGTCGGCAATGTCGTCGCCGGCGGCGCGGGCAAGACGCCGGTGGTCATCAGCCTCGCCCGCCTGCTGGCGGCGCGCGGGCTGCGCACCCAGTGCCTCACGCGCGGCTATGGCGGCAGCCTCAAGGGACCGGTGCGCGTCGATCCGAAGCGGCACAACGCAGCCGAAGTGGGCGACGAGCCCCTGCTGCTGGCACGAATTGCCCCGACCTGGGTTGCGCGCGACCGCCGCGCCGGCGCACTGGCGGCGCAGACCGCCGGTGCCCGCGTCATCCTGATGGACGACGGATTGCAGAATCCGGCGCTCACCAAGGATCTGTCGCTGCTCGCCATCGACGGCGCCTACGGTCTGGGCAACGGCCGCATCATGCCGGCCGGACCGTTGCGCGAAAGTCTCAAGCGGAGCCTCGCGCGCGCCGACGCCGTGGTGCTGATCGGCGCCGACGAGACCGGCCTCCTGCCACGGCTCCTGGATAAGCCGGTCGTGCAGGCCGAGCTGCGCCCCTCCGCGCCCGAACGGGTCCGGGGCCGGCGATTCTTCGCCTTCGCCGGCATCGGCCGGCCGGAGAAATTCCTGCGCAGCCTGGTCGAAGCCGGCGCCGCCATCGCCGGCTCGCGCGCCTTCGCCGACCATCATCGCTATCGCGAGAGCGAGCTTGCCGCCCTCGCCGACGCGGCCGATCGCACCGGCGCGACACTCATCACCACCGAGAAGGATTGGCTGAGGCTGCCGCAATCCTGGCGCGGCCGCGTCGAGACCCTGCCGGTCGAGATCGTCTGGCGCGACGACCGGGCGCTGGGCGCGCTGCTCGATCGCGTCTTCAGCGCGAAACCCGCCCATGGTTGAGCGCGGCACCGGGCGGCGGTTCGTCGCGCGCGCCGAAGGCGCCGCCGCGCGGCTGACCTATGCCTTCTTCAAGCTGCTGCCGCTCGACGCGGCGTCGGCGCTCGGCGGCTGGTTCGCCCGCGCCATCGGCCAGCATCTCGGCATCAGCAAGCGCGCACGGGACAATCTGCGCCGCGCGCTGCCCGGCATCGCCGAGACCGAGATCGCGCGCATCGTGCGCGGCATGTGGAACAATCTCGGCCGCGTCGTCGCCGAGTACCCGCATCTTGCCGAGCTCGAGTTTGGCGGTGGACGCGTCGAATCCCGGGGGCTCGCGGACATTCTCGCGCGCGGCAAACCCGGGACGCGCTACATCTTCTTCTCGGCGCATTACGGCAATTGGGAAGTGGCGCTGCTGGCGACGAAGCATCACGGCCTGAATGCGGTCGGAATCTACCGTGCCGCCAACAATCCCTTCGTCGATCGTCTCATCGCCGAGGCGCGCAGCGTCATCGGCATCGAGATGGTGCCCAAGGGCGCCGCCGCGGCAAGGCGCGCACTCGCCGCGCTGAGCAAGGGCCGCCATCTCTGCATGCTGGTCGATCAAAAGATGAACGACGGCATCGCCGTGCCGTTCTTCGGCCGTGACGCCATGACGGCGCCGGCGCTGGCGCGGCTCGCGCT
>JGI20189J14885_1000676_pt1 | contig 11297 bp, 13 predicted proteins | sample NGESurdeep072012_10_FD_14885 | JGI IMG/M metagenome (IMG submission 14885) | reverse complement strand
AATTAACCGTGTCGTGGAAGCCGATCGAGCGATGGACTTTATCGTCCGCCGTGACCGAGCTTCGGGGTAGCCGCCGGGCAGCGGAGGCTAGTCCGCGGCACCTCTTCAATGTGCAATCGCGATTCAATCTGTCCCACAATATGGAGCTTGACTCCGGACTCTACCATTACGGCGCATTGCCGATCCAAGCCACCGTATCGGCCGGATCCCCGCCGATGGGCCTGCCCGCCTTCAATCGCGTGGACGTAGGACTTTCATGGCAAGCGACCTCGCAATGGAGCCTCGCCGTTTGGGGCCGCAACTTGCAATCCGCGGCGCATGTGGAGAGCCTGGCGACTTCATTCGATGGGCTTGGGACAGAGGTTCCACGGTCGGTTTCATTCAAAGTCATGTGGCAACAAAAAGCTGAACCGAGGCGCAAATAGTCACCAGCGCGCAATCTGGACGAAGGGAGTCGGAGCGGTTGCACACAAATACATTTCCAACACGATCAGCGGGGAAGACTGGCCGCATGCTCCCAGCACTGGCGATTCTTGCGGTGGTCATGCTTCCTTGCCAGAGCATAGGCCAAGAAGCGATCACCAATGAATATCAAGTGAAGGCTGCTTATTTGTTCAACTTCGCCAAGTTTGTGGAGTGGCCAGCGAATACTTTTTCCAATGCAGGCTCGCCTCTGGAGATATGTGTCATTGGCTCAAATCCTTTTGGCCACGGCTTGGAAGATTCGATTGCCGGCAAGACCGTCAGCGGCCGGCCTATTGCGATTTCTCACAAGTCCGACGCGGTTGAGGCGAGATCCTGTCAAATCGTATTCATCGGCGTTTCGGATAAACGCCAAATTCCGCAGCTTTTGCGGCAACTGAATGGCGCAAGTGTTCTCACCGTAGGGGACACATCAGGCTTTACCGACGACGGCGGGATGATCAACTTCGTGCTTGAGGGAGACCGGGTCCGCTTCGAAGCTAACCTGGACGCCGCCGAACATGCCCACTTAAAGATCAGCGCCAGGCTTTTGAGTGTGGCCAAGGCTGTCATGGGCAAGTCCCAGGATGAAAGGCACTAATGCAATTTCTGCACCATATGTCGCTCGGCCGGAAGTTGACAGCCATCATCATGGCTATCAGCGGAGTCACTCTATTACTGGCGTGCGTGGCAATGGGAGCCTATGACATCGTGTCCTTCCGGCGAAGCATGGCGCGCGATCTCGCCACACTTGCGGAAGTCATCGCTCGCAATAGTACTGCTGCGCTCACATTTCACGATCCAAAGGCGGCGCAGGATGTCCTTGCAGCGCTGGGCGCGGAGCCTCATATCACTGCGGCTTGCATATATGACGCAGACGGCAAGCTGTTCGCCAAGTATCAGCGCGATCCTCACAGCGCGTGGCCAATCCCGGCCTCACCCGAAGCGATTGGAACACGCTTTTCGCACGGTCATCTGGCTGAGTTCCACCCCATCCGTTTGCAGGGGGACCGCATCGGCGCTGTGTGCATCGAATCGGACCTCGGAGAGATGCATGCACGCTTGCGGCATTATGGTGGCGTCATCGGGATTGTTCTCCTGTTTTCGTCCCTTATTGCCTTTGTGCTGGCTGCCCAATTCCAGCAGTTGATTTCCGTACCGGTCTTCCAATTGGTTCGAACTATCAACCAAGTAGCCGAAGAAGAGGACTATTCGCTGCGTGCACCCGTCATGCACCGCGATGAGATCGGCCTTGTAGTGAATGGCTTCAATGGCATGCTGGCTAAAATCCAGCAGCGGGATGAAGAATTGCAGCGCCAGCGGGATCATTTGGAGGATGAAGTCGCAATTCGAACGGCTGAGCTGGTAACGACGAATGTCCATTTGATTACAGCGAAAGATGTCGCGGAGGAAGCAAACCGGGCCAAAAGCGAGTTCCTCGCCAATATGAGTCACGAAATTCGCACTCCCATTAATGGAATTCTGGGGATGACGGAATTGACCCTCGACACAGTACTCACCAAGGAACAGCAGGATTATCTGCTCATGGTCAGGACGTCGGGCGAGGCCTTGCTCTCGGTAGTCAACGACATTCTCGACTTCTCCAAAGTAGAAGCCGGGATGCTTGACCTCGATGAAATCGAATTCAATCTTTACAACTGCGTGGGCGAGACCATGAAAACTTTGGCATTGCGGGCTCATCAGAAAGGCATTGAGCTCGCCTATGACGCATCGCCAGACATCCCTTGGCGCGTGATCGGAGACCCCGGAAGGCTCCGGCAAATCCTGGTTAACCTGGTTGGAAATGCAATTAAATTTACCGCGAAGGGTGAGGTGTTGGTTGGGATTGAGAATCGGCCCGGAGCGACTGACGAGATACAACTCCAATTCAGCGTATCGGACACGGGGATAGGCATCCCTGCCGAAAAACAGGGCCTTCTTTTCAAGGCATTTTCACAGGCCGACAGCAGCACGACTCGTAAGTACGGAGGAACGGGTCTCGGTCTCGCGATTTCCGCCAAACTCGTAGAGAGAATGGGCGGAAAGTTGTGGGTTGAAAGTGAAGCCGGAAAGGGAAGCATCTTTCGTTTCACGGCGCACTTCAAGCCTGGAGTTGCCGAGGAGAAAAAAGCGGAGCCTCTCCTCCGAGAACGACTAAAAGAAATGCCAGTGTTGATTGTTGATGACAATTCCACAAACAGCCGGATTCTGCACGATATGACCCAGTCATGGGGAATGTTGCCTGTAGTTGCGTATAGGGGCTCCGATGCGCTGGCGATGGCGGAAAGGGCTCAGCAGAGCGGCGCCCCGTTTCGCCTGATTCTTCTCGATGTTTGTATGCCGGGGATGGATGGTTTCGAAGTGGCCGAAAAGTTTCGCGACAACCCAGTCTTGCGAGACGCCACAATATTGCTGCTCACGTCCGCGGGCCATCCAGGAGAGGCCGCGCGATGCCTGGAACTGCGCATATCCGCCTACCTTCTTAAACCAGTTTTAAAGGCCGACCTCCTAACTGCAGTTCTCACGGTTTTAGGTGGCAAGATAAATCAAGCGGCCGCTCTGTCTCCCAGCTTGGTAACCCGTCACAGTCTTCGCGAATCGCCCAGGAAACGGCGGGTCCTGGTCGCGGAAGACAATGCCATCAATCAAGCGTTGATTGTGCGCCTGCTGATCAAGTTGGGTCACGCCTCGGTCCTTGCTAAGAATGGAAAAGAAGCGGTAGGTCTTGCTTCCAGTGAGAAGTTCGATTTGGTTTTCATGGATGTGCAGATGCCGGAGATGGATGGCCTGGCCGCGACCCGGGCGATTCGCCAAAAAGAAACAATTGACGGAACCCACCTGCCGATTTATGCGATGACCGCTCACGCCATGAAGGGGGATCGCGAACGCTGTATGGAGTCAGGAATGGATGGATATCTTGCAAAACCAATACGGTTCAGTGATGTTGAACAAACTCTTGCGGGACTTGATAGTGAGGCAACGATGCCAGATGAAAAGACAAATGAAAATATTCCGATCATCGCCGTTGATACATGGAACAGAGCCGATACCATTGAACGCCTCGGAGGCGATGAAGATCTCCTTCGGGAATTGGTTGAGATCTTTGTGACCGAATCTCCCAAGCTACTCATCAAGTTGCGGGACGCGATCGCCGCATCCGACGCAGAAGCGGTGATGCGGGGAGCCCACAGCATTAAGGGCGAGCTCAGTTGTCTTGGCGCCGTCGCTGCCGCTAACACGGCCCAGAAGCTCGAGACCATGGGAAGCAATAAGGAAATGGCGGGAGCTCCCGAAATGTTTACAAATCTTGAACGCGAGCTGAAGGCTGTCAAATTAGCGCTGGTGGATGTTTAGGCGATTCATGAACTTGTCTCACAAACCCGAACAAGGAGAGGCGCTTTCGGTGCCGTCGCCCGGTTTGGATACTGTTCTTATCGCCGAAGACGACCCTATCTTTCGGCATCTCCTCGAAAGCTGGTTACAACGGTGGAAGTATCGGGTTGTTGCGGTGGACAATGGACTCGATGCCTGGAAGGTTTTGCAGCAGGACAATTCTCCTCAAATGGCGATTCTGGATTGGATGATGCCGGGGATGGACGGAATAGAAGTTTGCCGGAGAATTCGCGGCGACGAAAGAGGACGTTATCGTTACGTCGTGCTGCTCACCGCCAAGGACGACAAGCATGACGTCGTCGCGGGCCTGGACGCAGGAGCCGATGATTACCTCACAAAACCATTTGCCGTGGAGGAACTCCGAGCCCGAATCCGGGCAGGGAAGCGGGTCCTGGAACTTCAGGAAGCTTTGCTCCACGCCCACCAAGCGCTGCAATTCGAAGCAGAACACGATCCTCTTACCAGCTTATGGAATCGTGGCGCAATCTTTAAAGTAATGGAGAAGGAAGCGCAACGCAGCCGCCGCAACGGAAAATCTCTTGGCATTGTGATGGCCGACCTCGACCACTTCAAAGAGATCAATGATTCTTACGGCCACCTGGTCGGGGACGCAATACTCAAAGAAACCGGCAGCCGTCTTGCTGCGGCGGTAAGAAGCTACGATTGGGTGGGACGTTATGGAGGCGAGGAATTTCTTATCATCGTTCCGGGATGCGATGCCTCCGGCTTACGCGCCAGCGCTGAAAGACTAAGGCAGGCTGTAGGTGATTATCCGTTTAAAAGCAGCGTGGGTCCATTATCCGTGACTCTCAGTCTTGGGGCGGTGATCGCCGGAGCGGGCAAGATGGAGACTCTGGATTGTGAAGCATTGCTTCGCGCGGCAGACGATGCCCTCTATGTGGCAAAGGCGAAGGGTCGAAATCGAATCGAGAGCGCCGGACTGTTGGTGGCGCAGCCATAGATTTCCAGAATATTCCAGACACGTTAACGAATGGCACGTCAGTGGCTGACTCTGGCACCCCCGTGCCATTCACACCAGATAGCGAATTCGATACCTTGTGAATCGAGCAGTTCTGGGGGAGGGCTGCCCGGGTCTCCTGACTTAAACGAGTCAGGAGGCCCGTTAATTTTGGGGGGATGTTGCTAGGCACCTGATTGTCCGCCAAGGCACACTTGCAAGGGTGGCTGACGCATTGCAGAACCCCACCGGGGTTACTTCTTACTTAGTTGACTCTATCAAGGATTATGAGCCTTAAATCCGATCCCTGATCGCTGGAAGAGCAGAGTGGAGGCCCTCAACCTAGCAAGACAAGTGAAACAGATGGAAGCCCAACGTAAGGCAGCAGAGGAAAGGGAAAAGGTTAGAGCTCCCGAACGTTATTGAATTCGCCACAAAGGTTGTTGCGATCTTCATATCTCAAAAGTCATTGCAGCTTGGTTACGAGCACTTCCAGTTGAAACGAGCGTTTAGAATCTGGATCGTCCACACTGCCGATAATCATTGGTTTGTCGGGAATGACTATCGTAGTAGCTCCGATGTGTAGTTGCCGTATCAGAGGCGGCATGCCGCTGCCTCTTCCTTCATTAGAGGCAGGGAAAGTGCTGATATCTGCGTTTACCTCCAAGCCCAGCGGTTTATCCCAATCCTTCAAGTGAGCCCAGATGTTTGTTCCGATGTCGATATAATCAAATTTGCCCTGCTCGCTTTGTATTGGCACTCGCGTACCAATTTTTAGGACCTGAGGCCCGCCTCCTGTAAGGTTCATTGAATAGTGCCGTGTATTGATCTTCCTTCCGTCTTCGAGCTCGTTGATAGAGAAATCCAGCCGATATGCGACTATCGGCCCCGGCGCACTCGGCTTTGCAGCAGCCTTCGGTGCCGCGTTGGCATCTTGCGCCGGGGCGAATGGCAGCGCGATCAGAAGAAACATCCCGATAGTTAGTACGAACATCATTTTTCTCGTATACATGTCAACGTCTCCTATAGATTTCTATCGCATTGAATCTGGCATTTCGGGCGAACTATTCTGTTTCGTGAATTCGAGCGAGTCTTGTTGCAACAACTCGGCTTGGGCGCGTGCTACCAAGCGCGCTTCCTGCGGGCGCTCCCGGACATAACGGGCCAGCATTTCTTCCTGTTCGCTTAATGGACGGGGCGAAGGGAACTGCTCAAGCTTTGGGCCGTTGTCGGTCGGAGCGACAGCGGAGGCCATAGCCTGCCGTATGCCTCCTGGAAAGATATGCGACCGCCTACGAACGGAGTCTGGTTTAAGCTCGGCGGGGTCGGTAATGGCTTCCCCCGCAATTACTCCAGCCACGGCATGTTTTGCCACGATTTGCGGTTCAGCGGCCGGCCTGCGGACCAAGAAGATTGTCGCGGCCACAACCCCGACGACCGCCATTGCGGCGAGCGACACCCACAAACTGACGCGCCTGCCCAACCGCCCGTGTTCCGGTCGTAGGTTTGCCAGAACTCGTCCTTCCAATCCGTCTCGCGGTTCGACGGTGCTGTAATGTTGCAGCCCCGCGTCGAGTAATTTTTCTGCCAAATCTTCTCGATCGTTAGGTTCCATGTTTTCCCTCCAGCAAAGCCGCGAGCTTGTCGCGCAGAATCTGGCGAGCTCTGAATATTCGTGAACGCACGGCGGCTTCATTCGTCCCCAGTACCATGGCGATTTCAGTTGGTGACAGCTCCTCTATCGTTGAAAGCGTCAAGGGATCGCGTAACTTAGTGGGCAGTCTTGCAATGAGATTTTCCAAGACATTCCCCATTTCGGTCCCCAGTACAACTTCATCGGCTGAAACCATTCGGGATCGAAGTTCTTTGACTCCTTCCGCCATATCCTGAATCGGCACGTCGCTTGCTTTCTTCTTTCTTTCAACTGTCACCCGCCAAGCGATGCGCGCCAGCCACGCCCGTGGGTCTTTCACGCTCGCCAATTTTCTGCGCTGGCGAAGAACGCGAATGAATGTCTCCTGGGTCGCATCTTCGGCATCTTGATGGTTGCGCGAGACCGAATATGCGATCCGGTAAACCAGCCTCGCGTGCTCTCGGACAAGCAGTTCGAGTTCGTCCTCCGCCGCTTTTGCCATAGCGATGGCTTCGCTCACGATCACTCGTCCGGCCACTAGGTCCTCAAACATAAAGACTGATATTGTGCCTTAGTTGTTCAGGAATATTTTGTCGAAGATCGAGCGCACGAGAAGCCGGGGAACCCATCCACGCCGCTCCGGGTATTCGTAGATCTTTTCATTGAGTAGGCCCCTTGCGCCCTGCGGGGCGTGTTCCTCTCTCGACCTTGACCCAGAGCTCACGCTCTGGGCTAAGTTATGCCGCTCCTCCGGAGCTGCATTCCAGATGTCCTGGTGAGTTCGGGAGGAGGAAACTGCTGAGAAGCTCTCGCCGACGAGGGCGCCCGCGCCACACGATCCGATGTTCCCGCGCTCGCGTCAGAATCCGACGAATACTGGTTCTGGCTCTAGCCGCACGCCCCAGATGTCTTCGACTCGATCCTGAATGTGATTCTTAAGCGCGAGAATCTCGGCTGCGCTGCCCTTCCCTCGATTAATGATGGCGAGCGTGTGTTTGCGGGAAATGCCGACGTTGCCACTGATAAAGCCCTTAGAGAATCCGGAGTGTTCCACCAGCCATGCGGCGGACACTTTTCTCTGTGATTCAAGCGCGGGATAGCTTGGTATTTGTAAATTCTTCTCAGCTGCGCGATGAGTCAACCGGTCAAAGTCCGCGGCGGAGAGCACTGGATTTTTGAAAAACGACCCGGCGCTGCGACAGTCCTCTTCTCCGGCGATAATTAACATCCCTTTAGTCGCGCGTATGGTTCGGACTGCTTCTCGGGTGTCGGCAAGAGTGGGTATCTCGTTCCATCCAGCGAAGTGGTTCCTGAGATCTGCATATTGAAGATGCGGTTTACCGCCGTGAATCAGTTCGTATTTAACTCGCAGAATGATGTATCTGCCCCGCTCACTGGTGTTGAAGATGCTAGTACGATAGTGAAATTCACATTCCGCGTTGGCCAGTTCGCAAACATTGTCACTGTTAAGGTCAAGCGCAGTAACCGACAGAATTGTTTCCGAGACTTCCTGCCCATAAGCCCCGACATTTTGCACCGGCGTTCCGCCAACGCTGCCGGGGATCCCGCTCAGACATTCGACGCCCGCGCAGTTTCGGGCGACAGCGCTGGCGACGAATTTGTCCCATTCCTCGCCGGCGCCGACGTCAAAGACTACTTTGCCATCATGGCTTTGCTGTTCGATTCCGGCGATTGCGACCTTGAGAACAACGCCCGGCCATCCCGCATCGGAGACGACAAGATTACTTCCGCCGCCGAGCAGGAATAATGCTGCGTCACGGGAGTGAGCGTATTGAATTGCTTCCTGTACGTCGCCAATGCTTTTTGCTTCTACGAAATATCGCGCTGGGCCGCCAACCTTTAAGGTTGTGAGAGGCGCCAGAGGTATATTTTCTTGAACGATCATTGCGGTTCAATCAATATATATGACTCTCGTTTCGATCATCGAAGCACCCGCCACCGGCGAGTTGGAAGCCTCCGGCCCGCGCGCCGTATTAGAATGCAGCATTCTCCTCTACGGTGGATCCATGAAAACTTCGGTGATTAATATTTTGATGCTGGCAACTTTGGCCAGTGTGAGTTTTGGGCAGGAGTTCCCGAAAGATGCTGCAATGAAGCAGGCCGGAAATTCATCTCCGACTTTTACAGCGGCAACACAGATGGAATCTGGAAAAACATGACGCCAGAGATGCAGGCTGCATTAAAAACTCAGGCTGACTTCGCGAATTTTGCGACGCAAGTAAAAGCGCAAATTGGACGGGAAACTTCGATTGAAAACGAGCGGGTTATGCCAGGACCTCACGCACAAATCTACACGAGGCTTGCCCATTTTTCTCAGGCGCCGATGCCGGTCGTAGTATTGATGTCCTTCGACGATCAGGGAAAAATTGGCGGCTTTGTTATCCGTCCCGAACAAAATCCCGCGGAATCAAAGTATTTAAACTACAGAGACAAAACTGTGTTCACCTTCCCGCTCAAAGGAACCTGGCTGATATATCAGGGCGGCCGCTCGACCTACGATAACTATCATGCGGCAGCGCCGGACCAGCGTTTCGCTTATGACATTGTCGGGATTCGCGATGGCAAGATGTATGCGGGCAGCGGAGACAAGGTAGAAGATTATTTTTGTTTCGGTCAGCCCGTCGTTGCGCCAGCCAACGGAGTGGTAGTGGTATCCATAGACCAGTACGATGACAACCCGCTATTGAAGCCTTCGCAGAGCAATCCTCCCTACGGGAACGGCATTGTTCTTGATCACGGCGACGGCGAATTCTCCATGTTCGCGCATCTAAAACATGGGAGTGTGAGAGTTAAGGCGGGAGACAACGTAAAGACGGGCCAGGAGCTTGGGCAGTGCGGCAATAGCGGAAATTCGCCTTTTCCGCACCTGCATTATCACGTGCAAACCACTGCGGAATGGTTCAAGGGGGACGGGTTGCCCGTCCAATTTCACGACTACGCAGCGGATGGGAAGGCCGTAACGGTCGGAGAACCGATTCGTGGAGAGATAATCCAGTCCCGTTGAAATAGATAGTGGTCCGAAATGCCGAGGTGAGCAGGTACAATTGATTCACATGAAACTACGAACACCGGAGAAATAATGTATCCAGAAATTATGGTGATCCCCATGCGAGAAGAACTGACCCGCCTGGGTGTTCAAGAGTTGCGTTCGGCCGGCGAGGTGGATCGCGTCATTCCGAACCAGACCGGCACGGCCATGGTAATTGTGAATTCGATTTGCGGATGTGCCGCCGGACGCATGCGTCCCGCCGTTCGCATGGCGCTACAGAATGCGAATCGGCCCGATAAAGTTTTTACTGTATTCGCCGGGCAAGACAGCGAAGCCACCGAGCAGGCTAGAAAATATTTTATCGGCTATCCGCCGTCCTCGCCGTCCATCGGCATGTTCAGAGATGGCAAACTGGTTCACATGTTGCAGCGTAGTGACATCGAACACCGCGAGGCTGCGGACATAGCACGCGAACTCAAGACGGCCTTCGACAAATTCTGTAGTAAGTCTGTCGAAGTGTCGTCGTAGCGGTGGGAATCAATTTCTAATTGGAGCGCGAGGCTCACTTTTCCTCGCGGACGAACGCTGCGGTGCTGGCATCCACGTCAATTACCAGCTTGGCGTCACCTCGCGAAGGCCCATAGATCACATGCCAATTTAGTGTATTGGCTCCTTGATTCCAGTCGAGTATGTAGGAGACTGGAATATCGGGATTTTTCTGAAGTACTTTTTCCCCGCCATGTTTCTGTGCGACCGCGAACGCCTGATCGGAATCTATCTTGAGGAATCGCACATCGAATATAGCCGTGGAAGTGTTGCTGGGATTGTAAGTATCCATTCTTCCGGGATAGATTCCGCGCTCTGAAAAATCCGGAGCGTCGGTTCCCGACCAGGTATAAAACTTCACGCCGCGCAGACTTGGAGAGCCAAAATATCCCGTCCATACGGCCGACTTGCCGTCGCGGTCCTTATCTCCGGGCGTGACTTGGGATTGGAGCCTGATTGGCTGCGCATCGCGCGCCCAGCCGTGCGCTGCAACATACAATTGTTGAAAGATAGTACGGCCTGTTTGAAACTCAGTGGGCTTCGGTTGCGGTTTTTCGGCAGGTTGATTAGATGAGCAGCCCGCGACCATGAGAAGCGCGATCAATGGTAAGGAGAGTATCTTCATGAATGTATCCAGTCGGTTATAAGCGTTACGCGCAGCGACAGTGGGCTACATTCTACTAGAGGAGTCATCTGCGAGTTTGGATTTACTTCGACTGGGCCGGTGAGGTTTTCCGATGAACACCTATCTACAACGGTTGAAAGTTGCGATTGAATCGGCCACACACGAGATCAGCGACAGTGATCTGAGTCGGCGCCCCGCCGCGGGGAAGTGGAGTCCCGCAGAAATTCTGGAGCATTTAATCCTGACTTACACCGGTACCATCAAAAATCTGGAACGAAGCCACACAGGAGGAAAGCCGCTTGGAGGCAGACCGACGTTAAAGCAGCACTTTATAAATGTATTGGTGCTCGATTTCGGCTATTTCCCAACCGGGCGAAACTCTCCTGAAAGCGCCAAGCCAAAAGGAATGGCGGGAGATCAAGTCTTAAGCGAAATTCATCGCAAACTTGCGGCCCTGGACGATGCGATACGGAATTGTGAGAGCAAATTCGGGAGTACTGCCTTCGTAGCGGATCATCCTGTTATCGGTCCCATCACGATGCAGCAATGGTCTAAGTTTCATTGGGTCCATGGCAGGCATCACGTTAAACAAATTGTGCGAATGCGCAGGACCAGCCCGCCTCTCCCGATCGCCCCCTCATTGGCCGCGAAGTAGTTTTGACCGTACTAT
>JGI20189J14885_1000659_pt1 | contig 11495 bp, 8 predicted proteins | sample NGESurdeep072012_10_FD_14885 | JGI IMG/M metagenome (IMG submission 14885) | reverse complement strand
TCATGAGAGTAGGCTCCTTCCTCCCCAGGAGCCTTAGTCCTCAAACCAAGACTACCGGGTCGAGCGAGCCTTCTCTCTTATCCAATCAACTCATTCGCGTTTTTTGCGGATGAGTGGGTGAGGGTCGACTCGACCGTTTCCGAACTGGAACTGCGCCTTATTTATGCAATCTGGTTGGTTCATCCTTTGGTCCCTGCGCAAACAATATTGGGTTTACGGGAGCCGGTGCCGAATATCCAATTAACTTCTTCCAAGCCAATCCCTATGCGCAAAGCTTCAACGGGCCCGAGAGCTACACGGTGGCTGAGGGCTACTCGAATTACAACGCGCTGCAGTACAATATCCAAGCGTTGACATCGTTTTTCTCAGTTGTATTTTTGCGCTTGGCACCCGACACGCGCACGTTCAACGAGGGGGCTCATGGCGACATCAAACAGTTTTTCACGTAGACAATTTATAGCGACGGTGGCTGCCGCGACCGGCACAACTCTTTTACCCAAACAATTATTTGCGAGCCCGCCGCCGCAGGATCCGGTTGTCAACGCCATTCAGAAGAATGGAAAGACAACGAACGAAGAAAAAGTTTCCTGGAAAGTCAAGCCGTTCCCGATGACTCAGGTTCGTCTTGGAGAAGGCCCCTGCAAACAAGCCATGGAAGCCGACCTCCAATATTTACGTTCATTACCGCCCGACCGTCTCCTGCACACTTTCAGAATCAATGCAGGCTTTCCCTCTTCAGCTCAACCTCTGGGGGGCTGGGAAGCGCCCGACTGCGAGCTTCGCGGCCATTACGCTGGGGGACACTATCTTTCAGCATGCGCGCTCATGTATGCCAGCACTGGCGATGAGACTCTCAAAGCGAACGCCAACACCGTTGTAGCGGAACTGGCGAAGTGTCAGGATGCGCTGAAAAGTGGCTACCTCAGCGCCTTTCCAATCGAGTTTTTTGACCGGCTTCGTGAACGTCAGCGCGTATGGGCGCCGTTCTACACCATTCACAAGATCATTGCCGGCAACCTCGACATGTATGTTCATTGCGGAAACGAGCAAGCGCTGGCAGTAGCAGAAAAAATGGCGGGGTGGACAGCGGGGTACACACAATCGCTGAGCTATGAACATATGCAGCGGGTGCTTGGCACCGAATACGGCGGGATGGGTGAATCACTGGCGAATTTGTACGCCATTACCGGCAAGCCATATTACCTTCATCTCGCGCAGCGTTTCGATAAGAAGGAGTTCTTCGATCCGCTTGCTGACCATCGCGACGAACTGAAGGGTCTTCACGCCAATACTCACATCCCGCAGGTGATCGCAGCCGCCAGGATTTACGAATTGACGGGCGACCGCCGCTATCGCGATATCGCGGAATATTTCTGGGATGAAATTGTCAGTGAACGCTCTTACTGCACCGGCGGCACAAGCAATCACGAGTCATGGAATACCGATCCTGGAAAACTCGCAACTGAACTCAGCACCAATACCACCGAGGACTGCTGCGCCTACAACATGATGAAGTTGACTCGACACCTCTTTGGTTGGTCCGCCGATGCTCGCCTCATGGATTACTACGAAAGAGCACTCTTCAACCATCGGTTGGGAACAATCAATCCTGAAGATGGGACAATGATCTACTACTTGCCGCTGGCCTCGGGCTATTGGAAGACTTTCGGCAAGCCCTTCGACGCATTCTGGTGTTGCACCGGGACTGGATCCGAAGAATACGCAAAGCTCACCGACACGATCTACTTTCACGATGACGACTCTCTGTACGTGAATCTCTACGTTGACTCGCAACTGGAGTGGCCGGAGAAGGGCCTTCGGTTGCGCCAGGAAACGCGCTTCCCCGAACAGCAGGGAACCACAATCACGATCTCGGCGAAGAACCCCGTTCAGATGGGCATTCATCTTCGCATCCCCTATTGGGCACGAGGAGGCAGCGTCAAAATTAACGGAACACCACTCACGGCCTTCGGCAGTCCAAGCAGCTACCTAGCCCTGAACCGCATCTGGAAGACCGGCGACAAAATTGAACTCAGCCTTCCCATGGACTTGCACATTGATACCATGCCCGACGATGAAACTGTTCAGGCAATGATGTATGGACCTCTGGTATTAGCGGGCCGCTTCGACGCAGTCACTAAAGAGATGATGTATGGCGACTACCAACCCAAGCCTAACGATCAGACGAAAGTAGCGGATATCACTGCTCAGACAGGCAGGCCGACAGGCTGGTTAGCCCCTGATTTAAAGCAACCACTTACATTCCAGACCGTCGGGCAAGAGCAATCCGCGACCCTGGTTCCGTTGTACAAAATAATTAACGAGCGGTATGCAGTTTACTGGAAGGTGAATTCCCAGCCGGCGAATCCAAAGAGCACATAGGTCGAACGGGGAATTCTTATGGTTGGCGTTTCACTCATCACTCAGATTAGTTAGGTTTGCTCCCGTGCGATCAGCCCGGGAGAACGCGGTCGCTGTACAATTCCGTCTGTCCGCGAACTTAAGGCTTCCGGCTGATTCATGTTGCCAAGACGTATTCCTGATCTGTTGCTCATCGTTCTGGTCTGTTTGGACATTGTTTCCACGGGAAGCGGACAATCCGGCCCGCTTCCACCTGCCCCCTCCGATGCGCAAATCCCGGCTTTCCAACTGCTACGCGATCCCACTGGCGCAAGCCGCTGCGAGTTTTGCCATCGCTCCGAAGTCGAGGGGTACGCGCGCTCTGCTATGGCGCACTCCTTGCGTCGCGCTGGCCAAGAGCCGGACGGCACAGTGACCACGCCGGATTCAAAAATCACGATGTGCATTCGTCGCCAGCCGGCTATTGGCCGCAACCAGGAGAGCCTGTATCGCCAGGACCCGCGGTCGCGTTACCGCCCAACCCTCCGCCAATACCGCCCGGGGGCGGACGGAGGCATCCTCCGAATTCCACCGAACCGAAAGGGACTTTCGCGATGTGCTACGCCGTCAGCACGACGGAAGACCCGCTCGGCCCCTACTATCGTTATGCGTTTAAACGAACGCTATTCCCCGATTATCCCAGACCTGCGATCTGGCCCGACGGATACTACGTTCCAACCAGCACCGGAGATACGGTCATCCAGAAACATGTTTGCATCGCGGACCGCACAAAGATGCTGGCTGGGAAACCGGCCACCGAGCAGTGCATCGTGATTGATGGCGTGAATTTCCTCAACAATGCCGACCTCGACGGTCAAACCTTGCCGCCAGCGGGAGCGCCGAACATCATGATGGCGGCTGGCGGCACACAGCTCAAGAAGGTATTCGATGACGACGGAATCTACTACTGGAAAGTCCACGTAGATTGGGAACATCCGTCGAACACCAAAGCTATTGGACCGGAAAAGATTCAAGTCGCTCCTTACCACTATCTGTGCAACGGCCAATTGACAAATTGCGTTCCTCAGCCCGGTACTGAGCAGCGCCTGGACGTACAAGGCGACAAGATCATGCAGCGCCTCGTCTACCGCAGAGTTGGGCGTCACGAATCCATTGTCGCGGCCCATTCGATCGCGACCAGTGCGGGCGGCGGAGGCGTCCGGTGGTACGAATTTCGCCTGGACAAAAAGCGTGATCCTCGTCTGTATCAACAAGGAACATACGCTCCGGATAGCTTCTACCGCTGGATGCCGAGCATCGCGATGGACAAGAAAGGTGACATCGGAGTTGGATATTCCTTTGGCGGAACTCCGAATTTCGCCGGGCAACGATTCGCCGCGCGGCTCGCCAAAGGCCCCAAGGGTAAATTGACGTTTCACGAAACGGTCCTAGCGAATGGTGAAGCTGCGCAGACCAAAACCCTGCGTTGGGAGGACTACACGACTACGGCAATTGATCCCAGCGACGACTGCACATTCTGGTACGTTGGCGATTATTTCAAGCTCGGCGAAACAGGCTACAGAACCCGAATCGGATCATTCAAAATACCCAAGTGCTAGAAACGGCACCAACACATCTCGAAGTGCCTTAGCGGTGTCCCGAGCATCTTCGCGTCGTTCTCCGAGACGGTACCAACGTAATCGTCAATCCTTTCTCTTTTCCGTGTCAAATAAGAGGATGAGGGCATGGTGCACTTTGTTCGGTGATCGCAATGTATCCGTTCAGCGCGTTGACTTCCTTTTGTCCCGCGGGGGGTCTCACGCTACGGTCAAACCGCGCGTGCTAAATCGATCTGTCTTGACGCTCTCGATACTATTGTTTCTCTCCGCTCCAAAATTCCTCTGGGGTACGCCTAACGCAGTTATTAGAGTGGCTGGCAAGGTTATTGAGGTCGGTGGCGCTGGACCAGCGCCCTGGAAACTGCGATACGGACTTGCGGGCTCCGCGTCTTCCGATAAGGTCGATGAAACTCACCTGATAAAGACCGGAACCGGTCAGGCATATTTCAGTCATGGGCAATGTTTGCGTCGGATCGACACCGATGCTGGTATCGTTCTTGGCCGCTGGCTCATGCCCGGAATAATCACACGGATTACGCCAGAAGGGGCGGACGGTAAGGTCGAGATTACTGTGGAGGAGCCGTCTCCCGGAAGAAAGAGCTCGGCATCCACTTTCGTTTTCGATCCGATCCAGCCTAGACTCCCAACCGTTCTTGGACACGAATCAATCTTAGAGAACTTACTTCCCGAGCGCGAAGCCGTGAGCCTATACGGGGAGCAGACGCTGCCGGCGGATCGCGCCCGTGCGCTCTTACCCGAAGTGCAAGAGGAGGTCCGGAGAGATCCTTTCTCGCCTTGGTTCCGGGTAATCCTAGGGAAGCTGCTCCTTGAGGCGGGAGATCCCGGCGCAGAAGCTGCCCTCGAACAGGCAATCCAGCCACTGAGTTCGTATACGGAGCTCCTACCCATTTCCGGGTTCGTGGAGGATCTGAGAGTTCCCCGGATTGCGGACGAGGCATTCGAGCGTGGCTACCGGGATTTTCTCCAAACCGGAAACGATCCTCGACTTTTGACCTCGATCATTGCGCGTCTCTGGTTGTATCCCGTGGACTCGAAGAAAATCGCGCCTGATCGCAGGGACGAAATCGCCGAGCGGATCTATCAGCTCATGCCCTATGGAGAGGGGGCAGATTTGGCATGGCAGGAGTACGCTATGTCCGCGCCGGCTCCTTATCAACGTCGACTTTGGCTGAGTCGGGCTGAGGAAGCACGTAAAAACAGCGGCCATATCTTCGAGCCTCTCGTTCTTCGGTTCGATATTACCTTACTCATCAGCATCGCCTGTGGTTTGGCGTGGTGGGTATTCGTGGTCGTTTCGTATATCCGCTACCGGTTGCAGCGACAATATGATCGAAAGAGTAGCGCGCCGAGGCCCGCTGGCGTGCGACAGCGCCTGGCATTCTTCAACCTCCAGTATTGGAGCATGCCCCAACGAGTAGGCTTCGTTTTAATTTTTCTGGTTTCGTGGTTTTGCTACGGCTGGATGGGACAATCACTCGCACCCCCCATGCTGATGGGCGAGGCCCCGATCAGTATGGCCTCCGGTAGTCTTGGATCCTCCTCCACCCGGCAGTTCCTGGAGCAGCGATTGTCTCCTACGCCGGAGCGCGACTTCCTGATGGCACTCTCGTTCGAGGAGGCCGGAGATTACGCTACCGCCACGCGACTCTATCAAGAGGCACCGCAATATGCGGAAAGCTGGAATAATCTTGGAGCGATCTGGCGAATTCAAGGCAGAGCGGCTGATGCTGTCGAAGCGTTTCGACAGGCCATGCAGCAGAATTCGAATCTAACTGAGGCAACCTTCAACCTTGGCCTCCCGACCTCGAACTATTGGGCGCAGATTCACCGCCAGTACGCAAGCAATACTCCGATGGTTGCGCCACCACCCAGGCGCGTGTGGTTGAATGCTTTTGCCGGAGGCCCTTTGTCGAGGCGATTAGTCCTCGCGTCGCTAGGACCACTGCATCCTTGGCAGTGGAATCCCAATAATATGGCAGTCACCAGCGTGGCTGTAAAGGCGGGTGGGGTTATATGGGTGCTTTCCAAGATCACTCTCGTTCTAATAGTTTTACTCTTCGTTTTTCCTAGCCTGCCAGTTCAGCGTGCCCCGGGAACAGGCGGCAAGAGCCTAGGAATCATATTTCCGGGAACGTCGCGGGAATGGGGTTATGCGGGGGGTTTGGTTCTGGTGGCGTGGATATTTCTTATGCTTCAGCTCATCCTAACTAAATGGGTCGGCTCGCCTTATATTCTGACCTACATCGCAACACCTAATGTCCTCAGGGCATATGGGGCCGGGACGTCCTCAGAGCAAGCAATATCGTTAATCAATCCCGGGTGGATCTGGCTCTATCTTGCGCCAGCCGTGTTGGCATTGTTCAACCTGATGGTAAGTTTCCCAGCAATTCAGGCGAAAATGCGTCAGGCAATTGCTCGTGGGAAATGAACGCTTGACCACCCGCAACATCCCAAAAAGCGCCAGAATACTGAGGGATGCGACACACTCTGGATACTTGGCGATTACCGCTGCGCCCATGTGTGCTCAATCTTCGGCGGACTCTGCAACGTTTGCATTACCACGCAATACTGTTCCGTTTTCGCTTGCAGCGCACTTAGCTGTTGCTCCGTTGCTTGCGTCGAGCGCACGTCGAAGATGACTCTAATACTCTGGAATCCCACCGGTACTTCTTTCGAGATTCCCAAGGTTCCTTGGAGGTCCAGATCGCCTTCTACCCTGACATCAATTCCCTCGGTGGGTATTCCCATCGCAGCGGCTACCATCTGGCAAGTGATCTGAGCACAGGCGGCGAGCGCCCCTAAGAGTAGGTCTCCAGAGCAGGCTCCGGTGCCTGCTCCACCAACGCCCTGGTGGGCTTGCGCATCGTAGATTGTCCGCCCCAGGTCGACCGAACATGCGATGGGCACGTCAGTCTGACTGCTACGGGCAGTCAGCGTGATGCGAGAGCTCGCCGGATCCTGCCTGTACCGATCTTTCAGCGGGCGTTGTAACGATCGAACATCCATGCATCGTCTCCTGAAATCTGGAGTATTATAGACGAACTCAGGTCAGCTGCCGCGAAGCTCGTCATGACGGCGAGCGCAAATCTCTAAGCCAGTCCCGCCGCGGCGAGAAGCTTTGGCAGGCCGATAGCTGCGCCAGAGCGAGGTCCATGAACCCGCCCCAAACTCCATCATCAGTGCCGTCCAGCTTGTCTCCGGGTATGCGTTTCGGAAATTACCAGATTCTCCAGCGATTGGGCACTGGCGGCATGGGCGAGGTTTACCGCGCAAAGGACACTCGCCTCGAACGCGAGGTCGCCATCAAGACTCTCCTGCTAGAGCGCGGTTCTCAACCGGAGGCTTTATCGCGCTTCGAGAAGGAAGCCCGCGCCGCCGGCGCGCTCAACCATCCAAACATCGTCACGATCTACGAACTCGGGGAGGTGAACGGAACATGCTATATCGCGATGGAACTAGTGACAGGCGAGACGGTGCGAGAATTGTTGGCTTCCGGCCCTATACCATTCCGCAAAGCGGTTGCAATCGCGGCGCAGATTGCCGACGCGCTCGCCAGAGCGCACGCGATCGGAATCGTTCATTGCGATTTGAAGCCGGAGAATCTAATGGTTTCTGGCGACACAGCCAAGATTCTAGATTTCGGTCTTGCGAAACTACTGGGAGTTAATCAGGCCCGGGATTCGGACGCTCCGACTACCAACACGGGGCAGGGGACGGTAACGGGTACGGTCGGCTACATGTCACCGGAGCAAGCCACGGGCGGCGAAGTTGATTTTCGTTCCGACCAGTTTTCCTTCGGATTGGTCCTCTACGAGATGGTCACCGGATTTCCCGCATTCAAGAAGAAGAGTTATGCGGAGACGACTGCCGCAATCCTTCGCGATGAGCCGGATCGACTCGGGTCCAGAATGTTGCAAGCGCACCCGCCCTTCCTCTGGATCGTTGAGCGCTGCTTGGCCAAGAACCATAATGAGCGCTACGGATCCACCCGGGATTTGGCACGCGACCTCGCCGCAGTGCGCGATCGTCTGGCGGAGGCGACTGCGCGCCCTTCAGAGCCTCGTCCCAACAACCTGCCGGTGCAACGCACAGCCTTCATTGGACGCGAACACGAAACCACCGCTCTCCGTCAGCTCTTGAGCCGCGTGGACGTGCAACTCGTGACCCTGACTGGTCCGGGCGGCATCGGGAAGACGCGGCTCGCCCTTCAGGTGGCGAACGAAGCTGACGCCGACTTTCCCGGAGGTATTTGTTTTGTTCCGCTGTCAGTAGTGAGCGATAGTGCTTTGATCGCCTCCACGATTGCGCAAGCGCTGGGAGTGCGTGAAAACGGGAATCAGTCCTCACATGAAAGATTGAAAGACTACGTCAGCGGCCTGGATCAGCCGACGCTTCTTTTGCTCGATAACTTCGAACACCTCGTCTCCGCTGCTCCGGTGATAACTCAGCTTCTCAGTACGAGCCCAAAGCTCAAGATCGCGGTCACGAGCCAGGCACCGCTTCACGTCTATGGCGAACATGAATTTCCCGTCCCTCCGCTTGGCCTGCCAGACCTCAAATCAATTCCTCCCTTGGATGTGCTTTCGCGGCTTCCGGCGGTTGCGCTTTTTGTGGAGCGCGCGCGATCCGTGAAGCACGAATTCGCGCTAAGCAGGGATAACTCATCCGCGGTGGCGGCTATCTGCACTCGCCTTGACGGCCTGCCTCTGGCAATCGAACTTGCGGCGGCTCGCATCAAGCTTCTTTCGCCGTCGGCAATGCTGGCACGACTCGAGAGTCGTCTGAATCTGTTGACCGGCGGCGCCCGCGATTTGCCGACCCGCCAACAAACTCTACGCAGCACCGTGGACTGGAGTTACGGCTTGCTCAATACCGCCGAACAGACGCTCTTTCGGAGACTTTCGGTATTTGCCGGCGGCTGCACGCTGGAGGCCGTGGAAGCCGTATGCGATACGAAGAGCGATCTGGGCCTCGACATTCTCGACGCCATGGCGTCCATAGTGGACAAGAGCCTGGTGCAGCAGTCGGAGCAAGTGGATGCGGAGACGCGATTCCTGATGCTCTCCACCATCCGCGAGTATGCCCTCGAACGCCTTGTCGAGAGCGACGATGAGCCGGCCGTCCGCCGAGCCCATGCCGCGTATTACCTCGTGCTGGCTGAAGAAGGTGCCGAGGACGTGGGGGCTCACCCCGAATGGTTCGACCGTTTTGAAGTCGAGCACGACAACTTCCGCCTGGCGCTTGATTGTCTGATCAAGACCGGAGATGCCGAGTGGGGTCTCCGCCTCGGCGCTGCTCTGTTTCGCTTCTGGGAAACGCGGGAATATCTCACGGAGGGCCGGGACGCGATTGCAAGGCTGCTCGCGCTGCAGGGAACCGCGGCGCGTCCAAAGCTGCGCGCCCGCCTGCTTTTCGCTGCCGCGGTTCTGTCGGGCGAGCAGGGTGACTACAGTTCTGCGCGGCAACTTTTCGAAGAGAATCTGGAGACCTGTCTTGAACTCGACGATAACCGAGGTGTTGCCGTCGCACTAAACGCTCTGGCCGTAAATGCCCAGGAACGAGGCGAGCTGGCGGCTGCATCCGAACTCTTCGAGCGCTGTGTCGGTATATGGAAGGATGTCGGCGATTCTGCTGACATCGCCCGCGCCCTCAGCAACCTGGCTAACGTAATGAAGTTGCAGGGCGAATACGCGCGTGCGTCCTTGCTTTACGACGAGTGCCTGACGATGTTCCAAAAGACCGAGGATGGAGCAGGAGTCGCATGGACGCTGAATTACCAAGGCGACGTCGCACGGGAAAAAGGGGACACGCTCGCGGCGTGCTCATTTTGTGAACAGAGTCTGGCGGCATTCCGGCGACTGCGGGATCAATGGGGAATTGCGAGCGCCCTGTCCGATTTGGCAAGTTTAAACTGCGATCAGGGAAACAACGCCGAGGCGCGTCGTCTCTATAGCGAGAGCATAAGAATGTTCCAGGAGTTGGGTCACAAACGCGGGATCGCACGGGCGCTCGAATGTCTCGCCGTAAGTGCCGCTTCCCAATCGAACGCCGAACAATCGCTGCAGCTGGCAGGGGCGGCGGCCGCCCTTCGCCAACGATTGGGCGCACCGCTCAGTCTCACCGAGCAACCGAGGCTGGAAAAAGCCCTGAATTTCGCGCGCAGAACGCTGGGCAGCGATGCAGGACTGACGGCTTGGATGGAAGGCTGGGCGATGCCAGTGGAGCAAGCGGTCCGTGAAGCGCTTGACGGCAACGCGGCAACTCGCAGTAGAAACTCTGCTTAACTCAATTTGCGGTGTTGGGGTCGATCATGCGCCGCACAGCCGAGATGCGATTCGCCGGAAAACCCCCGCGGCGTGCGTGTTCACGAACCGTTTCTTCGTCGGGCGCCAAGTACACGCAATAGATTTTGTCGCCCGTGACGTAGCTGTGAAGCCACTTGATCTCAGGTCCCATATCCTTCAGCACGCCAACTGACTTTTTGGCGACTGCCTGCAGTTCCGCATCCGATAAATTACCTGCTCCCGGGATCTCCCGCTCGATCACGAATTGGGGCATAACCCACCTCACCAAAAGGTCATCGTAGCAGAAGTTGCTCGGTGTCGTAGGAAGAGGAGTCCTGGTAAAAGCGCTTGTGACAAGGAAATAAGACATTTCTAGGATCGTCGCTATTTCACTCGAGGTGCGTGTTAGGATACTTTATCCATTCCAAACGATGGAGTCTTCGGTGACCAGACAAAGCCGCTGCTCATTACGAATTGGAGTGTTAACCATATCTACTCTATTCATCCAACTCGGCCTTGCAAATGCCCAATCGGGTCGGCCGGGACACTCTATCGGCAAGGCCTCGACTGACGGCAATCTTATCGTCATGGAATTGAATGAGGGAGCACTAGGAAAAGCAAACCTCTTCGACATGGCCGGACGCACACTGCGCTTTACTCCTGAAGGTTCGGCGTATCGCGTCGAGAATACGGCCTTGCAATGGGACCCGGAGTTCGGCCCTGAACTGACTGGCGCTGAGGTAACCCTGCACAACTTCGCATTCCCATTTTCCGGCAAGAATTGGAATTCATTCTTGGTCGGGACCACGGGATCAATAAGTTTTGGCGAGGGTAGCGAGAGCAGCGAAGGCTTCGAGGGCCCTAGTCCGCGCGGTCGTGTACCTGGAGTCTCCATAGGGCGATTCGACCCGTTGGGAGAAGCAGTCGGCACCCTAGTCAACACCGTTCCCGCCATCTGCGTTTTCTTCAAGCCGCGGACCAGCGGACCTCATTACGTCAAGGAACTTGCCGATCGTATAGTCATCACGTGGGACCTTACTGAGCCTTTTGGCAATATCCAGGATTTCACCTGGTATAAGACCATCAATCGCTTTCAGGCGGTGCTCCATCGCAACGGCGCGATCGAGTTCTCTTACAATCAGATCGCTGCCAAGGATGCCATTGTTGGCGTCTACCCAATGCTCTCCGGCGAGGAGAAGCCGCTTGCGACGATCACTGTTTCGACAATCAC
>JGI20189J14885_1000657_pt1 | contig 11512 bp, 18 predicted proteins | sample NGESurdeep072012_10_FD_14885 | JGI IMG/M metagenome (IMG submission 14885) | reverse complement strand
GACGCCTTCGACGGCATTGTTGACCAAAGCACGAGCCAGGCCATGCACCGCGGCTTGCGAATCATTCTCGCGTACGGCGAGCAGATGCCCGTCCTGTTGCTCGATTCGAATGCCGGCGGGGAGCGACGTATCGAGTTTGCCCTTGGGTCCCTGAACGGCAACAGTATTGCCTTCGATTTTTACCGTTACCCCTTTTGGCAGCGGGATTGGTTTTTTTCCAATTCTGGACATAAAAATCAACTTCGCTTTCAGCCGTCAGCTCTCAGCCTTCAGCGCACAAAAATTTTACTCACCAGTCCGTAGCCAGCAACACTTCCATGAAAGCTGTGGATTCCCGCGTGCATAAATTCAGATATTAGTTCCTCGTTCTCAGTTCGCAGCTTTTTACCAAACTTCGCAAAGCAACTCGCCACCCAAGCCTTGCTTGCGGGCCTGGCGTCCTGTCATCACGCCTTGGGGCGTGGTCAGAATGTTGATGCCCATACCGCCGAGGACGCGCGGAATCTCGGTACGGCGCACATACACGCGGCAACCGGGTCTGGAGACGCGGGCAACGTTTGAAATTGCCGCCTCGTTGTTGTTGCCGTATTTCAGGTAAACGCGCAGCACCTTGTGGCCATCTTCTTCTGTGGCTTTGAAATTGGCGACGTATCCTTCTTCTTTCAGGATGCGGGCAATTTCCAGCTTCAGCTTGGAAGCGGGAATATCAACCTTCTGGTGCCGGGCGCTAATCGCATTGCGAATGCGCGTCAGCATGTCTGCGACCGGATCGGTCAACCTCATTGCTTTGCTTCTCCTCAGCCGCCGGTTTTCGGCGGTCGCTTATTCCTAACTATTTACCAGGACGACTTTGAAACGCCTGGAATCTCGCCCTTCAATGCCAACCCGCGGAAACACAGGCGGCACAGACCAAACTTGCGGAGATAGGCGCGTGGCCGTCCGCACAGCTTGCAGCGGTTATGTTTACGCGTGGAAAATTTAGGCGTGGCCAACTTGTTGCCGCGCGCATCGTCGAACTTCTTTTGAATTTTTGCGTCTTTCACTCGTTTTGCAGTAGTCATCGAATCCTTGTGTAAGCAGTTTTAAGAATCACGCCCGGAACGGCATTCCTAAATGCCGCAACAAAGCCCGGGCTTCATCATCGTTTTGGGCGGTGGTGACGATTGTGACGTTCATGCCCTTTTGTTTATCCACTTTTGCGTAGTCAATTTCCGGGAAAATTAATTGATCGCGAAGGCCCAGAGTGTAGTTTCCGCGTCCGTCAAACGACTTGGTGGAAACACCGCGAAAGTCGCGAACTCTCGGCAGCACCATGCTTACCAGGCGATCAAAGAATTCATACATGCGGTCACCGCGCAGAGTCACCATGGCGCCAATGGCCTGACCTTCGCGGACCTTGAATGCCGCGATTGATTTCTTGGCGCGGGTGAGGACCGGACGCTGGCCGGTGATTTGCGTCAATTCATTCATTGCCGGATCGAGGATCTTGGCATTTTGCGTGGCATCGCCGACTCCCATGTTGACTACGATCTTATGTAGATGCGGCACCGCCATGGGATTCTTCCGCTCCAGCTCCTTCATCAGCGTGGGCGCGACTTCCTTGTCAAAACGCTCTTTGAGGCGCGGGGTCTCTTTGGCGCTATGCTGCGCGGCTGCCGGCGGAGCTTTTGGCTCCTGCGATTTATCGGCTCGGTCTTTTTTTTCTTTTTCTTTTGCCATTAGTTTCTCGATTTAGCAATTGAGTAATCGGGTAATTTTGCAATTGAAGATCAATTACCCGATTACACTCAATACTTCTATTTTTTGTCCAGCGTGGTTCCGCATTTCTTGCAGACCCGCACCTTTTGGTCTCCGCGAATTTCGCGGCCTACCCGCACCGGACCGCACGTAGAGCAAACCAGTTGCACGTTTGATATGGCGATACGGCTTTCCTGGTCGGCGATTCCGCCCTTTATGTTGCGCTGCGGATTCGGACGCACATGTTTTTTTACCAGCATAACGTGCTCGACCAGAATCTTGGCGTCGTCGGGAAACACGCGCAGCACGCGGCCTTCTTTGCCTTTATCGCGTCCGGTGATGACTCGCACGGTGTCGTTGTGCCGGATATCCACTCGAATATGCTTTCTGATTATGGTCTTCATGATTTTTCCAATTCCTGTCCTAGCTCCAACTTCTTCGCGCTGCTCGCCAGATCCTTCGCTGCGCTCAGGATGACGTCAAAATCCTGGGCGGTCAGATGACCTCTGGCGCCAGCGATACGATTTTTAAAAATTTCTTTTCGCGCAATTCTCTTGCTACCGGGCCGAATACACGGGTTCCGACTGGTTCGCCGGTTTCGTTGATCAGAACTCCGGCGTTTTGATCGAATCGAATGTATGTGCCGTCACGTCGCCGGTATTCTTTTCTGGTCCGAACGATCACCGCCTTTACGACCGTGCCTTTTTTGGCCTGACCATCGGGGGAAGCTTCTTTCACACTGGCGGTGACGACATCGCCCAATCCCGCGCGCAGGCCCGTGGAACCGCCCAGCGGCAGGATTACCTGGAGCTTGCGCGCGCCGGAGTTGTCGGCGACTTCGAGCATGGTTCTCATCATCACGGCCATAATTCAGTCTCCTTAGAGCAGCGGCATGCTTACGAAAGCACTTCAGGTGCAGCTGCAACTTCCGGCGCCAGCGCGGTTTTTCGAACGATCTGCTTTAGCCGCCATCGTTTCAACTTCGACAGTGGGCGGGTTTCTTCGAGCCGCACAACATCGCCAATGTGCGCTTCATTTTTCTCGTCGTGCGCATAAAACTTTTTGCCTTTCGAGACCACGCGGCCATAAAAGGCGTGGGACTTTTTGCGCACGACTTCAACGACGATAGTCTTGTGCATTCGGTTCGAGACGACTTCGCCGACGATTTCTTTGCGCCTTCCGGCAGCCGCTACCGGCGTATTTAGGTTTGTTTCTGCCATTACTTCTTCTCCGTTTTACGCTTTGCTTTCGTGGCGACGGCCTTTGTTGCCGCGGCTTTTGGCGCTACTACTGTTGTGACAGCGCCTTCTGTGCCGGTTGCGGACAGTTCACGTTCCCGGGAAATGGTCTTGACGCGGGCAATGTCTTTACGCAGGCCGCGAATTTTCTTCAGGCTTTCGGTCTGCCCCATATTGAGTTGGAACTTCAGCTTGAAGAGCTGATCGTTTAGTTCGTGCTCCTGATGGCGGAGTTCCTCGTCGGTAAAATTTCGTACTTTATCGGTTTTCATAGCCGTTTCTCGCTACAGCAGATTCCTCACCGCTAAAGCGGTTCGGAATGACAAAGTCTTTAATGAACGAGCGTTTGGCGCTTTACGAAGCTGGTGCGCAACGGCAGCTTGTGCGACGCCAGGCGCATTGCTTCGGTTGCGTCAGCCAGCGTGACGCCTTCCATCTCGAACAAAATCTTTCCGGGCTTGACGACCGCAACCCAATGATCGGGCGCTCCTTTGCCTTTTCCCATACGGGTTTCGGCGGGTTTCTTGGTGACCGGCTTATCTGGAAAAAGACGGATCCAGATTTTTCCGCCGCGCTTGACGAAGCGAGTCATGGCAACGCGGCTGGCTTCGATTTGGCGGTCGGTGATCCATCCTGGCTCTAGGACTTTGAGTCCATAGTCGCCGAAGGAAAGTTCGCTGCCGCGCCAGGCTTTGCCGCACATGCGTCCGCGCTGCTGCTTGCGGTACTTAACTTTTTTTGGCATTAACATAAATCGGCTCTTGGCTTCTAGCTCTTAGCTTCTGGCTTAACCTCTTAAACCCAGACGTAGCAAGCTACGTCTCTACGTATCTTTCGTTCAGACTTAAAATGCGCCTGCTGGCTGCAATGTGTCGCGCTTTTTTGCTGCCGGCAATATTTCGCCTTTGTAGACCCAGACTTTTACGCCAATTACACCGTATGTGGTTCGCGCTTCGGTGAAGCCGTAGTCAATGTCGGCGCGCAATGTGTGCAGCGGCAGGCGGCCCTGCAAATACCATTCGGAGCGGGCGATTTCGTTTCCGTTTAAACGGCCACTGACCCGGACTTTAATTCCTTTGCATCCGAAACGCAGCGCGGAGTCCACCGACTTGCGCATGGCGCGCCGGAATCCTACACGCTTTTCGAGTTGCAGAGCGATAGCCTCAGAGACCAGTTGTGCATCCAGTTCGGGTTTGTGGACTTCCTGGATGTCCATGTAAACCTCGCGCGAGGTTCGCTTCTGGACGTCCAACTTCAGCTTGTCTATTTCAGCGCCTTTGCGCCCGATGATGATACCGGGACGCGCGGTCTTAATAATGACGCGCAACTTGTTTCCAGGACGCTCGATTTCGATGGAACTGACGCCAGCGGACTTGAGCTTGTCTTTGAGTTCGTTCTTCAGCTTGATGTCTTCGAGCAGCAGCTTGTCGTAATCGCGTTCGACAAACCAGCGCGACTTCCACGGCTTGGTATAGCCGAGGCGGAAACCGTATGGATGAACCTTCTGTCCCATTTTTAGTTTTTTCTCCTGCTACTTTGCTGCTGTCTTCTTTTTATTCTTGCTCTTGCTTTTGCCACTCTTCGCTTTGCCCTTGGCCTTAGCGTGAGTATGCTTGGTGGCGCCGCTTTTCTTTCGCGCCGGAGCTTTTTTCGCGTGCCCCGACTCTTCCCCAACCACGGTGGCCAGGCCTTCGTGATCTCTGCGTCCCCTCTCGGCGAGAACCAGCTCGATGTGCGAGATGCGGCGAACGTAGCGAAAGGCGCGCCCCATCGGGGCGGGGCGGACACGCTTCATTCGCGGTCCATCGTTGGTGATTGCGCTCTTTACGTAAAGCTGGTCCACGTCCACGTCAATATTTTTTTCCGAGCTGAGATAGTTCGCATTCTCGAGCGCCGAGCGCAGGAGCTTCTCGATGGTCGCGGCGACGCGCTTCTTGGTGAAGATGAGCGTGTTGAGCGCGTCTTCGACGCGGCGGCCTTTAATTAAGTCCAGCACCAGGCGCGCCTTTTGCGGCGTCACGCGCATGTATCGGGCTTGAGCTCTGAATTCCATAGTTAATCTCAGCTTTTGGCTCTTAGCTTTTGGCCTTTAGCTAAGAGCTAAAAGCTTAGAGCCAAGAGCTTGTTTATGCTTTCGGTGCTGCCGACGCTGCTGGCGCCGACGCTCCCGGACCTCCGGGAATGCCTGCTGGCCTGGCTGCAGTTTCCGTCGCCGCTCTCATCGAGTGCCCCTTAAACTGGCGTGTAAAGCTGAATTCGCCGAGCTTGTGGCCGACCAGATTCTCGGTGATGTATACCGGAATAAATTTCTTTCCGTTATGCACCGCAATGGTGTGCCCCACCATTTCCGGGATGATTGTCGAGCGCCGCGACCATGTGCGCAGCACTTTCTTTTCGTTGCGCGCGTTCATGCCTTCCACCCGCGTTTGCAGGTAGGCGTCAATGAACGGACCTTTTTTTGTTGAACGTGCCATAAATGCTCTTAGCCTCTAGCTCTTAGCTTCTAGCTAAACCACTTTGTCTGCCCACTCCCGCTTCTTGCCAACGACCGCTCTTAGCCTGCCCTGAGCGGGCGAAGGGACGTGCGACCAACGACTATTTCTTCGCTCTTCGGCTCACGATGAATGCGTCCGTGCGCTTATTGTTTCTGGTTTTGTAGCCACGCGTCGGTTGTCCCCAGGGCGTTACCGGATGACGTCCGCCTGAGGTTTTACCTTCGCCGCCACCGTGCGGATGGTCAACCGGATTCATCGAGACGCCGCGGTTTACGGGACGCCACCCCAACCAGCGATTGCGTCCCGCTTTGCCGATGGTGATGTTTTCGTGATCGAGATTACCGACCTGTCCGATAGTTGCCATGCAATCTTGCGCCACTTTGCGAGTCTCGCCGGATGGCAGCTTGACGAGCGCGTATTCGCCTTCTTTGGCGACGAGTTGCGCCGATCCGCCCGCGGAGCGCACCATTTGTGCGCCTTTGCCCGGTTTCAATTCCACGTTGTGAATCGTGGTGCCTGGAGGAATATTTTTCAGCGGCAACGCGTTGCCAACGAGAATGTCGGCTTCGGGGCCGCTTACGATTTTTTGTCCGACCTTCAAACCTTCGGGCTGAAGGATGTAACGCTTCTCCCCGTCGGCGTAACTCAAGAGTGCGATGCGGGCCGAGCGGTTCGGATCGTATTCGATGGTCGCGACGGTGGCCGGAATTCCGATTTTGTCGCGCTTGAAATCAATGATGCGGAGCTGGCGCTTGTGGCCTCCGCCGTGATGCCACATGGTGGTGTCGCCAGAGTTGCGGCGTCCGCCGGTGCGGCGCTTGGGCTCGAGCAGCGCTTTATGCGGCGTCGTGGACGTGATGTCGTCGTTGACGATGGTTGTCCGGTAACGCAGCGTTTGTGTTGTCGGTCTGTAAGTCTTGATGGCCATAAAATCCGCTCTTAGCTTTTAGCTCTTAGTTTCTACCTTGGTCGTTGCGTCGCTTGTCGAAGGTTTTGCCAACGACCAACGACGAAGGGCCAACGACCGTTTACAGATTCTGCGCGTACTCCGGCATTTTTTCGCCGGCCCGCAAACGCACGTACGCTTTCTTCCAGTCAGGCCGGTAGCCTGCGAACTTCCCGCGGCGGCGTTCTTTGCCGGGGAAGTTCGCGGTGCGTACCGAATGCACTTTCACTTTGAAAATTCCCTGTACCGCCTCTTTGATCTCGGTCTTGGTCGCTTTCGGCGCTACTTGAAAGACCAGCGTGTTCTGATTCTCTTTGATCGCGAGGCCCTTTTCCGTGATCACCGGGCGTCGAAGGATTTGGTATGCGGATTTCATCAGGCGACCTCCGCCGCTTTTTCATGCTTGACGCGCTTTCGCGGAGAGCGCGTAGCTTTTTTTGTTTCCTGCTTTTCGGCTTCGCCTTCGGTCGCTTCTTTCTGACGCTTCGACAGGGTATTCTTTAACGAAATTTGCAGCTTCTCGATTGCCGGCTGCGAGAAAATTGCGCGGTCGTACCGAAGCAGGTGATAGGGATGAACTTCGTTTCCGGCTACGAGTTCGACGCCTTTGAGATTGCGCGAGCTTAGTTCCAGATTGCGGTTCTCGTGCTGCTGGACTTCTACGATCAATGCCGTGCCGTCAACTTTCAACGCGTTCAACGCGCCGCGGAAGGCTTTCGATTTCGGCTCATCCATTGCAAATGTGTTCACGACAATCAGCTTGCCGTCGGCGAATTTCGAGGCGAGCGCGGATCGTAAAGCACCCATTAACTTTTTGCGCGGAAACGTGTACGCATGGGAATGTGGTTGTGGGCCGTGAACTGTGCCGCCGTGGCGCCACAACGGCGAGCGGATGGATCCCACGCGGGCGCGTCCGGTGCCCTTTTGCTTCCAGAGTTTTTTGCCCGCGCCGGAGACAAGCTTCTTGTTCTTAGTCGCGTGCGTGCCAGCCCGCTGTCCGGCGCGGTAATGCTTCACCGCTTCCCAGAGCAGGTCTTCGTTGACCGCGCCGAAGATTTCGTCGGCGAGATCGAGCGTGCCAACTTTGGCTCCGGTTAAGTCGTGAATGTCTATGGTTGCCATAATGCTTCTCTTATAGTTCCCCAGTTCCTAGTTCTCGGTTCCTAGTTCTTGTGCTATCCCTTTTTCGCTGCGCGCTTGGCTGCCTTCAACGGATCGACCGTGGCCGAACCCGCGAATCCCCGCCGCTCTCTTGGCGGCTTCTTTGCTTTGGTAATGATGAGATATCCGCCATTCGGGCCTGGGACTGCGCCTTCGACGACCAGCAAATTATCTTCTTTGTCTACACCCAAAAGCCTTAAATTCTGAACCGTCACGCGATCCACGCCCATGTGTCCTGACATCCGCATGCCTTTGAATACTCGGGACGGGAATGCGGAAGAGCCGATAGAGCCAGTGATCTGGAACATCGAGCCGTGCGATTTTGGTCCGCCTGCGAAATGATGGCGGCGGACTACGCCTGAAAAGCCGCGGCCTTTGCTGATGCCGACGACGTCTACAAACTTCTCACCCTCGAAAATATCTACTAACACCCGGTCGCCGGCTTTCAGGCCGTTGCCGGCTGTGGTGTCTTCTTTTGGATCTACTTCAATCGGAACTTCGCGCACGAACTTCACTGGCGGGAGATTGTGCTTTCCCAGATGGCCTTTCATCGGCTTGGTCAGGCGCGATTCTTTTACGAATTCGACGAGGCCGATTTGCGCGGCGACGTATCCGTCGCGGGTCTGTGTTTTGTGCTGTGTGACCACGCACGGACCGGCTTGCAGGACGGTTGCGGGATGGACGTCTCCGCGATCGTCGAACAGTTGCGTCATGCCGACTTTTTTCCCTAGGATTCCGGTTACTCTTGCCATAATTTCTCTCGCTTACTTCTGTTAGGCTACCCGCCAGATCCTTCGCGGCTAAAGCCACTCAGGATGACGCCGCAAGGCTCAGACGCCTTGCAAGCGGCGTCATTTATGCGGCTCTTTGCCAAATGCTTTTATTTCTACGTCCACTCCTGCGGGCAGATCCAGTTTCATCAACGCTTCTACGGTTTGCGGATTCGGATCGAGTATGTCTATCAGGCGCTTGTGGGTGCGAATTTCGAATTGCTCTCGCGATTTTTTGTCTACGTGCGGGGAGCGCAGCACGCAGTATTTGTTTTTCATCGTCGGCAATGGAATCGGGCCGGCGATTTGGGCTCCGGTACGTTTGGCAGTGTCAACGATTTCGCCCGTGGATTGGTCCAAGATGCGATAGTCGTAGGCTTTAAGCCGGATGCGAATTCTTTCGTTTCCTATCACGTTTTTCTCTCGATCCCCTTCCGGCTGTCCCGGAGGAAAGAACTTGCGGCATGGTGCGAACCGCCTACCTGCTTTTAGCTATTAGCCTTTGGCTTTTAGCTAGTGAGACGTGAAAACTAGGAGCAGTTCTTAGTTCTCAGATATTAGTTCTCCGTCACTTTTACTGCACGATCTCGCTGATCGTTCCAGCGCCTACGGTGTGGCCGCCTTCTCTGATGGCGAAGCGCAGGCCTTTTTCCATGGCTACCGGCGTGATCAGTTCGATTACTAAACTTACATTGTCTCCCGGCATCACCATCTCGGTGCCGGCTGGCAATTCTGCTACGCCAGTTACGTCTGTTGTTCTTAAGTAGAATTGCGGACGGTAGCCTTTGAAGAATGGCGTGTGCCGTCCACCTTCTTCTTTGGTCAGAATGTAGACTTCGGCTTTGAACTTGGTGTGCGGAGTAATGGATCCACCCTTCGCCAAAACCATGCCGCGTTCGACGTCTTCTTTGGCAATGCCGCGAAGCAAGAGTCCAGCGTTGTCTCCCGCCAAGCCTTCGTCGAGTTGCTTCTTAAACATTTCGACGCCGGTTACGACCGTCTTTCTTGTCTCGCGGAAGCCGACGATTTCTACTTCTTCTCCAACTTTTACCTTGCCGCGCTCGATTCTGCCGGTGACCACCGTGCCGCGTCCCGAGATTGAAAAGATGTCCTCAATCGGCATCAGGAAGGGCTTGTCGAGTTCGCGTACCGGTTGCGGAATACTCTTGTCCACCGCTTCCATCAATTCGTCGAGAGCCTTCTCCCACTTGGCGTCGCCATTCAGCGCGCCCAAGGCCGAAAGCCGCACCACCGGCAGATCGTCGCCGGGAAATTGATATGCCTTCAGCAACTCGCGCACTTCGAGTTCAACCAGGTCAAGCAGTTCGGGATCGTCAACAGCATCGCACTTGTTGAGCGCGACTACGATGTAGGGAACACCGACCTGGCGAGCCAACAACACGTGCTCGCGAGTCTGCGGCATCGGACCATCGGTCGCCGCGACCACGAGGATGCCGCCATCCATCTGCGCCGCGCCGGTGATCATGTTCTTGATGTAGTCAGCGTGGCCCGGGCAGTCCACGTGCGCGTAGTGACGGTTGGCCGTCTCGTATTCGACGTGCGCCGTGGCAATGGTGATTCCGCGCGCCTTTTCTTCCGGAGCGTTGTCAATCGAGTCGAACGACCGAAACAAAATCTTCGGATTGTGCTTTGACAATACCTTGGTGATGGCCGCCGTGAGCGTCGTCTTGCCATGGTCAATGTGACCGATGGTCCCAACATTCACGTGCGGCTTATTGCGATCAAATTTCTCTTTCGCCATGTCTCTAGCTCCTAAACTTTTTCAACATTTCGATGGTCGCCTAAACCCGGCTGGCGATCTTTCTTGAGGCGCGTCGGGCCGATATTCCAATCTCGCAGATGCAACATACTCCCACTTCAAAAGTGTTGCTTGATCGGCCTCTTGCCCTTCATCCATAAGGTAAATCCACAAACCGATGCCATCTTCTTCGAAGACCAAAGCCTCAAAATCTGCACTCTTTGGTATTACCTGCTTCAGGGCCTCCATGCCTGCTGGAGATAACCAAAAGCGAACTTGGGCGCCAGTAAGAATCATTTCAGCGCTTAAAAATTAAGTCTTTGCGGCCCAGCCCAAACAGAACCATATTCTTCAGACGCTGAAATTCGCTCCTCGTCCTGTGATCCAAGACGTCGTCGACCAAATCCCACGACAAAACAACGTTTTCTGGTCCCGATGGCGTCGCAACTTCCAATCTCCAACTCGGCGTGCTGCTATTCCAGGTCACGCTATTGAGCTTGTATTCCGCTCCGAGCTCTTCGAGCACTTTCTTAACTTGCTCTCCCAGGTCGTACCCTCGGTTTTGGATACCGTCTTGGATGGCGAAATATTTGGCCTTATCCTGCCGGAAAAATTCTTCTGAACCGGGAACGTCTGGCGAACCAGAGATGCTTGATGCCATTGACTTTTCTGAATCGGATAAATTGTTCCGATCGGGATTTGAGAACCCCGACGAAACATTCACTGCGAAATCGTGGCCCGAGGTATTCATCTATTTCGCCGCGCCTTGCACCCTTGCAATAATTTCTTCCGACACCGATCTTGGCGCTTCTTCATAGCGCGCGAAGTGCATTGAGTATTCGGCGCGGCCCTGGGTGCTGGAGCGCATGTGTGTTGCGTATCCAAACATTTCAGCCAGAGGAACGATGGCTTTGATTACCTGCGAACCTGCGCGATGCTCCATGCCCTCGATGCGCCCGCGGCGGGAGCTGAGGTCGCCCATGATTACGCCTGCGTAGTCCTCTGGGGTAACGACTTCTACCGACATCACGGGTTCGAGCAATACTGGAGAAGCCTTGCGGGCGGCCTCTTTGAACGCCATCGAGCCAGCGATCTTGAATGCCATTTCGTTCGAATCTACATCGTGGTAGCTGCCGTCGTAAAGGATGGCTTTGACGTCCACCATTTCGTATCCGGCGAGAACTCCGCCTTCCATGGCTTCTTTGATGCCCTGATCGATCGGCTTGATGAATTCTTTGGGAACCGAGCCACCCGTGGTGTCGTTGACGAATTCGTAGCCCATGCCAGGCGCCTGCGGTTCGAGGCGGATTTTCGCGTGGCCGTATTGGCCGCGTCCGCCGGTCTGGCGAATGTACTTGCCTTCGGCTTCGGACTTCTTGCGGATGGTCTCTCGATACGCGACCTGC
>JGI20189J14885_1000655_pt1 | contig 11513 bp, 14 predicted proteins | sample NGESurdeep072012_10_FD_14885 | JGI IMG/M metagenome (IMG submission 14885) | reverse complement strand
CCGGCGCAGATGGCGCTGGCGGACAATCCGGCGATCGCCAAGGCGGTCGGCGAGGCGGTGGCGCGGGTCAACGCCAAGCTGCCGGCGCTGGAGCGCATCCGGCGCTTCGTCATTGCCGACGAGCCCTTCACCACCGCCAATCACCAGCTCACGCCGACGCTGAAGATCCGGCGCCACATCATCCGCCGCACCCATGGCGAGGCGCTCGCGGCGCTTTATGAGAAAACCGGATGAACCGGGCTCGACGCAAAGCTCGCCGGAAATGCGGGAGATTGAATCGTGAAAAGCCATGTCCTTACCGCGTTCGGCGCGCCGCTCCAGGCGATCGAAGCGCCGACGCCGCAGCCGCAAGGCAGCGAGGTTCTGCTCAAGACCCTGGCCGCCGGCGTCTGTCACAGCGACCTGCATCTGGCCGACGGCTATTACGACATGGGCGGCGGCAAGCGCTTCACCCTGGCCGATCGCGGCATCGCCGTGCCGATCACCATGGGCCACGAAATCGCCGGCGAGATCGTAGCGGTCGGGCCCGACGCTAAGGGCGTCAAGCCCGGCGAGCGCTATGTCGCCTATCCGTGGATCGGCTGCGGCGAATGCGCCGTCTGCCGCGACGGGCAGGAACAGCTGTGCAACGACGCGCGCACGCTCGGCATCCGCCGGCCGGGCGGCTATTCGACCCACGTCATGGTGCCGCATCCGCGCTATCTTTATCCGCTGGGCAAGCTGACGCCGCAGCAGGCGGCGCCCTATGCCTGCTCGGGCCTGACGACCTATTCGGCGCTTCGCCGCGTCGGGGAGGCCGTCTACCGGAACCGCCCGATCCTGATCCTGGGCGCCGGCGGGCTCGGCCTGATGTGCCTAAAACTATTGAAGGCGCTCGGCGGCAAGGGCGCGATCGTCGCCGACATCGACCCGAAGAAGCGCGAGGCGGCGCTTGCCGCCGGCGCGCTGGCCGCCATCGACCCCAAGGCAGAGAACGCCGGCCGCGTCATCCGCGACGCGGCCAAGGGTCTGCCCGCGGCGGTCATCGACTTCGTCGGCTCCAACGAAACGGCGCGGCTCGGCACCGATATTCTGCCGCGCGGCGGCAAATACGTCATCGTCGGCCTGTTCGGCGGCGACCTTACCCTGGCGCTGCCGCTCTTGCCGATCCGCTCGATCACCATCGAGGGCATGCTGGTCGGCACGCTCGCCGAGTTTCGCGAAGTCATGGACCTGGTGTCGCAAGGCAAGGTCGAGCCGATGCGGCTCGACGAACGGAAGCTCGACCGCGCCAACGAGGCCTTGCAGGATTTGCGTGCCGGCCGAATCGTCGGCCGCGCCGTGCTGACGCCTTAATTCGCGGCGGCAGTCCGGCGGCGCAGCGCGAAGATGATGCCGCGGCCGACCTGGCGCGCCAGGCAATCGTAGCTCACATCCGTCATATGCAGCCGGTCGTGCGCCAGCATGACCGACAGGGGAATGCGCCCCTCCTCGACCCATTCGCGCATCATGGCAAAGCGGTGGATGACCGGAACGTTCATGACGCGCGCTGACGCCAGGATCATGTTCTCCATATCGCGGAAATGCTCGTGCTTGAGAATGGCCGGAGCGTATTGGACGTCCATCACCACGACGTCGATGCTGGCATGCTGCATGCGCGCGATGCCCTTGCGCAGGATGTCCGCCGCCGTAAGCGGATCGACATCGCGCAGTACGTCGTTGGTGCCGACCTGCCAAATGACGAGATCGGGATGCGCGGCGATGACATCGGTTTCGATGCGTTGCGCGGTCGTCGTCGCGGTCTCGCCGCCGACGCCGCGGTTGAGCACCTCGATCCTCACGCCGGGAAAGCGTAGCGCCAGCATCTGCGCCAAGCGGCTCGGATAGGTCTTGTCCGGGCTCGAGGCGCCGGTGCCGTAGGTCGAGGACGAGCCGAAGGCGATGATGGTCAGAGGACCGCCGCTCGCCAGCGCCCGGGAGACATGCGGCAGGCGCAATCCGATGGCGGCGACATCCTCGCTGAAGGCGCATTGATCCACGGTGGAAGTCGCGCGATGGCCGGTCGTCGGGACGAGCAAAAAGGCCAGGGCAATGACGAGCACCAGCACAACCGCGACGAGCGAATGCTGCCGGCGCAGCGACGTCGGGCTCGGCGGCCTGGTTTTCAAGCTACCGAGCGGCATGATCGATGGCGTCGGCCATCCGCTCGCCGAGGCATCGGTAGATTTCCCCGGCCAGCGCAGCTTGCCGGCCGTTCGGCACATCGACCAGATCGAAACGGCCGCTATCGCTCCAATATCTCATGACGTCGTAGCGGCGAAACGAATAAACCTCCTGCAGATCGGCGGTGCGATGCAGGGTGTCCAAATAGGGCTCGAAATTGATCAAGGAGCTCGTTTTGGGATTGTACTGCATGTCGACGAGCATGATTTCGGCGTGCTGCTGCCGCAACGCCGCGATGCCGGATTCCAGCGCTCCGGCAAAGCCTTCGACATCGATGCTGCGCACCGCGTCGACCGTGCCGGTTTCCCAGATCACCAGCGTCGGATGAAGGGCGAAAACATCGCTCGGGAAGCGCGCCACCATTTCGTCCGTGGTCTGCCGCGGCACGCCCTTGTTAATTACCGTGATCGGCACGCCGGGGTGACGCCGCTGCAGCGCCTCCTCGAGCCGGCGCGGATAGGCATTGCCCTCGCCGTCGCCCGCCGCCGTGCCTGCCGTCGAGGCGCCGCCGATGGCGACGATGGTGATCGGCTGGCGGGCACGCAGGCGCTTGGCCAATTCCGGCAATCGGACATCGCTGTCGAGGAGTTCGCTCGGTGCCGCGCATTGCGTCGGCGCGGGCTGCGCGCGGGCGCCCTCGCTCCCCAGCGGCAAGGCCAGAACCAGGACGGCGAGCAGCAGGGCATGGCGCATCATCTCTTCACTCCGAGGCGATCGCGGGTTGCGTCGCGGCGCGCGTGCCGGGCGGCCGACGGTTTGCATTCTTGAACCATTCGAGCAGATAGGCGACGGCGATCATTCCGGCGAAACCGCAGAAATTGACCGCTCCCTGCATCGGGATGCCGTCGTTGAATTCGGCGAGGATGAAATGGCCGAGCACCGACAGGACGATGCTCAGGCAGAAGATGTAGAGCGAGTGTTGACCGCAGACGATCAGCGGCCGCACCCAGCGCGTGTGCAGGAACCGGCTGTCCCGCTTGACGAAATGAACCGTGGTCACGGCGAGAGCGAGGAAGCTGACCAGACGCAGCGGCGCCAAATCGGTCTTGTCCAGCGTATGGGTCCAGAGCTGCTTGGCCAGAAAGGGCGGAAACGGATCGTAGAGCCAGTGGATCGTCCAGCTCAGGCTGGCCGCCGCGAACCCCGCCGTCACCAGGAGCGCCAGGTAGGTGAACCACTTGCCGCGCGGAAACGGCCACCAGCCGCTGATGCGCGAATAGCCGGCCGCAGCGCCGATGACGAACAGAAACTGCCAGCCCAGGGGATTGAAGAACCACGACTGGCCCTCGGGCAGAGTCTTGGGCGCCCAGCCGCGCCCGAGTGCGAAGACATAGAGCACCAGCGACAGCGCCAGCGGCAGGAGCGGATGCTTGCGCAGCAGCAACAGGATGAAGGGAAAAGCCGCGAGCAGCACGATATAGAGCGGGAGGATGTCCAGGTATGTCGGCTGAAAGACCAGCAGCAGCGCGCGAATGATGGCGAGATGCGGCGTCTCGAGAAAATCGACGACGCCCATCTCGTCGGCATACATTGGGTTGCGCACGACGAGCATGCTGTAGGAAACTTCGGCGGTGAAGAGCACGAAGAGGAAGACATGCGCGACATAAAGCTGCCAGACGCGGCGATAGATCTGCGCCGTGGCGAAGAGCGGCCCGTGTTCCTCGAGGCTCTTGCCGTAGACTAGTGCCGCGGTAAAGCCCGAGATGAAGATGAACACTTCGGCCGCGTCCGAAAAGGCGATGGCGTGGAACGTGCCGTAGGCGAGCAAATTCTCGGGAATGTGGTCGATGAAGATGAGGAACAGCGACAAGCCGCGGAAGAAATCGAGCCGCAGGTCGCGCGCTACCGGCTCCCTCGCGCCTGCAATTCCATGGCCGCTTTGCGCGTTCACGCAACGATCATACCGGCCGGCGGCGGATAGCCCAAGCCCGGCGCGATGCGCCGGGCTTTCGAGGCGAGACAATCCGGGCGGCGGAGCTAGATGGCGTCGAGCTGCCAGGCGATGTCGTTGGCGATGTTCCAGAGATAGCCGATATCGGCCGAGCCGACGATGGCGTAGGCGTGGCCGTGATGGCGCCAATACAGCATGTTGAGATCGGCGCGATGGTCGAAGGTCGGCGCCAGATCCGGCTTGTTCGAGGAGCCGACGACCAAGGTCAGCGGCCCGAGACTCTTGTTATCCGTCGTGTAAAAGAGCTGCGTCGCCGGCTGGCCCTCAACCACGAGGATCCGCGCGCCCTGGAAGTCGAGGCCCCAAGGCTTCAGATTGGGCAGGCGGAAATCGGCCGGCAGCTGCGCGGCCTTGCGAATGGCATTGCCGCTGTCGCCGGCGGGCACGTCCATCAGCTGCCGGTCGTTCGGCCCGGCGTTGACGAACAGCTTGTGATAGGCGGCGATGTTGTCGAGCCAGCTGCTGCTGCCGAAATTCGCGTTGAGCGCCGCCTGCTGCGCCACGAGATCGGCGCTCTGCTGGCTGGCCGCCATGTAGCCGAAGCCGCCNCCNACCACGAGACCGACGAGCGACGCCGCGACCGGCACGCCGATCCACCACGGCCGTTCGCCGAGCAATACGCGCCAGCGCGCCAGNCGCGCGATCAAGCGCGCGANTACCTTGATGCCGGCCTCGCCGCGCGCGGCGGCGATCAGCCGCTCGGGCACGGATTCGCGCAGGACACCGTCATAAGCGGCGCGGATCAGCCGCGCGCNGTCGTTGAGGCGCTCGGCATGGGCNCGGAGCGCGNCGTCGNCGGCCAGCGCCTGCATCACCGCGCGGCGTTCGCCGTCGACGAGTTCGCCGTCGAGGTAGGCAATCAGGATTTCGTCACTCGGTCTCTGCATCTTCCGTACTCCCCCGGAAAGCACTGCCGGTTTCGAGTTTGGCGGTTTCGAGCTTCGCCGCCACCGCTCCTCTGGCTCGCGCCAGCCTACTCATGATGGTGCCGACCGGCACCCCGGCGATTTCCGCCGCTTCCTTGTAACTCAGTCCTTCCACCGTCACGAGGAGTAGGGCTACGCGCTGCTCCGTCGGCAAGGTGGCGACCACGGCTTGCACCTCGCGCAAGGCGAGGCGAGCTTCGACACGGCGGACCGACTCGTCGGAGCCGATGTTGATCGCCACGTCCTCGCTCTCCACCTTGCGGGTGTCGCGCGCGCGCAACAGGTCGATCCAGACCGTCTGCACGATGCGGAACATCCAGCTGTCAAAGCGCGTGCCGGGTTGAAACTGATGCGTGCGGGAAAGCGCCCGCTCGCATGCCGCCTGAACCAGGTCATCCGCTTCGACGGCGGAGCCGGTCAGGCCACGGGCGAACCGCCGAAGCCGGGGCAGCACGGCGACGAGTTGGTCGCTGAACGACGCACTCATCGTCCCGACCCCCAGCTGGGCAGGGTCTCCCGAACGAGCCTGACGCTATGACAACGGCTATAGATGCGAGATATTCCTTGGGCAGGGCGCAATTATGGCTTAATTTTGGCAGGTTCCGCGCTCGAATCGGCGCGGTGGATATCTTAATCGTGGGGGTCAGGCGTGAGAAGGGTTGTACCGGCTTTCGTAAGTGTTCTGGGGGCCGGGGCCTTGCTGGCAGGCATGTCGGGGGCACGTGCCGCGGAATGCCGCCAGGAGATATCGTCGGCCCAGACCAAGCTCACCACCGTCAGCGAGGCCGCCAAGCGCCACGAAATCGACCTTCTGCTCAAGAAGGCGCAAAGCGACGGTAGCGCCGGGCGAGTCAATCTGTGCACCGACGCCGTGCGCCACGCCAATCTGCTGCTGAAATAGACCCGCGACCTCGTGCCCCGGCATAGGGGCCTTGAGAAAGACGGGACGCCACGGCATTGTGGCGGCCCGCCGTGACGGGTGCGAAAAAAAATCGAAGGCCGGGGACGCTTCAAAGCATGATTATTGGAATTCCCAAGGAACGGCGCCAAGGCGAGCGCCGCGTCGCGGCTTCGCCCGACACGGCAAAGCGGCTGATCGCCATGGGCCACGAAATCGTCGTCGAGACCGGCGCCGGCGCCGCCTTCACCGACGCGGCCTACACCGCCGCCGGCGCCAGGCTCGGCGACAGCAAGGCGGCGCTCGGCGCCGACATCGTCCTCAAGGTCCAGCGGCCGCTGCCCGACGAGATCGCCGCGATGAAAAAGGGCGCGGTGCTGGTCGCCAATTTGGCGCCGCTGCAGCATAAGGATGAAATCGCCGCTCTCGCCCAGGCCGGAATTGTCGCCTTCGCCATGGAATTGGTGCCGCGCATCACCCGCGCGCAGTCGATGGACGTGCTGTCGAGCCAGGCCAACCTCGCCGGCTACAAGGCGGTGCTGGACGCCGCCGAGCAATTCGGGCGCGCCATGCCGATGATGATGACCGCCGCCGGCACGATCGCGCCGGCGCGCGTGCTGGTCATGGGCGCGGGCGTCGCCGGATTGCAGGCCATCGCCACGGCGAAGCGCTTGGGCGCGATCGTTTCCGCGACCGACGTGCGCTATGCCGCCAAGGAGCAGGTCGAGAGCCTGGGTGCCACCTTCCTCGCGGTCGATCTCGAGGCGATGAAGGCGATGGAGACCGCCGGCGGCTATGCCAAGGAAATGGGCGAGGATTTCGCCCGCCGCCAGCGCGAGCACGTCACCGAGGCGCTCAAGAAGATCGACATCGTCATCTGCACCGCGCTCATCCCGGGCCGCAAGGCACCGGTGCTGATCACCAAGGACATGATCGCGGTCATGCGCACCGGCTCGGTGATCGTCGACCTCGCCGTCGAACAGGGCGGCAACGTCGAGGGCAACAAGCCCGATGAAATCGTGACCACCGCGAACGGCGTCTCGATCATCGGCCACGCCAACATGCCGTCGCGCATCGCCGTCGACGCCAGCGCGCTCTATGCCCGCAACCTCTTCGCTTTCCTCGGCTTGATCCTGACCAAGGAAAAGACCCTCAAGATCGACGACGCCGACGAGATCGTGAAGGCGACGCTGCTGACGCGCGACGGCAAGATCGTTCATCCGCAACTGGCCGGGGGCTGACCAGCATGGAATCCGGCCACGCCGATGTCTTCGTTTTCTTCCTCACCGTCTTCGTCCTGGCGGTGTTCGTGGGCTATTACGTCGTCTGGCGGGTGACGCCAGCGCTGCATTCGCCCCTGATGAGCGTCACCAACGCCGTATCCTCGGTCATCATCGTCGGGGCGCTGATCGCCGCCGGGCCGGGGGGCGCCAGCTTCTCCAAGGTGATGGGTTTCGTCGCGGTGACGCTCGCCTCGATCAACATCTTCGGCGGCTTCATCGTGACGCAACGCATGCTCCAGATGTTCAAGAAGAAGGCCCCGAAAGAAGTGGCCAAGGAGCAAGCCCAAAAAGTGAAGGCGGGGAAATGAGCGCCAATCTTGCAGCCCTGCTCTACCTCGTCGCCAGCATCTGCTTCATCATGGCGCTGCGGGGGCTGAGCTCGCCCGAAACCGCGCGCGGCGGCAACCTCTACGGCATGGTCGGCATGGCGATCGCCATCGCCACCACCCTCGCCTCGCCCGGCATCGTCAGCTACGAGGTCATCATCGCCGGCATCGTCATCGGCGGCGCCATCGGCACCTTCATCGCCCTGAAGATCCAGATGACGGCGCTGCCGCAGCTCGTGGCGGCGTTCCACAGTCTGGTGGGCTTGGCCGCGGTCTGCGTCGCCACCGCCGCCTTCTTTGCTCCGGCCGCCTACGGCATCGGCCAGGCCGGCGCGATCGAGCCCGGCAGCCTCGTCGAGATGAGCCTCGGCACCGCCATCGGTGCCATCACCTTCACCGGCTCGATCATTGCCTTCGGCAAGCTGCAGGGCCTGATCACCGGCCGGCCGCTGGTCTTCCCGCTGCAGCACCCGCTCAACGCGCTGCTGGGATTGGCGCTTATCGGCTGCATCGTCTGGTTCACCATGGCGCAGGGGCCGCTGCAATTCTGGCTGATCGTCGGAATTTCCCTGCTGCTGGGATTGCTGCTCATCCTGCCGATCGGCGGCGCCGACATGCCGGTCGTGATCTCGATGCTGAATTCGTATTCCGGCTGGGCGGCGTGCGGCATCGGCTTCACCCTGGCCAATTCGCTGCTCATCATCACCGGCGCGCTGGTCGGGTCATCCGGCGCCATTCTCTCCTACATCATGTGCAAGGGGATGAACCGCTCGATCTTCAACGTGATCCTGGGCGGCTTCGGCACCGAGGGCGGCACAGCCGCGGCGGGCGCCACGGGCGATAAAGCGGTTAAATCCGGCAGCGCCGAGGACGCCGCCTTCATTCTCAAGAACGCCGCCTCGGTCATCATCGTGCCGGGCTACGGCATGGCGGTGGCGCAAGCCCAGCATGCGCTCAAGGAAATGGGCGACATCCTCAAGAAGGAAGGCGTCACCGTGCGCTACGCCATCCATCCGGTGGCCGGGCGCATGCCGGGGCACATGAACGTGCTGCTGGCCGAGGCCAACGTGCCCTATGACGAGGTGGCCGAGCTCGACGACATCAACCGCGACTTCGCCTCGACCGATGTGGCCTTCGTCATCGGCGCCAACGACGTGACCAACCCGGCGGCCAAGAACGATCCCAAATCGCCGATCTACGGCATGCCCATCCTCGACGTCGAGAAGGCGAAGACGGTGTTGTTCATCAAGCGCTCGATGGCGTCGGGCTATGCCGGCGTCGAGAACGAGCTGTTCTTCCGCGACAACACCATGATGCTCTTTGGCGATGCGAAAAAAATGTGCGAGCAGATCGTCAAATCCCTCGGCGCTTGAGGCATCGCGCGCTGGAACAAAAAAGCCGCCCCGAGGGCGGCTTTTTTATTTCGACCGGAAGGCTGGCCTAGTAGCCCTCGCGCTCCATGCGCTTGCGCAGCAGCTTGCGGTAGCGGCGCACCGCCTCGGCGCGTTCGCGGGCGCGGCGCTCGGAGGGCTTCTCGTAATTGCGACGGGCCTTCATCTCCCGGAAGACGCCTTCGCGCTGCATCTTTTTCTTGAGCACGCGAAGTGCCTGGTCGACGTTGTTGTCGCGGACGAGAACCTGCACGAGTGCGCTGCTCCATGAAACGAGAGAGGGACCGACCCAACCCAACCCCGGACAGGGGCGGGACGAGGGCCGGCTCAATATCACGACTCCGGGAAATTGTGAAGCGGGTTTGCGCCAGCCCGCCTTTAGAGGGGGTGGGCCCGCAGCCAGCCCAAGGTTTCCGCGGCGCTGCGGTCGGGCGGAAACACCGGATAAAGCACGTCCTCGATGCGCCCGCCGCGGATAATGAGGGTCAGCCGCCTGATCAGCCGCATGCCCTCCACCGTGAAGGTCGGGAGCCGGAGGGCCTCGGTCAGGGCGAATCCGGCGTCGCTCAGCACCGCGAAGGGCAGATGCAGGCGCGTCGCCATCTCGCGCTGATATTCCGGAGTCTGGGTGGAAAGGCCGAAAACCTCGGCGCCGAGCGCCGCGAGTTCCGCATGGTGGTCGCGGAAGGAGCAGGATTGCGGCGTGCACCCGCGGGCGCCCGGAATGTCGTCCCAGCCCGCCGGCAAGGGTCGGTCCGGCACGCCGGTGCGCGGATAGGCATAGACCACGCTGCGCGGCACGGTGCGTTTGGAAAGATCGATAGTGCCGCCCAGGGTCGATGGCAGGGCGATCGCGGGCAGCGCGAGGCCCGGCAAATGCCGGCAGGCGCCGTCGTCGACGGGGCGCGGCAAATCGGCCGGCAGGGGGAAATCGCGGCGGCTCGCCATCTTCCGATCATAGCCGATCGCGCAACTTTACTGCGAGGGACGACGCCCCCATATTAGCAGCATGGCCATTCTCAAGCTCGCCCGCATGGGGCATCCGGTATTGCGCGCCAAGGCCGCGACGGTTGCCGATCCGGCCGCGCCCGAGATTCGCGACCTGGTGCGCGACATGGTCGAGACCATGGAGGAGGAAGGCGGTACCGGCCTCGCCGCGCCCCAGGTCCATGTACCGAAACGAATTGTCGTTTTCTTCGTCTCCGAGGGCCGGCTCACGGGACGGCCGCTCGACCAGAAGCAGGATCTCACCGTGCTGATCAATCCGGTGATCGAGCCCTTGACGACCGAGACGGAAATCGGCTGGGAAGCCTGTCTCTCGGTGCCGGGACTCAAAGGCGCCGTGCCTCGCTTCACCCGCATCCGCTATCGCGGCGTCGGGCTGGACGGCAAGCCGATCGACCGTACCGTCGAGGGCTTTCACGCGCGCGTGGTGCAGCACGAATGCGACCATCTCGACGGCATTCTCTACCCTCAGCGCATGACCGATCTCGGCCTGCTGACTTACCTTGAGGAAGGCGCGCGCTTTCCGATCGAGCTGCCTGGAGCCGCGCCGCGGGCCGCCGAATGACCGACGATCATGCGCTCAAGGACCGGGTTCTGCGGGCGCTGCTGCCGGCGGTGCCGTTCGACGGCTGGAGCCGCCGTTCGCTCGCCGCGGCGGGCGAGCGGGCCGAGCTCTCCGCCGCGGAGCTATCGTCGCTGTTTCCGCGCGGCGCCCGCGACGCGATATCCTGGTTCAGCCAGTGGGCCGATCGCGAGACCGAAAAGGCGCTCGCCAAGAAAAGGCTCAGCAGCCTCAAGCTGCGCGAGCGCATCGCGCTCGGCGTGACGACGAGGCTGGCGGTGCTTGAGCCGCATCGCGAGGCGGTGCGGCGCATGCTGACCGCCCTCACCCTGCCGCTCAATGTTCCGCTCGGCGCCAGGTTGCTCTACGGCACGGTCGACATGCTGTGGCACGAAGCTGGCGACCGCTCGACCGATTTCAGCTTCTACACCAAGCGCGGCCTGCTCGCCGGCATCTATGCCACGACGACGCTGGTCTGGCTCGACGACCGCTCCGCCGGCCACGCGACGACAAAAGCGTTCCTCGATCGCCGCATTGCCGACGTCATGCGGATTCCGAAATTGCGCGCGCGGATCGAAGGGGCATTCGGCGCGGTGACGGGGCCGTTGAAGGCGATGGCGCGGTTCCGGAGCGGCGGCTAGCTCTTCGGCAGCAGCCGCGTGACGTGGCCCATCTTGCGGCCCGGCACGGGGGCGCCCTTGCCGTAGAGGTGAAGCCGCGCTTCGCCGTCGCCCAGCGCCGCCGGCCAATCCAGCACCTCGTCGCCGATCAGATTCTTCATCACGGCGTCGGCGTGACGCTCGACCGAGCCCAGCTTCAGGCCGCAAATCGCGCGCATGAGCTGCTCGAACTGGCTGGTCGCGCAAGCATCGATCGTCCAATGGCCGGAATTGTGCGGCCGCGGCGCGAGCTCGTTCACCAATACGCGTCCGTCCTTGGTGACGAACATCTCCACCGCCAGCACGCCGA
>JGI20189J14885_1000654_pt1 | contig 11517 bp, 11 predicted proteins | sample NGESurdeep072012_10_FD_14885 | JGI IMG/M metagenome (IMG submission 14885) | reverse complement strand
GTGCGCACCGCACCACCATCATGCGGCCGGCATCCGCAAACCTTCACAACAGCGGACAACCGTAGAGAACCTATCTGCCGACATCAGTAACCCAATGCAGCGACCAACGTCCGGCAAGCCATGAAAATCAGGATTAAAGAGCCTACAGTCCAAAATGTGGCGCGCGTGTCATGGGTCCGCGCGGTGAAATAGGCGGCAAAGTGCAAAAGTCGCGACACTACGTAACCGTACATAAGCAGACGCGCGACCATCAGGGATGGCCCGGTCAGAACGAAAAGGAAGCCCGCAACGAGGAAGAAAGGCAGGTTCTCAAGATCGTTTAACTGAATTCGCCTGATACGCTCGACACGTTCGTTGGGCTCGAGCTGCTTCGGATCAGGCTCGGGATTGAGAGGCGTCTTTCTAATGTCTTCCGGCGAACGAAACCCACCCTTCGCTTGCATCATCCGAAGCACGGTCAACCAGGACATGCTGACAGCCTTGAGGATCATAATCGTAGCGGCGATGACGTAGGTGGCAAACACCGGGTTTTGCAAATTGAGCTTGTCCAAATCTTCTTCCTCAACCTGATCAGAGTTTCAAATGGTCCATGCAGTAATGCAGTCAAAGTTTGGCGCGGCAATCTGCTTTCCGCATCACAGGGTATCTTGGAAATGTGGGTCAGAAAACCCTCAAACCCGGTAACCCCTGGTGTTCGCCGGATATCTGCCATGAGTCACCGGACTACACGGCAGAGATCGGCCGTTTGCAGCGAGAGAACGAGCGGCTGCGCATGGAGCGCGACATTTTAAAAAAGTCGATCGCGATCTTTGCTGGAACGCGGACATGAGATTCCGCTTCATCGAAGATCGCCGCGCTGAATACCCGGTGAGGATCCTGTGCGAGGTGCTGGGGGTATCGCAGGCCGGCTATTGTGCCTGGCGCCCGGGGGTCGGGTGTGGCGGCGGCTTTGGAGCCGAAGATCGCACCCATGATTTTTCCGAAAATGCTCATCGTTTGCGACCAATGGACCCGCGATGTCACCTCATTGTGACTTGCCAATGAAGCCTTCACCGAAGCGTGAGCGGCGGCGGCAGCGATTGGGAGTACCCTGACCGTCCAGTTCGCGACATGGCCAGTTTCGGTTTTCTGTTTTCGCGTCTGGCCTGATCGTGATCGTTTTCGCAGACGGCCCGCTTGCGCCAGCAATGGCGCCAAAACCAGCGGCCGTAGCAAGGAGATAACGACCATGACCACCCCGTCAGGCAATGTCTCGCTAATGGCTCAGCCGGCGCAAGGCGCCGCAACTGCGCCCATCATCCGCACCATCGGCCTATCCGACCTGCATCAGGCCCTGCGGCTCGGCTGGGAAGATTTCAAGGCGGTGCCCAGCCACGCCATCATTCTCTGCGTGATCTATCCGGTGCTCGGACTGGTGCTGGCGCGCACCGTGCTGGGCTATTCGGTATTGCCGTTGCTGTTTCCGCTGGCGGCCGGTTTTGCCCTGATCGGTCCGTTCGCAGCTCTTGGTCTCTATGAACTCAGCCGCCGCCTCGAGCGCGGCGAACAGGCGCCGGCATGGGGTGCGCTCGAGGTGCTGCGCTCGGTGCTGCGCTCGCCGTCATTCGGCGCCATGCTCGGGCTCGGCACGCTNTTGCTGGCGCTGTTCGTGACCTGGGTGGCGACCGCGCAGGCGATCTACGTCGCCGCCTTCGGTTATAAACCCGCGGCGGGAATTCCGGACTTCGCCGCGCGCGTGCTGACCACACCGCAGGGATGGTGGCTGATCGTCGCCGGTTGCGGCGTCGGCTTCCTGTTCGCCGTGGTGGCGCTGTGCGTCAGCGTGGTCTCATTCCCGCTGATGCTCGACCGACACGCCGGCGCCGGGGACGCCATGGTGACGTCGCTCCGCGCGGTGGCACGAAACCCGGTGCCGATGGCGGCATGGGGATTGATCGTCGCGGTGCTGCTGGTCCTGGGATCGCTGCCGTTCTTCCTCGGCCTTGCGGTCGTGATCCCGCTGCTCGGCCACGCCACCTGGCATCTCTATCGCGAGGTGGTCGCACCGGATCCCACCCAATCCGAAACCGATCCCTCCCTGCCCGAGATTCGCGACCGGCGCTTCGCGGCAGATTTCCCGTCCGCCTTGTTCCCCCCCTGGCGGCGCAAGCAGCGAATCCACTTCTACGATGCTTCAGAATGATTGGATCCCAGGCATTGTATGCCGAATTCGCGGTCGCCCTTTAGCATAGACCGGGCATGGCTCGGGCGCCGGTGCTTGCAGCCGCTCAATCGCGTGGCAGCATCGGCGCTTGCCGAAAAGCCTTGTTTTGGCCGCGGTTTCCGGGACATTTTGTTTTGCCCGGTCATCCCCCTTCCCTCAAGCGGACGGCACCAACCACTCGAAGGTCGATCCTGCTGATCAGATCCGAACGGAGCGCCTCAGCGGCCTTCATTGCGGCCATCGTCTGTTGCAAAGTACTGACGTTCGATCCGAGCGACACGATTCCGCCTAGCACCATGGCAATCGATCCGATCGCGGCGACCTGATTGGATCCGGATAAGCCGAGCATCATAAAGAACGGTAATGCGACGCCGCCGGCGATTGCCGCCTTGGAAACCAATATAATCTTTCGGCATCGCTCGGAGACCTCCGCAAGCTCCTCGAGCTGTGCTTCGATCCGTGAAATCTCGTCGATCGGGTGGTCCTCGTCCGTCAGATTCAAGATTGATATCCGGTAGGTTCAGTGTCGTAAATGGCAGCAGGTTACATCCGCGCCGGTTCAGATACTGAGGAAAGCGCACTGCCACGTCTACCATGCAGTGCATTTATTCCAGCGTCTCCAAGGCGAGGAAGAGCCCGCCATGGGCTGGCCTTTCTGCTACCAAAGAAGGAAATTCTCTGAAACGCAGAGGGGGGTCGGCATCCGACTAAGGCCGTTTGTCGTGCGGAGTGCGAAAAGTGCTCCCAGAAGCACTCCATTGCGTCACATGAAACCCGGATTGCGGGGCAGATAACCGGTCCAATCGCCGAAACCGCGGGTCGACATCAAGACCATCGGAAAGGTGATGCGCATCCCATGCTCGACAGCGGCCGATAGGGCCGCTTCGCTCACGCCGGGAAGAAAGGCAGACACCTGTGGAGAGCCAATCTCAGCTGCAAGAGCCAGCGCAGTCCTGAACGCAGAGCCGAGCGCGCTGGATCGCGCGACCGCGAGCGGTCCGATATGGCCGCCGCTGCTGACATAGGCGTAGCCTACGCAGTCTTCTCCGGAATAAAGGCGCACACCTCTCGTCGTCTTATCATTCATGAGATACCGGTGGTGCTTCTCTCGCGAGACCCCCAGAACCCGGGCGTCAATCCTGGCAAGCTCTTGCAAGTCCGAAGCTGTTTCCTCGAGAGAGACGGGACGGAATTGCGGCCCGTGCAAGCGGCCCATCAGGAGTTCGCGCGAAACACTGAAATTGTAGATGGGAAAGCGAGGAAATAAGCCGTTCCGAATATAAAGTCCCTGCGATACGGTGTTGAACGTGAAGGTGATCAGCGCCCTGTTGGTAGCGCCGGATTTCTTCGCATGCTCAAATGTGCGTTTCAGCAACTCGCTACCCAGGCTGCGGCCCTGATGACCGGGCGACACGAAAAGCTGTGCGAGAAACCACAAGTCCTCGCAGACCCAACTCCATGCGAATCCGACGATTTCGTTGGCCTCCTCCGCTACCCACAATCCGCCGGCATCATCTTTTAGCGAAAACAATTGAAACTCGGGCGGGTGCGACGTCGCCATTGGGCCAAAGCCATGCCGTTGGGTGAGGTCGTTGATGCTGGCGACGACAAGCTGATCGCTTCTCTCCAAGTCCTCCTCGCGAGCGGGTCGGCACAGGATCGACATTGGACAATTCCCGGTGCGTTCACTGCGCGTCAGATTGACTCAAGTCAGCGGCCGAATGTTCTGGTTCATGCGGAAGAGGTTTTTTGGATCGTACTTCGTCTTGAGTTCCTGGAGCCGCCGGTAGTTGGCTCCGTAGGCGGCGGGGACCGGGTTGCCCGCCTCATCGTCATCCAGGTAATTCACGTATCGGCCGGAGGCAACGAAGGGCTGCATCTTCGCGTAAGTCTCCCGCGCCCATGCGACGCACGCCTCGGTACCGGCCGCATCCGTCCATTGAGAAAGAACGAGGAAATTGTACCCTTCCCCACGGTGCGGGAACGCGGTGTCGCGGACGTCGACACGGGCGGCGGCGCCGTGGACGTGCTCGAGGAGCAACTGGCCCATAGGGGTCGGACAGCGCGCGAAGCACGCGATCATTGTATCGATGGCATCGTCGCTCAACCCGGCAAGAAAGCTCGATTTCCAATAATTCAATGCCCCTCGTGGATAGGCACCATCGAGCATCCCGTTGAGCTGGCAGTAGGACATCGGACCGATCGCATCGAGAGCGGGAGACGCAAATCCTTTCAATGGCCGCATTGCTTTTTCGCCGGCCTCGAGTGAGCCGCAATGGCAGGTCGCCATGGCTGCCACCTTCGTGCCCGAACCGTCGGGCGCATGAGTGAGGGTTCCGAATATCGTATGTTCATCGGGCAGCGATGCGGTGCTGTCGCGAAAGAATTTCAGCAGGTCGCGGGCCCTGTCGAACGGATGGGCGATCAGGCCGGCGGTGACCGTGGGACCTACCGCATGCAGCCGATATTCGAACGAAGTCGCCACGCCGAAATTTCCTCCTCCACCGCGAACGGCCCAGAACAGATCGGGTTCTTCATCCTTGCTCGTCTTCACGACCTTGCCTTCGGCGGTGACGAGCTCGACGGACAGTAGATTGTCAAGGGCGAGGCCATATTTGCTCATCAACCAGCCCAGGCCGCCACCGAGGGTGAGCCCGGCGATGCCGGTGCTCGAAACGACCCCGCCCGTGACCGCCAGACCGTGCAGTTGGGTTTCGCGGTTGAGCTCGGCCCAGGTGACGCCACCCTGCGCCCGTGCCGTGCGGCTGACGGGATCGACGTGAATTCCCTTCATCGTGGACAGGTCGATCACCAATCCGCCATCGATGGTCGCGCGCCCTGCCACGTTGTGGCCACCACCGCGAACCGCGACTTCGAGGCCGAGCTTGCACGTGAGGTTGATCGCATCGACCACGTCGGCAACGCCCTGACATCTCGCGATCAATGCCGGGCGCTTGTCCACCAGACCGTTGTGGACCTTTCTGGCTTCCTCATACCCTATGTCCGCCGGCCTCAAGAGTCGCCCTGAGAACGTGCCGGAAAGTTCACCGGCGCCGTCTGCAACCGATCGAACTGAGGTCATGGGGGCTCTCCTCATTTGGGCCAATGCCTTCTTCCGCCCCGGCCGGAGGATGCGCAAACTCGAATAATTCAGCCCAAGATGAACCATTTTCATCTACAATCGAGACATGAACAAGCTGCCGCCCCTCATTGAGTTGCGCGCCTTTGATGCCGCGGCGCGGCATCTGAGTTTCAAGAAGGCCGCGGCCGAACTCGGCGTCACACCTACAGCGATCAGCCATCAGATCCGATTGTTGGAGCGTTATTGCGGGCGGGCTCTGTTTCGTCGGAGGCCGCGGCCCCTATCGTTGACCGAAGCCGGAGCCCGCCTTCTTCCGATCATCCGGGATGGACTCGAAGCCTTTGTCACCGCTTTCGCCGCCGTCAAGCGCGACGGGGACACGCAGCCCCTTCGAGTGACGACGACAAATGCCTTTGCGAGCCGCTGGCTTGTGCCGCGCCTGCCGCGCTGGAGGAAGTTGCGCCCCAATGCGCCTCTCGACGTGATCGGCACGGACGGCGTTTTGGACCTGCATGCCGGTGATGCCGACGTCGCCATCCGCTATGCCCGCACGTTGCCGACGGATGGCATCGCCAAGGAATTCTTGGGCGATTCCTTCTGGCCCGTCTGCAGCCCCGAATTGCTTAACTCGGGCCTGAAGCGCGCTGCAGGCCTTCGTGGACAGGTCCTCGTTCATTGCTGGTGGTCACCATCCGATCTCGGGGCGCCAACTTGGCAGAGATGGCTCGCCGCTGCGCGACGCAAGTGGCGCGACGTGCCGCAACCCAAGGACATGGATCACCTCAGCTTCAGGGAGGAGCTGCATGCAATCGAGGCAGTGATTGCCGGACAGGGCATCGGCATCTTTAGCGATGTGCTGGTGGCCCGCGAACTCGCCGCCGGCACGCTGGTAAGACCCCTTAAATTGTGTCTGCCGGGATATCGTTTCTATCTCGTTCGTTCGCCTGGTCATCCGCGCGAGAAAACGATCCAGGCTTTCGCGACCTGGTTGCAGTCAGCAATATAGGCCCTTGCTGCTGTTGCGCGTTGCCGGAGATCTCGAAAGGCGCGCAATTGGGTATACCCGACTTGTTATTCAATAGGGTCGTCATCGCTCGTTTTTGCCGACGACCTTCAGCGGTCGGCCCTGGCTGACGAATGCGTAGTGCCCGCTGCCGAGCCCGCCGAACATCAGCGCCTCGACCACCGGTTCGGCGATCTCGCCGGAGGCGGCCCAATCCACCACGAAGTTGGCGCCGGTTCCGCCACGGACATCCGTGACGGGAACGAACACTTCAACGGTCGAAAATGGCTTCAACGCAACCGGCCCCTTGAGATAGCTTTCCACCAACTTCCCGCTCGTATCGAAATAGGCGATACGGCGAAGCACAAGCGGTCGTGTTTCCGAGGCGTTGTGGATGCTCAGCGTGACCGAAAATTCCGCCCGCAGCTTGCCCTGGCTCATCGAAACGCTCGAATAGACCGGAACATAGAATGCACCGGACACGCCGAGATTTTCCGATGGCATCGCGGTCAGCGAACCGGAAAAGGTTTGCTCGATTCCGACGGAAGGCTGGGCGTNGGCCATCGCCACATACATTGTCAGGAGGCAGGTCAGCCCCGCACCAACAAGCCGTCTGATCAGGATGTGACACATCGCTCGTTTGATCTTCGCCGTCATGTCCTTAGGTTGAGGGATCGGAACCCACACGGATCGGTTTTTAGACATGCATGAACTCATTCGCGACATCACGTTATGCATCCTGTTCGCATGGGCTCTTGGGCTTTTGGCCCATTTTTTCCGGCAGCCGCTGATCCTCGCCTATCTTATCGCCGGGTTCTTCATTGGTCCATTCGGCACCGGCTGGGTCAAGTCCCAGGAGTCGATCAGCATCATCTCCGAGCTGGGCCTGATCTTCATGCTGTTCATGATCGGGCTGGAAATCGATCTGAAGAAGATCGTCCGCGCCGGCCGGGTGATCCTGGTTGCCGCGGGTGGGCAATTAGCGGGTGCCTGCCTGCTCGGCATCCTGTTCTTCGTAGCGATAGGGTTCTCGATGGGCGGCGGCCGGTTCGATGCACTCTATCTCTGCATCGCCTGTGCCCTGAGCAGCACCGTCATTATCGTGAAGGTTTTGTACGAAAAACGCGAACTCGACACCGTGCCTGGGCGCATAACGCTTGGCATCCTGGTGCTGCAGGATATCTTCGCAATCCTGTTTTTGGCGGTGCAGCCAAGTCTCGGCAATCTCCAGCTTAGCGTCGTCCTGTTATCGATCGGCCGCGTCGGCCTGCTGGTTGCCGTAGCGTTGGCGATAAGCCGCTTCGCCTTGCCGCGGCTGTTTCACCAGATCGCCCGCCGCCCTGAATTGATACTGCTCGGCGCGCTGGCGTGGTGCTTCCTGATCGGCGAGATCGCCGAGCGGCTGCATCTGTCGCGCGAGATGGGATCGCTGGTGGCCGGAGTGTCGCTATCGACATTTCCCTATGCGCTGGATGTCACCGCGAAGGTCACGACGCTACGCGATTTCTTCATCACGCTGTTCTTTGTCGCGTTGGGCATGACGATCCCCATCCCTGATCTTTCGGTGATCGGCCTCGCGCTGCTGATCGCGGCCTTCACGGTCGCCAGCCGGCTGCTCACGACCTTCGCGCCGCTTTATCTGATGAAGCAGGGTCTGCGCGCCAGCCTGCTGCCAGCGATCAATCTGGCACAGATCAGCGAGTTTTCGCTGGTGGTGATTCAGACCGGGATCGCCAGCGGGCATATCAAGGCCGAAACCGCCAGTGCGGTGTCGTTCGCATTCGTGATTTTGGCGGTGCTGAGCACATTTGTGATAATGCGCAGTGACCCGATCACGCGGGTTGCCATTGGCCTGCTGAAGCGGATCGGGATTCGCGATCTGGATCACGGCCACACCACCGACGCGGAACACGAAGAGGGACCTGGCGAGACCCGGCGGATCGTGATCCTGGGATTTTTCCGCGCGGCCAGCGCGCTGCTGACCGAGATCGAGCGAAGGAATCCATTGTTGCTGGATCAGATCAGCGTGGTCGATTTCAATCCCAACGTATTTCGAACGCTGGTCGACCGTGGCTTGCATGTGATTTACGGCGATATCAGCAATGTCGAAACCCTGGTGCATGCTGGGGTAGCAAAGGCGCAGATCATCATATTGAGCGTGCCCGATTCGCTGTTGAAGGGCGCCAACAACGAAAGGCTGGTCCGTCACGTACGCTCACTCAATCCGACCGCAAAAATCGTCTCNACCGCCGACCTGCTTTCCGATGTAGACGATCTCTACGCCGCCGGCGCGGACTACGTCACGGTGCCGCGCCTCAGCGATGCCCACGAGCTGTTCACAGTGATCGAGGCAGCCGACGACGGGCTGTTGGAAGACAAACGTGCCGAGATGGATGCGCAACTCCGCAAGCGAAAGGAAGTGCTGGTATAAGCCGATTTATGAGCCCCGAGGTGAATACCGATGACGTTCACGCCACCCTCGATTGCCGCNTATGCCTGAAGGGCGCTAGGGCACCGCTATCGGCCGCGATGTTTCATTCTACAAAATCGCGCGAACGCAACCGTCATGTAGACTATTCACGAACGATCTAGCTTTTGATAAGATCGACGATCGACCTGTGCAGCGCAGTCCCATTTTTCAAAGTTTAAGAGGAGACTTCCATGTCGCGTCGTTTGTCAATTGCATTTCTGTCGACGATATTCGTTTACGGGCTCTCAGTAGTCTTCGCGCCGCCCGCGCTGGCGGTTAATTGCGACGTCAATGCTTGTATAAACGTATGCAAGAAGCAGAATCCCAGTTATGGCAGCGGGCAAGGTTGCACGACCACGTGCCTGCAGATGATTCAGGAGCGTAAGTCTAAGGGGCAGTGCAAGTAATCTTGGTGTCGAGGACGACTCATCCTGAAAGAATAATGCCCGCGACGGGGAATTGAAGGTGGTGCCGGGGGCTTGCCATTGAGATCCGGACCGTTTTGGGCCAGACTAGACGGGGATTAGGCTTGACGCTCGAAGGCGGCCCCATGACCAACCCAACCATGATGACCGACACCTACCGCAAGATCGCGGCGCGGCTAACCATGTTTCGGCCGCCGATCGATCTGACGAAATACTTCGCGGGGGCCAACCCGGATGTGCGACTCTATGACGAAAAGCCTTACATCCGTGACCAACTAGAGAAGTACGGTGTCGCGGCCGCGACGAATACGCTCGACGGCGTCACCTTCCTGGCGAAGGACTGGGAAGGCCTGATCATCGCGCTGCGCATTGCCAAGACGGCGGATGGATTCGACGCGTTCGCCGAAGGGCGCAGCCCGGAGAAACCGGCGCATTGGGCCCTCGACCTGTCGATGGCTGCGACGATCGGCAAGGGTTTTCGCGAGATCTGGCGCCCAAAGCTGTCCGACAGACCGCTCTCAACGCGCGACCTCCCAGGCCGGCACGGCTTCGGGCTTGGACGCGACCGCGGGCAGTGGAGCGACGCCTACAGCGCGCAATTCGGCAAGGACCCGCAACCGCTGGACATCACCTCGCTGCACTTCGCAGTGGCAGGCGACCGGGTGAACGTTCACATCGACGAAACGGGCTTCGTGTTCGAGGGCGCAGACGGTGCGCTCACGGTCGGGCCGAACTTCGGACACCACGCCGGCAATGAACTGTTCTGGAAGACCAGCCTGCCCCTGCCGCGCTGGGCGGCCGAGCACATCGACCTGATCCTGCCGAACAGCGCGAATGACTTTTCGCGCGTGGGCATTTCGGTCGACATGTACCGGCGTAAGGACTTGCGCGTGACCGCCACCGGCTCCTGCGGAATTTTCGGCGGGTTCGAGTGCTCGGGCACGGTGAGCATCAGCGGGACGCACGATCTGTTGGGCACTTCGCGATGAAGGTTATCAAGTTGCTGACGGAAATAAGCTTCATAGCTCATGAGGAGTTCTCGTGGCATAGCTCGCGAAAGGACGCCGGTTACGACGCCTCGCGCGGCTAGTCCGAAAAGAGCGCGGGTCGCCAGAATCCTACCGTTTGATCACAGCGGAGCGGTGCGGCCTGGCCCATTAGGGACGGAGGCCCCTATTGCCGCGGCTGCAGCGGCGACAAATGGCAACTGCAGAGGATCAACAACGGCGGCATGACCGCCGGGCGGCCTCCGACCTCTGCGCTCTTTGTCAACGTATTCTTCTGGACACACCGTGATGGATGGGGAGCCGTGTAAAGCTTCACAGATGAGAAATAGGGCAAGTAGCGAGCCAGAGCCGACGTCCGCTATGCAGGGCACAAGAGCGGCCGGCCACCTATTCCCATTTCAGTCAGGTTCGGATCGCTTCGGGCGCTATGGTAACACGTTCGTGATAGAACGTTTGGGGGCGGGAGCGGGACTAATCAACGGAAGTCGGCTTGGTCGATAGCAAGATGCGAACGAGACATTCTTGCCACCGCCATCCATCCCAAGGAATGTGGTATAAGAGGCGGGTATTGCTGGACGTTTCGCCATGAATTTTTGTTGCAGGTTTTTTCTTGTCGCTGCGCTCCTGCTAGTTTGTCAGCCGGCTTCAGCCGAGAAGCGCGTGGCGCTGGTGATCGGCAATTCCAACTATAAGAACGCGGCGGCGCTTCCGAACCCGGCCAATGACGCCGCAGCCGTCGCTGCGACCCTAAAGCGCGCGGGTTTCGATATCGTTGACTCAAGGCTCAATCTTTCAATCACGGACATGCGGCGAGTGCTGCGAGATTTCGCTGATCAAGCTCGAGACTCCGACATGGCCGTAGTTTACTACGCGGGTCACGGTATCGAGATAGATGGTACGAATTATCTGATCCCGACGGACGCTACGCTTGAGCGTGATACAGACGTCTATGACGAGGCGTTTTCGCTTGATCGCGTTTTATTGGCAATCGAGCCGGCGAGGCAGCTGCGACTTGTGATCGTCGATGCGTGCCGCAACAATCCTTTTGCGGAGACGATGAAACGAACAGTCACCTCGCGGACCGTAAGCCGTGGCCTCGCCAGGATCGAGCCGACAACGACCAATACGCTGGTTGCCTTCGCCGCCAAGGCTGGTTTGACGGCACTCGATGGCAACAGCAAGAACAGTCCCTATGCAATAGCCCTAGTGAAGTATATTGCGACGCCGGGCCTGGATTTGCGCAGGGCATTTGGATTCATCCGCGACGATGTCTTGCAAGCTACCGGTAACCGCCAGGAACCGTATGTCTATGGCTCGCTCGGCGGTG
>JGI20189J14885_1000652_pt1 | contig 11547 bp, 10 predicted proteins | sample NGESurdeep072012_10_FD_14885 | JGI IMG/M metagenome (IMG submission 14885) | reverse complement strand
TGAGGGTCCGAGACCCATCCGCGGCCAACCTATGATCACCCCGATTTGAGCGATCCTGAAGCCGGTACCGGTGGCGGCGGGGCGGCCCGGGCATCACATGAGGACGGTTGGTCAATTGGAGCAAATGCGATGCGTTCTGCTTTGGCCCTTGGTCTTTTGACGATCGCCCTCGTCGCTTCTGCCAGCGCCGCAAGGGTGCATCACCCCAAACCGCGACATGTCATCGTGCGTCCCAGCCAAGGTGTGGACCCACGCTTTCCGCCAGTCCTCCAGGACCAGACCCCGAGCTACAACGATCCATCCAGGTTCGGTAGCGGCTGACGAGACCACTTTAGATGATCCCCTGCTTTTTCAGGCCGTCGAGCCGGGCGTCATCGTAGCCGAGCTTCGAGGCCAGCACTTCCCTGGTGTTCTGGCCGAGCAGCGGCGGCGCGCGATAGTCCTTCACCGGGGTTCCGGAGAAGACGATGGGATTTCGGATCAACGACAGCGCCGGCTCGAACGGGTGCTCGACCTTTATTTCCATGCCGCGTTCGCGGACATGTTCGTCGGCGAAGACCTGCGCGAAATCGTTGATCGGCCCGCAGGGCACGCCGGCCTTGTCCAGTTCCTGCCGCCAATAGGCCACCGGCCTGGTCAGGAACAGTCCGGCAAAGATCGCCATGATCTCGTTGCCATGAATGACGCGGTCGTTGTTCTTGATGAACTTCGGATCGTTCGCCAGTTCCGGACGTCCCAGTACGGCGCAGGTTCGCGCAAACTGCGCGTCGTTGCCGACCACCAGCATCAGTTCGCCATCGGTACAGCGGAACGCCCCCGCCGGCATGCCGCCATTGCCCCAGGTGCCGCGGCGCGGCGGCGTGTTGCCGTTCACCAGATAGATTTGCGCGTAATGCGACAGCGAGGCGATCACGGTGTCGAGCAGGCAGACATCGATGTGCTGGCCGGCGCCGCCATTGGCCTTGCGATGATATAGCGCGGCAAGGATGCCGATCGAGGTGTTCATGCCGGTCATGTAGTCGACGATGCTGGGCCCGACCTTCATCGGGCCGGCGCCGGGCTCGCCGTCGATATGGCCGGTGACGCTCATCAGGCCACCCATCGCCTGAAAGATTGCGTCATAGCCGGGGCGCGGGCTGTACGGCCCGGTCTGGCCGAAGCCCGTCACCGAGCAATAGATGATACCGGGATTGATGGCGCGGACCGACTCATAGTCGAGCGTGTAGCGCTTGAGATCGCCGACCTTGAAATTCTCCATCATGATGTCGACCGATTTGGCCAGCGCGCGGACGATCTGCTGGCCTTCCGGCCTGGCGATGTCGACGGTGACCGATTTCTTGCCGCGGTTGGCGCAGAGATAGAACGAGTTGTTGTTGTTCTGCTTGCCCTCGGGATCGACCAGATAGGGCGGCCCGAACGCGCGGGCATCGTCGCCGCCGCCCGGGCGCTCGATCTTGATCACCTCGGCACCGAGATCGGCCAGCATCTGCGCCGAGAGCGGCCCGGCCAGCACCCGGGTCAGATCAAGGATTTTGATGCCCGAGAGCGGCAGATCCGACATGAACATGGCTCCGAAATGGGTGACCGCGCCTCGGGACCGGCTGCCCGGCGCTGAACGCAGCCTTGCGCGTACACCATTTTTGACGCGCCGAGCGATGCATTCTCGGCATGAAGCCATCCATCCCGCGGCGTTGGCGCGATTGGGTGGAGAGGGCNCCNCGCCGGCGAGAGCGAAGAAGGCTTGACGTGCGGCTTTTCCAATCTTCAGAGACTTCAAACCGGCAAAGCCTCCCTGGACTCCGCCACGTTGACCATCGACTCGTGTACTGCACGCGGCAGTTCTATCCCCAACCCCGGCCCCGCCGGAACAGTCAAGCTGTCGCCGCGCGAACGGACAACGGGTCCATCGTACCCCGGTCGACAAGATATTGCGGATCATGTCCGCTTTGCGCCAGAAGAACAATCATTGTCTGAGCAGCGCGGGCGCACTCCTCGGTGGCTTGCGAACGTGGACCTCCTGCTCGAAGCTATAAGCCAGCTCGATCAAACGCCCCTCGCTCCAGGGCTTTCCCAGAATATCCATTCCGACCGGTACGCCCAACGGGGCTGTCGCGGTCGGCCGAGAGAAGCCTGCCGGTACGGTGATGGCCGGAAACCCGGTAACCGAGGCCAGAATACCATTGCGGTCGGCTTGATTAGGTTCGGTCAGCGGCACCACCAGCCGGTTTTGGAGTGGATAGACCATGGCATCGAGTTTGTGCTCGGCGAAAGTCGAAATCAGTACCTGCCGTGTGCGTTGGTTTCGTACCAGCCGTTCCTTGTAGTCCGGCTCCTCCAGGCCGTTCGCGAAGCTTTCCGCGCTGGACAGGAATTTCTCCAGCGAAGGCTTGTGAAACTTGCCGGACGCGATGATCTCGGCGAGTGACTTTGCTGGCGCATTGGAGATGGCAGCGAGATAGGTGTTCAACAGCGTCTTGAACTCGTACTTCTGGACGTCATTGTCGGCATTGAGCCTGCTGGCATCCAGAGCAGGCGCGTCAAGCTCGATCAACTCGGCTCCCGCGCTCTTCAAAGCAGCCATTGCCGCAGCGATCACGCTGTTCACCTCCTGGTGCACGGCACCGCTCCCGAGCAGTGTCTTCAGGAGCCCAATGCGGGCGCCGCGCAAGCCATCCGGTTTGAGGAATTGAGCATAGCCGCTTGGTGTGTTGCCGAAACTCCATCCCATCGAGGGATCGTTCCGATCGTAGCCAGCCATGACCTCCAGAAGCCGCGCTGCGTCCGCAACCGTGCGTGCGATCGGCCCGATCGCGTCCTGGGTTTCAGAAACTGGCATGATGCCGGCATGGCTCAAAAGACCCTTTGTTGGACGAATACCGACCAGAGCGTTGGCCGAAGCTGGCGACCGAATCGAGTTCACCGTGTCACTGCCGGTGCCCGCGAGTGCCAGGTTTGCGGCCACCGCAGTACCCGTTCCGCCGCTCGAGCCTCCGGGCGTTCGAGTCAGGTCATAGGGATTAAGTGTCTGGCCACCGAGTGAGCTCACTGTCGTGCCTGATAGCGCGAATTCGTGCATGTTGGACTTGCCGAGGATAATCGCCCCAGCCTTACGCAGCTTGGCGACCACGAAGGCATCCGCCGGTGGCTGCATTCCGGCAAGCGACGCCGAGCCGCCCGTGGTCGGCAGATCGGCGGTGTTGTAGTTGTCCTTGAGCACCAGCGGCACACAATGCAGCGGCCCTACGGGCGCTCCACCCGCTCGTTCGGCGTCGAGTCGGTCCGCCTCCGCAAGAGCCTGCGGATTCAGCGTTAGAATCGAATTGAACGCTGGACCGTCGTGGTCGTATGCGGCAATTCGATCGAGATAAGCCTGGACGATCTGGCGGCCCGTCCTCGCATTGGTCTGCAGCGCCCGCTGAATACCGGCGATAGTCGTCTCCTCGATTGCAAAGTCTTGAGCTGCGGCCTCGGCTGGGACCAACACGGCTGGCACTCCAATCTTGCTACTGGGGATTTCTTCACCACCAATCCCCCAGCAACTGGACCCGCTAGATCATGCCGACCACTCGGTCCGAATGTGCGTCTGCGCCCCGACGATCCAAACGTCATCGTCTTCGTCCCACGCTTGGCGGCGGCGTCTGATGCAGGGGGCGCCATCAGGATTGTGGCAACCCGCATTTATCGATCACGCAACACACAACCGTTCTACAGAATTTCAAATTCCGGCGCTCTCTCCGATCCGAAACGCTCTCACGTTGGGAGGCGGCATCGTCAGCCAAAATAGCCCGAGATAATGCTTTTATCGACCTTGCAGATGTAAGTGTATTTTGGATTGACCACCTGGGTGCAACGCGCTTCCGCAATTTGGCCCAGAAGCATGTAACCTTCCGCGGCAGGAATCTTCCAGTCGTCCTCCAGCCAATAAACCATTTCCTCGAAGGCAACGCGCATCGCGTCTTCGAGCGGTCGCGCGCAGCCCAACGTACAAATATGAGTCGGCGTTTCGATGCGCGGGTGATTCAATCGGGGTGGCGCCTTTCCCAAAGAAACTCTTACCGTCAGTGTCGCAGCGATTTCGATCGCACCCATACCATTGCATTCGCCGTCGCCCTGGATCGCGTGGCAATCGCCGAGAAAGAGGTGCGTTCCGGCCTTGTTGACGCGCAGCAGCACGGTATTGCCTGTCGTGATTTCCTGAACATCAAGATTGCCGCCGTGCGGACCGTTGTCGACCGTAAGGACGGCGCCATGCACCGGCGCGACACCAACGACTCCGATCATCGGCTTTATTGGCAGCTTCAGGTGCTCGTTCCAGTGCACCAGGTCATCCTTCACCTCGACAACCCTGGTCTGTCTGCCGAACTCCTTTCGCCGCACCCAATCGGGGAACATTCCGATGCCTGGCCACAAAGCCGTAAAGCCCAAATTGTCGAGTTCCATTTTAAGGATCTCGACGTTCAGCACGTCCCCCACTTTCGATCCCCGGACTTCGATCGGGCCGGTTGCACCATTTACGAAGGGAAGAGTGACGTCGGCCTCGGCCAATTGCTGTCCTGGATGGCGGATCGTGCCGTCGTTGACATTGATCGCGCATTCCACAACGAACGTCTCGCCGGGCTCGACGCTGGCGATGAAATCGTCATCTCCCGAAAGCGCATATTTGATATTGCCTGCCTTGCATACACGCTGGACCATTTTTTGCTCCTGATTGGACGTCCCTCTGATCTCAATGAATGCGGCGCCACGGCATCAGAAGGCGCTCAATCCTGCCCACCACAGAAGTCAGAAGCAGCGCCAACGCGATCGTTGCGACCAACGCCGCAAAGACCTTGGGAATGATGTAGAGCGAGCCGGCCTTGAAGATTGCGTGCCCCAAGCCCTCGGATGATGACATGAATTCGCCGACGATCGCGCCGATCAACGCAAAACCGACCGTAAGCTTCAGCCCGGCAAAGATATCGGTGAGCGAGGCCGGCACGATGAGCTTGCGAAAGATCTGAAATTTTGACGCTCCCAGCGTCCGCATCAGATTGATCTGGTCTGTATCGACCCCGACCGCGCCCTTGTAAGACGTGACCAAGGCAACGATCACGACCGACAAGGTCGACATCGCAACTTTTGAAATCAGTCCAGTGCCGAACCAGATGATGATAATAGGCGCCAGGGCGATGATCGGGATCGAGCCAATCGCGATCACGAACGGTTCAACTACCCGGGAAACGAACCTGGAGTACCATAACGAGAGACCAATGATGGTGCCGATAAAATTCCCGACCAGAAAGCCGAGCAAGGTTTCAATTCCGGTAACATAACTATCGCGCCACAAGCTGCCGTCTTTTATCATCTGGCCCAGAAAGCCGGCGATCGCCGAAGGCGATCCGAACATGAAGGCCGCCTGCTTGTTGTTCGCCGTCATGTAGTCCCAAAAACCAAGCAGCACGGCCAGAAGCACACCTTGTGTGGCAAGGACGATCGCCGCCGAGCGCAGCCTCTGCCGGCGCCGGCCAGTTGCCGAGACAAGCTTTCGTGCAGCCAGGTCAGTTGCGCGGCTCATCCCGCTCTCTGTTTCCGCGGTCATTGCAACACGACGTCGAGGTCGGCCCAGATCTGCCTAACGTATTTACTGAAATCGCGGCTGTCACGCGCCGCCATCATGTCGGTCCGTTCGATGCCGAGTTCGATATTATAGATCGCCTTGACCTGGGTCGGCCGTTTCGAAAGCACGATTACACGATCCGCAAGCGATACCGCTTCCTCGATATCGTGGGTAATGAGCAGAAGCGATCGGCCGCCCTCGCGAACCAGTTTCGCGGTGTCGCTTTCGATCAAGAGCTTGTTCTGGAAATCCAGCGAAGCAAACGGTTCATCGAGCAGCAGCACGGCCGGTTCATTCACCAAGGTACGGGCCAGGGCCACGCGCTGACGCATGCCGCCCGAAAGCGTCGAAGGGTAGTGATCGGCGAAGCCGTGGAGCCCGAGTTGGTCGAGGATGGCACGGCTGCGGTCGCGAGCCTCGTTAGCCGCAACGCCGCGTATTTCAAGACCAAGCATCACATTGCCGTGCGCGGTTCGCCAGGGCAGAAGCAAATCCTTCTGCAGCATGTAGCCAACATTCTGCGGCTGACCGGTGATGGCTTGGCCGTACCAGCTGATCCGGCCAGAGTCCGGCGTCAGCAATCCGCACAGAGTGTTCAGCAGCGTCGTCTTGCCACAACCTGACGGTCCGACGATGCTGACGATCTGACTGTTGTCCAGCGTCAGGCTCAGATCGCCGATGACCGGAACAACCCGGTCATCGACGTCATAGCTTTTTGCAACATGCTCGACGACGAGCGGAATCGCGCGATCGGCATTCGGCCCGGCGATAGTACCCTTGGCAAGACTCGATCCGTTTACTTCACCCATCATTTGAGGCTGGCGACCGCCTTATCCGCGAAACTGTTATCGATGATCTGATCGAACGAAATCGTGCCTTTGGCGTTACCAAGATAGACCTGCATGTCCATCAGATTCTTCCATTGATCCCGTTTAGTGACGACAGACTGTGCGGGTATGAGGTATTTGAGCTCCGCATCGATAGCCTTGTCGACGACGTCACCGGGCAGGTCGGGAAATTCCTGGCGGGCGACTTGCTTTGCAAAGGCCGGATCACCGTAGGTCTTTCGGGAAGCCTCTTCAAAGGAAGTTACCAACGCTTGTACCATTTCCGGATCCTTCTGAATGGTGCTGGGTAGCACCATGATGCCGGTGTTGCAGAATGGCCCGATATAGCTTGCGAAGTCGAACACCACTTTTGCGCCCTGCGCTTCGGCAGCAGCGACGCTTGGCTGATAGGCGATAGCGATGTCGGCTTGACCCGCCAGCATGGCCGCGATTTCGGTACCCGGACTCACTGGAACAATCGTCGCATCCACGCCAACCTTCAGGCCAGCCTTTTCCAAAAGCCGTTTTGCGACACTGTAATTTGTATTCGGTTCGGGCGAAGTGACGATCTTCAGGCCCTTGAATTCCTTTGGATCGGTGATTGGCTTGAGCGTTTTGGACACGCCGAAATAGTGCGCACGTTGCACGACGGTGCCGACCACAACGCCTGGGCCACCGTTCTCACGCGAAATCTGTGCCATCGTCGCGTCCCCGATCGCAAAATCCGCGGAACCCCCAAGCACCGCGGCGAAAGTCTGAGTATCGCCGCCGGCCGCGCTCACCTTCATGTCGAGGCCGTTTTTCTCGAAGATGCCCGAGTGCATGCCAACATAAAGATTGATGTAACCGAGATTGTGGACGGCTTCGCTGAAACGCACTTGCTTGAGTTGCGCGGCGCGGGCAAGACCCGAGCCGACGGACGTAATCGCCAGACCGCCCGCGACGGCGGCCGACGTTGATAGAAAGTCGCGGCGGCTAAATGAAGCACAGTCCAAGGTGAGAAATTGGCGGACCCTATTGATCATGGCTCTACACTCCTCGCAAAAGAAACGCCCAGTGGCGAGGAAAGCTATTCCCTTAGGCGAGCAGGCCGCAAGATAAAAGAAGTTGCAGCGAAACATGCTCGACATGCGGCTTCGCCGTTCGCCGTCACTGACCCAATGGCAGCGGGCCGAACGTTTCCTCGTGATTTCGCGGTTTCTTCAGGGGCGGCCTGATCAATCGAGCATCAGTCATTTTGCAATAATGTCATTTTTGACATTATCGCTGCCCGTAGAAGAAGTGACGGTTCCGAGCCAAGCCGGGGAGATGGAGGTTGAGCACCAGGCCGACTGCGCAAACCCAGGCGCGACGAAGGTCATGAAACTATTTCTCGATATGGCTGCAGGCGATCAAGACGGAAAAATTCTGCAGTCGCCTACGGATTGACCCGCACCGATGCGAAGCGTCCGGTAAGTGCGCCACCGCATTTTTCCGCTGCAATCCCGATGGCGCGTTGTTGTTCGCGAACCTTGTCGCGGTTTTTCGGCAAGGCCGTGTTTGGCTCACGCGTTTCGTTTTCGGCACGCAGGCGCTCAAAGAGACTACTGACTAGCCCTCGCAGGCGGAAATTCTCCGCCGCGAGATCCTTCATCTGCATCACCGCCGGAAGGTTGAGACCGCCGAAGCGCCTCCGCCAACGGTAGAAAGTTCTCGGCGACACTGCTGCGATACGGCAGATTTCAGCGACTGACACGCCAGTACTCGCCTCATGGAGCAGATGAAGGATTTCGCTCTCAGTGAATTGGGACCGTCTCATCGGGTTCGCCTCATGCAACTGCTGACTTGGGACCACCCGCAATCGCCGCTGGCGGCGATCTCTTTCGGCGTCCGCGCGGTTAAGCTAGCACAAAAACGCTTGGCGCTCGAAGTGCGCAAACAAGCAAGCGCGCCGATGCGCGACGATGATCTCGGCTTGCCTGATACGGGACTGTCTGGTCTTGTTGCCTCTCCGCAATCCGGAGAGATCAATGTCGCGCCGCCATGAAATTCCTTCCACGCCTGAAAATATGGTATGGGGATACCTGGACAGCGCCAGCCCACCCGTGCTGTCCGTGAACTCCGGCGACACCGTTACCCTGCACAGCTTCCCGGCCGGCGGAAAGGAAACGTTGCCGGACGATTTGGAAATGGTCCCGGCCGACTACATGCGGGCGCTTGAGACGCTGCCGCATGGACCAGGCCCGCATTTCATCACAGGACCTGTCTATGTGAACGGCGCAAAGGTTGGCGACACGCTGCAGATCGACATTCTTGACGTGAAAATCCGACAGGACTGGGGGTTCGTCTCGATCTTGCCGCTGCTTGGGACGCTGCCCGACGAATTCACCGACTACGAGACAATCCATCCAGCGATCGATCGCGAACGCAACGTCTGCATCATGCCTTGGGGGACGGAGATTCCGCTGGATCCGTTTTTCGGCATCGTCGCCACAGCTCCGCCTCCCAGCTGGGGACGATGCGGCTCGCCCGTGCCACGCGCGTTCGGCGGCAACATGGACAACAAGGAGCTGCGCGCCGGTACGACACTCTATCTACCGGTGTTCAATGAAGGCGCCCTTTTTTTTGCGGGTGACGGACATGCAGTCCAGGGCGATGGGGAAGTATGCATCACGGCGCTTGAAACAGGCGTGACCGGTACGTTTCGGCTCACCTTGCGAAAGGACATGGAACTAGACTGGCCGTTCGCCGAAAGCGCGACCCATCTGATGTCCATCGGATTGGACGAAGATCTCGACGATGCGGCCAAGCAGGCAGTGAGGGAGATGGTTAAACATGTCTGCGCACGCACCAATCTGACGCGCAACGAGGCTTATATGCTTTGCTCGCTCGCGGGCAACCTGCGCGTAACCCAACTGGTTGACGGGAACAAGGGCATCCACATGCTTTTGCCAAAATCGCACCTTTAAGGACGAGCCGCCCGCGACGAAGCGCGGACCGCACTCGGTTCGCCTATTTGTACGCTATGGTCCCCAAATCCCGGATGTTCCTGAAACGCTCCTTCCAGAAATCGAAAGGGCCAGCTTTGATGGTGAGCAGCTCACTCGGCGCGATTTGTCGGAATCAATCAGCCGGACTTGTCGGAATGGAAATTCCCGTATCCCAGAAGTGCCTGAAAACATTGGAGCGGGTGAAGGGAATCGAACCCTCGTATTCAGCTTGGAAGGCTGCTGCTCTACCATTGAGCTACACCCGCGCTGGCGATCAACTATCACGCCGGGCGGGCGGCCTCAACCGCCCTGCCTCGTACCGGTTACCAACCTTGTTCCGGCCTGGCAGCCGGCCGCGGCCCTTAACACGCGCCGATTCGCTGCCTATACTGATGTTTCCATCAACAATGAAAGGAGGTGATCCAGTGTCTCTTACCAAGCGCTGTCACCTCGCTGGGATCGCCCGCTAAGCTCATCCGGCTTGGCAACGGGGCGCTCTCGGCGCCTGACCAGCGAGTGCAAAAATCGGGACGCGGCGGGCGCAATCCCGCCGCGTCTTTCTGTCTCGGCGGGTGTGACGCTGTCCTGAATTTTATTTCTGATTGCCGGGATTCGATGGCGGCGTGATGCGACGCATACTAACGATTACCGCGGCGTCGATCCGCGAGCTTCAAGAGCTTCTTGAGTTTCCTGCAGCCACACCCTCAGTTCCTCGTATGCACGCTTCTCATTCGCTCGGGCACTCCCCTGATCCGGAAACTTGAACGGAAGAATCATTTTTCCCGCGCTGGTTCGCACATCCATCGTCACTTCTACCATTCCGTTCGTTCCGCGCTTGGCGCTCCCGATTTCGATGGTCATTTCGTTTTTCTCCCAAGTGCATCCGCACGTTGGCTTATCATCGCCAGCAAGAAAGGCCAGCCAATCCGAAAAGAGTATCTCGGCCCGATGTTCAAGGAAGCGGGCCAGGCTGCCGGCATCCCGAACAAGTCGGCCTACGGCATCCGCAAGGCAGCAGCAACGCGCGCTGCGAACAATGGCGCAATGGTCGCGACACTAGAGGCGATATTCGGATGGGAGGCGGACAGATGGCCGCGCTCTCTACGCGTGCCGCCGCTGTCCAAAACAGGAACTGCTATTCCCGCACCCGATGGGAAGGTGCGGGAAATAGTTCAAAAAGGCGAGTGAAATCAAATGCGAAATACAGCGATGGTGGGGGAAGAAGGACTCGAACCTTCGAAGTCATAAGACGGCTGATTTACAGTCAGCTCCCTTTGCCACTCGGGACACTCCCCCGCTCAACAGCATCGCAACCTGTCCGCCGAAACGGCGGCGGCAAGGCCATGGATGACGCTAAAACCGGGCACCGATGGCGGGCTCCCGGTCGGGCGCGTTTATGACGGATGGGCGATGGCAAAGTCAACCAAGGGGCGTGCCCAAATGCGCACCTTCCGATCGCCCAAATTGCCATTATCGGGAACCCGTGAGACAAGCTGGCGATGAGCGATCGTGACCGAAAGCCGCGGTTTCAGCGCGGAGGCGTCAAGCGACCGGACCAGGACCGGCAATCCGGCCGCCGGCCGGCCTGGCGCGACCGTGGCGCCAGCCCGGACGGCCCGGCGATCCTGTATGGCTGGCACACGGTGGCGGCGGCGCTGGCCAATCCGCAGCGGCAGATCCGCAAATTATGGCTCACCGAGAACGCGGCGCGGCGTCTTGCCGATGACAACATCGCCATCCCGGTGACACCGGAAATCGTGCGGCCCGCGCTGATCGACCAGCGGCTCGGCCCGGATGCCGTGCATCAGGGTCTGCTGGCCGAGGCCGACCCCCTGCCCTCGCCCGATATCGATACGCTGGCGCAGGAGGGCATCGTGCTGGTGCTCGACCAGATCACCGATCCGCACAATGTCGGCGCGATCCTGCGCTCGGCGGCGGCATTCGCGGTCAGGGCCATCGTCACCACGGCGCGGCACAGCCCCGAGGCCACCGGCGTGCTGGCGAAGTCGGCATCCGGCGCGCTCGAACTGGTGCCGCTGGTGACCGTGCAGAATCTCGCGCGCGCGCTCGCCGAACTGAACGACCGCGACTTCCTGACCGTCGGGCTCGACAGCCAGGGCGGCGACAATCTCGGCGCGGTGCCGCTGCGGCAGCC
>JGI20189J14885_1000644_pt1 | contig 11615 bp, 9 predicted proteins | sample NGESurdeep072012_10_FD_14885 | JGI IMG/M metagenome (IMG submission 14885) | reverse complement strand
CCATGTTCCACCGAGAGGCTTTGCCCCTGAAATTCCACCAGCGACGTGGGAAGAATGATCACACTGGTTCCCAATGAGTTCAGATTCGCGACCGAGTTGGCTCTAGTCTCGAGAAGGTCCCCGGAGAATATCGCTGAAGCATTGGCGATCTCCGCTCCGTTGCGCAGCACGCCATTGCCATAAAACATCGCCCCCGGATCCGCCGCAAACATCCACGTGGAAGTGGCCGCAATGAACATCGAGAAAATTATGTTGCGCAACATATGGCAATCGTAGTCCCACGGGCGTTACCCGGTCAATTGGCTTCTATCGTCATCTTCCATTTTCTGTTTTCGGCGAATGTTGTTTTCTGCGAACGAGCGCTCAGCGGTGCTGCCCATCGCGAACGGATCACAACCAGCGGTCAAGGATCTCCCACCACACCAGCCGGACTTCCTCATTCAATGCAGTTTTTGCCCATTCGCGATGCCGCCACCATTGAATGCCAAATTGCTGTGGATTGTAAGCGGCTGCGATGCTGTAATTGTAGCCTGGAACCTCTTTGGTGAAGGTGCTGAGAGCCCTTCGAGTGTGGTAGTCGGAGGTCACGATCAATACGTTGTGTGTGGGCCGATCTTTCAAGCATCGGGACACGTCCTGAGTTTCGGCTTTGGTGGAGAGACCATAAATTGGGCAAATGGCGATTGAAGCCGCCTCGGGGAGCGCCTGGACATAGCGTTGCGCAAGGTCAAGTTCAGTCCACTGGAACAGTTTCGCATCTGCCGGAACATCGAGAATCAAACGCGCTGCAAATTTCCTTCGTAGCAGCTCGAGTCCGAGGGCAGGCCGCTTATCGGTTTCTCCGGCCAGAACCACGATTACGTCGGCGGGGCGCGGCTGATCTATGACCAGAAAACGAGCCGAATTCGCAAGGAGCAAGACCGCCAGGACTACGATTGCCAATCGGAAGAAGAAGGTGCGCATTTATACCTTTTCAGAAGAATCCGGTTCGCCAGATACGCTCCATCATAGTGTGCCTCCGATTCTGGCGAGGGAAAGAGTAAGGACAGAGAGTTCAACATCTTGCGAGTTTGCGCTCGTCAAAATCTGGAGCAAGGCCATCTAAACCGGGCAAAAATGGACCATGCCCTAACTACTCAGTGTTTTTAGCACGCCTAAGTAGCTAAGAACTAAGGCTTTTATGCATCTTTGCTTGTGGAAAAGCTACTAGAAAGCCTTTATGGCGCATCTGAAAAGCGATAGAGTCTAATGGTTGGAAACCTGCGAGCAAATTAGTTGGTCAGATGAGTAACTCTTCAAACACTGCGCTAGAGATTGCGGATCCGCCCCAGATCAGGCCACGTCCTATGAGGGTTGCTCCACCTGCTTGGGGACCGGTGTCCATGCTGCCGGAGAGGCGACCGCCATGGAAAGAATTCGTTTTCAGCATGGGTTCTCAGAGCGTTCTGGTGTTGGTGTTGCTTTGGATTGGCCTATTGCATCCGCACGTTCTGACACCGCTTGCGAGGGACTATCATTTCGTACGCCTGGTCAGCACGCCGCATCCAGTCAATCACGATCCCGCACCGATTCGCCCGCTGAAAGCTCCGCCAATACTAGAAGTGAAGAATCCCGAGTCGCTGAAGTTACCCCCAGCGATTGTTCGGGTTGAGCATAAAGATCTCCCCGCTGTACCAAAGATCGAAATAGCAAGCAAGTTGCCGCAACAGCCAGCCGTAACTGTCATTCCAAAGCCATACGTTAAGACGAACGTCTTCTCTACCGGAAGCTCGCAGGCTCCCACAATTGAAAAGCCGCCACAGCAGGTCCAAACCGGCGGATTCGGCGATCCGCGAGGAGTGGCTTCACCGGAAAATAAAAATCGTCCGGTCACGATTGCGCGGCAGGGCTCATTTGATCTGCCAACTGGCGCAGGATATGGCAGTGGAAGCGGTGGCGAGCATGGGGCGCGGGGAGTGGTTGCAAGTTCGGGCTTTGGGGATGGACAGGCAAAAGGTGAGGGTGTTGGTCCGACCAATCGGGCGGTCAGCGAGGGCGGATTCGGTGACGCGCAGGCTGCCGATCCAAAGCAAAAGGTCGCAAAGCATCCGGAGGGCCCTCCGCGAATCAAGGCGGCAGAGATACTTTCGAAGCCGGTACCCGCCTATACTGAAGAGGCGCGAAAGTTACACGTTGAAGGTGAAGTATTGCTGGAAGTGGTTTTTGAAGGATCGGGTTCGATTCGGGTTGTAAGGGTGGTCCACGGATTAGGTCACGGGTTGGACGAGTCCGCGATCAAAGCGGCGCAACAAATTCGATTTACTCCAGCGCAAAAAGATGGACAGCCGATTGATTCCAGCGGTGTTCTGCACATCTTGTTTCAACTAGCGTAAAGCAATTTTCAAAGGGGTTTATGTCACGAATTAGAATCATTTTGCAGGGCGTTTTCGGACGGCGTTTCTCACGGCATTTCCTGGCTGGTATGTTTTTATTCCTGTTGGTTCCAGTGGCTGCAAGCTGTCAGGTTCCGGCGGGCACGGACTCAGTTCCCACGGCTCAGACCGGAGTTCCCAACCAGACAAGCGCGACGCCTTCTCCAACTTTCGATCAAGTGATTGACAGAGTCGCAGAGCGCGAACATTTTTTTCTGGCGCAAATGAGGCACCTTCATCCGCTGGTCGAGACTTACATACAAAATCTGAAGGGTGACGAAGACAAGGCACTTCCTGTGAGCGATCAATATTTCCTGGGACGCCTCAACATGAGCAAAGGCACCCAGGACCTGTCATTCATGGGGCAGCCGGGGTTTGGCCGCAAATTCGTTTCCAGCCTTACCGGCTTATATGGAATGAAATTTCTTCCGCTGGGATTTGCTCAGATGGTGGTATTGGACGACGATTTTGAGCGCAAGTATTACAAGTTCACCTTCGTCAGGCGGGAATTTTTGGGATCGGTCCGGTGCCTTGTGATTGATGCTGAGCCGCTCGATAAATCTGCGAAGGGCAGGTTCGTGGGAAGGATCTGGGTGGAAGATCAGGATTATAACGTGGTGCGTTTCAATGGAACTTACAGCGGCCACGAACGATACAGCTACTATCTGCACTTTGACAGCTGGCGAATGAATATGCGGCCTGGGTTGTGGTTGCCAGCTTATATATATAGCGAAGAGTCGAACCTGCTTTATCGCGGAGGCCACAAGCTGCACTTCAAAGCGCAAACGCGGCTTTGGGGATATGATTTGCGCCAGGCGGGACAAAACGAGGAGTTTTCACAGATCGTAGTGGATGCGCCACAGCAATCGGTAACAGACCAGAGCGCCGCGGCACAAGACCCGACGCCGGTAGAGAGCCAGCGGCATTGGGAATCTGAGGCAGAACAGAACGCGGTAGAACGACTGGAGAAGGTCGGATTACTTGCCCCTGAGGGCGATGTGGACAAAGTTTTGCAAACGGTGGTTGACAATTTAATTGTCACCAACAACCTGACGATTGAACCGGAAGTCCGAACGCGTGTGCTGCTCACTTCTCCTCTGGAGTCGTTCACCATTGGGCATGTCATCGTGGTAAGTCGAGGCCTGTTGGATGTGTTGCCTGACGAAGCGTCCCTGGCCATGGTACTAGCCCATGAACTTAGCCACATTGCCCTCGGTCATCGGCTGGATACAAAATTCGCTTTTAATGACCGCATGCTATTTCCGGACGAAAATACATTTCAACGATTAGACTTCGCGCGAGATCAGGCGGATGAAGACGCGGCGGACAAAAAAGCTTTGGAGATACTGACGAAGTCGCCTTACAAGGACAAGTTGGGGAATGCAGGATTATTTTTAAAGGCGCTTCAGGAACACGCTCCGGAACTGAAAAATCTGATCCGGCCGCATTTGGGGAATAGTCTGGCTAGCGGCAAATCAACCCGCATGTCCGCCCTTCTTACCAGTGCCCCACAGTTACAGCCGGAGCGGACGGATCAGATTGCAGCTTTGCCGTTGGGCGGAAGAATTAGAGTAGATCCATGGAGTGACAAAATAGAACTGATAAGGACGAAGCCGGTCGCCATTCTAACGTCCAGTGAAAAGATGCCTTTTGAAGTGACGCCGTTTTATCCCTACTTGACGCGGCTTTCAGACGTGGGCAGCGAGAAGGTGACGGCAACTGGGCCGGCGAATTAGGTACTGGGATCGGACCGGATACGCAACGGAGATTGGACAAACTCCAATCCAACCTCGGTACGGCGCGAAGGGCGATCCAGAGGGCGGTTTACGGTATCGCGCTTCCCACTTGCGAAAAGACGTTATTGGCGCTGGTCCCAATCAGCCGGATTGTTCCGACAACAATCACGAGAATGACGGCGAGCATGACAGCATATTCAGCGATGTCCTGGCCTTCGTCATCTGACCAGAGCTTGCGCAGAAATTTTGACACGGGCTCCTCCTTTTGCGGATAGCTCCTCGCTATATGAAAGCAATTTCTTGCCCCGGTTGCATATAGCTAGAGATCTCCCCCAAATATGTGCCGGTAAAGACATCGTAGTTCCCTCAAGCAAATCAATGCAATAGCCATGATGTGTTTGGATATGGCACGAAAGTGCCATATGGGGATTCCGGTCTCCAATTTCAGACGATTGGCTTTAGGGGCAAAGACTGGTTGACGGCAAATAGAGCCAGCTCCAGGCGCGTTGAGACGCCGAGTTTGTCGAAGATATTGCTGAGGTGATGCTTTACCGTGTCTTCGCTGATTTTAAAGTATTCGGCGATTTCTTTATTTGAGTATCCGGCAACGACAGCTGAGACAATTTCCAATTCGCGCGGGGTGAGGCCGAATTTTCTTTTGCGGGCGTCTTCGCCGGAGGATTCAACTAAATTTCTCAGATACTGGACCAGATTCGAAACACTCTCGCGCCCTACCCAGTATTCGCCAGCCATCACCGCGTGAATTGCTTTTAGAAGCAACTGAGTGGCTGAATCTTTCAGCACGACTCCGCGGGCACCGAGTTGCAAAGCCTCCACAATTTGATTTTTCTCGGCAGCGGCGGTGAGAAGTATGACCCGCACCGTGTTAGGAGAGGACGCCGAGCTCATTTCGCGCAGCGCCTCCAGCCCGGGGTGACGAGGCATGGCGAGATCAAGAAGAAGGATTTCGGGTTTGAGCTGGCGCGCAAGTTTTACGGCTTCCGCGCCGTCGCAAGCCTCGCCAATCACTTTTAAATCGGGCTCAGCTTCGAGGAGCCGGCGCAAACCATCCCGAAAAATAGGATGATCATCGGCAATCACGATTCGGATGGGCTGCGGTCTTCTACTATCCATAGGCGGCTTCCCGTTGCTGCGGAATGCTAACTTCCAAACGCGATCCACGACCGGGAGTTGATTCTAACGTGAGTTCGCCTTCTATCAAACGCACACGCTCTCTGATGACCAATGGGCCTTTCCCCTGGTCGTCCAACTCCGCGTGGGTAAGGCGGCCTGCGAAAGAGAAACCGGCCCCATCATCTTCGATGATCAACTGCCAGCGCTCGCCGATACTATTCAAACGAACCAACACTTGATTAGCTTTGCTATGTTTGCGGACGTTGACCAGAGCCTCTTGCACGATGCGCGCGATTTCCCGGCATACTGGTTGGGGCATTTTTAAATCTTCCACGCTGGTGATGAACCTCGCCGTAATTCCGGTCTCGCGCTGGAATCTCTCGACCGTATCGCCTATAAACCCTAGTAGTCGCCGGGAATCCACATCGAGTGATTTCATTTGCTGCATTAACTCGCGCAATTTCAGGACTTCTTCGCGGAGCAGACCCTGAATCCGCCCCAATTCCGAGGTGACGATTCCGGAGTTGGTTGTGGACTGGCGGCGCAACACGTCCACCTGCATTTCGACAGCGATGAGAGATTGTACCGCGCCATCATGCAGCTCGCGGGCAAAACGTGCCCGTTCGAGCGCTCCGGCGCGCGTCCGCAACCGGCTCAAGAGATAAACGTTATAAACCGCTGGGCCCACCTGGCGAACCAATTCTTGTAGAAAGCGGAGTTCCTCTTCCGTGTCGCCGGTTAACGCGGGATCAAATAGAAAAATGCGTCCCGACCACTCCCGGCCAAACAGGAACGCAACGGAAATAAGGCTCTTGAACTTGTGCTGGGCGCCAAGACGGTCGAGGAATGACGCGGATATATGTGGAATCCGCTCACCGTTTTGATTCAATCCAAGAATGGACAATCGTCCGTTCCCGCCTGGAGTCGCGGCAGCAAAAAAAGCCGTCCTCTCATGATCGTCATAGAGATAAATATCGCGCGCGGACAAGCCGGACTCTAGCCATCTAAATTCCGATGGATCTGTGCCGTTCAGCCGAAGTTCGCCGAGGAACAGATGATGGCTGTTATTTTCCTGGGAAGCAATGAGCGCGCTGTTTGCTCCATACATCGCCAACATTTCTCCCATGATGTCCTGAAGGGTTGCACGAAGCCCCACCTCGACTCGCGTTCTTGCGAGAACTCGAGCGATCACTGCCTTTTCCGCACGGAGTTGCTTTTGTTGTTCCGCCAGATACCCGAGCAGGAAACCCATGACTAAAAGGGAGATGGAACGCATAAACAGCCGCTTCGGCTCAAACTGGGTTATGTCTAATCTGAGTAACGGGATGTGGTGCTGAAGAAAAAATCCGTCCAGGTGACTGGTCAGTCCGGCGTAAAAGATTCCGCTCTCAATCCAAAGCAGTATTACGGAAGCGGTGGCCGTTCCAACGGTCTCCCATAGGCCCCATCGGTACGCCGCAGCGGCGGTGACGAAAACGAAAAACAGAAAGAATGGATTCCCCTGGGCAGTGGCAAATATTGAAATGAGAACGGGCCAGATTACGTCGCCGCTGTGAACAAGAATCCTAAACGCCGGCGTGGATTGTTTGCGGCGGCGCAAGAGCAGGATGATGACCACACTTTGGGCCAAATAAAAGGCAAGCAAACCGTGAGCCCATAATGAATAACGGATTTGGTCGGGATCCATCCAGATGGTTACTAAGGCAGCCGTGGCAAGAAAGAGCCGGGCAGTCGCCAACCAGCGTTCGATCCGGCGGACTTCGCCGGGGCTCATAGGAGCCCGCAGTCTCCAAAGAAAGCGATGTCGAAGTAGTTGAAATGGCAAGGAATTAAACCGGGTTAAAGGTGATTCTGTGACGGATATTATTGCCCCTCCGCCGCAAGAGCAAGAGAAACCTCTATATTACAACCGTCCAGCGCCGAGTTCTCCGGGTGCCAGAAAGGAACCAATCATGCCCAACCGGTGACTTCAGTAACATTTATGTGTGGACCAAAGTCTCTAGAATTGACTTGAATAGTATGACAGTGCGCTCCCGGATCTGGCTACTCGCCGCGATCGGCTTGGTTTTTATCCAGGCGATAGTCTCGCTTGTATTGTCTCCCGGCCCGGGGTTGGCTTCCGTCAGCGACGTTATACAGTGCCTACTACTACTTTCGGGCACACTCTCGTTCCTGCCCAATGTGCTTGCAAATCGAGGAAGAAGCCGGGCGTTCTGGGCGTTCCTGATGTTTGGAATTTCGCTTTGGCTGGCTTACCAGATGCTGTGGACATATTTTGAAGTGTTCCTGCATCAGGATGTTCCGAATCCTTTTGTGGGCGACGTTGTATTGTTTCTTCACTTTGTCCCGATGATGGCCGCACTTGCTGTGGATCCCAATTTAAACCGCGATGACCGCACACTAAAACTGGGGAGCCTGGATTTCACCATGTTGTTGTTGTGGTGGATGTATCTTTACCTCTTCGCGGTTATTCCGTGGCAATACGTGAAGACCGATGCGGCAGTTTACAGCGCCAACATAAACACTTTGTATTTGGCGGAAAAGTTTGTATTCCTCGGCTGCCTTCTGCTGATCTATCTGCGCAGCGGCGAAAAATGGAAGACGCTCTACGCGCACTTATTCGGAGCGTGCCTGACTTATTCCTTGAGCTCATACCTGGCGAACTGGGCACTGGCGAGAAACGTTTATCACTCGGGCAGCTTGTATGATTTGCCCTTGGCCGCGTCCATGGCGTGGATTACATGGGTGGGATTGTTTGGCCGGAACCTGGTTGCCAAAATGCCGCCGGCGACTTCACCCGAGCGGCCTCCCGTATGGATGGCCCGGCTTGGAATGGCGACCGTCTTTTCGCTTCCGCTCTTTGCGGCGTGGGCGATGTTCGACGCCAGCTCTCCGGCGCCGATCAAGAAATTCCGGCTAGTACTAACTCTGTGCGCGATGCTAGTCATGGGTACGATAATTTTTTTAAAGCAGCATTTCCTGGATCAGGAGCTCCTTGGCTTACTGCATGCTTCTCGAGAGTCATATGATAGTTTAAGCCGCGTGCAGGCCCAGCTCGTGCAATCCGAAAAGCTGGCCTCACTGGGTCAATTGGTAGGTGGAGCGGCGCACGAATTGAATAATCCTTTGACCGCGATGCTGGGGTATTCAGAATTGCTGTCTTCAACCGAGTTGAACGGAGAACAACGCGCCATCACCGAAAAAATTGTGCAGCAAGTGCGGCGTACTCAGAACCTTACGTCCAGTTTGCTGAGCTTTGCCAAACAAGCGCCTTTGGAGAAGCGCCTGCTGGATTTGAATGTGCTCCTCGGTACAACTGTAAAGCTTAACCAGCCGCAGCTGCGCACCGCCAATGTTCAGGTGCGAACCGAGCTGGGCCGGAACTTGCCGCAGATATTTGGGGATGCAAACCAACTTCTTCAAGTATTTCTTCACCTGACCACGAACGCGATGCAAGCGATGTCACCAAGAGGGGGGGATCTGGCGATCCGGTCGCACCTCAGCGGCGATCATATTCGTTTGGATTTTTCTGACAGCGGACCAGGAATCGAAGAGCCGGGGCGGGTGTTCGATCCCTTTTACACGACACGGCCCGTAGGCCATGGCGCGGGACTAGGCCTCAGCGCTTGCTATGGCATCGTTCAAGAACACAAAGGAAAGATCACATGCCAGAACCGGCCGGAGGGTGGCGCAATGTTCAGCATCGAGCTTCCTGCGGCCGAATCTCAAGTGTCACCGATTGCGGGGAGCCACAGTCTCGCTGCCTCGTCTGCAAGGTAATAATTCTCGCATTTCCAACGTCGTAATCCGAATAACTTTTCGAAGGTATGGCGTGACCATTGCCGCCTTCGGAGTGGTCTAATTGATCCGTGTTCTAATTGACCCATGACCAGACGCCGTTGGATTGCCGACGAGGTTTCGGGCAATCGCGCTGCGCTCACCGGGCCTCACGCGCAACATCTCTCACGAGTTCTTCGGGCGCGCGTTGGTCAAAGATTCGATATCGCAACGGGAACAACGGTTCGAACGGGCGTGGTGACCAGGGTTTCTGATTCACGAGTGGAATTTGAGTTGGGTGAGGAATATCCGAGCCAAGCCGCTACCGCCATCACGCTTGCTCTCGCCATCTTCAAATTTGACCGCATGGAGTGGGCGATTGAAAAAGCCACCGAATTGGGCGTAGCGCGAATTATTCCGGTTGTAGCGCAGCGTACTGAATCTCATCTCGCGGCGGCAGCGGCAAAGCGCAGCGAACGCTGGCAACGGATTGCACGACAGGCGTCGGAACAGTGTCGGGGATCCGCAGCTCCGGAAATCGCGCAGCCAATTAAGTTGAAAGAATTACTGAAATGTCCGATCAAGGTCCGTATCGTGCTTTCGGAACTGGAGCAAGATTTGATGCTGAAGGAAGCCATCCCCGATCAGACCAAGCACATTAGCGTCGCAATAGGACCCGAAGGAGGATGGTCGGGAGGAGAGCTCATCCAATTCCGAGATGCCGGATGGGTGTCCGCTTCGCTGGGGAATACAATCTTGCGCGCCGAGACTTCTGCCATTGCCGCAATGGCGGTGATTCTTTCGGAATTGCACAGCTAATATTCTCAAACCTGTCTGCTATTCTCCTCCTGAGTGGCATCCTCAAAGATATTTGCGCAGCGACTTGAGTTCATCGCTGACCCACGGCAGCAGGGGGCGATCGAACACGTTCACGGACCGATGCTGGTCGTCGCTGGCGCTGGCACGGGGAAGACGACCGTTCTCACGCGGCGCATTGCACACCTCGTTCGCAAGGGACACGCCCGTCCCGAGGAAATTCTGGCTGTCACCTACACCGACAATGCGGCTCGCGAGATGCGGGAGAGGGTTGAAACTGACCTCGGCAGCAACGCGGCCCAGATCTGCACTTTCCACGCCTATTGCAATAATCTTCTGATCGGCCAGAAAAAAAACTTCGGCGTATTGGACGACAAGGACCTCTGGATTTGTCTGCGCAAGCGGCTCCGCGACCTGCGTTTGGAATATTTCATCCGCGCCGGGAACCTCACAAAGTTTCTCGACGACCTCCTGGATTTCATGCGCCGCTGCCAGGACGAATTGGTGGGACCGGAGCAATATTCAGAATATGTGCAGCGGCTTGAGCGCGGTGAATTGCCCATTCCGCGCGTGTGTAAATCGAAGCACGCCGCGGAATTGAGCGAGGACGAAATCTTTGGCAGATGCCGGGAAATTGCGCGCGTGTACGCTACCGTCGAGGGAATGCTCCGCGAGGAAAACCTCGGCACGTTTGGGCACATGATCACGCGTGCCTACCAATTGCTTGAGGACTACACACTCCTATCGCGCGAACGCAAACGAACCCGTTTCATTCTTGTGGATGAATTCCAGGACGCTAATTTTGCCCAACTCAAGATCCTCCAGAAACTCGCGGGGGAAGAACAAAACATCTTCGCCGTGGGCGATCCCGATCAGGCTATTTACCGCTTCCGGGGAGCATCCAGCGCGGCGTTCAACTTGTTTCAGCGAAACTTCCCGACCGCCGCATTGATCGCGCTGGAAGAAAATCGCAGATCCACTACTCCTATCCTTCAATGCTCCTATGCGCTGATCTCCAAGAACTCGACGAATATTGATTTGAACGGGCCATCGAGATGGCCCGTCGCACACATGTCCGGCGCGCAGACTGTTGGTTTCGCTTACAAGCGCGCGCCTCTGATCTCGGCCCGCGATCAGACAGTACTCGATGACCGAGGCGAAGTACAAAGTCGTCCCGTTGATATTGTTGTCTTCGGCGTGAAGGAATTGGAAGCATGGGACATTGTTTCGCGGATACGCAACCAACAGAAACAATCGGGTTGCCGGTGGAGCGACATTGCGGTGCTCTATCGGCAGCACTCCCATCGCGATGAAGTCGCAATCGAGTTAGCCGAGCAGGATGTTCCCTTCTCCATCGAGAATATGGACGTAATGGATACGCCCGAAGTACGCGATCTATTCGCCTGCCTTGGTGCGGTTGTTTCCGACACCGACAGCGCGAGTTTCTTCCGCGTCGCTGCGTTACCGCAGTTCGCGATAGATCCGGAAACACTGCGCGCTGGAATCAGGGCGCTTCCGAAAAACGCGCAGAGCGCTGGCGTATCGTTGGTGCTTAGAGAAACCGAAGGCGGACAAGCGGTGCTGGAAGCCGTGCGCAACGTCCGCGAAGAAATCGCAGCTTCCGGCGCGAATACTTCGGCGGCGTTACAGATCATTATGCGCCGCTTTCATTTTGACCGGCAGTCGCCCGCTCTTAAGGCCGTAATGGATTTTGTGAATTTATGGCAGGGCAAGGTCCTTA